>Ga0194135_10000048_pt1 | contig 64339 bp, 52 predicted proteins | sample LitLau_LLRF_2013_FD_134024 | JGI IMG/M metagenome (GOLD analysis project Ga0194135, IMG submission 134024) | Freshwater sediment microbial communities in response to fracking from North America - Little Laurel Run_MetaG_LLRF_2013 (version 2) | ecosystem: Environmental > Aquatic > Freshwater >...
GCTGCAATTGCAGCGGATGCAGGAGTTTCAGGGCCTGCTCGGCATCGCGCTCGGTGTACAGCGGCAACGCCGGGGCATGTTTGGAGAAACCGTGGCGGTTGGCGTAGGCCGCCTCCTCTTCCTGCAGTCTTGCGCTGTCGCGCAGCAGTATCTTGGCCAGCTCGCAGGTGGCGGCGGTGGCATACACCGGTCCGCGGTAGCCGTTGCGCACCAGCAGCGGCAGGTAGCCGCTGTGATCCAGGTGAGCATGGGTCAGCACGATGGCGTCCAACTCGCGCAGCGGCAGGCCGAAGGCTTCCCAGTTGTGCTGGCGCAGCTGCTTGTAGCCCTGGAACAGCCCGCAGTCCACCAGCACATGCCGGCCCTCGTGCTGCACCAGGTATTTGCTGCCGGTGACGGTGCCGGCGGCACCGAGAAAGCTCAGGCGCATGTCCATCTCCTTCGTGTCGGGCAAGGTCCCGGGGCATGGCCGGCCCTCATTCCTGGGGCTCCACCAGCATCAGGCTGCAGGGGGTGTGGTACAGCAGTTGCTCGGCGCTGCCGCCGACAAAGCGTTGCAGGCCCCGGCGATGCACGCGTCCGAGGACTATCAGGTCGAAGTCGTGGTCGGCGGCAAAGCGCGCGATGACCTGGTGCGGCACGCCTTCCAGGCGATGACAGAGCTCCGGGGCGATGGCGTAGCGCTCGGCCAGCGTCTCGAACGCTTCTTGCTGCGCGTCGTTCACCGCCTCGCGCATGCTGAGGTCGTTGTCAGGACTGTAGATGGGCAGACCGGTGGCATTTTCCGTGGCCCAGTCCGCCACGTTCAGCAGGTGCACCCGGGCGCCGCAGGTGCTGGCCAGGGTCGCGCCCATCTGCAGAATGCGCTGGTTCAGGCCCTGGGTCAGGTATTCCAGGTGAGACAGATCCAGGGCGGCCAGCACCTTCAACGGCAAGGGATGCCGGCTGTCGGTCACCAGGTGCAGCGGCTGGCGCAGGTCGCGCAGCAGCAACCAGTCCAGGGGCTTGTAGAAAATGCGCCGCAGGGTGGGCACGGGCTGGGCGTCCTTGACCACCAGGTCCGGGTGGTAGTCGCTCACGTAATCGAGGATGTCCTGCAGCCGGGCCTTGGCCCACAGCACTTCGGTGGTCACCCGCAGGCCGTTGGCCCGCTCGAAGCGGGCCTGCTGTTCCAGCCACTGCCGATGCACCTGCAGGTAGCCTTCCCGGGCCTGGGCCATGGCCTGGTGATCGAACAGCCCGGCAACCTCCAGCACTTCGATGAAGTCGAAGGCGACGATGTGCAAACTGGCGCCCATGGCCCGGGCCAGGGCACTGGCCCGGTCGAAGGCCGGTGTGCGCGACAGGGCGGTGGGTGCGATCAACAACACGCGTTGCAGTGTGGACATGGGCACCTCCCGGGCGGCGCGCTGGGCAACGACCCGGGATACCCGAGCCGATGCGCCGATGATGCGCGCCGCGTGGGCCGCCGATTTGACAAAAATCACAAAGCCTCGGGTTAAGGCCGCGCCGGCAGTCACTCGCCGAGCCGGTGAAGCGCATCTGATCCAGATCAGATCCTGCACCGGGCAACCGCGGTAAAGGATAGTGACCGCGCGACCCCGGGCCGCGGCCTCCCCCTTCATCATCCCCAGAGGATCGCCCCATGTTCAGCATCAAGGAACACAACGATCAGGCCGCTGCGGCCTATGGCGCCGTGACCGGCCTGCACTGGATCGAGGCGCTCAACGACGGCCGCCATGTGCTGATACGGCCCCTGGCCGAGAAAGACCGCGAGCGCGAGTACAACTTCATCAAGCGCTTGTCCCCGCAATCGCGACACATGCGGTTTCTGGCGCAGGTCAAGGAGCCCGACGCCGCCATGCTCGACCAGTTGATGGATGTCGACGGCAAGCATCGCCTGGCCTACATCGCCCTGGTGCATGAACAGGGCCAGTTGATCGAAATCGGTGTCAGCCGCTACGCCGCTACCTCCAGCGATGAATGCGAGTGCGCCATTACCGTGGCCGATCAATGGCAGCATCTGGGCCTGGGGTCATTGCTGATGACGCATCTGATCCGCGCGGCCCGCCAGCATGGGTTCGTGCAGATGTACTCGGTGGACAGCGTGAACAACCAGCCCATGCGCGAGCTGGCCGCGCACCTGGGTTTCACCACCCGCACCGACCCGGATGATCCCCATCAGGTGGTGCATCGCCTGCTCCTCTGAGCCTTGGTGCCACGCCGGCCCGCAACCGGCGTGGCCAGGTGCGGCTCATGGTTGGGGGTCACGCGGCGGCTTGACCGCCCAGATACTGCAGGGGGCCTGCAACAGCAGGTGTTCGGCGGTGCTGCCCAGGCGCTTGTGCAGGCCGCGGTGCTGGGTGGTGCCCATGACGATCACGTCACTCTGATGCTCCTCGGCGAAGCAGCAGATTTGCTGCAACGGCATGCCCTCCATGAAGTGACTGCGTTCCGGGGGCACGCCGTGGCGCTCGGCCAGGGAGCGATAGACGTCGCGTTGCGCCGTCCCCAGGGCTTCATACAAACCGCTGGCCAGGGACAGCGCGCCAACGCCGGTGTCCTTGGCGTAGACCGCCACCCAGTCATACACGTGCAACAGGTCCAGCTCGGCCTCGCACTGCTCGGCCAGCTGGACCGCCGCGTCGACGATCTGATCGTTGAACTGCAGGTCCTGCTCTTCGCTGCGCAGCACATCGATGATGGCCAGCACCCGGTGTGGCCGTGGGTGCCGGGCTTCGGTCACCAGATGCACCGGCAGGGCAAAATCGCGCAGCAGCTGCCAGTCCAGCGGGGTATAGAAGATCCGCCGCATCGCCGACTCGGCATGGGCGTCCTTGATGATCAGGGCCAGGGGCATTTCATTGGCGAACAGCAAGATCTCCTGATACGCCTGGCTGACCCAGCGCGCTTCGCAGGTCACCTGCAGGCCTCGCTCGCGCATCCCTTGCGCCTGCTGCTCCAGCCATTGCCGGTGTTGTTCCAGGTAGGCCGCCTGCAACTGCTCGGCCTCATGGCTCTGGAACAGCCCGGCCAGCGTCAGGGCCTGCAAATGATCCAGGGCGACGATATGCACCGGCAGTTGCATGGCCAGGGCCAACTGCTCGGTGCGCTCGAAAGCCGGTGTGCGCTGCATCTGCTGGGGCGCGATCAAGAGTAAACGCGGGGTTTGCGACATGGATCACCTCGGCACTGAAGCTTGAAGAAACCGCAAGGGGGTCATTCAAGACTGCGCGCCATGGCCCGGGACGAGTTGATCTTTATCAGGCGTCGCGGCATTTTTTCGCACCTTGCAGCGGCTTATTGCAGCCAGACACCGACCCACATCGCCAGGGTCAGCAGCGCTTGTCCGGGCACGACGTACAGCGCAAAGCGCCAGCCGCCGCTGAGGGCCGCCAGCACGCACTTGCTCAGGGAGTTGCTGCTGACCGCCAGCATCACCGCGCTGCCGATGGCACTGCCGGGCAGTTGCCCGGACTTGACCAGTGCAGCAATCGACGCGGTGGACGCATGGGCATCGGCAAAGCCGCCGATCAAAGCGCTCAACATCAGCCCCGGCTGCCCGAAGTAATTGAGCATCAGCGAGCACGCGAAGGTAATGGCACTCATGCTCAGGGCCACGATCAAGACCAGCTTGGGATTGAACGCGCCCTTGTCGGCGAGCGGCTCGACGCTGCCGGGCTCGCTGCGGGGAAACACCAGGCCAGCGGCATACAACGCGGTGCTGACGCCCCCCAGCACCAGGGGCAGCCACATGGCCTGCAGCAGTGCGCGATCGACCGTCGTCAGGATCAGACCGATCTGGGTCACCGTGGCCAGGTTGGACAGCAGCGCGGCGGCGGCCAGCACCCTGACCTGCCGGGGCGCCCTGGCGACCCGCTGGCCCATGGAGGCGATGGTCAGGGTGCTGGAGACGAATCCCGAGGCCACGGCACTGAGGGCGTAGCCGTAGTGGGCGCCCAGGGTGCGCACCGCGACGTGGCCCAGGGCCCCCACCGCCATCAGCAGCACGGTCAGGGTGCCGATGGTGCGCAGGTTGAACGCCGCATAGGGGCCGATGAAACGATCCGGCGTCAGGGGCAGGATCACCAGCGCCGCCACCAGCAGCGTCAGGCCATCGGCGATTTCCCGGTCGCTCAACTGACTGCGCACGAAATCATGCAGCGTCTGCCGATAGGCCAACAACGCGGTCATGACCACGGCAATCGCCAGTGCCAGCTCCGGGGCCGAGCCGCACAAGGCCCCGAGGACCAGCACCGCCAGCAGCGCCACTTCGCTGGTGACCCCAGGGTCCTCTTCTTCGGTGCGCCAATAGGCCACGGTTACCAGGGCGGCCACCGCCACGGCCAGCGTGGCCAGCAACAGCGTGCCGCCCACCCGCTGGCCGATGAACCCCAGCAGCGCGGTGATGGCGAAGGTGCGCAACCCGGCACAGTTGCGCTGGGGGCCCTGGCCTTTGCGCCGCTCGCGCTCCAGGCCCACCAGCATGCCGACGCCCAAGGCTGCGGCGGCGTTGCTCAGGTCGATGGTTTCAATCATGACGCGCCCACCCGGCAGACAGCTCCCCGCGAGCATAGAGCGCTGCCCGCGCTTTCGCGAACCCAGCGCCCGCAGGCGCCGCTTGGCCGGTGCAGACGAAGGCTCAGGCCAGCCAGCGCCTTCGGCCAGGGGGCCGATCAGCTCGGGCGACGCTTCAGGGTTTCGCTGGGCAGCTCCTTGAACAGCGCCCGGTAGCTGCTGGAAAACCGCCCCAGGTGCCAGAACGACCAGCGCATCGCCACTTCGGCCACGGTGGTTTCCGAGGGCTGGCGGCCAAGCAGTTCGCGATGGGCGCTGTTGAGCCGGCGCAGGCGCAGCCACTGGCTCGGCGCCATGCCGGCAAAGGCCTTGAACGCGCTCTGCAACTGGCGCAGGGAAACCCCGGCCACCTGGGACAGCTCCAGCAGATTGAGGGTTTCCTCGGGCATGTCGGCCGCCCATTGCGCCACCCGCTGCATGATCACCCGCTCCTCGCTGCGCCGTTGCAGGCCTCCGGGGTCCAGGCGCGCGCAGGCGTTGTCGAGGATGTACAGGCAATCGTCGAGCAATTGCTGGGTCAAGGCCTCGCGGCTGGGGGGATCGAGGGTCTGGGACAGGCGGGTCAAGGTGGCGCTCAGCCAGCGGCAGAACAGCGCGTTCTGCTGGCTGCCCAAAGGCGCCATGAACAGGCCGTCGAGGCGTTCCAGCCCCAGGCCCTGGCCCTTTACGAACTCGGGGCCGAACACCACCGCCACTTCCTGGTAGTTCTCCGGGGTGATCCAGATGTTGCGGCTCTCGCCGTTGAGCACGTACAGGGCGTTGTCGCTGCGATCGAAACAGAACGCCAGGGCGCCTTGCGGGGCGCTGAAATTCTGCTCGACCCGGGTGTTCATGCGCTCCTCGTAGATCTCCACGCCCTGCAGGTCGAGGTAGCGCACCAGGCCATTGAAATGCCCGGGGGACATCTGCTGGTAGTGCTGCACCCAACCCGGGGTGGCACGGATCTGCTCGGCGACATCGAAGGTGTTGAACGCTTGAACCTGAAGCGGATTGGACGCTGTCATCGGGGGGGGACCTTGCGCACTCTTTTGGTGCGCTTTGGTGCTGCTTAAAGTGGATAGATGGAACAACAAGGCTCGCCCAAGATAGTCGCCAATGCGCCGCAGGGGAAGCCTTGCCGGGATACTCCCGCTCACCTCGGAGCAGACAAGAACAATCATCGAGGTCTTTATGAACGCCCCTTTCGATCAGCTGTCCTCCTGGCTGAAAGATCACAAGATTACCGAAGTCGAGTGCGTGGTCAGCGACCTGACCGGCATTGCCCGCGGCAAGATCGCACCCACCAACAAGTTCCTGCACGAGCGCGGCATGCGCCTGCCGGAAAGTGTCCTGCTGCAAACGGTAACCGGGGATTTTGTCGACGACGACCTGTACTACGAACTGCTGGACCCGGCGGACATCGACATGGTCTGCCGCCCCGATTCGTCATCGATCTACCTGGTGCCCTGGGCCATCGAGCCCACGGCCATCGTCATCCACGACACCTTCGACAAGTTCGGCAACCCCATCGAGCTGTCGCCGCGCAACGTGCTGAAGAAAGTGCTGCAGCTGTACACCGACAAGGGCTGGCAGCCGATCGTCGCCCCGGAAATGGAGTTCTACCTGACCCAGCGCTGCGAAGACCCGGACCTGCCGCTCAAGGCCCCGCTGGGCCGCTCCGGTCGCGCCGAAAGCGGTCGCCAGTCGTTCTCCATCGACGCCGCCAACGAGTTCGATCCGCTGTTCGAAGACGTCTATGACTGGTGCGAAGCCCAGGGCCTGGACCTGGACACGCTGATCCACGAAGACGGCCCGGCGCAGATGGAAATCAACTTCCGCCACGGCGACGCCCTGGACCTGGCGGACCAGATCACCGTGTTCAAGCGCACCCTGCGCGAGGCGGCGCTCAAGCACAACGTCACCGCCACCTTCATGGCCAAGCCGGTGGCCGACGAGCCCGGCAGCGCCATGCACCTGCACCAGAGCGTGGTCGACATCGCCACCGGCAAGCCGATCTTCGTCGATGAACAGGGGAACAAGAGCCAGCTGTTCCTGCACCACATCGGCGGCCTGCAGAAGTACATCCCCAAGCTGCTGCCGATGTTCGCCCCCAACGTCAACTCGTTCCGCCGCTTCCTGCCGGACACCTCGGCCCCGGTGAACGTCGAATGGGGCGAGGAAAACCGCACCGTCGGCCTGCGCGTGCCGACCGCCAGCCCGGAAGCCATGCGCGTGGAAAACCGCCTCCCCGGCGCCGATGCCAACCCTTACCTGGCGATCGCCGCCAGCCTGCTGTGTGGCTACCTGGGCATGGTCGAGGGCATCGAGCCCAGCGCCGCGGTGGAAGGCCGGGCCTATGAACGCCGCAACCTGCGCCTGCCGATCACCATCGAGGACGCCCTGGCGCACATGGAGGACTGCCCGACCATCGAGCACTACCTGGGGCGCAAGTTCGTCCGTGGCTATGTGGCGGTCAAGCGCGCCGAACACGAGAACTTCAAGCGCGTGATCAGCTCCTGGGAACGCGAGTTCCTGTTGCTCAGCGTCTGATTTCCCCAGCGTCTGCAATCAATAAAAACAACCCGAAGAGGTGTCGATATGCGTCTTTTGCAAGCAGTGATCCCGGCAGCACTGGCGGCCTTGATGAGCGCCGCCGTCCAGGCACAACCCAGTGTCAGCGTGTACAACTGGACCGACTACATCGGCCAGACCACCCTCGCCGACTTCCAGGGCAAGACCGGGGTCAAGGTGATCTACGACGTGTTCGACTCCAACGAAACCCTGGAGGGCAAGTTGCTGGCCGGACGCACCGGCTACGACGTGGTGGTGCCCTCCAACCATTTCCTGGCGCGCCAGGTCAAAGCCGGCGCGTTCCTCAAGCTGGACCGCTCGCAACTGCCCAACTGGCAGAACCTGGACCCCAAGCTGCTGGCCCTGCTGGAGCAGAACGACCCCGGCAACCAGTATTCGGTGCCCTACCTGTGGGGCACCAACGGCATCGGCTACAACGTCGACAAGGTCAAGCAGGTGCTGGGCATCGACCACATCGACTCCTGGGCGGTGCTGCTGGAGCCGGAAAACCTGAAGAAACTGCAGCAATGCGGGGTGTCGATGATGGACTCGCCGGATGAGGTGTTCCCGGCGGTGCTCAACTACCTGGGCCTGGACCCGCGCAGCGAAAAACCCGAGGACTACAAAAAAGCCGAGGCCAAGCTGCTGACCCTGCGCCCGTACATCACCTACTTCCACTCCTCCAAGTACGTCTCGGACCTGGCCAACGGTGATATCTGCATCGCCTTCGGTTACTCCGGGGACGTGTTCCAGGCCGCCAACCGGGCCAAGGAAGCCAAGAACGGGGTGAACATCGCCTACTCGATCCCCAAGGAAGGCAGCAACCTGTGGTTCGACCTGCTGGCGATTCCCGCCGATGCCGGCAACGTCAAGGAGGCCCACGCCTTCATCAACTACCTGCTGGACCCGCAAGTGATCGCCAAGGTCAGCGCCTACGTCGGCTACGCCAACCCCAACCCGGCATCGCAGCCGTACATGGACACCGAGCTGGTGCATAACCCTGAGGTCTATCCGCCTCAGGAAGTCCTCGACAAGCTGTACATCTCCAGCACCCAGTCGCCGGCCATCATGCGCTTGATGACCCGTTCCTGGAGCAAAGTGAAGTCCAACAAATGATTCAGCCAAACCTTTCGGGCAGCGCCAGCGAGCATGCCCGCTCCTATTACGCCGCCTCGGCCGGGCCGCTGCCCGGCTACCCGGCCCTCAGTGCTGACCTGGAAGCCGATGTGTGTGTCATCGGCGGTGGTTTCACCGGGGTCAACACCGCCATCGAGCTGGCCCAGCGCGGGCTGTCGGTGATCCTCCTGGAGGCCCGGCGCATCGGCTGGGGCGCCAGCGGGCGCAACGGCGGCCAACTGATCCGCGGCATTGGCCATGACGTCAGCGGCTTTGCCCGCTACGTCGGCCAGGATGGGGTCAGATACCTGGAGCGCGCCGGGATCGACTCGGTGGAGCTGGTGCGCCAGCGCATCGCCGAACACGGCATCGACTGCGACCTGCGCTGGGGCTTCTGCGAGCTGGCCAATACCCAGGCCCAGTTCGCCGCGTTCCAGGCCGAACAGGATCACCTGGCAAGCCTTGGCTACCGCCACCCGACCCGCCTGGTGGCGCCCCAGGACATGGCACAGGTGGTGGCCTCCTCGGTGTATGCCGGGGGCCTGGTGGACATGGGCTCGGGGCATTTGCATCCGCTCAAGCTGGTACTGGGCGAAGCGCGAGTCGCCGCCTCCCTGGGGGTGCGGATCTTCGAACACAGCCCGGTGCTGGAGCTGGTGCATGGCAACCGCGTCGAGGTACGTTGCGCCACCGGCACGGTACGCGCCGCCAACCTGGTGCTCGGCTGCAACGCCCACCTGGAGCGACTGGAACCGCGCCTGAGTGGCAAGGTCCTGCCGGCGGGCAGCTACATCATCGCCACCGAGCCCTTGGGCGAAGAGCGCGCCGCCGCGCTGATCCCGCAGAACCTGGCGCTGTGCGACCAGAAAGTCGGCCTGGACTACTACCGACTCACGGCGGACCGGCGCCTGCTGTTCGGCGGTGCCTGCCATTACTCCGGGCGCGACCCGGCGGATATCGCCGCCTACATGCGGCCGAAAATGCTCAAGGTGTTCCCGCAGTTGGGGGACGTGGCCATCGACTTCCAGTGGGGCGGCAAGATCGGCATCACCGCCAACCGCTTCCCCCAGGTCGGGCGCCTGCCGCAGTACCCCAATGTGTATTACGCCCAGGGCTACTCCGGCCATGGCCTGAACGTCACCCACTGGACTGCCCGGTTGCTGGCCGAGGCGATCCAGGCTGGCCACAGCCGCGGCCTGGACGTGTTCGGCGCGGTGCCGCACCTGACCTTCCCCGGCGGCCCCGCGCTGCGCGCACCGCTGCTGGCCCTGGGCATGCTCTGGCACCGGATGCGCGAAATGCTCGGTTGACCAGCCTCCGTCAGCGGCAGCATCCGGCGCCGTGGGAGCCGACTTGCCGGCGAACAGGGATCGCCGTCTTGCACTCGCTGGCCAGCCAGCGCCTGGGGGGCGGGTTCTCTAGGTCAACCGTCGCTGCAGAAAATCCAGCAACAGGGCATTGACCCGCTGCGGCTGCTCATTCTGGATCCAGTGCCCGCAGTCGCTCAGCAGGTGCTGTTCAAGGTCGGCCACCTGGTCGGGCATGCGCTTGAGGGTATGGGCTTCGAGCACGCCCACTGGATCACGGTCGCCGAGCAGGAACAGGGTCGGCTGCTGCACCCGGGCCTGGGCCAGGAACTCGGTGCGCTGCCAGGTGCGTTCGAAGTTGCGGTACCAGTTCAGGGCACCGCGAAAGCCGCGCCCGGCGAAGGTCTGGCGATAGACCTGGAAGTCCTCCTCGCTGCACCAGTGCGGCAGCCCCGCTGGCAGCGTCACCCCGTCGAACAGGCGGGCGTCGGCCGGCTTGGGCTCGAGCAAGGCCTGCACATTGCCCATGAACAGCCGCAGGCTGGCGTCGATGTCGGCGTCCAGTTCCGCCTCGGCCACCCCGGGCTGCTGAAAGTAGAGGATGTAGTTGAAGTGGCCGCCATGCACCTCGCGCATGATCTCGCTGGCCGGGCGTTTCGGGCGTCCGGCAAAGGGCACCGATAGGGTCACCAGCGCCGCCACCCGCTGCGGCTCCAACAGCGCCAGGTGCCAGGCCACCGGGGCGCCCCAGTCGTGACCGACCATGCACACCCGCTGATGACCAAAGGCGTCCATGGCCTGCTGGATGTCCGCGCACAGGGTCAACAGATCGTAGGCCTCCAGCGCCTGCGGCGCCGAACTGCGGCCGTAACCGCGCATCTCCGGCACGAACACGCGAAACCCGGCCTGCACCAGGGCCGGCACCTGATGGCGCCAGGAGTACCAGCACTCGGGAAAGCCATGCAGCAGCCACACCGGGATTCCGTGCTCGGGTCCGGCGACCTGGACACTGAGTTCGATTCCGTTGACGGCCAGAAGATGCTGTTGATAGGAAGTCATGCCGGGCGCTCCAGGGTCGATGCGAGGAGCAGAACCTAGCAGATGGCGGCCGCGGCCTTGAGCAATATTGATGGTTCGAATGACGCTGCCACTCCTGCCGGCACTGTGCGCTGCTGGCAGGAGCGGCGGTCCCTCAGGCGGGGACCATGCCGACCTGGGACTGGCTGTGCTGACGAATCAGGCGCTGGGTGTTCAAGACCTTCTCCAGGGCCTGCTCGGAGTCGGGGTCCTGCATGGGCGCGCGAATCGCTGCCGACACCAGGCTGATCAGCTTGGCCATGACTTCGGCGTCGGTGGCCGGACGCCCCAGGCTCATGGCCTGCATCAGCAGGCGCAGTTCGGTGCCGGCCATGACCCCGGAAATCGCCTTGAGGGCGAACTGCAGGCGCACCCCCAGTTCGTTGCGCGGCAGGTCCGGCAGCGCAAGGGCAAAGGCCTTGAAGAAGCGCTCGAACACCGGCTGGTAGTGTTCCTTGAGGTATTCCTGAATGAAGGGCGAGGTATCGCTGTACACCCGCCCCAGGAAACGAATGAACGAGCGGCCTTCCAGGCCACCGCTTGCATCACTGCGTTCCAGGCCCATGGCCGGGGCGAACAGCACCCCCAGCAGGGTTTCGCAATCCAGCGGGCCCTCGGCCTGCTCCTCGCACTTGGCCAGCAGTTCCAGGCGCTGATCGTTGAGCGGCCCCAGACGTTGCATCAACAGGGCCTTCATCAGCGAGTCCTTGTCGCCGAAGTGGTAGTTCACCGCCGCCAGGTTGACCTTGGCGCGCTCGGTGATCTGACGCAGCAGCACGGCGTCGTAGCCGTACTTGATGAACAATGCCTCGGTCGCTTCCAGCAGTCGGGTCTTGGTGACATTGGGGGCACTGAGTTTCTTGGCGACCATGGAGGACTAACCTTTGCTGGGTGAAAAACTGACCGTTCGAACAGTGTTTTAAAAAAAAATTTGATTTTTTATACCCGCGAGAAGCCCTAAAAGCAAGCGCCCGAGGGACGTCCCCAGCGGCCCGAGGCCGTTTTGTGACCCACGGGTTCCTGGCGGAAATGTCCCGAAAAAAGCCCGCAATTACCCGGTTCAGACAGCTGGCGCGGCAAGATGAACGCAGTTACTATTCAAACAATTTTTTAAAACAATAAATAAAAACCAGAGCTTGGCCTTGCCCCTGGACCCCGCGCTACGGGACGCCTGTGTACCGTGGATGTTCAAGCATGCAGTCGAGCCAGCCGGCGCGGTAAGCGATGACAGCGACGATAATCGACCCAGGTTTTATCTCCCTGCAAGGCATAGGCAAGAGCTATCGGCTGGCGGAGCAACCCCTCCACATTCTCAAGAACGTTTCCCTGTCCATCGACACCGGCGAAAGCTGCGCCATTCTCGGCGCCTCGGGCTCCGGCAAGAGCACCCTGCTCAATATCCTCGGTCTGCTGGACCTGCCCGACTGCGGCGAATACCGCTTCGCCGGCCACGATATCTTCCGCGCCAGTCCCGACCAACTGGCAGCCATCCGCAACCGGCAGATCGGCTTCGTGTTCCAGAGCTTCAACCTGCTGCCGCGCCTCAGCGCCCTGGACAACGTCGCCCTGCCCCTGAGCTATCGCGGCGTGGCCCGGCGCGAATCCCTGGAGCGCGCCCAGCACATGCTCGACCAGGTGGGCCTCGGGCAACGCGCCGCGCACCGTCCCGCCGACCTCTCCGGCGGCCAGCGCCAGCGGGTGGCGATCGCCCGGGCCCTGGTGGGCGAGCCGTCGGTGATCCTCGCCGACGAACCCACCGGCAACCTCGACAGCCACACCGCCCAGGACATCATGGACCTGCTGCTGGCGCTGAACCGCGAACGCCAGGTGACCCTGATCATCGTCACCCACGACCCGGGCATCGCCCAGCGCCTGGAGCGGCAGATCCGCGTCACCAACGGCGTGGTGCAGGAGGTCTGCCCGGCATGAGCCTTCAGGTCGAACAGAGCGCCAGCCAGCTGCTGCACGAGGCCTTCATCAGCCTGCGCACCCTGGGCAAGCGTTCGATCCTGGCCCTGCTGGGCATCGTCATCGGCAGCTCATCGGTGGTGGCCCTGATCAACATCGGCCACAACGCCGCCGAGGACGCCGCGGCGATCTTCCAGGACATGGGCACCGATACCCTGGCGGTGCAGTTTCCCGATTCCTCGGCCAGTCGCGCGCCGATGCCGCCGCTCCTCGACCTGGCGGCGCTGCACCAGGCCTTGCCGCAGTTGCTGGACATCGCTCCGGTGGCGCTGTTCAGCGGGCCGGTGGTGTACCGCGGACGCTCCAGCAACGCCAACCTGGTGGGCAGCACCCCGTCCCTGGCCAGCGCCATGCGCCTGCAGGTGCTGCAAGGGCGCTTCCTCTCGGAGTTCGACAGCGGGCAAACCTACGCGGTGGTCGGGGCACAGGTCGCCGAAGCCCTGAGCACGCCCCACGACCCGCTGCGCCTGGGCGAGCGGATTCGCATCAACGACTACCTGTTCCAAGTGATCGGCATCCTCGCCCGGCAACCGGCGGCGGTGCTGATCCCGGTGCAGACCAACGAATCCCTGTTCATCCCCCTGGAAGGCATGCGGCGGATTTCCTCGAGCCCGCAGATCAGCAACCTGATCGCCCGCGCGGCACCGGCCCAGGACATGAACCGGCTGGCCGTGGCCCTGGGCGACACCTTGAAGCAACAGCTGCCCGGGCGCAGCGTCGAGGTGCAGGTGCCGCAAAAGATCATCGACGGCATGACCCGGCAAAGCCGCACCTTCGGTTACCTGCTGATGGCCCTGGGCGGCATCTCCCTGGTGGGCGGCGGCGTCGGGGTGATGAACGTGATGCTGATGAACGTCTCCGAGCGGCGCCGGGAAATCGGCATCCGCATGGCCCTGGGCGCCCGGCGCCGGGACATCCGCAATCTGTTCCTGCTTGAGGCGGTGACCCTGACCGCCGTCGGCGCGCTGTCCGGTGCGGTGCTGGGCATGAGCGCCGCCTACCTCTATGCCCGCCTCTCCGGCTGGCAGTTTTCCCTGGCCGGCGCCTCCCTGCCCCTGGGCATCGGCAGCACCCTGCTGATCGGCTTGTTCTTCGGCCTGTACCCGGCCGTCGCGGCCTCGCGCCTGCAACCGGTGGAGGCGCTGCGAGATGAATGATCGCCAACGCGTCGCGCTCTTGCTGCTGTGCCTGCTCAGCCCCCTGGGCCAGGCCGGCTCCCGGGACATGGACGTGGCCCGCCAGGCATCGGCCCCGACCCTGCGCAGCGCCTACGAGCGCAGCACGCTGCTGAGCCAGCAGCAGACCGAGCTGACCCTGGCCGATGCGGTCTACCTGGGCCTGCGCAACAACCGCGGCATCCGCAGCGCCTACCTGCAGCGGGTGGCGCAGAAGTTCGACCTGCGGGTGTCGGAGGACGCCTTCAACCCCAAGCTGCTGCTCAGCGGCACCTACCGGGCCAACAAGGGCAGCAACGACGGGGTACGCAACACCACCCTCAACCCCAGCTCCAGCCTGCTGGGGGAATACGGCACACGGCTGAACATGGCCTGGCACCAGGAACTGAGCCAGGCCAATCGGGCCGGCTACTACCGCCGCGACGGCCTCGACCTGTCGATCATCCAGCCGCTGCTCAAGGGCGCCGGCTGGGACGTGACCACCGCGCCGCTGCGTCTGGCACGGATCAACGAACAAGCCTACCGCCTCAACCTCAAGGCCAACGTGGCGCAGACCATCAGCGACATCATCGGCGCCTACCGCGAACTGCTGCGGGCCCAGCAACAGCTGGCGATCGTCGAGGACGCCCTCAAGCGCGCCAATGCCCTGCTCCAGGTGAACAAGGCGCTGATCGCCGCCGGGCGCATGGCCGAGTTCGAGATCGTGCAGACCGAAGCCGACATCGCCACCCAGGAACTGGGGGTGGAAGAGGCCCGCAACCAGGTGGACATCAACCGCCTGTCGCTGCTGCGCCTGCTGGCCCTGGACCTGTCGACCCGGATCCGCGCCAGCGACGGCCTGCAAGCGGCGAAAGTCAGCATCGACCAGCAGGACGCCCTGCGTCTGGCGCAGATCCAGCAACCCACCTACCTGGCGACCTTGCTGGGCAGCCAGCAGGCCGACCTCAACCTGATCATCGCCAAGGACCAGAGCCGCTGGGATGTGTCCCTGGTGGCCGGCGCCAATCAAGTGCGCAACCGCTACGACAACGACGGCGGCAACGGCGCGGGACGGACCTGGGACAGCTATGCCGGCGTCCAGGTGCAGATTCCCATCGGCGACTTGAGCACCCGTCAGGCCGAGGTGCATGCCCGGGTCGACGTGGAAAACCAGGCCCTGGTGCTGGCCGATGCGCGCCAGGCCCTGGAGCGTAGCGTCAGTGACGTGGTGCGCGACCTGGGCACCCGCTGGCGCCAGTACGAGATCGCCCAGCGCGCCGTGGACCTGTCCCGGCGCAAGCTGGAGATCGAGCGGGAAAAGCTCAGCGCCGGGCGCTCCAGCAACTTCCAGGTGCTGAGTTACGAAAGCGATTTGCGCACCAGTGAAAACGCCCGCCTCAATGCACTGATTGCCTACCTCAACGCCCAGACCCAGCTGGATCTGACCCTGGGCACGACCTTGGAGACCTGGGACATTGCGCTCAACGACTTCTGAGCAGAACAACTGGCGCAAGCGCTGCCTGCAAGGCGGCACGGCCCTGCTGGTGCTGGCGGTGGCCGGCGTGGCCTTCACCGGTTACCGCGCCCCGGCCGACTCGGCGGCGCAAACCGGCCGCTGGATAGACGTCAGCCCCGCGCCGCTGATTCATCAGATCGGCCTGGTGGGCAAGATCGAGCCCCAGCGCACCATCAGCCTGACGGCGCCGTTCGACGGCAACGTCCTGGCCAACCTGGTGGAACAGGGCCAGCGGGTCGAGGCCGGCCAGACGCTGCTGAAAATGGACCCCAGCCTGATCGAGATCCAGTTGCGCGAAGCCTTGTCGGCCCAGCTCAAGGCCCGGCGCAGCGTTGAGGAACTGCAGAACTGGGACAGCAGCGCCCTGGTGACCCGGGCCCGGCGCAGCTTGCGTGCCTCACAGATGGCGGTGAGCAATTCCGAGCGCAAGCTCAGTGAAAGCCAGAGCCTGTTTGCCCGGGGCATCATTCCGCGCAACGAGCTGGACGATCTCAAGCAACAGCTGCAGAGCCAGCGCCTGGACCTGACGGCGGCCCAGGGTGAGCTGCAACAGGCGCTGGATCAGGGCAAGGGTGAATACCGGCAGATTGCCGAGATGGAACTGACCAATGCCACGGTCAAGTACCAAGCCCTGCAGGCCCTGCTGGCGGGCAAGGACGTGGTCGCCCCGTTTGCCGGCATCGTGGTCCCGGCGCCGGGGGTCAACCTGACGGCCATCGCTTCGGCGGCGAACTCGGGCCCGGTGCAGACCGGGAGCAAGGTCGGCCAGGGCCAGGTGCTGTTCGGCCTGGCCAACATCGAGCAACTGAAGATCGTCAGCAAGGTCTCGGAGCTGGACATCAACCAGCTGCGCCAGGGCCAGAGCGTGGAAATTCTCGGTGACGGCTTTGACGGCGAACGCCTTGAAGGCCAGGTCGACATCGTCAGCAGTCTGGCGCTGCCGGGGGATGCCAGCGGCGCCAGCGCGCAGTTCCCGGTGACCCTGGCGGTGCCCAAGCTGACCCGCGAGCAACTGCAGCGGGTGCGCCTGGGCATGAGTGCCCGCCTGACCATCATCACCTACCGCAACGATCAGGCCATCGTCATCCCGCCGACGGCGATCCAGCGCGGCGCCGATGGCATGAGCGTGGAATATCGGGCGAGCGCCGAGCAACCGGCCAAGCGCCTGCCGGTGAGCGTCGGCCAATCGACGGCTGAGGGGGTCGAAGTGTTCGGCCTGCAGCCGGGCCAGGTGCGCCTCCCTGGCGCCCCCTGAGCCCAGTAACACCAACAGCAACACCGACAGCAACACCGTCGTAGGCGCTGGCTTGCCAGCGAAGACGTACTCAAGAGCAACGCCTTATCCAACGGCCTCTTCGCCGGCAAGCCGGCTCCTACGGAACGACCGCCGGCCTGTCGGCGCCAGCGGCCGCGGCGCTCAGCGCAGGGCGCGGCGCAGGACCTTGCCCACGGTGGTCTTGGGCAGCTCTTCGGTGCGGAACTCGACGTAGCGCGGCACCTTGTAGCCGGTCAGGTACTCGCGGCAGTGGGCCAGCAACTGGTCCTGGGTCAGGTTCGGGTCCTTGCGCACCACGAAGATCTTCACCTTCTCCCCGGTCACCCCGTCCTCGACGCCGATCGCCGCCACTTCCGCCACCCCCGGATGCAGGGCCACCACGTCCTCGATCTCGTTGGGGTACACGTTGAAACCGGACACCAGGATCATGTCCTTCTTGCGGTCCACCAGGCGGATGAAGCCCTGTTCGTTCATCACCCCGATGTCCCCGGTGGACAGCCAGCCATGGCGGTCCAGGACCTTGGCGGTTTCTTCCGGGCGCTGCCAGTAGCCCTTCATCACCTGGGGCCCCCTTACCTGCAGCTCGCCCTCCTCGCCCAGTTCCGCCAGCTCGCCGTCCTCACGCACGAAACGCACCCAAGTCGACGGCAACGGCACGCCGATGGTCCCGGTGAAATCGCCCTCGCGCATGCGCGCAATGTCGATCGGGCTGATGCTCACCACCGGCGAGCACTCGGTGAGGCCGTAGCCTTCGATGATCGGCACCCCGGTGACCTCCTTCCAGCGCCGGGCCACGGCGGTGTGGGTGGCCATGCCGCCAGCGATGGCCAGTTTCAGGTCGGAGAAGTCCCGGCCACGAAACTCTTCGTTTTCTAGCAGGCCGTTGAACAGGGTGTTGACCCCGACGATGCCGCTGAACTTTTCCTTGCGCAGGATCATCTGCACCCGCTTCACGTCCCGCGGGTTGGCGATGAGGATGTTGCGCCCGCCCAGACACATGAACATCAGGCAGTTCACCGTCAGCGACAGCACGTGATACAGCGGCAACAGGGTGACGTTGGTTTCCTGCTGGTTCTCGTCCAGTTGATCGCCGACCCAGGCCTTGGCCTGCATCAGGTTGGCGAGGATGTTGCGGTGCGTGAGCATGGCGCCCTTGGCATCGCCGGTGGTGCCGCCGGTGTATTGCAGGAAGGCGATGTCGTCCTGCTTGAGCTCCACCGGGCGGTGTTCCAGCACGCTGGCCAGTTTCATCAGCGCCGGAAAGCGGATCGAGCCCGGCAGGTTGAACTTGGGCACCTGCTTCTGCACGTGGCGCAGGGCGAAGTTCAGCGCCGCGCCCTTGAAGGTCCCCAGCAGGTCGCCGATGGCCGCCACCACGATGTTCTTCAGCCGGCTGCCCGGCATCGCCTGTTCCAGGGTGTGGGCGAAGTTCTCGAAGATCACCACGGTTTCGGCGCCGCTGTCCTTGAGCAGGTGCCGCAGTTCGTGGGCGGTGTACAGCGGGTTGACGTTGACCACCACCGCCCCCACCAGCAGGGTGCCGAACAGGCAGATCGGGTATTGCAGGCAGTTGGGCATCATCAGGGCCACCCGGTCGCCCTTCTTCACCCCCTTGGATTGCAACCAGGCGGCGAAGGCGAATACCCGCTTCTCCCACAGGTCGTAGCCCATCTCGGTGCCGATGCTGACGTAGGCCACTCTATGGCGGTACTTGTCCACGTGTTCGAGAAACACTTCCCGCAGCGACGGGTAGCGGTCGATGTCGGCTTCGATATCGCTGGGCACCCCCGGCAGGTAGGCGTTCAGCCAGATACGCTCGGCGGGTTGCAGGCTCACGACACTCATTGGCAGTCTCCTGGTTATTTTATTTTTCGACGATAGCGGTGATGCCCAGCCCGCCTGCGGCACAGACGGAAATCAGTCCTCGACCGGAGCCGCGCTGGTGGATCGCCTTGGCCAGGGTCGCCAGCAAGCGTCCGCCGGTGGCGGCAAAGGGATGCCCGCAACCCAGGGAGCCGCCGTTGACGTTGAGCTTGCTGCGCTCGATGCTGCCCAGCGGCCCTTCGAGGCCGAGCTTGTCCCGGCAGTAATCCGCGTCTTCCCAAGCCTTGAGGGTGCACAGCACCTGGGCGGCGAAGGCTTCATGAATCTCGTAGAAGTCGAAATCCTGCAGGCTCAGGCCCTCCCGGGCGAGCATGCGCGGCACGGCGTAGGCCGGGGCCATCAGCAGCCCTTCACTGCCGTCGACAAAGTTCACCGCCGCGGTTTCCCCGGTACGCAGGTAGGCCAGCACCGGCAGGTTGTTGGCCGCGGCCCAGTCTTCGCTGGCCAAGAGCACCACCGAGGCGCCGTCGGTGAGCGGGGTCGAGTTGCCGGCGGTCAGGGTGCCGTTGTGACGGTCGTAGGCCGGGCCCAGGCCGGCGAGTCTTTCCAGGCTGGCATCGGCCCGCAGGTTGTTGTCCCGGGCCAGGCCGCGATACGGGGTGATCAGGTCGTCGAAGAAGCCGCGCTGATAGGCGGCCTGCAATTGCTGGTGGCTGGCCAGGGCCAGTTCATCCTGGGCCAGGCGCTTGATGTGCCAGCGCTTGGCCATTTCTTCACAATGCTCGCCCATGGACAGGCCGGTACGCGGCTCGCCGTTGCGCGGCAGCAGTGGCTTGAACAACATCCCCGGGCGCACCTTGAGCAGGCTGCGCAGCTTGTTGCCGCTGCCCTTGGCGCGGTTGGCCTGGAGCAGGATCCGGCGCAGTCCTTCATTGATGCCGATCGGCGCGTCGGAGGTGGTGTCGGCGCCACCGGCAATGCCCACCTCGATCTGCCCCAGGGCGATCTTGTTGGCCACCAGCAACGCGGCCTCAAGCCCGGTGCCACAGGCCTGCTGCACGTCATAGGCCGGGGTCTGTGGCGACAAGTTGGTGGACAGCAGGCTTTCCCGGGCCAGGTTGAAATCCCGGGAATGCTTGATCACCGCCCCCGCGGCGAATTCCCCCAGGCGCTGGCCGGACAGGCCGTAGCGATCCACCAGCCCCTGCAAGGCCGCCACCAGCAGGTCCTGGTTGCTGTCGTTGGCATATACCGTGTTGGAGCGGGCGAACGGAATCCGGTTGCCGCCGATGATCGCCACCCGACGCACCGGCGCCGGATTGAAACTGTACTCAGTCATTGCCCAGCTCCCCAGATAAATAGGCCGCGCATGTGGGGCTTGTCCCCCGCGTTGTTGCGCACTTCGAACTCATGGCGCGGACCGTCGGGCAGACGGTTCCACAGGGTCACCGCCGCCGGCAGGAAGATCGGCAGCTTGAACTCGCAGTCCAGCTCCGCCACTGCCAGCGGATGCGGCGGTTGCTGGGCCGCCAGGGCCCGGCCCAGGGTCCACATGCCGTGGGCGATGGGCCGGCGGAAACCGAACAAGCGGGCGCCGAGCCAGGAGGTGTGAATCGGGTTGAAGTCGCCGCTGACCTGGGCGAAACGCCGCCCCAGGTCGCCCCCCAGGTTCCAGCGCTGGGTGCGAATCAGCGGCGCTTCATCCTCCTTCAGCGCGCCCTCCCAGGGCTCGCCGATGGGGCTGGACACGCCACGGCGCAGGTACAGGCTGGCGCTTTCCCAGACCAGGCTGCCGCCACTGTGGGCCCGGGTGGCAATCGACAGCGCCTGGCCCTTGGGGTGGGCCAGCCAGCGTTCGGCGAACACTTCCAGGCGCAGGGCCTGGCCCTCCGCCAACGGCTGGTACTGGCGTATGCGATTGGCCAGGTGAACCATGCCGCTGGCCGGATAGGGAAAGCTGCGGTTGGTCAGCAACAACAGGTGCAAGGGAAACGCCAGGGTATGGGGAAACGCCAGCGGCACCCCGTGTTCCCGGCGAAAGCCGCAGGCCTGGGCATAGCGGGCGATTTCGCCGGCCTTGAGTTCCACCGCCGGGCGCACCAGGCGCTCGCTGGGCAGCTTGGGGGCGGCATCCAGTTTGGGCTTGCGCAGGCTGCGGATGCCGTCGTAAAGCAACTGGCCCTGGGACGGAGGCGGTTCGATGATGCGAATAGCAGAGTCGGCATTCATGCTTCAGGCCCCCAGCAGGCTTTGCCCGCAGACGCGGACCACCTGCCCATTGATCCCGCCGGAACCCGGATGGGCCAGCCAGGCGATGGTTTCCGCCACGTCCACGGCTTGTCCGCCCTGGTTCATGGAGTTCATGCGCCGTCCCGCCTCGCGGATCAGCAGCGGGATCTTTGCGGTCATCTGGGTTTCGATGAACCCCGGGGCCACGCCGTTGACGGTGATCTGCTGGCGCGCCGCCAGGGGCGCCAGGTTCTGCACCAGCCCTATGACCCCGGCCTTGGAGGTGGCGTAGTTGCTCTGCCCGAGGTTGCCGGCGATTCCGGAAATCGACGACACACAGACGATCCGCCCGCCGGGATTGAGGCCCTGGCCCGCAAGCAGCGCCTGACTGAGCAGCAGCGGCGCTTCCAGATTGACCGCCATGACCTTGCGCCACGCGGCTTCGGTCATCTTGGCCAGGGTCTTGTCCTGGGTGATGCCGGCGTTGTGCACGACGATATCGAACGCGCCGTGCTCACCGACGAACTCCAGCAAGCGTTGCCCGGCCTCGGCGGCGGTGATGTCCAGGGCCAGGGCGTCCCCCTTGAGGCCCGCCGCGGCCTGTTGCAACTCGGCCTCGACCTGGGGAATGTCCAGGCACACCACCTGGGCGCCGTCCCGGGCCAGGACCTTGGCAATCGCCAGGCCGATGCCGCGGCAGGCACCGGTGACCAGGGCCCGCCGTCCGCTCAAGGGCCGCTCCCAATCGATGTGCCGGGGCACGTCCACCGGCTCGCCGATGCGCACCACCTGGCCCGAGACATAGGCCGAGCGCCGGGACAGGAAGAAGCGCAGGCTGCTGTCCAGCTCGGCTTCGGCGCCGGGCTCGACATACAGCAACTGCACGGTGATGGCCCGGCGCAGTTCCTTGCCCAGGGAGCGCACAAAGCCTTCCAGGGCCCGCTGCGCCACCGCCTGCTCCAGCGCCTTGCACTGTTCCGGCGGCGTGCCCAGCACCAGCACCCGGGCGTGGGCGCTCAGGCGCCGGACATTGGCGTGAAAGCAGCGGTACAGCTCATCGAGCTGGGCGATATCCGCCAGCCCGCTGGCGTCGAACACCAGGCCCTGGACCTTCACCGTCGAGGGTGCATTGATACTCGCGGCCTGGGCCGCCACGGTGTCGGTGGCGGCGAAGATCCGTTGCAGCTCGCCCAGCAGGCGCCCTTCGGGCGCCGCGGCGAGGATCACCGGGTTGATCAGGTTGCCGCCCTGCCCCTCGCGGTGGCGTTGCAGCGGCACCGGTTGCGGCAGGCCGGTACGCTGGGCCAGCCAGCGGCCCCACCCGGAATTGACGAACGAAAGATAACCGTCAGACATAAAGAGATCCCGATCCAATCCAGTAGAAGGTCAATAGGCCGAATCGCTGGCGACCACCGCGTCTTCGCTGCTGGCCGCGCGTTTGCGCGAGGCCGGCCGGGCGCTTTGTTCGAAGTGCGCCTGACGCTGTTGCAGGGCTTCCAGCAGACCGAAGTCCTGAGGGAAGTCGTCGACCTGGATCGCGTGATCGCCGTACTCCACGTAACGACTGAGCAGTTCGTCTTCGTCCTGGCTGATCAGTTGCTGCTCCAGGGCCTTGACCCGCCAGACGGCGAAGGCCTCGCGAGAAATCGGCAACGGCGCCAGCAGGCCCTGCTTGATCGCCGGCTTGAGCCGGGCTTCGATCAGTTCCACTTGCGGTTGCAGGCGGAACGCCAGTTCGCCATAGGCCAGCTTGTCGATGTCCGGCTGCGGAATGTAGGAGTCGGCCAGCAGGCGGTCGCGGGTCGGGCCCGGGGTCTGCACCAGCTCGGCGACTTGCGCCAGCAAGCGATCCGAGGGTTTGCGCTGGGGAATGCCCAGGGGAAAGCTCAGGCCACGGATGATCCGCGCGGCGACCTTGGACGGATAGTTGTCGAGCACTTCGGCCAGGGCTTCATGGGCCCGCAGCAGGCAGTCCTGGGCGGCCCAGTGCACCAGCGGCAGGTCGGCTTGCGGCCGGCCGTCGTCCTCGAAGCGCTTCAATACGCAAGACAGGATGTACAGCTGGGAGAGGATGTCGCCCAGGCGCCCGGTGATGCTTTCCTTGCGCTTGAGGGCACCGCCCAGCACGCCCATGGAAATGTCCGAAGCCAGGGCCAGCACCACCGACAGGCGCTGGATCTGCCGGTAATAGTCGGCCAGGGCCTTGTCGGTGTTGCCCGGGGCCTTGATCAGGCGCCCGCCGGTGACCGCGTGCACCGCGGCACGCACGGTGTTGGCGAAGACAAAGCTGATATGGCCGAACATCGCGCTGTCGAAGTCTTCCAGGCCCTTGCGTCCGCTGTCCCGGGCCGCTTCCATTTCGCGGAACACGTAAGGATGGCAGCGGATCAGCCCCTGGCCGTAGATGATCAGGCAGCGGGTCATGATGTTCGCGCCTTCCACGGTGATGGCGATCGGGCTTTGCTGGTAGGCCCGGGCCAGGAAGTTGTTGGGGCCCATGCAGATGCCCTTGCCGGCGACGATGTCCATGCCGTCGTTGACCATGGCCCGGGCACGCTCGGTGACGTGGTACTTGGCAATCGCCGAGATCACCGAAGGCTTCTCCCCGGCATCCAGGGACGCCACCGACACCTTGCGCACCGCGTCACAGGCATATAGATGCCCGGCCATGCGCGCCAACGGCGCCTGCACCCCTTCGAACTTGCCGATCGGCAGGCCGAACTGCTTGCGCATCGCCGCATAGGCGGTGGTGCCGCGCACCGCCACCTTGCCCAGGCCGACGTTGGCCGACGGCAGGGAGATGGCGCGCCCGGCGGCCAGGCATTCCATCAGCATGCGCCAGCCATTGCCCACCTGGGCGGCGCCGCCGATCACCCACTCCAGGGGAATGAACACATCCTTGCCGGTGGTCGGGCCGTTCTGGAACACCGCGTTCAGCGGCCAGTGGCGACGCCCGGTATTGACCCCCGGATGGGTGGTGGGAATCAGCGCGCAGGTGATCCCCAGGCTGCCCTTGCTGCCCAGCAGGCCGTCCGGGTCTTCGGCGCGAAAGGCCAGCCCCAGCACCGTGGCGATCGGGCCCAGGGTGATGTAGCGCTTGTCCCAGGTGACGCGAAAGCCCAGCACTTCCTGGCCTTCGAACTGGCCCTTGCACACCACCCCGACATCGGGAATGGCCCCGGCATCGGAACCGGCATAGGGGCTGGTCAGGGCAAAGCAGGGAATGTCTTCGCCGCGAGCCAGGCGCGGCAGGTAATGCTGGCGCTGGGCCTCGGTGCCGTAGTGCAGCAGCAGCTCGGCAGGGCCCAGGGAGTTGGGCACCATCACCGAGATCGCCGCCGCGGAGCAGCGGGTCGAGAGCTTCATCACCACCTGGGAATGGGCGTAATGGGAGAAGCCTTTGCCGCCGTACTGCTTGGGAATGATCATCCCCAGGAAGCCCGCGTCCTTGGTGTATTGCCAGGCCTTGGGCGACAGGTCCTGCCAGACCTGGGTGGTTTCCCAGTCGTTGGCCATGTCGCACAGGGTTTCCACTTCGTTGTCCATGAACGCCTGTTCCTCGGCGCTCAAGCTGGCCGGAGCGCTCTGCAACAGACGCGGCCAATCCGGCTTGCCGCTGAACAGCTCGGCGTCCCACCAGACCGTGCCGGACTCGATGGCGGCGCGCTCGGTGTCGGACATGGCCGGCATGATCTTGCGAAACATCGCCAGGGCGCGGCGGGTGAGCAAGGCCCGGCGCAGGGGCTTGATGCTCAGCAGCACAGCCGGCGCCAGCACCAGCAGCACGCCGAGGGTCAATCCCAGGGTGCCCACCAGGCTGAACAGATACGCGGCCGCCAGCCACACCACTGCGGCGCCCAGCCACAGGGCGGCTGTCGCCTGTCGATAAGCCAGCGCGAGCGCTGCGGCAAGTCCCACCAATAACCAGACAATCATGGAATACCTCTCTTGTTCTAACGAGACGACCACTGGGAACCTGGGCGTTGTGCCGGCCCCTCGCAGATCACCCTACAAAGGAAAGAAGCATGTTTCAAATTTTATTTTTAAATATTGTTTTGAGCGAATTGACCAATGCATAACGGCTGAACAGCGTCAGCCCGGGGTGGAAAAAAACAGGTTCAAGACGGGTCTGGAACCGACCCGTCCGGTCAACGGCAGTAGCGCAATCCTTTGGCACTGCCGTCAGGCCAGCACACCACGGATCAGAAGTGGTAAGTCGCTGAAAGACTGACTACCTCGCCCTTGGCGTCAACCTTACCGTCGAGGCTGGAGCCACCGAGGCGATCCTGATTGACCGTCTTGAGCTTGGCTTCCTTGACGAACTGCCGCGAGTACGCCCCATCGATGGTCAACCCGGGAATGGCCTTGATGTCATAGCCAAAACCCAGGGAGGTGAACCAGCGGTCATTGTCCGGAATCCGCGGGTCGCGGGTCGAATCGCGGGTCGGCGTCTCGTCGAACGCCACCCCGGCACGCAGGGTCAACTGGTCGGTGAGCTTATAGTCGCCACCTAGGGAGTACATCATCGAATCCTTGTAGCGGTACGGAATGGAAACGATGGTGTTGCCGTCGGACTTGAGTGTCAGGTCCTTGAACGACGACCACTGCGTCCAGGTGGCGCTGGCCCCCAGGGTGAAACGGTCGTTGAACACGTGTACCCAATCCAGGCCCAAGGTGGCCGGAATATCCAATTGGGTGGTGGCATTGGCACCGTCTGGGTTCAGCTTGAGGCCGGGATAGGCCAGCTCCACCAGGGTCTCGCCATTCGGGCCTGCCGGCTGAGTCATGTAAGTGCGGCCCAGAGCATCTGCGTAGATGTTGTATTTACCCTCCATCTTGTTCTTGATCTTGGCGTGATAGTTCAGGCCCAGGGTGTCCTGTTCGGTGGGTTTCCAGACTACGCCGGTGAACCAGCCCACCGAGGTGTTGTCGACCTTGACCCGCATCAGGTTGGAACCCACTCCGGACGGAAATGGAATACCAATGTTTGGGGACAGCGCCGCGGCCCCGGTGAGGTTGAGGTTCTGGCTGACGAAACCGGTGCTGTGCTGAACGATCAGCCCGGCGCCTAGCGAGAACTGGTCATTGACCTTGAACGACAGCGAACCGGTCACCCCCACCGTCTCGATCTTGGTATCGACGGCGAAGTCGCGGCCTTTCCAGCCGTCGTCCCAGGTGCTGCGCATCCCTTGGGGCACGACCTGGCTGAGGCCGAACGCGAAGCGGTCGTTGAGCGGCATGACCAGGAAGCCTGTGGGCAGCCAGGCGGTGAAACCGCCCTGCCCGCCATTGCCAGTCAGTTCCTCGGCCGGGCCGCTGGGTATGCCATCGCTGTCCACTGGAATGGTGGAAGCCGGCTGCCCCTGATAATCGGTGGCATTGCCTTTGTATTTCATCTTGATCCGTGCGTAATCCACGGTCATCTGCGCGATGTTCTGATCAATGAAAGCCATGGCGGCCGGGTTGTTGTAAGCCGCACTGGGATCATTCTTGAACAGCGAACCACCACCGAAGGCCCGTCCCCAGCCGGGAGCGCCGTAGGTCGGAGTAGAGAAGCCCCCCGCCTGCACCGGACCGGAACTGATCAAGCCACCCAGTACTGCCAGGCCGATGACTGCCTGGATCTTGTGTTTCTTATTATTCATGCCCCACTCCTTATTATTATCGACCGCGATCGGTCACCACCGATCCAGGGTGCAGCAACAGGCGCCCCTGGCGAGGCGCCTGTTTTTTCAGCAAGTGATCAACAGGCTGAAGTCAGATCAACTTCATGGAGTGACGGTGAACGCCGGGCTTGGATTGACGCTCAGAGCCGTGATCTTGCAGCTGCCGACGGTTTGCGCCGAAGGAATGCTCAGGGTGTTGGTGGCGTTGTTCCAGGTGACGTTGATGGTCACTGGAGCGCTGCTGCAGTTGGAGAGGATCTTGAAGTTGACCCCGGCCACGGTGCCCGCAGTGGCGCTGGACGCGGTCAGGGTCCAAGGCAGCCCCAGCAACGAAGGCACGCCGCACAGCGAGTTGCTGCCGCTGACGGTGGCACCGGTGATCGAAGCATTGGAGCCGTTGGCGGCCACGGTGCCGGTGAAGTTGATGTTGCAGTTGACCGGAATGCCCAGCGACGCCGGCGAAGTCACCGAAATGGTGCCCGGTGCCGAGAAAGTCGCGCCGGCGGGCGCAATGGTCGCAGCGTTGGCCATCGACGCGGCGCCGAGGCAGATGGCGAAGGAAGCTACGGATACCAGAGTCTTGATGCTTTGCATTGTTGTTTTCCTCAAGATTTAGGCAACAGGCAGTTGCCAGGGGGTTATCAGCCTTGCCAGGGGGTCGATGACGCCATCGGCTCTCGGGCTCGACCGAATTCGGTACTGGAGCGCGCTAGGGCGATACCGACCCGGCTTGAACAACCGGTACTTCCGGACTCAATCGCAGTGTCATCAGCGTCCCTCCATGGATTCTGTCTTGGCTTCAGGGGGCCACCCGGAACGTGGGCGGCATCTGGATCGATACGGTCTTGATGGTGCAGCCGCCGTCGAGGCTGACCTGGGTGGCCTCGAGTTTTCCGGTGCTGTTGTTCCAGCGGCCCTCGGCGGTGCTCGGCCCGCATTCGCCGCCCACCAGGGGCGCGTGCACCGTGACCCGGATGCCGGACATGGCGCCGCTGGTTTCGTCCCTGGCGACCAGCTTCCAGGGCAGGTGCGTGGCCTCCACCTGGCCGCACTTGAGGCCGCCGCTGAAGTCGACCTTGTCGACGCTGGCAAAACTGCCGTCGGGGCTGACCTTGCCGCTGACCTGGATGGTGCAGTCGGCATTGATGATGCTTTTGGCAAAGCTGATGGGGCCCTTGGCGCTGAACTCGGTGTTGGCCGGTTCGATGCGCGCGGCTTCGGCGGCGTTCAGCAGTGACACGCCCACCAGGACCACGAACAGACGGGCGGCGAACAGAGGTGAAGTAGACATCCGTGACTTCCTTGCAGTTGCTTATTGTTGTTGTCGGTCAACTTGGCGTAAGGACTTCGGTGTTGCCTCGCTGCCCCTTCAAGCGGGTGTACCCGGACGGGCCACCGGCGCTTGAAGGCGAGCGCTACAGCTAAACAGCGGTGTCTGGATCGGTGTCGGTAAAACCGTATCGCCGGAGCAGTTCGGCACGCTTGGCCGGATGCAGGTTGGCCAGCCGCACGTCCCCGGAGTAATGCGCCAGGACCCGGTGATCCATCAGCCGCCGCCAGAGCACTGGCACATAGGCCCAGACGATCATGGTGGCGTAGCCATAAGGCAGCTGTGGCGACTCGTCGAAGTGGCGCAGGGCCTGGTAGGAACGGGTCGGGTTGGCGTGGTGGTCGGAGTGCCGTTGCAGTTGGAACAGGAAGATGTTGGTGACGATGCGGTTGCTGTTCCAGGAGTGGCGTGGCGAGCAGCGTTCATAGCGGCCGTTGGGCTGTTTCTGGCGCAGCAGGCCGTAATGCTCGACGTAGTTCACCACCTCCAGCAGCGAGAACCCGTAGATGCCCTGGATCACCAGGAAGGGAATCACCGCCGCCCCCAGCCAGGCGATCAGCACGCCCCAGAGCACCACGCTGTAGAGCCAGGCGCTGAGTACGCCGTTCTTCCAGTGCAGGGTCGGCAGCCCGAGCTTGTGCAGGCGCTCGCTTTCCAGATGCCAGGCCGAACGCAGACTGAACCAGACGGTGCGCGGCAGGAAGCTCCAGAACGACTCGCCCAGCCGCGAGCTGGCGGGATCTTCCGGGGTCGCCACGCGAACGTGGTGGCCACGGTTGTGCTCGACGAAGAAGTGCCCGTAGAACGTCGAGGCCAAGGCCAGTTTGGCCAGGAACTTGGCCATTCCGCGGCTCTTGTGCCCCAGTTCATGGGCGATGTTGATGGCGATGCCGGTGGCGGCACCGGTGGACATGGCCATGCCCAGGTAGGTGAACCAGCCGACGCTGCCGTGCAGCTGCGCACGCTCGGTCAGGAACGCGGCGAAGTTCGCCAGACCGCCTTGCAGATGTAGCTGCTGGCTCAACTGCAGCAGGCCGCCAGCGATGATCCAGTCCACCCCGCTGACCGCCATCCAGGCAGTGACCACCAGGGACAGCACCGAAAGCACGGCGCAGCTGTAGACGATAAAGCGGTAGTAAGGCTGTTTTTCCAGGTCGGGAACCGCGGATTCCGGCGGGTTGCTGGCGTCTTCCCCCAGCAGGCCGTCGATCAGCGGAATCAGGCCGAAAATCACCACCACCCCGCTCCACCAGAACACCTGGACACCGGTGGTGAGGGCAAAGAGACCGGCCAGCAAGGGAGTGATCATCGGCAAGGTGCCGAGCCACCAGAGGTGACGCTTGCCATCGGTCCAGACGCCGGGTGCCGCCACGGAGACAGTCATGGCAGCCTCCGCACGAGGGCAGTTGGCAGGGATGCTATAAAGGACAGCGCGGTAGCGCTGTATGGCGCGTGATTGGATGAAAAAACAAAAGCGTGAAATGGCGTTATTTTCATTATTTTAATCGCTCAATTGCACTTTCAAAAAAAACATTCAAAACATTTTTTTAAAAAAATAGCTTGGGTTCGTTAGCTCGTCAACTATTTTTTCGGCCTGTCTTGAATGTCGCCCGTGACGCATTTACAGCGGCTTGCAGAGTGGTTGCGTGACGTTCGAAACCGCCCCCCACATCCCCTCTAGCTTGCTCGTGATGCCGCGAACGGCGGGCGCAGCACCGTGGCGCTGCGTGGCGGCGTCGCCTGGGCGGCGACCTGCTCAACCAGGGCCACCACCGGTTCGACGGCGCTGATGGGCAGCATGTGCCCCCTGCCCTGAACGATCTCCAGGGACAGCCACGGCACCTTGCCGACCATCGCCTGCCCATGCTTGCGGTAATTGAGTATCGAGTCCGCCGAGCCATAGATCAGCCCGACCGGTAGCTTCAGGCTGGGGTAGCGCTTGACCATCTCCGACAAGGAACGATTGACCACGGCGATCTCGCTGGAGGCGTTGTAGAAGTTCTGCGAGCGCATGCCCAGCAAGCCCCCGCCGCGTTCGGCGAAATCCTCGGGGACCGGGTCCGGGGCGAATATCGCCTTGACCAGCCCTCGCCGGCCGAGCAGGGCCATGGGCGCCGCCAGGGTCAGGGCCATCCAGCGCCGCAGCAAGGCCGGGCGCACTCCCAGGGACAGGAACACCAGTGGCAGCATGCGTTGCGGATGGGTCAGCGGCGCCACGAGGATCAGCCCGGACACCGACTGCGGATGATCCAGAGCCAGCGACAGCGCCACCGCGCCGCCCAGGGAATGCCCCAGTACCAGCGGCTGCCGCAGATCCAGCGCGCGAATGAATTGGGCCACCAGGGCGGCCTGGGCCGGCAGATCCGCCGCCGCCCCCCGGGCCCGGGTGGAATAGCCGGAGCCGGGGCGATCGAGGGTGATGACCCGGAACCGCTCGCGCAATGCCGGAGCCAGGGAGTGGGTCAGGTTGCGACCACAGCCGGATAGACCATGGATCATCAGCAAAGCCGGACCGCGGCCCTCGTCGGTGTAGTGAATGCGCTCGCCGCCGACCTCCAGAAAGCGTCCGTTGATCGGGACCTGGCGCTCAATGTTGGGGTTGATGCGAACGCTCACGCCCCAGAGCAGCACGCTGACCACCAGGAACACCGCCGCCGCCACTAGCCACTCCATAACCCGCCCCCTGAGCTTCCCTGCGCCGCATGCCAGGACCAGGATGATCCGGCTGCATGGCTGTCGCCTTGGCCTGGTGCCGCCTGTGGCGTCGCCGGCGCAGTGCGCAGGCGCCCGGTAAAAATCCACAAGCCGATGGCGTAGGTGACATTTCCAGGTGATTTATTTAAATTAATTTTTAAAACATTATTTTAAATTGTGCAATCCTGAGATTTCACTCACCGACGAAAGTCACCCAAGCATCACCCTACAATCGAGGTACACACCATGAATGCGTACTCGCCACCCGACGACCCCGAGGTCGTAGACATCGCCATCATCGGCGCCGGCTTTGCCGGGCTGTGCATGGCGATCAAGCTTAAAGAAGCCGGGCTAGTGGATTTCTTTGTCGCCGAACAAGCCGCGTCCCTGGGGGGCACCTGGCGCGACAATCACTACCCCGGCTGCGCCTGCGACGTGCAATCCCATGTCTATTCCTTCTCCTTTGCGCCCAACCCGCACTGGACCCGGCAGTTCGCGCCCCAGGCGGAAATCCGCGAATACCTGGAAAACTGCGCCCGGGATTTCGCCCTGGCGCCCTGGCTGCGCTTCAACATGGGCCTGGAACAGGCGCGGTTCGATGCAGCCAGCGAGCGCTGGCAGTTGCGCTTCAGCAACGGCCGCCAGGTCAGCGCCCGGGTGCTGGTGTCCGGCATGGGCGGCCTGTCGCGCCCCGCGCTGCCGGAGATTCCCGGGCTGGACAGCTTCACCGGCAAGCGTTTCCATTCCCAGCACTGGGACCATCGCTATGCCCTGCAAGGCAAACGGGTGGCGGTGATCGGCACCGGCGCCAGTGCCATCCAGTTCGTACCGAAAATCGCCCCGCAGGTGGCCCAGCTCAAACTGTTCCAGCGCACCCCGCCGTGGATCATGCCCAAGCCCGACCGTGAACTCAGCGCCCTGGAGCGCTGGGCATTCAAGCACCTGCCGTTCACCCAGAAACTGGTGCGTTCGGCCCTGTACTGGGCCCTGGAAAGCCGGGTCATCGCCTTTGCCCGGCGGCCGCAACTGATGAAGCTGGTGCAGCGCGTGGCCCTGCGTCACCTGCGCAAGCAAGTGCCCGATCCGCTGTTGCGCCACAAACTGACCCCTGACTACAGCATCGGCTGCAAGCGCATCCTGATCTCCAACGACTACTACCCGGCCCTGTCCCGGGGCAATGTCGGGGTCATCAGCGAGCCCATCCTGCGCATCGACGGCGACGCCGTGATCACCGCCGACGGCCACCGCCATGCGGTGGACTGCATCATCTTCGGCACCGGCTTCCAGGCCACCGACCCGCTGCCCCGGGGCCTGCTGTTCGGTCGCCAGGGCCAGGACCTGGTGGACAGCTGGTCGCAAGGCGCCCATGCCTACCTCGGCACCTGCCTGCCGGGCTTTCCCAACCTGTTCATGATCGTCGGCCCCAACACCGGCCTGGGCCACAACTCGATGATCCTGATGATCGAGGCCCAAGTGGACTACATCCTCAAGGCCCTGGAACGGATGCGCCAGGACGGCCTCGCCAGTCTCGAAGTGCGTCCCGCCGTCGAGCATCAGTACAACCTGCGCCTGCAGCAGCGTCTGGCCGGGGCCATCTGGAGCGTCGGCGGGTGTCGCAGCTGGTACCTGGACCCGCGCAGCGGCAAGAACACCACCCTCTGGCCCGGTTCCACCTGGAGTTTTCGCCGGACCTTGCAGCACTTCCAGCTCCAGGACTACCTGAGCACCCCCTTGCCCCAGCCCGGAATCGTCGCCGCCGAAACCGCGGCGCGCCCACTGAACCTTGAAGAGGCCGTCCGATGAAAAACTTTAACGGTAAAGTCGCCGCCATCACCGGCGCCGCCTCCGGCATGGGCCGGGCCCTGGCCATCGCCCTGGCCCGCGAGGGCTGCCACCTGGCCCTGGCCGACAAGAACCCCCAGGGGCTGGCCCAGACCGTGGCCCAGGCCCGGGCCGCCACCCTGTTACCGCTGCGCATCAGCAGCCAGGAACTGGACGTCGGCGATCGCGAGGCGATGTTCGCCTGGGCCGCGGCCAGCGCCGCCGAGCACGGCCAGATCCACCTGATCTTCAACAACGCCGGGGTCGCCCTGTCCAGCACCGTGGAAGGCTCCAGCCTGGCGGACCTGGAATGGATCGTCGACGTCAACTTCTGGGGCGTGGTCCACGGCACCCAGGCCTTCCTGCCCTACCTCAAGCAGGCTGGCGAGGGGCACATCATCAACACCTCCAGCGTGTTCGGGCTGTTCTCCCAGCCGGGCATGAGCGGCTACAACGCCACCAAGTTCGCCGTGCGCGGCTTTACCGAATCCCTGCGCCAGGAGCTGGACATGCAAGGCCACGGAGTGTCCGCCACGTGCGTGCACCCGGGGGGCATCCGCACCGACATCGCCCGCACCAGCCGCATCAGCGACAACGTCAAAGGCTTTTTGATCGACAACGAACAGCAGGCCCGGGACGACTTCGAAAAACTCTTCATCACCAGCGCCGAAACCGCCGCCAAGGTGATCCTGCAAGGGGTGCGCAAGAACAAGCGACGGGTGCTGATCGGTCGCGACGCGCACCTGCTCGACCTGTTCGTGCGCCTGCTGCCCAGTGCCTACCAGCGACTGGTGGTGTGGCTCAGCCGACGCCTGGCACCCAAGCCGGGACGGCAGCGGCCGCCGCTGTACCAGGCCCAGGACGAACGCGGCCTCTGAGGCCGCCACCTTCACATCCGAGTGTCTAGAGGAGCGCCAGCCATGCTGCCCATCCGCCGTGACATCAAGGTTGAACTGCCTGCCGAACGCGCCTGCGACTGGCACGAACAAGGCAGTCACGTCAGCCACTTTTTCAACGCTCTGTCCCTGCTGTTCCCGGCCGGCGAGCTGTTCTTCATGGACAGCGTGCGCCACTACCGCGAGCAGATTCACGACCCCGAGCTCAAGCGCCAGATCCAGGGCTTCATCGGCCAGGAAGCCATGCACAGCCGCGAGCACGTGCGCTACAACGACTTGCTGCAGGACGCCGGGCTGCCGGCCCACCTGCTGGACCGGCGGTTGCGGATGATCCTCGACTTCCAGAAGAAACACTTCCCCGCGGCCTTCAACCTGGCCATCACCGTAGCCCTGGAACACTACACGGCGATCCTTGCCGACCTGCTGCTGCGCGACCCCAGCCGTTTCGGCGATTCGGTGGAAGGCTACCGGCAGATGTGGCTGTGGCACGCCCTGGAGGAAACCGAACACAAATCGGTGTCCTACGACGTCTTCAACAGCGTGCTCAAGCCCGGGCCCAAGCGCTACCTGATCCGCACCGGGACCATGCTCTTCACCACCCTGACCTTCTGGCTGGTGGTGTTCGACTTCCATGTGCGCATGCTCATCGCCGACAGGCGTCGCGGTGGCCACTGGCGCGGCCTGTGGCAGGTGATCAAGTACCTCTACGGCCCCAAGGGCGTGTTCCCGCGCATCGCCCTGCCCTGGCTGCAATTCTTCAAGCCGGGCTTTCACCCCTGGGACCACGACAACCGCGAGCAGCTGCGACGCATCGACGGCCTGGTGCAGGACATCGAGCGCACCCGGGCCGCCGCAGCCAAGTGAGCGGCCAAGTGGGCAGCCATGACACGCTGGGCCAGCGGCGTGCCATGAGCGCCTGCACGCACGCCAGGGGCTGCTAACCTGCAGCGCACCCTTTTTTGCCGCGAGCGCGCGCCATGATCCTGATCCTGCTGCCCCACGCCGACTACGATCCCACCGAAAGCAGCCTGCCCTGGCAGGCCGCCAGGGACGCCGGGTTCGAAGCGCAATTCGCCACGCCGCAAGGGATGCCCGCCTATGCCGATTCACGCCTGGTGAGCCTGGGCTTCGGCCCGCTCAATCCGTTGTTGATGACCCCGGCGGCGGACCTTGAGCGCTACCACGGCATGACCCGCGACTCGGCCTTTCGTCGCCCGTTGAAGTACGCCGAGGTCGATCCCCAGGCCTTCGAGGGCCTGCTGATTCCCGGCGGCCATGCCCGGGGCATGCGCAGCCTGCTGGAGTCTGCGGACGTGAGACGGATCATTCTGGCGTTCTTCAAGGCCGACAAACCGGTGGCCGCGGTGTGTCATGGCCCCCTGGCCCTGGCCCGCTGCATCGATCCCGACACCGGGCGCTCCGTGCTCTATGGGCGCAAGGTCACCGCGCTACTGGCCGGGCCCATGGAACTGGCGGCCTGGATCGTCACCGCGCCCTGGCTGGGGCGCTACTACCGCACCTACGACTGCAGCGTCGAGCAAGAGATCAAGCAGGTACTGGCCAGCCCGGCGGATTTCCTTTCCGGGCCCTGGCTGCCGCGCCGGGATTCGGCGCAGCACCCCGAGCGCGGCTTTGTGGTCCGCGACCGCAATCTACTGACTGCGCGCTGGCCGGGGGACTGTCACCGCTTCGCCAATGAATGGGTGACCGTGCTGCAACAGGCCCGGCAGTCTCAGCCTGAACAAAACCAGGTTTGAAGGCCTGAGCGCGAGCGCTGCCGCTTCAAGGGGACCTCTTCGCCAGTCCGCTTGCACCTGCCGCAGGGCTCAAGCGTGGGACCAGCGGCGGTGCAGGCCGCGGGCCAGGGCGTCGAGGGCAAAACCCAGAACGCCGATCAGCAGGACCATGGCCATCAGTTCCGAGTAGGCCAGGCGGTCACGGGTGTCGAGGATGAAGTAGCCCAGGCCGGCGCTGACCCCGAGCATTTCGCAAGGCACTAAGACGATCCACAGGATGCCGATGGACAGGCGGACCCCGGTCAGCACGTGCCCCACTATCCCCGGCAGGATGATCTTGCGCAGGGTTTCCCAGCGGGTGGCGCTGAGGCTGCGGCTCAGTTGCAGCCAGCGCGGGTCCAGTTGGCGCACGCCGGCCGCGGTGTTGAGCAGGATCGGCCACAGCGCGGCAAACGCCAGGAGGAAGTAGATCGGCTGGTCGCCCACGCCCATCAGCATCACCACCACCGGCATCCAGGACAGCGGCGAGATCATCCGCAGGAACTGGAACGCCGGGGTGGTGGCCGCCTCCAGGTGCCGGTAGCTGCCCACCAGCAGGCCCAGGGGCACGCCGATCAGCAACGCCAGAAACAGCCCGATCAGGATCCGCTTGAGGCTCACCAGCACGTGCTCATAAAGCTCGCCACGCCCCAGCAGTTCCACCAGGCTGGCGAAGGTGGCTTCGGGGGAGAAACGCGCCGCCAGGCCGTCGCCGCTGCCCAGTAGGTGCACCCCCAGCCACCAGGCCAGCAACAGGCTCAGCAGCCCAGCCAGCCCCAGGAGCCAGTGGTTCAGGGAGGAAGGTTGCTTGCCCATCAAAGACCGAACTCCTCGCTGCGCTCGAAGCTGTCCGCCAGGCCGAAGGCCTTGAGCCCGCCGACGGCGGCGATGGCGTTGCGCACGAAGCGCTCATCCACCAGGTCCTGGGCGGTGTGCGCCGGGTCGAGGTTGGCGAGAAAGCCCTTGTCGCCTTCGATCAGGGTGTCCTTGAGCCGCTTGACCAATTCCTCGGTGTAGCTGGGGAACGGATACGGCTGGAAGTCGATGCGCGACTCGTCCCAGTGGCTGTGCTGGATCGCGCCGCTGGCCAGATAAGCCTCACGGTCGCTGGACGCTGGCGCCAGCACCCGATTGAGCACCTGCGGCGCATGGGGCGTGTAGCGGTTGGTGCCGTCCTTGGACAGCAACTGCGCAGCCTCGGCCCGGTGGTCCCGGGTCCACAGCTGAGCCTTGACGATGGCGTTGACCACTTTCTGCGACCACTCGGGGCGGTTGTTCAGGTCGTGCTCGTGCATGAACACCACGCAGCAGGCGTGGTTGCGCCACACATCCCCGGTAAAGCGCTGCACCCGCCCCACCTTGAGCTCCTCGGCCAGGGCGTTGAACGGCTCGGCGACGATGTAGCCGGCAATCCGCTGGCTGGCCAGGGCCGGCGGCATGTCCGACGGCGGCAGCACCAGCAGGTTGACCTCGTTGGCCCCCAGGGCGCTGCCGGCGGCCTTGCTCACCGGCACCAGGCCGTTGTCGCGAAACAGTTGCTGCACCACCACGTTGTGGATCGAGTACCAGAACGGAATCGCCACCGACTTTCCCGCCAGTTGCTTGATCTCGGTTATGCCCGGGGCCACGGTCAGGCCGGAGCCGCCGACGTGGTTCCAGGCCACCACCTTGGCCGGCACCCGGCTGCCGTAGCGGGCCCAGACGGTCATCGGCGACAGCAGGTGAATCACATTGACCTGCCCGGAAATGAACGCCTCGATCACCTGGGCCCAACTGCGCAGCAGCACCGGGCGCTCGGCCTGGATGCCCTCGGCCTCGAACAGGCCGTTGTTGTGGGCCACCAGCAATGGCGTGGCGTCGGTGATCGGCAGGTAGCCGATGCGTACCGGCGCATCCGGCTCCTGGGCGGCGCGGGCCTGCAGGCTGTTGAGCAACGGCAAGGCGCCGCCGGCGGTCAGCAGCGCGCTGAGTTTGAGAAAATCACGACGCGTGTGAGTGAAGTCGTCCAGGCACATGGTCAATCTCCGACGGTGCAGGCAAAGGGGAAGTTGAAGGATTGCGGCTCGCCCGCCGAAGGGTCTTGAGAATCTCGATACGCAGGGCGCCCAGTTCCTCGATCCGTTCGGCGCGCGGCGCCGGCAGGTCGATATGCCACTGGCCGAGGGTGCGCGCCGGGCTGTTACCCAGTAGCAGGACCCGATCGGACAGCAGCAGGGCTTCGTCGATGTCATGGGTGATCAGCAACGCCGCGGTGCGGTGCTGGCCGATCACCTGGAGCAGCAATTGCTGCATGTCGGCGCGGGTCACTTCGTCCAGGGCACCGAAGGGTTCGTCCAGCAGCAACACCTGGGGCTGGCGCGCCAGGCAGCGGGCCAGTGCGGTGCGCTGGGCCATGCCGCCGGACAGTTGCGCCGGATAGCGCTGGCGGGCATGTTCCAGGCCCACTGCGGCAATCGCCTGGTCGATGCGTTCCTTGCGCTGCCGCGGGCTCAGGTGCGGCTGGCGGGCGAAATCCAGGCCGAAGGCGACGTTGTGCTCCAGGTTCAGCCAGGGCAGCAGGCTGGGGTCCTGGAAGGCCACCGCGACCCGCGGATGGGGGCCGTCGAGGGGCTCGCCCAACAGGCTGACCTGCCCGGCGTGGGGCTTCTGCAGGCCGGCCAGGACCCGCAGCAGGCTGGACTTGCCGACCCCACTGGGACCGAGGATGGACACCACTTCGCCGGCTTGCAGGTGCAACTCGAAGTCTTCCAGCACGCTGTGCCAGCCCTGCGCCGCCGGGTAGCCGAGGCTGATTGCCCGTGCGTTCAACAGGCCACTCATGCTGCCGCGTTCCGCGCCTGGCGCTGCAGTTCGGCACGCAGTTGCACCAGGCTCGGGGTGACGATGGGCACGAACGCCGACTCGCGCCAGCGCCGGGCAAAGCCGCTGCCGAACTCGTTGAGGTAGGCCTTGCCGCCGCTGGCCTGCAACTCCAGTTGCACGGCGTTGGCGGTGGCTTCGGCGAGGGCGATGCGCACTCGGAACAAGGCGCCGGGCTGGCCCAGGAAGCGCCCGTCGAGCAGGCCGCTCTTGAGTTCGTCGACGGTCTGTTCCAGGTGCTGGCGTTGTTCCTGCAAGGGCTCCTGGAGGATCGAACGGGCGCCCTCGACGTGCTGCTCCACCTCGCTCAGGGCCCGCCGCGCCAGGCCTATGGCCAGGGCGCATTGCAGGCCGAGAAAGGCCGGGCGCACCGCCGGCAGGAACGCCCGGGCGTCCTCGTGCAGCAGCCAGTCGCGGGCCACCGCCACCTGGCTCAGCTCCAGGGCGGCGGTGTTGCTCGACTGCAGGCCCATCAGTTGCAGGTCGTCGGAGCGCTGCAACCCGGGCAAGGCATCGGGGATCGCCAGGATGAACGGCGCGCCGCCCTCCTCGTGCTCGATGGCCGCCGCGACCACGAAACCGCTCTTGCGCAGGTTGGTGACCCAGTGCAAGCGGCCGTTGAGGCACCAGCCGTGGTCCTGCTCCTGCGCCTTGACCTGCAGGGCCTCGATCCCCGAGAGGAACTTCATGGCATTGGACAGCCCGGTGGCCCCGGCCAGTTCGCCACTGAGCAGCGACGGCAGCAGGCGCTGGCGCAAACCGGCATTGGGGCTGTGCAACAGGTATTCGATAAAGGCTCGCTGGCCCCAGCAGACAAAGGCCGCCGCCAGGGAATGACTGGCCACGCTGGCCATGACTTCCAGGGCGTCGGTCAGGTCGCCGCCGCTGCCGCCCTGTGCCGGGTCGATACCGACCCGCAGCACCTGGGCGTCGGCCAGCCGGGCGAGCACCTGCTGCGGGTCGCACTGACCCTGGTCGAGTGCCTGGGCCTGGGCATCCAGCCATTCACTCAATTGCGCATCGAGCATGTCGTTTTCTCCTTGAAGGGGGCGCCGCACAAGCATCGGCGCCCTGACTCATTGACCTTGCACTGACCAGCGATACTTGGCCAGTTCGGGGTTCAGTTCAGTGCCGGCAAAGACGTTGGCGAAGTTGCACAGCGTCGCCAGGCTGATGCCCAGGATCACTTCCAGGGCGTTGCCTTCGCTGTACCCTGCGGCCTGGAACTGTGCATAGCCCGCATCGCTGACCTTGCCCCGAGTGGCGATCACTTCCCGGGCGAACGCCGCCAGTGCTTGCAGCCGGGCTTCTGGCAAGGTGCTCTGCTCACGCAGCGCGCTGACCACCGGGTCGGAGAGTTTGGCCTTGTTCAGGGCCACCGCGGTATGACCTGCGACACAGAAATCGCAGCCATGGGTGGTGGCGGCCACCAACTGCACCACTTCACGCTCCGCCAGGCTCAGCTCGGCCTTGCCGTTGAGCGCGGACACCGTGACGTAGGTTTCCAGGGCCGCCGGGGCGTTGGCCAGGATACCCAGCAGGTTAGGAATGAAGCCCGAGTTCTTCAGGGCATTTTCCAGAAACGGCCGGGCCGCTTCTGGAGCGGTGTGCAAGGTGTGTAGAGTGACGCGGGACATGGAGTAGCCTCCTGCTGTGTGGGTGTGCGTCAAGTCTGTTGGTTATAAGAATTTCGATCCATATTCTAAAGTAGCGATTACTTGCTCCTGAGTGTTTCCCTTAGATGATTTCTTCAAGCCCACTGGTTGATTGGTTATTAGAAGGCCTGGAACTCGATGCCAGCCTGTTTCACGTCGGACGCTATTGCGGGGGCTGGCACGCCAGCACCCAGGGCCTGGCCAGGGCCAGCTTCCACCTGATTGTCCAGGGCCATTGCTGGCTGCACATCGACGGCTTGCCGCAAGCCCTGCGCCTGGAGGCCGGAGACGCGGCCTTCCTGCTGCAGGACCTGAGTTATCGGCTGTCCAGCGCCCAGCAGCCAGACGTGGCGCAACAACTGCCGCGCACGCCCATGACTCCGCTGGACCCCGGTGCCCAGGAAGGCGTGGGGCTGGTCTGCGGTTTTTTCCATTTCAAGCCAGGGTTGTCTTCGCTGATCATCGACAGCCTGCCGGGCTGGATCATCCTGCGCGCCGGCGACCCTTCACTGAGTGCTGCCCGGGCGCTGTTCCAGCTGATTCTCGATGAGTGCCAGCGAACGCCGCAGCCCTCCTCGGCACTGCTCGAACGCCTGAGCCATCTGCTGTTCCTTTATGTGCTGCGCCAGCAGGTCAATGCCAATCAGGGCCTTGGCGGGCTGGTGGCGCTGGCCCGTCATCCGGGGTTTGCACCGCTGCTGGAGCAACTGATCCAGCACCCCGGCCAGGCCTGGCCCCTGGAACACATGGCGGCGCTGACCGGGCTGTCGCGCTCGGCGTTCTTCAAGCGTTTCAATGAATTGGCCGGGCAGTCGCCGGGACAGGTGTTGCTGGCCTTGCGCATGCGCCATGCCTGCCAGTTGCTCAAGGCCAACCAGACCGTCGAGCAAGCGGCGACGGCCGTGGGCTATCAGTCGATCGCCGCCTTCACCCGGGCCTTCACCAAGGCGGTGGGCCTGCAGCCCGGGGCCTATCGCAAGCAGCATGAGGGGCGCTGAAGCGCGCCCTGGGGGATTTCAGCGGCGATGGGCCAACCCGCGCACCAGGCGATCGCCAGCGCTCTGCACCCCCTGCACCAGCAGCACCAGGATCAGCACCGTGGCGACCATGATCTGGTTGTTGAAACGCTGATAGCCGTAGCGGATCGCCAGGTCCCCCAGGCCGCCACCACCAATCACGCCGGCCATGGAAGAGAAGCCGATCAGCATCACCAGGGTCAGGGTCAATCCCGCCAGCAGCGCCGGCAAGGCTTCCGGCAGCAGGGCCTTGAAGATCACGTGACCGATATGCCCGCCCATGGCCAGGATCGCTTCGATGCGGCCCTTGTCCACTTCATCCAGGGCGTTCTCGACGATCCGCGCAAAGAACGGAAAGGCGCCGATGGTGATCGGCACCACCGCCGCGGTGCTGCCCAAGGTCGTGCCCACCACCAGCCGGGTCAACGGAATCAGGGCGATCAGCAGCACCACGAAAGGCAGGGAGCGTCCCAGATTGACCAGGGCGCCCAGCAAGCGATTGAGCCGGGGCATGGGCCGCAGCCCAGCGGGGCGGCTGACGAACAGCAACACCCCCAGGGGCAGGCCGATCACCAGGGTGAACAGCGAGGCCAGGAACACCATGTACAGGGTTTCGCCGGTGGCGGTCAGCAGCAGTTGCGCCAGTTCCGGCCAATCGATGCTGCGGTTCACAGGCGTTCACTCCGAATGCCACGCCGAGTCAGGGCGCTCAGCAGTTGCTGGAATTTGCCGGCGTCGGCGCCGACGGCAGCGATGCGCAGGCGCCCTACCCGCTGGCCGCCCACGGTTTCGACACCAGCGGCCAGCACCTTGAGGGGCAGCCCCTGCTGCCGACTCAGTTGCTGCAACAGCGGCGCGGCGCGCTGGTTATCGAAAAAGGTCAGTTCGGCCTCGGGCTGGCTGCCGTTGAACGGCAGGTTGTAGTCCGGCAGCAAGGCGCGACCCAGGGCCGATTGCGGGTCCGCGAGCAACTGGCCGACCGGGCCGCTCTCCAGCAAGCGGCCCTGGGCCAGGGAAGCGGCGTGGCTGCAAATGGCTTTGACCACCGCCAGTTCGTGGGTGATCAGCACGATGGTCAGCCCCAGCTCGCGGTTGATGTGCGTCAGCAGTTGCAGGATCGAGGCGGTGGTTTCCGGGTCCAGGGCGCTGGTGGCTTCATCCGACAGCAGGTAACGCGGACCGGCGGCCAGGGCCCGTGCGATGCCCACCCGCTGCTTCTGGCCACCGGACAATTGCGAAGGAAAGGCCTGCGCCTTGTCGCTCAGGCCCACCAGGTCCAGCAGTTCCAGAACCCGCGCGCGGCGCGGTTTTTTATCCAGGCCGGCAATTTCCAGGGGCACCGCGACGTTGTCCTCGACCGTGCGCGAATGCAGCAGGTTGAAGCCCTGGAAGATCATGCCGATGCCCTGGCGCTGCCGGCGCAGCTCGCTCGCGGACAAGGCGCCGAGGTCCTGGCCGTCGATCAGGATGCGCCCGGAGCTGGGGCGCTCCAGCAGGTTCAGGCAACGCAGCAGGGTCGACTTGCCGGCCCCGCTGCGGCCGAGAATGCCGTACACCGCGCCGTCGGGCACCGTCAGTGAAACCCGATCCAGGGCCGGTGGCTGGCCCTCGCCATAGACTTTGCTGACCTGCTGCACCTGGATCATGGCTGGCGGTCCGCGACCGGGAGCACCGAGCCCGAGTAGGTTTCGCTGATGTATCGGGCCACTTGCGCTGAACCGAGGTCCTTGGCCAACCGGCGGATACGCGGGTCGTCCTGCAGTTTGGGGGTGGTCACCAGGATGTTGGCGTAAGGGTTGTGCTCGGCCTTCTCCAGGCCCAGGGCGTCCTTGGCCGGCACCAGTCCGGCTTCCAGGGCGTAGTTGCCGTTGATCACCGCCAGGTCCACGTCCTCCAGGGCCCGGGGAATCTGCGGCGATTCGATTTCGAGGATTTTCAGCTGTTTCGGGTTGTCGGCGATGTCCTTGGCAGTGGCCTGGTCCCGGGCCGGGTCGCTGAAGCCGGGTTTGAGGCGGATCAGTTGGTAACTCTGCAACAGGTACAGGGCGCGGCTGAGGTTGGTGACATTGTTGGGCACCGCCACGCTGGCGCCCTGAGGCACCTGATCGAAGCCCTGGTAGCGCTTGGAGTAGATCCCCAGCGGTTCGATGTGCACGCTGGCGACCACCGCAAACGGCTGGCCCAGGGCCTGCTCCTGGGACTTGAGATACGGCAGGTGCTGGAAGTAGTTGGCGTCCACGTCGCCGTGGGCCAGCAGTTCGTTGGAGTTCACGCCGTTGGGGATCTCGATGATCTTCAGTTGCAGTTGCGGGTCGAGCTTCTGCACATAGGCGAGGATCTCGGCGTGGGGCACCGGGTCGGCGGCCACCCGCAAGGGTTCTGCGGCGCTGGCCGGCAGGGCGTGCCCCAGGCTGGCCAGCAGCGCCAGGGCAAACAGGGGGGTCTTGAGCATGGCAAGCATCCTTGGTTAGGCGAATGAGGGTCAGGCGCTCAGGGCCTTGGGTATCAGCACATCGGCGTAGAAGCGCCGGGCCACGTCGGGGTGCGAGCGCAGGCGGCCCTTGAGGTAGTTCCAGCCGACGTCGCGAAACAGCGGGTTGTGCGGATCGCTGGCCGGGCCCCGGGCCTCTTGTCGCAGCGCATCGGGCAATGGATACAGCGGCACCCGGGCGTCCAGTTGGGCCCCCAGGAAGAAGGCGATCGACAGCCGCTCGCGATCCGCCGGCGGCGACAGCACCCGGTGCACCGTGGCGCGCAGGTAGCCGTGGGTGGCCAGCTCCAGCAGCTCGCCGATGTTCACCACCAGGGTGTTGTCCCGCGGTGGCGCATCGATCCAGCGGCCCTCTTCCACTTCCACTTGCAGGCCGGCCTGCTGGTCCTGCAGCAGAAAGCTGAGAAACCCGGAGTCTTTGTGGGCACCCACGCCCTGGTTGCTTTGCCCCGCAGCGCGGCCGGGATAGCGGATCAGCTTGATGTGTTCGTTGGGCCGTTCGCCGTACAAGGGATCGAAGGCGTGCTCCGGCAGGGACAGGGCCTGGGCGAAAGCGCGCAGCAGGTGCAGGGACATGCGGGTCATTGCCTGCTGCCACTCCAGCAGCAGCGGCTTGAGTTGCGGCAACTGCACCGGCCACTGGTTGGGCCCTTGCAGGCGCGTCCAGGGCGGGCTGTCGGGGTTCAGCGGCAGGGCCTGGCGTTCGGCCCCCAGATCGAACTGCTCGCGCAGGTCCGGCTGGCCGCGGGTAATCTCCGAGGCCGCGCGGTTGTAGCCGCGAAAATGCGGCGAGTGGATCATGCCCACGGCCGCCTTGTCGGCCTCGGGCAAGGCGAAGAAGGCCCGGGCCTGCTCCTGCACCCGACGCAGCAGGTCGCTGTCGATGCCGTGCCCGGTGAGGTAGAAGAAACCGACGTCCCGCGCGGCCTGGCGCAGGCTCTGGAGAAAGGCCTGGCGCTGCTCCGGGCGCCCCTCCGACTGGCTCAGGTCGAGCACGGGTAACGCGGTGATATCCAGCGAGTGCGGCATGTTTCACTCCCCTGTGAATTGACGACGTCCGAGGTGCGTGGCTCAGAGCTTGGCGATGGACACTTCGGTGGATTTGACGAAGGCGATCACTTCGCTGCCGACCTTCAGTTCCAGGTCGCGTACCGAGCGGGTGGTGATCACCGAGGTGACGATGCCCGATGCGGTCTGCACGTCGATTTCCGACACCACCTGGCCTTCGTGGATCTCCTTGATCACGCCTTTGAACTGGTTGCGCACGTTGATGGCTTGAATGGTCATGCTGGCAAATCCTCTGCGGGCACCGGACTCAGGAATTGAGCGGCTGGTGACAAACATGCACCTTCGGCCAAATCCTTCAAAGGAATAAATAATTAGTATTTTATGCCTTTTAAGAATATATGATTTCTGCCCTCACCTTGGGCTTGGCGGCTCTGAGGGCCGTCCAGCGGGCCTTGACCGCCGCCCAAGGCTTTGTTTCCCTGTGCCCTCCCCATCCGACTCGCTACAGATCCCAGGAGGCAGCATGCGCACGCTCGAGCTCGCGGACACTCAGGTTCCGGTCATTGGCCTGGGCACCTGGCGCATGGGTGAGGATCCTCGGCTGCGGGATCAGGAAATCGCCGCGCTGCGCAGCGGAATCGAGCTGGGCATGACCCTGATCGACACCGCGGAGATGTACGGCGAAGGCGGCGCCGAGGAGGTGGTCGGCCAGGCCATTGCCGGGCGCCGCGACCAGGTGTTCCTGGTGAGCAAGGTCTATCCGCACAATGCCGGTCGCCAAGGCCTGCCCCTGGCCTGCGAGCGCAGCCTGCGGCGCCTGGGCACCGAAGTCATCGACCTGTACCTGCTGCACTGGCGCGGACACTATCCCATGGCGGAAACCGTCGAGGCCTTCGAGCGCCTGCGGGAGGCCGGCAAGATTCGCCGCTGGGGGGTGTCCAACTTCGATCTGGCGGACCTCGATGAACTCGACGCGCCGGCCTGCGCCACCAATCAGGTGCTGTACAACCTGGAATCCCGGGGCATCGAGTTCGACCTGCTGCCCGCCTGCCAGCAGCGCCGGATGCCGATCATGGCCTATTGCCCGATCGGCCAGGCTGGCGCCCTGCTGGCCGAACCGCAGTTGCAGCGCATCGCCCGGGAACACGGGGTGACCCCGGCGCAGGTGGCCCTGGCCTGGCTGTTGCGTCAGGACGGGGTGCTGGCGATTCCCAAGGCGGTACGTCCGGAACACGTGCGCCTCAATGCCCAGGCCGGCGAACTGCAACTGCGGCCCCAGGACCTGCAGGCCCTGGATCAGGTATTCACCCCGCCGCGGCGCAAGCAGCGTCTGGAGATGGTTTAAACGTTATAGCGGAATAAGAAGTTTTCGATTCCAGGAGAAGTTACAAGGAATTAATTGTAAGAAAGTAACAGCAAGCAAAGTTGCTCTTTCAGACAATTAACTAAGTGCTTGAGGGAATATCAACACTTTAAAAATCCTTTACGTCTGGTTATTTAAGAATTGTCTGATCCCTGCTTGGCATGCCCCCCAATTACAGTTGGCGGATGAGATTAAAAAGCTACCTGCATCAGATCAATCCCCTTTTTTCCAGTCCCGAAGCAGCCCGTAGGCTGCTTCGTGTCGTCGCGCTGATTTTCTTGATCGGCCTGCTCGGCGCCGTCTACAACTTCCTGCGTTCGAGCATCAATAACGAACTCTCACAACGGCGCAGCTACATGAGCAGCGCCATCGCCGAAGCGCAAACATTCTTCACCAGTCGCGAAGCCTTGTTGGAAAGCTTGAGCCTGTCGGCCGTGCACAAGTCGCGGCAAAACCCCAACTATGAATCCAGCAGCGACCCCAACGAGGAAATCCACCTGCAACTGGGCCCCCCGGGGGAGCATCAATGGGGGGTCTGGCTCACCCAGCGCATGCGCGACTACCTGAAAAGCAAACAGTTGAACCTGCTGTACGTCCACGACGGCGAGCAACCCCATGTACAACGCCTGTTCAGTACCCAGCCGGAAGCCGCCTACCTGCCCTCACTGATGCTGGCCAAGCTGGCCAGCCTGAACCCCGCGCAGATCCCGCCGGGCCAGCAGCTGTGGCTGATGGACCACTCCTCGAACACCGCGCGCCTGTACATCTTCACTCGCCTCGACGAGCGCTACCTCAACTCCGGCTGGCTGGGCCTGGAGATGGAAGGCAGCAGTGTGTCCGCCGCCCTCAGCGATCAGAGCGCCGGCGACTTCATGATGTTCAACTCCCAGGGCGGACTGATCTTCAGCAGCACGCCCAGCGCCCAACTGAGCGAGGAGGTCCGGCAAGTCCAGGGCGGCAGCTTCTTCGGGTTTCTCGGCGGCCGCTGGTGGCCCGATCACCTGGTGATCCGCAAGCAGCTGGGCTCGTCGGACTGGCAACTGGTCTACGCCTTCGATCTGCACAATCTGCTCAAGAGCCTTTGGCCGCAATTGCTTGCGGCCTTGCTGATCAGCCTGTTCGGCATGGCCTTGATCGGCTTCCTGAGCCACTGGGTCGAGGTGCGCCTGATCGCTCCGGCGCTGCACCGGATCCAGGCCCTGATCGAAAGCGAGGCGTTCAGCCGGGACGTGATCCAGATCGCCCCGGTGGCGCTCTGCGTGCTGCGCCGCAGCGATGGCCGGGTGGTGCTGGAAAACACCCTGTCCCAGCAGTGGCTGGGCAACGGCACCGAGCGCGACCAGCTGTGCGCCGGCTGGATCGAGCAGGCCTTCGATCCCAATCGCCCCAACAGCTCGGACTACTTCGAAACCGCCGACGGGCGCCATCTGTACCTCAGTTCGGCACCGACCCGCTACAACGGCGAAGACGTGCTGTTCTGTGCCTTCAGCGACATCAGCGCGCGCAAGCAGATCGAAGCGGCCCTGGAGGAAGCCAAACGTTTGGCCGATACCGCCAACGAAGCCAAGACCCTGTTCCTGGCCACCATGAGCCATGAAATCCGCACCCCGCTGTACGGCGTGCTCGGCACCCTGGAGCTGCTCTCGCGCACCCAATTGGACAACCAGCAGAAAGACTACCTGCGGGCCATCGAGGGCTCGTCCGGCACCCTGCTGCAATTGATTTGCGACGTGCTGGATGTGTCCAAGATCGAGGCGGGCCAACTGGCCCTGGAACTCAGCGAATTCTCCTCCCTGGATCTGGTGCACGAGATCATTCAGGGTTACGCCGCCGCGGCCCAGGCCAAGGGCTTGCAGTTCTACGCCTGCGTGGACCCGCATTTGCCCGAAGTGCTGCTCGGCGACGTCACGCGCATCCGCCAGATCCTCAGCAACCTGCTGAACAACGCGGTCAAGTTCACCGACTCCGGGCGCATCGTCCTGCGGGTCCGGGTGGAAAGCCGTGACGGTGAACGCAGCAACATCCTCTGGCAGGTTTCCGACACCGGGCGCGGTATCGCTCAGGACGACCAGACCCTGATCTTCGAACCCTTCTACCAGACCGAGGGCAACACCAACGTGATCGCCGGCACCGGGCTGGGCCTGCCGATCTGCCAGCGCCTGACGCAGTTGATGAACGGCAACATCCGCATGGTCAGCGAACTGGGCCTGGGCAGCAGCTTCACCCTGACCCTGCCGCTGGAAGCCTCCTCCCTGGGGGCCAGCGCGCCGCTGATGAGCCCGTTGCTGCCGGAGATGATCTACGTGGTGTCGCCAGTGCGTGAACTGGCAGAATCCGTGGCCGGCTGGCTGCGCCGCTGGGGGGCCCGGGCCCAGTTCAGCCTGCCGACCCAAGCGGACCGCAATCGCGGCCATGTGCTGATCGAATTGCACCCCGGCACCGTGGAGCAGCGCCTGGAACCGGACTGGCAAGGCCCCCTGGTGCTGGCCAGCGGCGATGGCCACAACGAACCACGGGTTCGCGGTGGCTGCTGGCATGTCAACACCAACAACCTGCGGGCCATTCACCAGGCGGTCAGCCAGGCCCAGGGCGTCTGGGTGGTCGCGAGCGAGGAGCACCCCGACAGCCGTGAACTGAAAAAACTCAGCCTGCATGTCCTGGTGGCCGAGGACAACGTGATCAACCAGTTGATCCTCAAGGATCAACTGGAAGAGCTGGGTTGCAGCGTGGAATTGGCGTCAAACGGCGAAGAGGCCCTCTGCATCTGGAGAGCCGGGCACTTCGACGTGATCCTGACCGATGTCAACATGCCCAAGCTCAACGGCTATGAACTGGCCAAAGAGCTTCGGCGTCAGGGCTGTTCGATCCCGATCATCGGGGCGACGGCCAATGCAATGCGCGGAGAAGAAGAGCTCTGTCTTGGAGCCGGGATGAACCACTGCCTGGTCAAGCCGTTTGCATTAAGAGCGTTGTTCAACTATCTGGCGCCCTATGAAAGAGCCCCTCATGAAGTCCTGTAGCATTTTGATCGTTGAAGATCAGCCGTTTCAGTACATGTACCTGCAACACTTGTTCAACGAGCTGGGCCCCTACCAGCTGGAGGTCGCAAGCAACGGCAGGGAGGCCCTGGAGCGTCTCAAGCAGCGGCATTTCGATCTGGTTCTGACGGACCTGCTGATGCCGGGCATGGACGGTGTGCAGTTCATCCAGGGCCTGGCCACCCATCGCGTGCGCCCGGCCCTGGCAATCATGAGCGCCTCTTCGCGGCGCATGCTGATGGGCGCCAGCCTGGTGGCCCGCAACCTGGGCCTGCGGGTGATCGGGCTGATCTCCAAACCGGTCAATCTGGCCGCCCTGCGCAGCATCACCGCGCAACTGCCAGGGCTGGCCAGCAGCGAACCGACGCCGGCGGTCTGGGTCGAGTGCAGCCGTGAAACCCTCCAGCACGCCCTGCGCAATGCGCAGATCCAAGCCTGGTTTCAACCCAAGAAGGCCCTGAACAACGGGCGCATCGTGGCCGCCGAGGCCCTGGTGCGCTGGATGCACCCGCAGCACGGCATGTTGCTGCCCTGCGACTTTCTGCCGGAGCTCACCGATGCCGGTCTGGAGGAAGAGCTACTGTGGCTGATCCTCGAGCAGGCCCTGGCCGCCCAGGTGAGCTGGCGCGAGGACGGTTATGACATCCCGGTCTCGATCAATCTGCCGACCCATCTGCTCAACAGCGCCGACCTGGCCGACCGCCTGTATGACTTTGTGATCCAGCGCAACGGCATACCGGGCAAGATCTGCTTCGAACTCATGGAGTGCTCGACCCCGGAGCACATCAGCAACTTCTACGCCGGCGCCTGCCGTCTGCGCATCAAGGGCTTCGGCCTGTCCCAGGACGATTTCGGCAAAGGCTACAGCTCCTACATGAACCTGGTGTCCACGCCCTTCACCGAACTGAAGATCGACCGGGCCCTGGTCCAGGGCTGCCACGCCAACGAAGAACTGGCCCAGGCCCTGACCAGCATCATCGCGCTGGGTCGGCAGCTGGGCCTGACGGTGGTCGCCGAAGGCGTGGAAAGCGCCCAGGAACTGGCCTTGCTGAGAAAGATCGACTGCACCCAGGTGCAGGGCTTCCTGATATCCCATGCCGTGTCCTCGCAACAGTTTCAGCAATTGCTGGCCCAAGATGGACCGGCGACGGTGTACTAGCCGATGAATCCATTGCCCTGCTCCGCAACAGCCACTCATCGCTGACCGCCTTGCTTCAGAGAGAGGAATCTCGAAAGCAGGGCCCTTCTACGTATCTGGGAATTCAGTGATGAAATACAGCAATACCTTCATGGAGAACCTGACTCGCAGTTCGATCCGTCTGAACAAGGGCCTGTTGACGCTGGCGGGCGTCGCGCTGCTGCTGTTCGCCACGCTGTTCTGGACCACCCAGCGCCTGATCGAGGAGCAGCACAACAGCGTCAGGCTGCATTTCGCGCGGCTGATGGAAAACATCCAGGAGCAGGAACTGTTTCTGCAGCAACTGGCCTTCCGTCATTCGACCGAGGCGCTGCTGGCTGCCGAACAGCCCCCGCCCGGCGACGCCGGTGAAGCCTCCCAGGCCTACCCGCACCTGGTCTTGACGCCCTTCGGATTGAGCTTCAGCCCGCCCCCCCAGGCCGCCGAGGAGCTGCCCAGGGTCTTCGCCCTGGGCCTGCAGCTGTCGAGCTTCTACAACGCCTTCTGGTCCACGTCGCACTATCACGCGCCACACACCTTCCTGTTCAACCGCTTCGGCCACTACGACATCAGCCTGCCGGCGGCGCGCCAGGCCCGGGGCGATCCGCGGAATGGCAACGGCGCCCATGACAGCGAGCTGGAACGGGTGCTGCTGCAACTGAGGACCAAGAACAACGGCTCGCGGGACCAACAGGTCCACTGGGAAACCTACCCGCTCCCGGCGGCGCTGGACGTCGCGCCCAAGCTGCTGGCCTACATCCATCTGCCCCTCGGGCCGCAGCAGTTGCAGCTGCATGGCGCCAACAGCTGGATGATGGTGGCTTCGCTGCTCAACCTGGACAAGATCAACGACATTGAGCGGCTCATGGACTGGTCGATCTATGACGACTTCACCCTCATCGCACCTTCCGGCAGCGTACTCAGCGGCTCCGCGCCTGCGGCCAAGGCATTGCGCGAAGGCCCGAACTTCGGCTTGCGGGGCATGGTGTTCAAGGTCACCAGCCCCACTCCAGCGCTCTGGACCGGGCTCTACAGCATCAGCTACAAAAGTTATCTCGGTTATGCCCTGTGGCTGCTGCTGAGCCTCCCGGCGCTGGCCGTGGGCGCGATCACCTGTGGCTGGATCGCCAGCCGCTGGTACCGCGACCGGGTGGTGGCACCGGCGCAGCTGGCACACCAGAGCATTGCCGAGAGCGAGGCTTTCAGCCGCGTGGTACTGGATACCGCGCCCACCGGGCTGTGCGTGGTACGCCATGAGGACTTCCAGGTGCTGATGGAGAATCGCCAGGCCGCGCAATGGCCAGGCACGCCCCAGTTGCTGAGCTTGCTGCAGCGCGACCCGCCCTTGAGCGACAGCGGCACAACCTGCCTCGAGATCGAGGGTCGGCACTTGCAGGTGGGCCTGGTCACGACCCGCTACCAGGGACAGGAGGTCCTGCTGTGCAGCTTCAATGACATCACCGCGCATGTGCAGGACGCACAACTGCTGGAACAGGCTCGGGTCGCGGCGGACGCGGCCAACCAGGCCAAGACCCTGTTCCTGGCCACCATGAGCCACGAGATCCGCACCCCGCTGTACGGCGTGCTCGGCACCCTGGAACTGTTGGGCCTGACCCCGCTCGACGCGCGCCAGAGCGAGTACCTGAACACCATCCAGCGCTCCTCCAGCAACCTGTTCCAACTGATCAGCGATGTGCTCGATGTGTCCAAGATCGAGTCCGGCCAGATGAGCATCGACCCCGTGGAGTTCTGTCCACTGGACATGGTGGAAGAGGCGCTGCGCAGCTACGCGACCTTTGCCGAGCGCCGCGGATTGCTGCTCTACGCCTGCATCGACCCGAGCCTGCCGAACCTGATGCTGGGGGATGCCGGGCGCATCCGGCAGATTCTCAACAACCTGTTGAGCAACGCCATCAAGTTCACCGACAGCGGCCGGGTGGTGCTGCGCGTCCGGGTGCTGGCGCAGCAGGACCGCGAGGCCAGCATCGAATGGCAAGTCACCGACACCGGGATCGGCATCTCGCCGTCGCAGCAGCCGCAGTTGTTCGCCCCCTTCTATCAGGTCCGCGATGCCTCCAACGAGGCCGGTGCCGGGCTTGGGCTGGCGATCTGTCAGCGTCTGAGCGAAATGATGGGCGGACACATACAGGTGATCAGCGAACCGGGGCTGGGCAGCAGTTTTTCCCTGCGCCTGAGCCTGCAATGCCTGGCGGCAGCCCTGCCTGGCGCCGTGTCGCTGCCAGAAGGACCGCCGGTGTATGTCCGGGCACCGGTGCCGGAGCTGCAGAAAAGCACCTGCGAATGGCTCAACCGCCTCGGCCTGCCGGCCTATCCGCTGCCCCTGTGCGTGGACGATAAACCGCGCAACACGGTGCTGATCGACATGCTGCCCCGTGACAGTCAGCCCGGCTGGCCCGGCCCCTGTGTCACCGCCCTGGCAGCGGGGCACCGCGACCACCCGCAGGCGCAATGGGCGGTCGATGCCCACGATATCCGCGCCATCGCCCAGGCCGCGGCGCTGGCCCGCCAGGGACAACCCCTGGATCTGCTGCAGCGTGCACCCGGCACCTTGCGCCGCCTGGAGCTCAATGTCCTGGTGGCGGAAGACAACCCGCTGAACCGGACCATCATCAAGGAACAACTCGAGGCCCTGGGGTGCACGGTGACCCTGGCGTCCAACGGCGAACAGGCCCTGGAACAATGGCAGCCCCAGCTGTTCGACATTGCCGTCACCGACGTCAACATGCCGCTCATGAACGGCTACGATCTGGCCCGGGAACTGCGTCGACGGGAACCGGCGCTGCCGATCATCGGCGTCACCGCCAACGCCCTGCGCGAGGAAGGCAGCCGCTGCCTGGCCGCCGGCATGAGTGCCTGGATCGTCAAGCCCATGACCCTGCAGATTCTGCGCGGGCAACTGGAGAAACTCTGCCCGGTGCCCGATAACAATACCGCGGCGCCCGTGGCCATCGGACCGGCGCCACCGCCCCAGCCTCGGGAGCCGGCTCTGGCCGAGCAGCGGATACAGGTGTCGGAGAAGATGCGACCGCTGTTCCTGAGCACCATGCGCGACGATCTGCAACGCTTGGCCAAGGCGCTGGAAGCCGGCTCGGGCCAGACCGCCGCCGAGCGCCTGCACAGCATTGCCGGGGCCATGGGCGCGGTGCAGGCCGGTATCCTGGCCAAGGCCTGCGCCGAACTGGAGTGCCAATTGCTGGAAAACACGTTGAACCCGATTCTGGAGAGCCAAGTCAGGCAACTGATGCAGCACTTGTCGGAACTTCTGCTGCCCCTTGAATAATGGGTGGCAGCGTTTAATGTACCGTCAGTCTCATGTTTCTTTATTAAATTGCGTATTACACGGGTGTGTTTGCCATGGAAAAACTGAAAGTAGTCATTGCTGACGATCACCCTATTGTTTTGCTCGGCGTGCGCGAGCTCATGGAGCGCGACGACCGCTTCGAAATTGTCGGTGAAGCCGTATGTTCCAAAGGCCTGATCCAGCAGCTGGAATCCCAGCCAGTGGACATTGTCATTACCGACTACAACATGCCCGGAGACTCGCCTTACGGCGATGGCCTGAAGCTGGTGGAGTACCTCAAGCGCAACTTCCCGCACTTGCAGATCCTGATCCTGACCATGATTTCCAATCAACTGATCCTCACCCGCCTGCGCGAGTTGGGGGTGGTGGGCGTGATCCAGAAAAGCCAGTTGCACGAGGAGATCCAGACCGCCCTCAAGGCCATTGCGCAAAAAGGCGTGTACCGCAGTCCGGAGCCGGCCGCCCATTCGGTGATGGAATCGAATGTGGCGATCGACGAGCGGATTTCCACCCTGTCGCCCAAGGAATTTGAAATCCTGCGCCTGTTCGTTTCCGGCAAGAGCGTCAGCGACATCGCCCGCAGCCAGAACCGCAGTTCCAAAACCATCAGTGCCCAGAAGATCTCCGCCATGCGCAAGCTGGACGTGCAGAGCGACCAGGACCTGCTGACCTACTGCATTGGCCGCAACATCTTCAACTGATCATCACAAGGAAGCCGCCGAAAATGGATAGTTCGTCAGCCTTGAAGCACGCCGACCTGCTGGAGCTCGAGGCGCTGCAAGGCGCCTGGGAACAGACCTCGATGGAAGACAGCGGCGTGCTCGACCCGCCGGACGAGCACAGCGCGCCGGGCGCCCTGACCCTGATCGAAGGCAACCGCTTTCGCGTGGTGACGGTGGCCGGGGACACCCTGCTGGCGGGGAGCTTCAGCCTCGACAGCAGCACCCGGCCCAAGTCGATCACCTGGGTCGACTCCATGGGCGCCGACGCCGGCAAGCCCTTGCCGGCCAGCTACCAACTGAGCGCCGATGAGTTCGTGTTCATCGCCGCCGACGAGGGTCAACCGCGGCCCACCCGTTTCAGCACCGGCCCGGGCCAGACCCTGCGCCGCTTTGTCCGCGTCCGTCAGGGCCAGTAAAACCGCGATCCGGCGCGCAAGCGCCAGCATCCCCCGCCCCTGAGCGTCATTCCCCGCCGGCGCCGGCCAGCAGCCCCGGGTCAGCCGGTCCACCAGCCTCGGCCTGGATCGCCCACCAACCCGGCAACAACTGCCGCACCCGGGGCTCGGCGAAACGGTCGTCAATCAGCATCAGCACGCCACGATCGGTCTGGCTGCGAATCACCCGCCCCGCCGCCTGCACCACCTTCTGCAAGCCGGGATACAGGTAGGTGTAGTCGTAGCCGCAACCGAACAGCGCCGTCATGCGCTGTTTCATCTGCTCGTTCAGCGGGTTGAGCTGGGGCAGCCCCAGGGTGGCGACAAAGGCGCCGATCAGTTTCGTTCCCGGCAGGTCGATGCCTTCACCGAACGCCCCGCCGAGGACGGCAAAGCCGATGCCCTGCCCCTCGGCACGAAACTGCTGGAGAAAGTCCTCGCGCGAGGCTTCATCCATGCCCCGGGACTGCAACCACAGGGGGATGTGCCGATGTTCCCGGGCCAGCAGCTCGGCCACCTGCTGCAGATAATCGAAACTGCTGAAGAACGCCAGGTAGTTGCCCGGCCGCGCCGCGAACTGGCGGGCCAGCAACTCGACGATCGGCGCCAGCGACGCCTGCCGGTGCACATAGCGGGTGGAGATGCGGCTGATGATCTGCACCTGCAACTGCGCGGCGGCAAAGGGTGACTCCACTTCCAACCACACCGCGTTGTCCGGCAGCCCCAGCAGGTCACGGTAGTAACGCTCGGGATTGAGGGTGGCGGAAAACAGCACCGTGCTGCGGGCCGCGCTCAAGCGCGGGCCAAGCAACGCCGCCGGCACCACATTGCGCAGGCACAGCCGTGACAGGCTGCGCTTGGCGCTCAGGGCGCGCTTGCTGATGTCGAAGATGAACTGGCGTTCATCGAACAGCTCCGCCACCCGGGCAAAGTGCAGCAGCTCGAAGTACAGCCCCTGCAGGCCGGCGTCCAGGCCCTGGGGGTGCTCGTTGAAGTAGTCGCCCAGGGCTGCGACGCACAGGGTCAGGGCCCTGAGCAGCGCCGTGGGCAGCTGGGCATAGGCCTGATAGGGCGCAAGCTGCTCCTTGTGCAGGGCATTCCATTCTCGATTCAGGCGTTGCAGGGCGCTCTTCAGTGCCTGGGGCGCCGTCTGGCGCACGCTGGCCAGCTGTTGCTGATCCAGGCTCGCGCTGTACATGCCGCGTCCGCGTTCCACCAGGTTGTGCGCTTCATCCACCAGCACCGCCAACTGCCACTGATTGGCCTGGGCCAGACCGAACAGCAAGGCGCTGAAGTCGAAGTAGTAGTTGTAGTCGGCCACCAGCAAATCGCTCCAGCGGGCCATTTCCTGACTCAGGTAGTACGGGCACACCTGATGCTCCAGGGCCACCTGGCGCAGCGCCTGGCGGTCAAGCATCGGCACCCGGCTGGCCGCCTGGCGCGCCGCCGGCAGGCGCTGGTAGAAGCCCTTGGCCAAGGGACAGGAGTCACCGTGACAGGCTTTGTCCGGGTGTTCGCAGGCCTTGTCCCGGGCCACCAGTTCCAGGACCCGCAACGGCAGCCCGGCGTGCCCGGCGAACAGCACCCGGGCCGCATCCAGGGCCAGTTGCCGCCCCGGGGTCTTGGCGGTGAGGAACAGCAGCTTGTCCAACTGCTGCGGGGCCATGGCCTTGAGCATGGGGAAAATCGTGCCCAGGGTCTTGCCGATGCCGGTGGGAGCCTGGGCCAACAGGCAGCGACCGGTGCTGACCGCCTTGTACACCGATTCGGCCAGGTGCCGCTGACCCTGGCGGAACGTCGCGTGGGGGAAGTTCAGGGCCCGGGTCGCCTGATCCCGGGCCTGGCGGTGGGCCAGCTCCTGCTGCGCCCACTGCAGGAACACCGCGCATTGACGCTTGAAGAACGCCTCCAGTGCCTCGGCACTGTGCTCCTCCACCAGGGCGGTTTCCTGTTCGCTGGCCACGTCGAAATACACCAGCGACACCCGCAGGCTCGGCAGTTGCAGGCTCTGGCACAGCAGCCAGCCATAGACCCTGGCCTGGGCCCAATGCAGCTGCCGGTGGTTGTCCGGCATGCGCGCCAGATCACCGCGGTAGGTCTTGATCTCTTCCAGCAGGTTCTGCGCCGGGTCGTAACCGTCCGCCCGCCCCCTGACCAGCAGCTCGCCGTAGCGGCCCTCCAGGGGCACTTCGCTCTGGTAGTCGGGGTTGCGCCGGGCCGCCACGGTGCGGTGCCCGAGCATGCCCTCCAGGGCGCTGGGCGACGGGGTGAAGCGCAGATCCAGGTCGCCGGTCTTGGCGCTGAATTCACACAGGGCGCGCACCGCGACGCGATAGCTCACGAGGAGCGGTCCTGCCACTGCACGTAACACACCGCCACCGGCATCTGGTGCTCCTGGCAGAAGTCCAGCCAGCGCAACTGGTTGTCCTGCAGGCGATCCCCCGGGCCCTTGACCTCGATCATCCGGTAGCGCTTTTCCTCGGGCCAGAACTGGATCAGGTCCGGCATGCCGGCGCGGTTGGCCCGGATGTCCAGCAGCAGCCGCTGGAACCAGTGCTTCAGATGCTCGGCCGGCAGGCAGTCCAGGGCCAGCTCCAGCAGCTCCTGGCTCAAGGCGCCCCAGAATACGAAAGGCGATTGCAGGCCCCACTTGGCGACGAAGCGCTGACGAATGCTGTCCCGGTAGCGGCCATCCTCCAGCTCCTCCAGGCACGCCTGGAACAGCTCGCTGCGCCGCGGATGAAAGTCCTCGCTCAACAGATCCACCGGCCCGCGCTGGAACGGGTGGAAGAACGCCCCCGGCAAGGGCGCAAAGATCGCCGGCCAGCACAGCAGCCCGAACAGCGAGTTGATCAGGCTGTTCTCCACGTAATGCACCGGCGCCTGGGGCTGATGCAGATGAGCCTGGACCTGCAGCTCCACCGTCAGCCCGCTGGCGTCCCGAGGCAGGCTCAGGTCCAGTCGCGCCACCTCGCGGCTGACCACCCGCGACGCCGGTGGCCCGCCCAGCTTACGCCGCAAACGTGGTATCACCCGCAGCAACTGCTGGGCCTCGGCGGCGCTCTGCGGCGCCGCCGCGGCTTGTTCGGCCAGGGTCAGGGCCGCCTGGTACTCGGCGCTGAGCTCCAGAACCCGGATCAGCCGCAAGCGCGCCCCGGGGTAGCTGCACTGCTCATAGATCTGCCGGGCCAGCGGCCAGTCGACCAGGCGTTCGCAATGCTGGCCCAGCTGGAACAGCAGCTTGGCGCGCCGCTTCTGCAACCAGGCGTTGGCGCTGCTGAAGGCGACGATGCGCTGCAGCACCGCCGGCACCGGCTCGCCGGCCTCGAAGGCCTCCTGGCATTGCTGCAGGTAGATGTAACCGTCGACATCGTCACGACTGCGCAGGCCCCGGGCATCCGCGCTGATCTCGACGGTCTCGTAGCTGTAGATCCCCAGGTCCGCGAGCACGAACTCCGACCAGTCCTGATGAAGGTTGCCGAAGAACATCAGCCGCAGCCGATCGCACAGGGGCATGACCGTCAGGCTCAGGAGCCGGTCCGCCAGCGCCGGGCACCATTGGCCGAAAGCCTGCGGTTGCGGATCCAGCGCCTGCAACGCCTCCAGCCACTGGCTCTTCTTGGCCTTGGCCGACAAGCCCTGGTCGCGGAAGCACTGCAGGATCTCGGCCTTCTGCAGCAGGCCGAACAACTCATCCAGGGTCAACGGCGCCTGCTCGTCGACCCAGCCCAGCGCCAGCAACGGCAACAGGGCCTCGGCGCTGTCGGCGATTTCCGGGTAGCTCAGCTTGCTCAGGCGAAAATGCCGGCCCTTGCGCATCACCATGCGCACCAGCAAGGCCTGGGACGGCTCGGCCAGGACGGCGAAATCGCTGATGAAGCGCTGCTCCTCGGGGCTCAGCACGTCGGCATAGCGCAGCTCAAGCCAGCTCAGCACTTGCTGGAAGTTGCACAGGTAATAGAGGGGGTTTTCGAGGGGGTTGGAAGTCACAGAACAAACACGCCACGGCTGGATCGATACTGGTTATGCGTACAGATAACAGCCGACGCCCCGCTCTGGCAAACACTATTGGATAAATGGCGGGACGAAGATTTTTCCAATGACCCGGCGAACTTTCGTCGTCTTCACTACACCAAGGGGCCATGACTATAGTGTCCGCCGCAACGGGGACGCCCCCCTATGAGAGGTCTGTATGAATGTGAAGTACCTGGGATTGCTATTGATCGCCGTCGGCGCCCTGAACCTGGCCGGCTGCGCCTCGCCCACGGTGGTGACCTTGCAGAACGGTACCCAGTACCTGACCCGCGACCAGCCCAAGACCAAGACCGCCGATGGTTTCTATGAGTTCCAGGACATCTCAGGCAAGACCGTGCGGGTCAAGGCGGACGATGTGGCCACGGTCCGCCAGGAAAAGTGATGCAAGCCCGCGCTTCAGGGCATCCAGGGCAACGGGCCCTGCCCTGGCGCGCAGGAAATCCCCAGGGGCTTGCCTCGCCTGGACAACTCGTCGCGCACTTGCTGGCAGCGTTCGCGCTCGCGCGCCTCGGCGTTATCGATGCTGATGTTGCCGGTGCTCGGCGGCGCACTGCCGTCCCCCAGGCGCAGATTGACCAGAGGTGACTCCGGCTGCAGGTTGAAGCGGCTGGCGGGCGCCGGCGGCGACTGGGCAGGCGCCGGCTGACCGGCCGGCAACTGATCCACGCTCACCCCATAACGTTGCAGAATCGAGCTGCGAGGCAACTCCTCGGCGGCGACCAGCCCCGTCCACAGGGCCATCAGCACCCCGGCACTCGCCCATCTCTTGGTGTTGCTCACGGTCAAAACTCTCCTGCCATTGCCTTCAATGCGTTGCTGGCCGGCCCGCCAGCAACCTTGGGTTGCTGTAATAACGGTTCAGCCGGCGGCAGCTTTAAAGGGTATTGGAGTCGTTGCCTGACCTGTGGGTCACTTTTATCGCGCCTGGACAGCGCGGAGCCCATGCCGGCCCCCGCGCCGCGGATGCATCAGGCGATGGTGATGCCCGAGCCGTTGAGCTGCTCAAGACTGACGCCCACCAGGGTCACCGAATCCTGGCCAAAGGTCAGCAGCGTGTCGTGGCCATTGCTGCTGGCATGGGCCCGGTAATCCTGGCCCGGCACCACCCCGCTGACGCCCATGAACACCAGCTTGTCGCCGCTCTGGTAGCCGATGATGCGGTCCTGGCCGAAATGACCGTTGAACAGGAAGGTGTCATTGCCCCCTCCCGATTCCATCAGGTCATTGCCAGCGCCGCCGACAAACACGTCATTGCCCCGGCCGCCGATCAGGTGATCGTTGCCGTCCAGGCCGAACAGCCAGTCACCGCCGGCACCGGCCTTGAGCAGGTTGTCCCCGGCATCGCCCTTCACCGACGAGGCGTAGTGAGTCAGTTGACCGCCCACCTGCAAGCCCTGGGCGGTCACCTGATGCAGCACGTCGTCCTTGAACAGGCCCCAAAGAAACCCTGGCTCCTTGCTCTGGATCGCGCCGATGTCGCGGGTGATGCTGATCCCGCCGTTGGCATCGCGCACGTACAGGGTTCCGGCGCCATCGCTGGCGAAGCTGTAGTCGCTGATCGAATGCTGCAAGTCCAGAATATTGCTGCCCTTGCCGCCCAGGATGATGTTGTAGCCGCCATCGTCGCGGAAGGTGTCATTGCCGTCGCGGCCCTCCAGGTAGTCGTTGCCGCGGCCGCCCTGGATCAGGTCGTTGCCGTCACTGCCGATGATGAAGGTGCTGCCCTTGTGGGTTTCGGCGTTGCGGTTCAGGTCCTGGACCCAGGTGCTGGCCCGGGCCGGGTCCGACAGATTGGCCACGACAATGGTCGAGTCCTTGCTGGTGAACTCGTAGAACTGCGATTGCAGGACCCGGGTCAGGCCGTCGCCGTAGCCGGTGGGCAGGTGGGAGATCCAGGTGGGGATGTTGAGGATCGAGAACGGCAACACGTTCCACAGCGCCGAGGCGTAGTGGTCGTTGAAGTTGACGATGTTGTTGGTGGCCGAATCCTGATGGGCATCGTGCACGCCCAGGGACGACAGGTTGAAACTGGAGCCGTCCAGGGCGCGGAACACCGGGTCGTTCTCATAGCCGATGTTCAGCACCTTGTCGCTGGCGCTCTGGGTCGGCGAGGCGTAGGCGATGTAGTTGGAGTCCTTGTAGAACCCGGACCAGCGTTCGCTGCTCAGGTCCGCCAGGCTGTTGACCGCGAGCCCGCCCAGGCTGTGGCCGCTGACCAGGATGTCCTTGCCGGACAGGCCATTGGCCTGGGCAAAAGCCGCGACCTTGCCCAGCAACTGGCCGAACGCCTCGCCAGCGTAGTTCTTGGCATAGTCCTTGGGCCCGAGGGCCGCCAGCAGGTCGTTGATCACATCGCCCAGGGTGTCGCCGATCACCGACTCCCGTGGCCCGCTGGTGCCGCGAAAGGCGATGCCGATGGAACTCAGGTGGCCCTGGGCATCGTACTTGCCGAGGATCTCGACCTGGGCCGTGCCGTAGCCGTCCTTCTCGCCGAAGAAGGTGCCCCGGGCGTCCACCTTGCCGCTGTAGCCCAGTTGCTGGGCACTGAGGGTGGACCACCCGGCCTGATGCAACGCGTCCTTGGCGGCCTGTTCCGAATCCGGGTTCCAGGGAATGCCGGGGATCACCCCCTGGGAATCGCTGCTGCCGATCAGCGCGCTGACCAGGGTCGCCGGCAGCCCCAGGCCGAAGCCGTTGTGCTGGTAACCCACGGCAAAACCGTTGTCGAGGTTGTGATAGGAATACAGCGTGATCGCCAGCGCATCGGAAAACAGCGCTTTTGAGTCGGCTGCGGTGAAGTTCTTGTAGTCAAACACACCCATGGTATTGCCTCTCTTTTGTTGGAATTGTCAGAGAAAGCTCAAGCCCCCCAAGCCCGTTTCCGGGTCCGGAGGACCTGTACAACACCTTGCACATCCGTTGCCTGGGTCTTAGAAAGTCCAGTCCAGGGTCAAGCCGACCCCATGGTTCCGGTCACGGCTGCCCAGCAACCCGTTGTAATCCAGATTGACCCGGGTCTGTCGACCCAGGGCCATGCCCGCCCGTGCACCGACGACCGCGGCATCGCGATCCAGTGACAGGCTCTGCACCTTGTAGCTTTGTCCACCGTCGGCAAACGCCAGATGCTGATCGGCGCCGGTGGCGCTCAGATTGTGCTGCCAGCCGAGGGTAGCGGACAGTTCCACAGTCTGCCCGGAAGCCAATTGCAGCTGCTTGCCGGCACGCATGCCCAGGGTCGAGAGCCAGGCCTCGCGATTGTCGATATCGCCCTTGAGTGCCGTGGCGCCGCCGTGTTCCTTGAAACGCTCGCTGTCCACATGCACATAAGCCAGGCTGGCAAAGGGTTCCAGGGCCATGGGCTGCAGATCCAGGTGCCACGCCGCTTCGCCGAACAGCTGCAGGCTGCGGGCATCACGCTGGCTCTTCTGGCGATCGGCAACCTCGTCGTATTGCAGCTCGCGCCGGGTCGCGATGCGGTGCCAGCTGTAGGAACCGCCCAGGCTCAGGCGCACTTGCGCAAGCTCGCGTCCGGCGTAGGCACCCAGGTGGTAGCTGTCGATGCTGGCCGAAGAATGCCGGCCATCGCCCATGCTCAGCGAGCTGTCGCTGTAGCCGGTGAACACGCCCAGACGGGTGCTCGGGTCCACTTGCCCGTCGACACCAGCCAGCAGGCCGCCGATGGAGCTGCTATAGCCGGCTCGATCCTGGCCGCCGTCGGCCTTGCCCCAGGCGCCCAGGGTCTTGAGCCACAGCCCCTGCTCGCCGCCCTCGACGGTAGGCAGCGCGTCCCCGCCCTGCTGGCGTAGGCGCTCACCCATCGCCTCACGCAGGTAGCGGTTGTCATTGAGCAACTGGCTGCCAACGGCCGGATGAATCTCCCCGGACAGTTGCTCGAAGGCCTGTTGTGCACTGGCCGCGCTGGCGGCCAGCAGCAGGCTTTCATACACCGGGTTGCCCGCCCCCAGTTGCTCGGCAGCATCGGCCACCGAACGCTGGTTGGGGCTCAGGCCGATGCTGCTGAACGAGGTGGCATTGCGCGCCACCGCCAGCTGTACACCGCCGGCGCTGTAATTGAGGTTGCCCCCCAGAAACAGCGAGTTGGACAGCACCGGGCCAAAGCTGCCCTGTACGCCATTGGCGGCCTGGAGGATATCCAGCTGCCGCCCCACCAGGCTCGGGACCCGTTGTGCATTGAGGGACAACCCCGGGTTTTCCAGTTCCAGAGCCAGGCTGGCCCCGCCGAGGGTTGCCTGGCCGTCGCTGACAATCCGGTCGCTGCCGCTGGGGGACAGCTCCACCGCGTAGGTCGAACCCGGGAGAAAGTTCACATCGGAACTGACATGCAAGGTGCCGATGGAATTGCCCGGAGCCACAATCGCGCCCGCGTTGGCGGTCAGCGCCCCCACGCGGCCCGTGCCGCCGAGGATGCCACCAGCGTTCACCGTCACCGCCGACAGCAGCGAGCCGTTGACCGCCAGCCGCCCCTGATTGACCAGGGTCGGCCCGGCGTAGGTATTGGCGCCGCTGAGCACCAGGGTGCCGACGCCCTGCTTGGTCAGGCCGCCGTGGCCACTGATGTCGTTGCTCCAGATATCCAGCACACAGCTGATGTCATTGCAGCGCCGCTGGGTCGGCTTGCCGGCATCCAGCAGCGCGCCATAGCCTGGCAGATCGGCGACGAACTGGGTCGAGCCGTAGCCGCCCTGGATACGCAGCGCCTCGGGGATATCCGCCTCGGTCACCAGCATCCCCGGCCCGCGAATGCCCTTGTCCAGATTGATCATCCCCCAGCCATACAGCTCATCGATGCCCGGGGCGCCCAGATCGGTGGCCGTGGTGCGCAGGACGCTGGCCACCTGCGCCGCGCTCAGGTAGGGGAAACGCTCCATCAGTACCGCCGCGGCGCCAGCCGCATGGGGCGCGGCCATGGACGTGCCGTTCTTGTTGGCGTAGCCCAGGGTCATGTTCTCCAGGCTGGTGCCACCGATCACCGAGCTGTAGATCCGGGTGCCGGGGGCCGACACGCAGAAGCTCGCGGTGTAGCCGCAGCGGGAAGAAAAGGTACTGATGACATAGGGATCGGCACTGGCGGTATCGGGGTTCTGTTGCAAGGCCGCCACAGTCAACCAGTTGGGGGCAATCTGCGGCACGAAATAGGCCAGCCCGGCGATCGCGTCGGGGTTGTTCAGGTTGTAATCGTTGCCGGCGGCGAAAATCGTCAGCACTCCGCTGCGGGCGGCGGCGATGGCGCCGTCGTAGGCGCCGCCCGGCAAGCTGCCCAGCAACGGCTGGATCTGCGCGAACTGCGCCCGGGCATCGTCCAGGGTGAAGTGCGGGAACGCCGGATCGCGTCCGCCCTTGCTGAAGCGATCGGTGATGCCGATGCCCCAGCTGTTGTTGATGATCCGCGCGCCGCTGGCCACCAGGCCGTCCCAGCCGGCCTTGTACACCGCGCCATCGTTGCCGAGGATGATGCCGTCCTCCGGGCCCGGATCGCCGTTGTCGGCACTGATGATCTGGGCATCGAAGGCCACCCCGTGCATCACCCCGCCATCGCGGTTGCCGGCGGCGATCCCGCCGACGTGGGTGCCGTGGGACCCCAGCTTGCCGTCCGAGCCCACCGACGGGCGACCGTCATAGACGAAGGCATCGCCGGCCTTCACCGGGATATAGGGATCGGTGTATTGGCGAATGCCGCTGGTGACCAGGGTCAGCACCTTGCCCGGGCTGGCGAACTCCGGATGCTGGGCATACACCGGCTGGTCGAAGATCCCCAGCTTGACGCCCTTGCCGCTGTAACCGGCGGCATAGGCACTGTCGGCATGAATCGCCCCCAGGCCCCAATCGGCCTTGAACTCGCTGCTGCGCCAGCTTGCCGCATCGCCCCGGCGACCGGCTTCCACATAGGGCGCCGCCTGGGCCGTGCCCAGCAGCGCCAGCCAACCCAACAGGGCCGGAGCCAGGGTCAACCATCCCCGTTCCTGCCCCAGCACAGCGCCATCCTTGCGTTTGACTTGCTTCACTACGACCTTCCTTAGTTGTGTTGCGAAATGGCCCCGGCAGGCTCCCTGCCCGCCGCTCGAATGACGTCGTGGAAACGCCATTGCAGATTGACTCCGCCCCCCTTGTGTCGCTCACCAACACCCCAGGCGCGCCAACGCAGCAGCACAGGCGCACGGGGGCTTGGCAGCACCTGCTGGGCTTGCTGGTTGTCCAGATAAGGGGAAGGTTCCATGGCGAGCGCCAGAGCGCCGATGGCATGGGGGCGGGAACGACCCACTGGCCGGTGTTCCGAGCGGCGTTGGGCGGCCGTCGATGGCAGGCTTGCGGCAAACGCCAGGAACAGGGTGCCCGCCAGCCTGTTGAGCTGATGACATCTCACATCCATGTTGATGACTTCTCGTTTTTTGTTGTTGTTCGATCGTCCATCCGGGACGGATCA
>Ga0194135_10000049_pt1 | contig 62823 bp, 48 predicted proteins | sample LitLau_LLRF_2013_FD_134024 | JGI IMG/M metagenome (GOLD analysis project Ga0194135, IMG submission 134024) | Freshwater sediment microbial communities in response to fracking from North America - Little Laurel Run_MetaG_LLRF_2013 (version 2) | ecosystem: Environmental > Aquatic > Freshwater >...
GTTCCTCCACAATTATCAGTAGCTACCGGAGCCTGATTTTGAGCAGTAGTTAATCCGGCTGTATCACTACATTGTAAAGTTACGTTTAAGGCATTTGCAGTAGTAGTCCATGTTGGGGCTGTAGTATCATTAATTGTAATAGTTTGTACAGCTGTAATATTTCCACAACTTGATGCGACTTTAAAAGTTCGGGTCACTATTGTTGGACATGTTCCGGAAGCAACATCAGAATAAGACATCGTATAAGTTCCTATTGAGCCACTGTTAGGTAATGTTCCGCCTGCTGTTGTTAATTGTGTTAGTGAAATATTAGTGCTGGCCGTACTATACGGAAGCCCTGTAATTGCTGCTGTTCCGCATCCGGAAATACTTGTACTTGCAGGTGCTGTAAGTGCTGCAGCCGGACTAATTGAAACCGTTGAATCTGCCGAAGTTAATTCACAATTCGTAACTCCATTTTTAACCGCTACTTTATAAACACCACTAGCTGTGGCTACAAGTGTAGCAGAAGTTTGACCCGGTAATACAACATTGTCTTTATACCAGACATAAGTTGGTGAAGCTGCATTTGTAGTGGCTGTTAAAGTAGTTGATCCGCATGCGGTTAATACTCCTGTAACGACCGGTGCGCACGGAACAAAATAACTTGGACTGCTGATTGCTTTAGAATCGGCAGTACAGGATGAGTTTTCATAATTCAGAGTAGAGGTACTCACAATTTGATTTCCGCAGGCTGTTCCTGTTGGAGTTAATTGGTAATTTAATGTAATGGTTTCAGAATTTAAAAAATCAGCATTCCATGTAATTACCTGTCCTGATAATGAAGCCGTTCCTTTGGTTGTTGTAATAGATCCTATTGTAAAACCCGGAATAACCGTTTCTTTTGCAATCAGATTTTGCGCAACCCACGAAATTTGAGTCGCAATCTGATTGTAAATCGTAGTTAAGTTCGCACCACTTTGTGTAATGTAAGCAGCACTTCCCTGAATACCGTCTAGTGTATATTTTGCAATATTCTGATCGCTGTTGTTAGTATTTATGTTTCCGCTGATACCTCCAAAAAGACCAACAGAAAACACCTGATTATTATACACAACACTTGATTTTGTAGTTGTTTTGGCATTTGTAGCTGCACTGATAGCATCAGTAACACACTGAGAGGTTTTGCTAACATTACAGTTTGTATTTCCGTTTGTACCGGTTACATTTGTTACACCGTCTGTCAATAAAATAATAGATCTGGCAGTGCTGCAATCAAATCGGCCATTGGTTTCCAATTCAGTTTCAGATCTCACAATTCCTGCATAAATATTGGTTGAACTTGTGGCTTGAAGAGCATTAATCTGAGTTGTTATGGCAGCTACACCTGCAGCATTCAAATAAGTAAGTCCTATTTTTAAACTGGCAGTTGTACTGTAGGCTACAATTGCAATTCGGTTTTGAGGATTTGCTTTTGCCTGTGTAAGAAAAGCTAAGGCGGCATCTTTGGCATAGTCCATCGAAGTTTTAAAATCTCCCGGAATAGTGTTACCCATACTACCGGATATGTCAATTGCCAGAACTACATCTGAATTTCTAGTAATCGGATTTGCACCTGTAATATCTACTTTTACGTTTACAATACCACAATTAGTAGCGTTTGCCGTAACCGTTTTGTTCGTAGTTATCGTTTGTGCAAAACCTATTGAAGATGACAGAAGAAATAATACAACAAAATATATTTTTTTTATATCTCGTAAAAAATTGCTTAAAGAGAGTAATAGTTTTTCCATTTTAAATTATTTTAAGGGAATACCTGATATATTTTATTTAATCATTAACCGGATTAATGATGTAAGTATGTAAAACAGTATCAACAGCATAGTTGCTACAGTTTTTTGAAGTCGCAATAATCTGATTACAAGACCATTTTTGGGCTATAGTACCGGCAGGTATAGTAATGTGAATGTAAAAATTGATAGATTGTCCTGCGTTTAAAGTTATTTCACTCAAAGGATTTCTTTCAGAATCTATAAAATCAGTATTGATTGTCACATTTCCTGTTGTCGAACTCCCGTCAGTATTAGCGCAGGAAGCATTAACATTCTTATTGCTTAAAACAAAAGTGTCTGCAGAAGAGCTGTTGTTAGTCAGTACCATTGAGTAATATGTTCCGTCAAGAGGTGTACTTCTAATGTTTCCGTTATTTTCAACAATCAGTGTAGCATTGCATGAACCGGATTGGGCGAATGAAATTGTAGTAATTAAAAAAAATAGTAAGGAAAATAAACTTTTCTTAAAAACATTCTTTTTAAAAGAAAAAATAAACTTACAATTGTTAACAAACTTCACTGCTTTTTCAAGTGTAGATTTAGTTCTCATAACTTAGGATTTTTGTTAGTGGTATTTCTTAAATTTTAACTGAACCAAAGTTATAGAGAGTGATTTATTTTGATTTTTTTTGTCTGTAACTAACCTAAAAACTCGTTGAAATGTAATTTTTTTGTTAAATATTGCTTCAAAAAGCATTTTTTTTTGTCATTTTTGGCAAGTAAAAAAGTAGTATTTTTTTGTTTTTTCGGTCAAAAATGCAATTTTTAAAAAGGTTTAAATGATTAATAATCAGCTATTTAGTTAATTTTTTATAAATATGTACAATATCGATTAACGGTTTGTTTTGATAGATGAATTACACTTTTCGTAAAAAAAACAAGATTTTATTTTTCTTAATTTTTGAAGATTTTAAAGCTTTTTATTCCTGTTAAAATTTCGATTTAATGTTAACAGAAATAAAAAAAGAGATTGGTTTAATAATTCTTTTGTAAATTAGAAGTTCAATAAAATATTTAATCTCGTGAGAGATTTCTAAACCTTTCGCTTATGAAAAATTTAATTTTAATACGTCATGCAAAATCAAGTTGGGAAGCACCTTTAAAAGATTTTGACAGGCCTTTGATGAAAAAGGGAATTTTAGATGCTCATGATGTATCTTCAAATATTTCAAAATTCCTTCCTAAAACTTATATAATCTGGAGCAGTACAGCAGCGAGAGCACAAGAAACAGCTCTTATTTTTGCCCAAAACATTTCATATCCTATAGATAGTATCGTTTACAAGGACGATCTTTATACTTTTGATGATAAACAACTCGAAAAGGTTATTAAATCTTGTGATAATAGTTTAGAAAGCGTTATTCTTTTCGGACATAACGAGGCTATTACAAATTTTGTTAATAAATTTGGGGATGTTTTTATCGAAAATGTCCCAACATCAGGATTTGTATCATTACAGTTTGATTCAGAAAGTTGGGATGCTATTCATAAAGGTAAAACCCATAAAACAATTTTCCCCAAAGATTTAAAATAAATAAAGTGTACGAACAGAAATATATCGATAGAGAAAAAAGTTGGTTAGCGTTTAATGCAAGAGTACTTCAGGAAGCTGCAGATAACACAGTTCCGCTTTTAGACAGGTTGCGTTTTGTTGGAATTTTTTCGAACAACTTAGATGAATTTTTTAGAGTTCGTTATGCTGCGATTAGAAGATTAAGTCTTTCCGGAATTTCCGGAGAAAAATACCTGGGCGGAGTTTCTGCCCACCAATTAATTAAAGATATTACCGAAATCGTAATTCAGCAGCAGTCTGAAAGCTTACGTATTTTGGGGAATATCGAAAGTGAACTCGAAGCAGAAAATATCTTTATCATCAACGAAGATCAGATAACACCCCAACAGGAATGTTTTTTAAAGGACTTTTTCATGCAAAAATTAAGTCCGGAATTGGTTACCATTATTTTGAATGATTTAGCCGAATTTCCAATTCTTAAAGATACTTTAGGCTATTTGGCTGTTCGTCTTGAAATGAATACAAACGACGAAGTTCGTTACGCTGTTATTGAAATTCCTAAAACAATAAACAGATTTGTTGTTCTTCCTTCTGAAGATGAAAAACAATATGTTATTTTAATTGATGATGTAATTCGTCTAAAACTAAAAAACATCTTTAATATCTTCGATTATAAAAGTGTTTCGGCACATATGATCAAAATTACACGAGATGCACAGTTAGATATCGACAGCGATTTGAGTAAAAGTATGCTCGAAAAAATTGCATCTTCTGTAAAAGACCGTCGAATTGGAGAACCGGTACGTTTTATATATGATAATTTAATCGAAGAAGATACATTGCAATTTTTCCTTGATAAAATGAAAATTGTTGAAACAGATAGTATAATTCCGGGAGGAAGATATCATAATCGACGCGATTATATGGATTTTCCAAACTTAGGACGTTACGATTTACTTTATAAACCAAATGAACCTCTTCCAGTTCCCGGTTTAAGTCTTGACGGAAGTATTTTAGAAAAAATAAGCAGAAAAGATTATTTACTTCATGCACCTTACCAGTCATTTTCATATCTGACTAAATTTTTGCGTGAAGCAGCCTTAGATCCAAAAGTAACCAGTATAAAAATTACTTTATATCGATTAGCTAAAAATTCACAAATCATTAGTTCATTAATTAATGCTGCAAAAAATGGCAAAAAAGTAACCGTTCAGATAGAACTTCAGGCACGTTTTGATGAAGCTTCGAATATTTCCTATGCCGAGCAAATGCAGACCGAAGGAATCGAACTTATTTTTGGAATAAAAGGATTAAAAGTACACAGTAAAATATGTGTGATTGAAAGAACCGAAGACGGGAAAAATCGTCGCTACGGATTTATTTCAACAGGAAACTTTAATGAATCAACAGCAAAAATTTATACCGATGTAACGCTTTTTACCTGCCATCAGGGAATTTTGAAAGACATCTCAAAAATATTTGAGTTTTTTGATATCAATTACAGAGTACACAGATACAAACATTTGATCGTATCACCACATTATACCCGAACTAAGTTTATTAAATTAATAGATCGAGAAATCCTGCATGCATTAGCCGGTAGAAAAACACATATTAAGTTGAAAATGAATAGTTTGTCTGATTTTAAAATGATCGATAAACTATACGAAGCCAGTAATGCAGGAGTAAAAATTCAGCTTCAGGTAAGAGGAATTTGTTCGTTGATTCCCGGAATTCCAGGAATGAGCGAAAACATCGAAGCCATCAGTATTGTAGATAATTATCTGGAACATTCCAGAGTCTATATTTTTGGAAATGCCGGTTTAAACGAAGTTTATATTTCTTCTGCCGATTTTATGACCAGGAACCTCGATGGAAGAGTTGAAGTTACCTGTCCGATTTACGATCTCGAAATAAAGAAAGAGTTAATAGATAATTTCAATATAGCCTGGAAAGGGAATGTTAAGGTGAGATATCATTCCTATAAATTAGATAATAAATATAAACCACGAAATCATCATGCTCCGTTTAGAGCCCAGTTCGAAACCTATAAATATTATCAAAGTAAAGTTTTGGCATTAGAAGAAATTCCACAGCAAATAAATTCATAAAAAATAAAATTTCAAATCATAAGTGAGCATGATTAATATAAGAAAATTTGCAGCAATAGATATTGGTTCAAACGCCATGAGGCTTCTAATATCAAATGTTGTAGAGCAGGATGGCAAAGAACCACAATTTAATAAAAGTTCACTTGTTCGTGTACCAATTCGTTTAGGACAGGATGCCTTTACCGTTGGAGAAATTTCAGAAGAAAACATAGATCGAATGGTAGATGCAATGAAAGCATTTCACCTTTTGATGAAAGTACATAAAGTAGAGCGTTATATGGCTTTTGCCACTTCGGCAATGCGTGAAGCTTATAATGCAAAAGAAGTTGTAGCCTTAATTAAGAAAAAAGCCGACATAAAAATCGAAATCATAGATGGTAAAAAAGAAGCTGCAATAATAGCATCGACAGATTTACATCATCTATTAAAAACAGATGAAACCTATCTTTTTGTAGACGTAGGTGGTGGAAGTACCGAATTTACCTTGTTCTCAGACGGAAAAATGATCAATTCAAGATCTTTTAAAGCAGGAACTGTTCGTTTATTAAACAATATGGTTCATGAGGTAGTTTGGGATGAAATCGAAAAATGGATCAGAACCAACACAGCAGATTATGAAGAAGTAACTCTTATTGGTTCTGGTGGAAACATCAATAAATTGTTTAAAATGTCCGGAAAGCAACAGGAAAAACCTTTGTCGTATATTTATATCAACTCACAATATGCCTTTCTGAATTCGTTAACTTACGAACAAAGAATAGCCGAATTAGGATTAAATTCAGATCGTGCCGACGTAATTATTCACGCAACCAGAATCTATCTCAATGCCATGAAATGGAGTGGAGCACGCCAGATTTATGTTCCTAAAATCGGACTTTCTGACGGAATTGTAAAAGCAATGTATTACGGTAAAATTTAATTTTTTCACCACAAAATTATATAAACAACTAAATGAATAAAACTAGACTTGAAGCCTTTAGTGATGGTGTTTTGGCAATTATCATAACCATTATGATTCTGGAAATTAAAGTGCCGGAAGGATACGAATTTGCCGATTTAAAACCGCTTATACCTAAGTTTCTGAGTTACGTTTTGAGCTTTATTTATGTTGGAATTTACTGGAACAATCACCATTATTTAATTCATAGTTTAACCAAAATCAACGGAAAAATCCTTTGGGCAAATCTGCATTTGCTGTTTTGGTTATCTTTAATTCCTGTAGCAACTGGCTGGATGGGAGAACATAATTTTGCAAAAGCATCCATGACATTATATGGTATTGTATTGCTTTTGTCTTCTGTTGCCTACTTTATTCTGCAAAGAATTATCATTATTAGCGAAGGAAAAAATTCAATCATAGCCAAAGCAATAGGAAAAGATGTTAAAGGAAATGCTTCTTCTGTTTTATATATTATAGGAATAGCTTTTTCGTTTTATAACGAATGGGTTTCAGGCGCAGCTTATTTTATTGTAGCAATGTTGTGGCTTATTCCAGATAAAAGAATCGAAAGAGTTTTTGCTTCAAAAGAATAATTTTACTTAAAATGAAATCCGTTTTTCAGTCTATTCAGGAAATACCTCAGGATGAATTAGATCAGCTAGATGATTTAATTACAACACGTAAACTCAAAAAAGGAGAGCTTTTATTGATGGAGAATCAGGTTTGTAATGAAATTTACTTTATTAAAAAAGGTATTTTACGATCTTGTTTTTTGAATCATCAGGGAGATGAAATTACAAATTGTTTTGCTTTCGAAAATGAATTTATGGCTTCATTTTCAAGTTTTATAACGCAAAAGGTCGCCGAAGAAAATATTCAGGCTCTGGCCGATACAGAATTGGAGGTTATAAACCGGGAAAGTTTGCACAAGCTTTATAAGTTAGGACCGCATTGGCAGGAAATTGGTCGTAAATTAACTGAAATGGAATATGTTACGCTTCAAAAACGAATGATTTCTTTTCAGAAATTATCCGGAACACAGCGTTATGAAGAGCTTTATAAAAACCATCAAAAATACCTTCGGTTAATTCCGCTACAATATCTTGCTTCTTATTTGGGCGTTACGCCAAGACATTTAAGCCGGATTCGTAAAGCAATTTTATAGGACATTTGTCTGGTAATCGAAGGATATTGCATCATTATTTTTGCTGAAAATAATATATAATGATGAGAAAAAATATTTTAGTAATCGGTGGAACTGGGTTAGTGGGTAAAGTTATTTTGCGTATTCTTCAGGCAAGAAATCCTGACTATAATCTTTTTGTTGGAAGCCGTCAGTTAGGAAAAAACACCAATGATTTGGTTGTTGATGTCGATAACCCAAAAACTTTTGATTGTATCACACATAATAAAATTGACTTAATTGTATTGTGTACAAAAGATAGCAATAATGAGATTTTACAGTTTGCAATAAAAAATAAGCTTGATTATATTGATATTACAAAACCAACTCCGGATTTAACTCTTGCGTATGATTTAGCTAAAGTAAAGATGTTAAAAACAGATAGTCGAATTGTTTTTAGTTCTGGTTGGATGGGCGGTATTGTAGGTAGTCTGGTTAGTTTTGCTGAGCCGGACAGGAATAAAATCCAAGGAGTAAATATTTATATTTATTATTCTGTAAAAGATCTGGCAGGGAAAAGTTCGGCCAATTTTTTAGCCGAAAATGTCTGTAAACCATTTGTTGTCTATAAGGATAACAAATCACAAAAAGTTAAGCATTTTCTGGATTCTGAAAAATTCAATTTCTCATTCGGAATAGGAAAACGTCAGGTTTATAATCTTGATGTTCCGGATTTGTTTATTTTAAATCAAATAGAGAAAATACCAACTGTTTCGGTTAAAATGACCTATAATTCTAAGTTTGTAACCAGTTTAATGGGCTTTTTTCAATCGTTTAAGATTTTTAATATTATGTTTTTAAAAGAAAGACAATTGCTATTTGGCTCTAGTGGAAATGGGGATCAGACTGTTTTTGAGGTGATTGTTAAAACTAAAGATAAAACAAAACGGGTTAGTTTGCAAAGTGTTAAAGGTCAGGCAGAATTAACTGCATTTTCGACGGTTTTACATATCGAAAAAATGTTGAGCGAAACTTTGTTAAGCGGAATTTATTTTGGACATCAAATGCATTCATCGCAAGAAGTTTTTGATGCATTAGAGAGTTACAATACTATCAATCTTAAAATAAGCGAATAGAACATGAAAAAAATACTAGTTATAAACGGACACCCAAATCACGAAAGTTTTAATTTTGGTTTAGCAGATTCTTATTTAAAAGGTGCTGTTGCCTCCGGAGCTAAGGTAGAAACAATAACAATTGCGGCATTAAAATTTAATCCCAACTTACAATTTGGTTATCAAAAACGAACCGAATTAGAACCGGATTTACTCGAATCCTGGGAAAAGATAAAAAGAGCAGATCATTTAGTCTGGATTCATCCGGTTTGGTGGGGCGGACTGCCTGCTATTACCAAAGGATTTATAGATAGGCTGTTTTTGCCCGGAATGGCATTTTTGTATCGCGAAAACTCCGTTTGGTGGGATAAATTGCTAAAAGGAAAAACGGCACATATTATAACGACCTTAGATCAGCCCGGCTGGTATTACAGATTGTTTTTTGGACGACCAAGTGTAAATCAGTTAAAGAAATCAACTTTAGAATTTTGTGGTATAAAACCAGTAAAAGTCAGTTACATTGGAGTGATAAAAAGTTCTGATGACTCTCAGAGGGCAAAATGGTTAAAGAAAGTCTACAATTTCGGAGTTCAAAATAAATAACCTTATTATAGGTTACTTATTGACAGATTATTTTTTATTAAAATCAGGGCGTTAAAAATATTAATCCTTTAAATCTAATCCAAATGTAGAACGTAAAAGTTCGATGTTTGGATTGATTTCTAAGAAACGGTTATAACGATCCTGATTGTTGTAAGTTCTTTTTGTTTGAGCCTGTTCGTTTACAATTACATCAATTGTAATATCATGATTGTGTAAATGTCCTTTTAAGTGTCCTAATAATCCATTCATCTGACTTTCAAAATCTAATTTTGAACCTTCATTTGGTAGTTCGTAAGTAATTTTTGTTCCATCTAAAACGGGATCATTAATCAGCAATATCGATTCCATAATCCTAAGACCTTTCTGGCCTAAACGTTCTGCGTATTTGTTCCAGTGAAGACGCATATCAGTTTCGTTAAATTCTTCGGTTGGTAAAACAGAAGATGGCTTAACGTAAGATTTAGTACTGGCTTCCAGTTCTTTTTTCTTGCGTATACTGGCAAGAGAAAAAGCAGAAACTTTAGGTTCATTGCTACTCTCAGGTTTAGGAGTTGTAGGAGTTTCAGTCTTAGGTTCTGAAGTCGTTTCAGTATTTTGTACTGTTTTAATTTCAGTTGCTGGCTGAATACTTACTGCTGAAGTTTCGGCAGTTTCGACTTTTGGAGTTTTGACTTCGACTATAGAATAACTGCCATTTTTATAATAAACAGGCGGAATTATGAATTGCTCAGCTTTTTTTTTTCTCCATCAAAATTGATAGAGGCCAATTGCATTAAACATAATTCAACCAAAAGGCGTTGATTCTGACTTAGTTTGTATTTTAAATCACAGTCGTTGGCAATATCAATACCTTTTAATAAAAAATCCTGAGAGCATTTTTGAGCCTGTACATTATACATTTGTTGCGCTTGCTCACCCACTTCGAGTAAAGCAATAGTAGCAGGAGTTTTGCTTACGAGTAAATCTCTAAAATGCGAAGCCAGACCCGCAATAAAATGATGTCCGTCAAAACCTTTTGCCAGAATATCATTGTATGCCAGTAAGAGATCCGGAATTTTATTTTCTAAAAGTAAATCGGTAATGCTAATGTAAGTTTCGTAATCTAAAACGTTTAGGTTTTCGGTTACGGCCTGACGTGTTAAGTTAGTTCCGCAATACGAAACCACACGGTCAAAAATAGATAAAGCGTCACGCATCGCACCATCAGCTTTTTGGGCAATAATGTGCAAAGCATCGTCTTCAAAATTAATTCCCTGACTTTTAGCAACTTCTGCCAAATGTTCTTTAGCATCTTTTACCGTAATTCTTTTGAAATCAAATATCTGACAACGAGATAAAATCGTTGGAATAATCTTGTGTTTCTCTGTAGTTGCTAAAATAAAAATAGCATGTTTTGGCGGCTCTTCTAATGTTTTTAGGAAAGCATTAAAAGCGGCCGAAGACAACATGTGAACCTCGTCGATAATATATACTTTATATTGTCCGGTTTGTGGTGGGATTCGAACCTGATCAATCAGATTACGAATGTCGTCAACAGAGTTGTTCGAAGCCGCATCTAACTCAAAAACGTTAAAGGCAAAGTCTTCATTTGGATCATCATATCCGGGCTGATTTATTTTACGGGCCAGGATACGTGCGCAGGTTGTTTTTCCAACTCCACGTGGTCCGGTGAATAAAAGGGCAGAAGCAAGATGATTGCTGTCAATGGCATTCAGTAAAGTGTTGGTAATGGCTTTTTGTCCCACAACATCCTTAAACGTCTGCGGGCGATACTTACGGGCCGATACTACAAATTGTTCCATAATTTTTTTATTCGATAGCAAATATAGGCTGAAAATTACCAAATCACAAATCTGAAATTCATAAATCTTGGAGAAGATTTTGAGTGGTTTGAATATGAGAAAGTAACAAAAATACTTTGTTCTAAAAATCTTTTTCAATTCAGTCATTTTCTATTTAATTATTTGTTAATGATAAAATTGAAATAGTATTATATTTATTTGTTAAAAAGGAGATGATTTTTTCTGATCTCGAATATTCTTTTAAATCAGTTGGTTATGAAGAAGATTATGAAGCTGTTCTGGTTATTTCTTATAAAGAAGATCAGGTCGAATCAGTGGTTAAAATGCCAATGACACAGTTAGAGGAGCTAATTTTTATTTTTTTTAGCTACTGAGGCAAACCGCCCGGATAGATTATATAGAATTAGTAAAAACTAGCGACGACCCTAATAATAATTCTATAAGTGGGGAAAATATAAATTTAAAAATATAATTGTGTAAAATATTGGTTTTTAATTGGTTAACTTTAAAAACTTAATTAATTAAAAAATATCATTATGAAGATTAAATCTATTTTGCCAGTGATGAGTTTTATCTTTTTGTTAGTTTCTTGTGGTCCTAAAGACGCAGATATTCAAAAAGAAGTTGATGCAAAAATTAGTGCTCTTCCCGGAGTAGAAGTTACTGTACTAAAAGGCGTTGCCACTATTTCAGGAATTTGTAAAGATGAAGCATTAAAACGAAATGCGGAGAGTATTGTTAAAGATGTTAAAGGAGTTAAAACAGTAGTGAATAACTGCGAAATTCCTGCTCCGGAACCTGTAGCAATAACGGCTCCGGTCGAAATTAATGCGGATAGTGTCTTGACTACTTCGGTAAATCAAGTGGTAAAAACATATAATGGTGTAACTGCTGTTGTTAAAGATGGTGTGGTGACTCTTACCGGAAATATTAAAAAAGACGAATTGCCTAATTTGATAAAAAGTGTTCAGGAATTAAAGCCTAAAAAAGTTAAAAATAAATTAACTATTAAATAAGTATGCTATGAGTTTGAAAGATAAATACAAGGAGTTAACAGATTTAGCTGCTAATTTAGGCATAGCTAATTTGCAGGTAAGAGAACAGGATAATGTATTGTATATTGATGGTACAGCCAAAACTGCTGATGATAAAGAAAAAATTTGGAATGCTTATGGAAAAATAGATCCTGAATTTAGATCTTCAGATGTGGTGATGAATATTGATGTTACCGAAGGAACAACAACAGATTATACGATTCAAAGTGGCGATTCGCTATCGAAAATTGGTAAGGCACATGGCGTTTCATGGGAATCGATTTTTGAAGCCAATAGAGATATTATTAAAAATCCTGACCTGATTCAGCCAGGATGGAAAATAAAAATACCAACAACATAATTTAGTTATGATCTGTTTTAAGGAGTCTGTCATATCTGTGTGCTATAAAAAACAATCTGTCTATTGGAGACTATTGCCCTAGCCCTGATAGGAGCGGCATCCTTTTTCTTGCTTCTTTAGCAAGGAAAAGATACAGCGGATAGCAGGATTAGCTCCTGAAAATTATCTTCCTTTGATGCTTAAATCAGATAAAAACTTGGCAGTTTCCTGATCAGAATCAGCGGAGAAACCGGCTACATAAACGCCTTTTTTGCCAGATGTTGATTTAATTCCGTATACAACTGCCTCATCGCCCGGGTCAGAATTACCCTCGTATCGATACACATGAACAATTTCAAATTTTTCAGGATTTTTTTTAATCATGTCTGAGTTTAAGTTAAAGTCAAACGTAAATCCTTTTTCATTCAATTGATCTAAAGCTTTTGAAACAGTTGCGTAGTGATACATTCTAGTCATGATAATTGAATTTTAAAATTATGGATTTTAAAGATAACTATTTTAAAATTAAAACATTATCAGAATAAGATAAAATCTAAAATTTAAAATCATTATTGTTAGTTGATAAATCGTTACTTTTGCGGCGCAGACCGCCTTATCGTCGTTTCGTTTTTTCGGAAGGGAGGAAAGTCCGGACACCATAGAGAGGCATAGCGGGTAACACCCGTCGGGGTTAGTGATAACTTCAGGACAAGTGCAACAGAAAGTATGTACAGGTAATGCTGTAGTGAAACCAGGTAAACTCTATGCGGTGAAATACCAAGTATATCAGCATTTAAGGGCTTCTCGTCCGTTGTTGAAGGGTAGGTAGCTTGAGCTTATGAGTAATTGTAAGTCTAGATAAATGATAAGGCTCTGATTTATCAGAGACAGAATCCGGCTTATAGGTCTGCATTTTTTATATATTTGTGAAACTCTCTAATCTATTTTCATGAATATAAACACTCCTAAAACGACATCTAAACCTAAAAAAGGTGTTTTTTATACTATAATCACCAATCTTACTTTTTGGGTTCTGATGGCTATTATTGCGGGGATTTTACTCGGACATTTCTCGCCCGAAAATGGTGTTAAGATGGAAATCCTGGGTGCTAAATTTATTGCACTCATTAAACTTTTTATTGGCCCGATTATCTTTTTGACAATTGTTTTGGGAATTTCCGGAATGGGAAATCTGAAAAAAGTAGGAAGAATTGGGATTAAAGCACTGGGCTATTTTGAAGTAGTTTCGACTGTTGCTTTGGCGATTGGTGTTGCTATAGCTTATTTTTTTAAACCCGGAAAAATTGATAAATCTGGATTGACTTTGGGAGATGCCAGTCAATACACTAAGGGTGCTGCAGAAAATTTCTCGTGGCTGCAGTTTTTCTTTTCCAATTTTACGTTACAGGTTTTACTTGCAGCCATTATTTGTGGTATTGCATTGAATTTTTATAAAAAAAGAGAACAGACTATTTTGGTTTTAGAGCGTTTCTCGAAAGTTGTTTTTACGGGATTAAAATACGTTATGTATCTGGCTCCAATTGGTGCTTTTGGCGGAATGGCTTTTACTATTGGAAAATTTGGCTTACAAACGCTTATACCGCTTGGGAAATTGATGCTGTGTGTTTATCTCACTATGGCATTGTTTGTCTTTTTGGTTTTGGGAAGTATTTTGAAATATTATAAAATCAGTATTCTTTCGATTTTAAAATATATTAAAGAAGAACTTTTGCTGGTTTTAGGAACTTCGTCTTCTGAAGCTGCTTTGCCAAGTATTATGGTAAAACTCGAACAAATGGGATGCAGTAAATCGGTTGTGGGACTGGTGATTCCGACGGGATATTCTTTTAATCTTGATGGAACTTCAATTTACTTATCTATGTCGGTTATATTTCTGGCGCAATTGTATGATGTGCATTTGAGCTTTTTCGAAATCTTAAGCGTTATTGGGATTTTGATGGTTACTTCAAAAGGTGCTGCGGGCGTTACCGGAAGCGGATTTATTGTTTTGGCTTCGACTTTAACAGCATTACATAAAATTCCGGTTGAAGGTTTGGCTTTTTTATTGGGAGTGGATAAATTTATGAGCGAAGCACGTGCTATAACCAATTTGATTGGAAATACTGTGGCAACGATTATAATTTCTAAAAGTGAACGTGATTTTACAGAGCTGAATTTAGATCCTGTTTTGGAGGAGTAATTTGTTTTGCTGATGAATGGCAAGCAGATGATACGGATTCGCTTTCGCGAAAGCGCGGACTTCTTTTAACTTGTAGAATTTGTAACGAACTTTTTAATTTTAAATTTATGAAAAGAATTGGAATTTTAGGACTCGGCGGAGTAGGTGGTTATTTTGGCGGACTTTTGGCAAAAGCCTATTATAAGTCTGATGAAGCCGAAGTTGTTTTTATTGCTCGTGGTGCTACACAAAATGCGATCGCTGAAAGCGGATTGAAAATCGTAACCGATGATTCTGAAATGGTGGTTCATCCTAAAATAGTATCTAATAATCCGGATGAAATTGGCGTTTTGGATTATTTAATTTGTGCTACAAAAACCTATGATATCGAAGAAAGTTTGCTTTCAATTCAAAAATGTATTGTTCCTAAAACTATAATTTTGCCATTGTATAATGGTGTTGATGCTCCGGAACGCATTAAAAAAATGTTTCCTGAAAATGATGTTCTGCAAGGTTGTGTTTACATTATTTCGATGATTACTTTGCCTGGAACTATTCGAAAAATGGGTTTTTATGAGAAATTATTTTTTGGTTCAAAAACAGTTGCAGTTTCAAAACTAAACCAATTACAAATGATTCTTCAAAAGGCTCAAATTGAAAGTTATCTTGTAGAAAATATTGAAGAAACGGTTTGGGAGAAATTCATTTTTATTTCTGCATTGGCATCTGCAACTTCTTATCTTAATCAGAATATTGGAGAGATTATAAAAAATGCTGATTCTAAAGCAGTTTATGTAGAATTATTAAAAGAAATCGAACTCGTGGCAAAAGCAAAAGGTTTGAAATTGCCGGACGATATTGTAGAGCAAACGGTCATTAAACTGGAAAAATCGCCAAAAGAAGCCACTTCGTCTATGCACAGGGATTATTTGGCAGGGAATAAAATAGAAGCCACTTCGCTTACAAAATTTGTAGTAAATGAAGGTTTGAAATATGGCGTAAAAACGCCGCTTTACAAGAAAATAGCATCTGCTTTACTGCCTTAGAGTATTTAGGATTCGTCTTTTGTAGCGCGAACCAAGCTGATTCCGGAAGTAAAAAATACGATTCCAAGAATACCATAAATAATCAATGATTTTATATCGCGTGTTTCTCCGGATGTTCCTGTAAATATCACAGCAGTATAGATTAGGCCCACTATTCCCAGAATGGTAAGTAATCCTCCAAAAAATCTTTTTAGGTTCATGATAATTGGTTTTTAAAAGTTTCATTACAAATGTATTGCCTTGTATTTATAACATGTTATACAATTCATTCTAAAACTTATATCATTTGCAGTAAGGATTTTTATGCTTAAAAATATTTTACAAGTGTATGAAAATAGTTTGCTTTTTGTGAAGCTTGTATGGTTTAAATTCTATTTTTGTCTCAATCAACTTTTGCACTTGACGCTCTTTGGGGTTTGCAACGAACTTATAAAGGAAGATTTAATCTGGAATTTAATATTGGGCTGGGAGTAAATTTTGTTAAATATGATACTGAATTTGTTCCTGTAGGGAATTTTATTTTAGGCTGGGTTATTGGAAAAAAAATCATAAATAGATTTAAAAAACCTTGATTCGTCAAGGTTTTTCTATTTTAAATTCTAAACCAATGCTTCGAACTGTTTCAATACTAATTGCAGGATCAGAATTAAAATACTTTCTAAGTTTACTAATGAAAACATCCATACTTCGACCAGAGAAATAATCATCTTTTTTCCATACAGACATTAGAATTTGTTCTCTTTTTAACAGCTGATTGTGGTTTAAATACAAGTATTCAATAAGAGAAGCTTCCATTTCTGTAAGTTGCTGAACATGATTTTTTGAGTTAAGAGTCAAGCGTTCATTGTCAAAAATATAGGAGCCAATCTCGATGATATTATTGCCGTTTAAACTTCTTTTTTGCTCCATTCTTTTTAAAATGTTTTGCAGGCGCAAAATTAGTTCTTCGGCTTCAAAAGGTTTCACAATGTAATCGTCGGCACCTAATTTAAGCCCAATGATTTTGTCTTCTTTTAATTTTTTGGCCGTCAGGAAAATAAACGGAACTTCGGGGTTAATTTTAACCACTTTTTCGGCCAGAGAAAATCCGTCGAGTTTGGGCATCATAACATCAAAAACGCAAATATCAAAAGTGTGGTTTTTAAAATATTCTAAGGCTATTTCGCCGTTTTCTGCCCAGAAAACATCATATTGATGCAATTCTAAATACTGTTTTAGAACATTCGCAAAATCACTATCGTCTTCAGCTAAAAGTATTTTTTTCAAAAGAAATAAATTAAATTTTAAACATTATGGTAAACACGGCACCTTTTCCTAAATCGCTTATAACAGCAATAGAACCCTGATGTGCTTTTATAATCTGATCTACATAATAAAGTCCTAAACCAAGACCTTTTGTATTGTGAAGATTTCCTTGTTCTACGCGATAAAATTTCTCGAAAAGAAGTGACTGTTTGCTTTTTTCAATTCCAATTCCGTCATCTTCAATGCTTATCGAAAATTGTTTTTCGATAGTTTTGGTCTTTATCGTAATAATTTTTGAGCCATATTTTACGGCATTTTCAAGTACGTTTACAAGCGCAGTCGTTAAATGAAATTTATCCAGAATCAGACTTGTATTTTGAGTTTGAAAATCGGTTTTGATTGCAATATCTGGAAACGTGATTCTGAAATCATTTACAATAGAAAGCAGAAAATCTTCTGTATCCATTTTTTCTTTTTGCAATTCAAGTTCATTTTCTGCCAAAGAATTAATCATAACCTGATCAATCAGATTTTGAAGACGATTGTTCTGACGAGAAATGGTGCTCACAATACTGTTGAAATTTTCATCATTGTCGCGAATGTTTTTCTGTTCTAAAATTTTAGTCGATATACCCAAAGTTGCCAAAGGTGTTTTGAGTTCATGAGTGATATTGTTGATGAAATCGGTTTTAACGTCGCTTACTTTTTTCTGTTTAATTAATGCTTTTATCGCAATTATAAAAAGGCTGATTATGGTAACGATCGATAGCAAAGACAAAACCAGAATAAAAGTCATTCGCTTTAAGATGATCATTTCCCAATCGATAACCGAAACGTACATAGAATCTTCGGTTAATAATTTATATTCCTGATTTTCAGATATCCCGTTCATGGTTCTGACATAATTTCGAACCAGGAAAGCCTGATTTATAGAAGACAGATTTCCGTATATTTTGTTTTTGATAAAAGGTTTTTCAGAGAAAATAGTATCTGCTTTTGTAGTGTTTTGATACAAAATAAATTTATTGAGCACAATAGCAAAATCTATTTGTAAATTGGGTAAATCTCTTTTAAGCTTACGCTGAATTTTTTGCGTTAAAACATCATTATATTCATTTTCCAGAATATAGTTTTTAACTTCAAATCTGGTGGTTTTTCCCTGAATATAATTTTGAGATAATTGTTTGTACAGTTCTTCTTTTTTAGAAACCAATACAGAGTCGATATCGCTGTAATTATTGGTAATTTGAGCAATTTTATTTTTGATTTCGGTATGAAACTGAGCTACTTTATAGTCATAAGTAGTTTTAACCAAATAGCATTGAACTGTTGATAAAACAATCAAAGCAATCACAGAAAAGGCTATTAATAAATTGATTCTTTGTTTCATAAAATGTAAATAATGCTTTTCAAAAATAAAGCTTTTATGAGACAATAAACACATTAACTCCGCATTAACCTTCAATTAACTTTCGCAACTCTTTTTTAGAAGCATTTTTGCAGGATTACAATCTAAAATCCAAATAAATATGAACCTTAATTTGTTAGTGAAACTTTTTTTAATTCTCTTTTTGTTTTTGCTTTCTTTAGCAGGATATGCGCAAAACAAAACGCCAAAAGATACTCTTACCAATGCATTAAATGAAGTTGTAGTTGCTCAAAACAAAAAAAGGTTTACCAATACAAACGGAAACATAAAAGTAGATGTTGCCAATTCTGTTTATAACTCAATTCCTGATATAGTCGATTTACTGGCAAAATTACCAACTGTTCAGGTTAGTTCTGATAAAGAAAGTATTTCGATTGCGGGCAGGAGAAATCCTTTACTCTATATCGATAATCAAAAAGTAGAAATCAACGACCTGAATGCTTTGGCTGTAGCCGATATTAAAACGATCGAAATCATTCAGAATCCATCTTCGAAGTATGAAGCCGAAGGCCGATCTGTCATTTTGATTACCAGAAAATTTAGCAAAAAAGACAGTTTTAGAACCGAAATTTCTGAAGTCGTTTCTTTTAAGAAAAATTACAACAATTACCTCGGATTTAATTCTGTTTTTAAAAAGAACAAACTCGAATGGAAGGCTAATTTTAATTACAATAAGCTTAATCCGTGGGAAAGACACAGTATTGATTATCAAATTGAAAATGCAAATATTACATCGAAATATGATGTTATGGCTAATGTAAAACGAAAACAATATGTTTTTGGAGGCGGTTTGTTTTATAAGGTAAACGAAGAAGACTATTTTTCGTTTAATGTAAATAGCAAACTTCAAAAAGACGCTTTTCCTATTTATACTATAACAGAAAATAAAAATCAAAACGCAGAAAATAATGTTTTAACATATAGCGATAATGTTAGTAAAAAGAATTTTGTAAACTCATTTGTAAACTATTCTAAAAAGATAAAAGCTATTGATATGCAGGTTTTTACAGGTGTTCAATATTCTAATTTTGATCAGGGATTATGGAGTCAGGTTGAAAATAATTATAATAATACTCAGTTTGAGGTGGTGCAGCTTCGGGATCAAAAATTTAATGTCAATGTGTTCTCAGGAAGAGTTGATGCCGAAAAAAAAATCAAAAACAAAATGAAATTCGAAATAGGAGGATTGTATGCCTCTGCTGATTCGAAATCTGATTCGGATATATTTTATTATGAAAACAATGAAAATGAAGTTAGTCATTATGATTTTAAAGAGCAAAATTTAGCAGGTTACAGCCAGCTTTCAGGGAAGATTAAAAAGGTCGATTTCTTCGTTGGTTTTAGAGTAGAGAACACGAATGTAAATGGAAAATTTAAAACTGATGTAACACCTTTAATCAATAAAAATTACACTAATTTTTTCCCGAAAGCACAATTTACTGTTGCAATAGACAGTACAAAAAACATTAGTTTGAATTATGCTAAAAGTATTTCGAGGCCCAATTATTCTTCTTTAAGTCAGGGAACCACGTATATTAATCCATATTTTTTATATGCCAGAAACATTAATCTGGATCCAACAATTAGTAATGAAATTTCTTCGACATTTCAATATTATGATAAATCGGTTAAATTAACGTATTATCAAAATACAAATCCGGTTTATAATAGTTTTTTCTTTGATAAAGAACTGAATATAATGACTTTTCAGGATGTAAATTTTGACAAAGAATCTGCGTTTACTCTTGATTTTGAGCTGCCTTTTACCTATAAATTCTGGACAACAACGAATTCTTTAGTTTTTTTTTCAGAGAAAATACAAGATGCTTCGGCAATATTCCTGTCTTCAAAACCTTATGCGTATTACTATTCAAACAACGAATTCAAACTTCCAAAAGGATATACGGCAGTTTTAGGTTTTAGGGGAGTTACAAAGCAAAACAAAGGGGTTTTAGAAAGAAATGCCAGAGCAATTCTGGATATGGCAGTTTCGAAGACTTTCTTTAAAAATTGGAATTGTAGCCTGAGCTTTAATAACGTATTTAAAAAGATAAATGAAGAAGAAGCTTTTACTATTAATACTATTAACTCAAAAACCAAATATTGGGTTGATGATCATGAGTTTTTAATTTCTGTTAAATATTCTTTAGGAAAGGTAAAAGAAACAAAATTTACAGGAAAAAGTATGGAGGAGAATTCAGATCGGATAAATTAAAAACAAAAAATCCCTTTTAAAGGGATTTTTTATGCTAAAAAAAACGAAAATTAACCTTCGTCTTCTTCTGTAACTTTTATGGGCAAATCGCCCGGAAGTTCTTCGTCATCATCAGTCGAGTTTAATTCGAAGAAACTAAAAAAAGAACCTCCGTAACTTTTCTGAAAAGAAAAATTGCTCAAATGATCCATTTTAGTGTATTTAGAATGTTCGATAATCATCATTCCGTCTTCGTGCAATAGTTCTTTTTCGAAAACTGTTACTACAATTTTTTCAAAAGCTGCCTGATCAAATCCGTATGGAGGATCGGCAAAAATAATATCGTAAGAGGTTTTGCAGTTCTCCAGAAATTTATAAACATCACTTTTGGTAGCAGCGATATCAAAATCATATTCTGATGAAACCTGTTTGATGAATTTTACGCATCCAAAATCGCCATCAACAGATGTAATTGGAGCGCTTCCGCGTGAAGCGAATTCAAAACTAATATTTCCTGTTCCCGAAAATAAGTCCAAAACCTTTAAACTGTCAAAACTAAAATGATTATTCAAAACATTAAACAATGCTTCTTTGCTCATGTCAGTCGTAGGTCTTACAGGAAGGTTTTTTGGCGGAAAAATTCGGCGTCCTTTGTATTTTCCTGAAATAATTCTCATGATTGAAATAAGATATAATGTTTTTGATTTTGTGCAGTTGAAAAGCTGTTTCTTTGTTGTAAAGTGCTTACATCCAAAAATGAAATATGTCGAATGTATTTATACGCAATGGCATAAAACGGATCGTTTTGGTCTATCGTGCCTAAAAATTCAAGATGAAAACTCTCCGGATTTAAACTCAATTGTTCGGCAGTAAAAAGTACATAGTAAATAAAATCTTCCGGCGTCTGATATTCAAAAGAATTAAACAGTAAAAGCTTTTGATTTTGTACCACAATGATTTCAAAATGACCGAAGTTAAAGTTAACGACCATTTTCTTTTCGTCGTTATTTTTAGAACCTTCCAGAATTTTTTCGACCAAAATACTGTTGGCATGTTTGTAATCAAAAGCACCAAACAGGTCAATAAAAAAATTGTTGATGTTAACATACGGAATATAAACCGCATTCATCTGATAATTGGAAATCTGATCGTAAGCAAAAAAATCAGTTTCAAAAACTTTTGTATTGTACTGTAAATAGCTGCCCAGAAAATTTTCGTCGAATAAAGCCGTTGGTACAAAAGTCGAAAGATTGTTATTATGAATTACTAAAATTTCGTCGTAAGTATCTCTTAATTCGGGATTATCTCTAAAAGCATCTCCAAATAATTCTTCGATTTTGGTTGCTTTATGAAAAGTTTCAAAATGAATTTCTTTTAGAGAAGTTATTGTGTTATTTAAAGTATCAAAACAACAAAACGACAATCCTGTCAGTGAAACCTGAATGGAAAGCTTTTTGTATTTTTTTGAAGTGATGTTAGTGTTTTGTAATGACATGTTGATTTACAATTCGTTACCTGATTTTCAAGAAAGAATTTAGGGCGTCCACAAACTTACAAATTAAAAAGGAACAATTATAATTGCAATTTCAAAAAACAATTTCAAAAATATTTTAAAGTATAGTTAAGTTTTCTTTACCATTTTATATGATATAAATTCATAGGATCAAATACAAAGCCTAAAATTTAAATTTCTTATATAACTTATATGGGGTTAAATGATTGACTTTACCATTTAAAAAGCCGAACTTTGTAATTCAATTTTACCCTATGAATTCAGCATTGTTTTACGGCGTTTTACAAAAACGATTTCCATTTGCACCTACACATAAACAGGATATTTTTTTTCAGAAAATCGCCATTTTTCTAACAGATACTCATAACGATACCATTTTTGTGCTGAAAGGATATGCCGGAACAGGAAAAACGACGGTTATTTCGACAATTGTAAACAATTTAGGTGATATCAATAAAAAGTTTGTTTTGCTGGCTCCAACCGGACGTGCTGCAAAAGTTATTGCCAATTACTCGAATACACCCGCATTTACGATTCATAAAAAAATATATTTTCCTAAAAAATCTGCTGGTGGAGGAGTTGCTTTTACCAAACAGGTCAATAAACATAAAAATACCATTTTTATAGTCGATGAAGCTTCGATGATTTCTGATAGTACTTTAGACAGCGGTTCGCTTCTGGATGATTTGATTAATTATGTTTATTCGGGAGTGAACTGCAAAATGATTTTGTTAGGAGATACGGCTCAGTTGCCGCCGGTAAATTTAGATATAAGTCCGGCTCTTGATATTCAGAGTTTAGGCGTTCATTATGATAAAGAGATTGAACATATCGAACTGGACGAGGTGATGCGTCAGGAAGAAAGCTCAGGGATTTTGTATAATGCAACCGAATTACGTGAATTGCTAAAAGAAAGTTTTATAACCGAGTTTAGATTCAATGTCCGCAAGTTTAAAGATATTGTCCGCTTAACAGATGGTTACGATATTCAGGACGCTATTAATTCTGCTTACAGCAATTACAGCATCGAAGATACTGCATTTATTGTGCGTTCGAATAAAAGAGCGAATCAGTATAACGAACAAATCCGAACCAGAATTCTGTTTAAAGAAAGCGAACTTTCGGCTGGAGACTTTTTGATGGTAGTTAAGAATAATTATTTCTGGCTCAAAGAAACAGACGAAGCCGGATTTATTGCCAACGGTGATATTATTGAAGTTCTGGAGCTTTTTGGAATCAAGGAATTATACGGGTTCAATTTTGCGAAAGTAAAAATCAGAATGGTCGATTATCCGGATCAGAAACCTTTTGAAACGGTCTTGATTTTGGATACAATTAAAAGCGAATCTCCGTCGTTGACCTACGAAGAATCAAATCGTTTGTATGAAGAAGTAATGAAAGATTATGAAAGTGAAAGTACAAAATATAAGAAATTTCAAAAGGTTAAAGAGAATGAGTATTTTAACGGATTACAGGTGAAATTCTCTTACGCCATTACCTGTCATAAATCGCAGGGAGGGCAGTGGGACACTGTTTTTATTGAGCAGCCTTATCTTCCAAACGGAATCGATCGTGATTACATCAGATGGCTCTATACGGCTATGACACGAGCCAAAAATAAATTATATTTGATAGGATTTAAAGACGAGAGTTTTGAGGAATAATTTTTTGCCGAGAATTTCACGAATTATCACTAATTTATTATTAAAATAATCATGAAAAAGTTAGTTTTATTTTTTTTATTGGTCAATTTAAGTTGTTCTAAAAAGCAAGAGAATAAACAAATTCAATTAAAAAATAAATCAATCGAATTTTTTGATCCAATTACTTTAGGAGCTACAGGAGTAGATGCTAATTTGAAAATTGGCGCTTTTTAGTGAATGCGGAGAATGGGGAGTACATTCTGAGGAGTTAAAAATATTTACGGAGGAGGCAAATTATAAAGATTATTTTCTAACTTATACTAAAACAAATATTGATTGTGATAAACGAGATTTAAAAGGTAATGATATAGAAACAATTGCTATTAAGAAAACAATCAAATTAACCGGTTCAAACAAAAAGTCGATAATTGAATACATGAAAAGAATGATTCAGTCTAAGGTTAGTGAAAGATTTCCAGGAAATGCCGGAGATTTGTTTTCAGTAATAAATGCTGATTCGACTCTAGTAATTAAAGTATATGATTATGACTCTAAAAATTTAAAAAGTTATAATCAATTATTGATCGAATTAAAACTTTATAAAAAATAATTCATGCTTATTCGTGAAATTCGTGGCAAAAAAAAACTTCATATAGATACATTTCAAAATGAATACACTAAACGATTTACATTCGATTTCGTCTGCGTTTTCGAATACAGATAAAATGCCGGTTTTGTTTTTAGGACATGGCAGCCCAATGAATGCTATTGAAGAAAATCAGTTTGTAACTGGTTTTCGTAATCTGGCAAAAACATTGCCGCAGCCTAACGCTATTTTGTGCATCTCGGCACACTGGTTTACGAAGGGAACCAAAGTAACTTCGATGGAAATGCCAAGAACAATTCATGATTTTGGAGGTTTTCCGCAAGCTCTTTTTGATGTGCAATATCCCGCAAAAGGTAGCCCGGAACTGGCAGTAGAAACTAAAAGGCTATTAGATCCGGTTCAGATCGATTTAGATGAACATTGGGGGTTAGATCACGGCGCCTGGAGTGTAATCAGGCACTTGTATCCGGAAGCTAATGTTCCTGTGATTCAGTTAAGTATTGATTATACCAAATCGGGACAATATCATTTTGAGTTGGCTCAGAAATTGCAATCCCTGCGTCATAAAGGTGTTTTAATTATAGGAAGCGGAAATATCGTTCATAACCTGCGCTTGGTTGATTTTAGAAACTTTGATAAAGACAATTATGGTTACGATTGGGCAATTGAAGCCCGCGAAACTATTAATCATTATTTAATAGACGGCAATTTTCAGCCCTTGATTGATATCGAAAAAATGAACAAAGCGATTCAATTGGCGATTCCAACTCCGGATCATTATTTGCCGTTATTATATACTTTGGGCTTAAAAGAAAAATCAGAAGAGCTGAGTTTGTTTAATGATAAATTATTGGCGGGTTCATTGAGTATGACTTCAGTCAAGATTATGTAGAAATTATGTAGAAATTTTACCGCAAAGTGCGCAAAGGTTTTTTATCTGCAAGGTTTTTATAAAAACGCAAAGTTCGCAAAGCTTTATCAATATAGCTTTGCGAACTTTGCGTTTAATAAGCGTAATCTCGAACAAAAATACTTTGCGTGCTTTGCGGTAAAATGCGGTTGTTATATCAGGTTAAAAAGCAGTAAAAAATAGATCACAAAATCTTCTATTTTTCTAAATTATAAGCATATAAATATCCGTCAGCACTTCCGAAATAAATAGTATTGTTATTGATGAACGGTGAAGAAACGATTGGACCCAGTTTATAAAATTCATCCATCACTTTTTTATTATTATCATAAAGCGAAAGGTCTTGATTTTTACCAGTATATACAAAATCTAAAAGATCATTTTTTAAAGTAGAGGCTGCAAATTGTTTGCGATTATCTGTACTTATAGAATTCGTTTTTTTGCCATTTGAATGTAAATCTAAAGAGAAGAAATTACCTGTAAAATCTCCAAAATAAATCGTGTTTCCTGCAATTGCCGGTGAAGTATAAACCCATCCGTTTGTTTTGAATCTGTATTTTTCTATACCAGTTTTAGCATCTAAAGCCAATAACGCAAAAGTATCGGATGTTCCCACATAAATGGTGTTGTTTTGAATAACAGCTGAACTTAAGATCCAGGAATTTTCGGCATTGTATTTCCAGATAAGTTTTCCATTTTCGGCATTTAAGGCAAAAAAGAATGGTTCTCTGGCTCCAAAATAAACTTTCCCGTCAGAAACTGCAACAGACGCTTGAATTCCTTTAAACCCGGTTTTTGTTCCCGTGGCAAAATTCCATATTTCCTTTCCGGTTTCAATATTCAATGCATATAATGTCGCGTCCCAACCGCCAATATAAATTTTATCATTATCGATTACAGGAGTTCCGTGAACAGGTCCATTCGTTTTGAATTTCCATTTTAAGTCACCTGTTTTAGCGTCTAAAGAATAGACATTGCCATCGCTGCTTCCAAATAAAACTACGGCCGTTTTTCCGTTTTCGTAAACCACAGGAGACGATAAATAAAAATCCCATAAATCCTCCATATATTGTGTTTCCGGTTTCATTCCGTCTATGCCAATTTCACCTAACCAATGTTCTCCACCGGTTTTAAATTTCCAGATTAGATTTCCGTCTTCTGTATTTACGGCGTAATAATTCCCATCAAAACTCCCAAAATAGATGGTGTTTTCAAATATACTTGTAGAGCTATGAATCGCTCCATCGGTTTTAAATTTCCATTTTGTTTTTCCTGACTTTTCTTCAATTGCATATAAAAATCCGTCTTCGCTGCCAATATAAACAACATCATTTTTTGAAATTGGAGAACCGAAGATTCTGCCATCAGTTTTGAATTTCCACTTTAAATCACCAAGTGGCTGATATCCTTTTCCTTCAAAAATAGGATTCGAAAATGCGTTAATTATTTTGGGATTATTTTTTTGGCTTAAAGCCGAATTAATAAAAAAGAAATTCAATAAAAGCAGAATCAGAATCGACAGTTTTTTCATGACGTTTTTTCTTATAAATATACTATAATTTTAAAATCATGGCAATCACATTAAATTGTTGTGTTGTGATTATTCTTTTATACTTAATTTCTAATAGTTACATTTGTTTACGTTTAAAAAATAGAATAAAAATGAAAATAATAGCGGTAATTCCGGCGCGATATGCATCAACACGTTTTCCTGCAAAACTTATGCAGGATTTGGGAGGCAAAACAGTAATTTTAAGAACTTATGAAGCTGCGGTTTCAACTAGATTATTCGATGATGTTTTTGTAGTAACAGATTCTGATTTAATATTTGATGAAATAGTAAATCATGGCGGAAAAGCCATTATGAGTATTAAAGAACATGAATCTGGAAGCGACCGAATTGCCGAAGCTGTTGCTAATCTTGATGTTGATATTGTAGTAAATGTGCAAGGCGACGAACCTTTTACAGAAGCAGGGCCATTAGAGCAGGTTTTATCAGTATTTAAAAATGATGCAGATAAAAAAATTGATTTGGCTTCGTTAATGCGTGAGATTACAGACGAAGACGAAATCAATAATCCTAATAATGTAAAAGTAGTGGTAGATCAGTCACAATTTGCTTTGTATTTTTCCCGTTCGGTTATTCCGTATCCAAGAGATGCAACTGTTGGAGTACGTTATTTTCAACACATCGGAATTTATGCTTTTAGAAAACAGGCTTTGTTAGATTTTTATAGTTTACCAATGAAATCTTTGGAAGCTTCTGAGAAGTTAGAACAACTACGTTATTTAGAATTCGGGAAACGTATTAAAATGGTCGAGACAACTCATGTTGGAATCGGGATTGATACTGCTGAGGATTTAGAAAAGGCTAGGGCTATCTTGAAGGCTTAGTTTGTGGAGAATGGCACGCGGATGATACTGATTCTGCGGATTTATTATTCTCATTAGCGTCTTTGCGAGGAACGAAGTCTTAGATTGCGAGATTGCGATGATGCGGATTTATTAATGTGAAAACATCAATTATATAATGAATAGAAAAACTAAAGAATATGTAATTCAAAAATTGAAATGGCCTATTAGTTATTTTGATTATGTTGAGAATTATTTTGTTTTATTTTTGCCTTTATTATTGATTTATGCTGGTATAACCAATTACAAAAGAGATAATGATGGACCGTTTTTGATATCAGTTGGAATAATTTTCTTGATTTATATTGTTTTTAGAATTGAATCCGAACGTAGATTTAAGGAATTAATAATAACAAGAGATTTGTCTACGGATGAAATCGGAAAATTGTTGCAAAAAAATAAATGGATTTTGACTAGTCAAGGCGATGGAACTTTGGGGTTCTATACAAATTCTTCTTTATTTTCTGATGGTCAAAAGGTCACAATAATTAAGGTTGCAAGACAAAAAATATTAATTAATACTTTACCTGCTGAAAGAGCCCCATTTACTTTTTTTAGAGATAAATTCAATTATAGAAAAATTAAAAAGATTTTAGAAGTATAAATAAAAAAGCTCCAAATCATTATAATTTGGAGCTTTTTTTATATTTAAAACCGAACTAAATTCTTAGTATAAACTAGGGAATTTAGATGGATTAACTTCATTCATCATGCTGTATACTTTTTCAAAAATATCTTCGGCAGAAGGTTTAGAGAAATAATCGCCATCAGTTCCGTAAGCTGGTCTGTGAGCTTTTGCGGCAAGAGTTTGAGGTTTGCTGTCTAAATAGCGATAAGCATCTTGTTCTTCCAGAATTTGCTGTAAAATAAAAGCCGAAGCTCCTCCGGGAACATCTTCGTCGATTACTAACAGACGATTTGTTTTGGCAATACTTTTTACAATATCTTTATTGATGTCAAACGGAAGCAAAGACTGAATATCGATTACTTCGCAATCTATACCTAAATCTAATAATTCAGCGGCAGCTTGCTGTACCAGTCTCAATGTTGATCCGTAAGAAACTAATGTAATATCTGAGCCTTCTTTTAGGGTTTCAACTACACCAATTGGTGTTTTGAATTCTCCAAAATTTAAAGGTGTTTTTTCTTTTAAACGGTAACCATTTAAACATTCGATTACTAATGCTGGCTCGTCGCATTCTAAAAGAGTATTGTAGAATCCGGCAGCTTGTGTCATGTCTCTTGGAACCAAAACGTGAATTCCGCGAATGGCATTGATAATCATTCCCATTGGAGAACCAGAATGCCAGATACCTTCTAAACGGTGCCCGCGGGTTCTGATAATTAATGGTGCTTTTTGTTTACCTACAGTTCTGTATTGTAATGTTGCCAAATCATCACTCATAATCTGAATGGCATATAGTAAATAATCTAAATACTGAATTTCAGCAATTGGTCGTAGACCTCTTAAAGCCATTCCAATTCCTTGTCCAAGAATAGTAGCTTCACGAATCCCGACATCGGCAACACGGAGCTCACCGTATTTTTCCTGCATACCTTCTAATCCCTGGTTTACATCGCCAATATTTCCAACATCTTCACCAAAAATTAAAGTTTCAGGGTATTTAGAAAATAATGCATCAAAGTTGTCACGTAAAATCATACGTCCGTCTAAGTCAGCTTTTGCATTATCAGCATATTCAGGAAGTACCTTTTTTACTGAAAATACATTTTGATCTGAATCAGAATGCAGGTTACTGCTAAATTTTGGCTGTGTTACTGCAATAAAGTTTGTGATCCATTGAGATAACAGTACTTTGCTATTCGGAACTTCAATAAAACGCAATATCTTTCTGGCGTAAACCAGTATTTCTTTTTTCAATGGTGCTTTAATAGCACTTAATTCTGAAATATATTTTCTGATTCTGTCTTTATGGTTAATGCTTGCCTCGGCAATTTGCTCCAATAAAGCCAACAGATTTTTCTGATCTTCAATAATTGGGTTAATAAAAGAGTTCCATGCCTCTTTTTTAGCTTCAAGAACTTCTTTTTTTAGTTCAAAATCAAGTTCTGAAAGTTCTTCCGGAGATGCAATATTAATGGCAATCATCCATAAGCGCATCTGACGTATACAGTCAAAGTCTTTCTCCCAAGCTAGTCTTTCTGCATTCTTGTAACGTTCGTGAGAACCAGAAGTAGAATGTCCTTGTGGCTGAGTTAATTCGTTTACATGAATTAAAACAGGAATATGTTCTTCGCGGGCAATTGCTCCGGCTCTTTCGTAAGTAGAAACCAGTTCTGCATAATCCCAGCCTTTAACTCTAAAAATTTCATACCCTTTTGAATCTTCGTCGCGTTGGTATCCTTTTAGGATTTCAGAAATATTTTCTTTAGTAGTCTGATGTTTTGCATGAACCGAAATTCCGTATTCATCATCCCACACACTCATTACCATTGGTACTTGTAAAACTCCGGCAGCATTGATGGTTTCAAAAAATAAACCTTCAGATGTACTGGCGTTTCCGATAGTTCCCCATGCTACTTCGTTTCCGTTTACAGAGAATTTGTCCTTAATAGTAATTCCTTCAACGTTTCTGTAAATTTTAGAAGCCTGGGCTAATCCCAATAATCTTGGCATTTGTCCTGCTGTAGGCGATATATCTGAGCTTGAATTTTTTTGTTTGGTAAGGTCTTTCCAGGAACCATCTTCGTTTAAACTGTGTGTTACAAAGTGTCCGCCCATTTGTCTTCCGGCAGACATTGGATCAAAATCTAAATCAGTATGACCATATAAACCGGCGAAAAATTGTTTTGGAGTCAGCTCGCCTATAGCCATCATAAAAGTTTGATCGCGATAATATCCGGAACGGAAATCTCCGTTTTTAAAGGCTTTTGCCATAGCAAGCTGCGGCACTTCTTTTCCATCACCAAAAATTCCAAATTTGGCTTTTCCTGTTAATACTTCCTTACGACCTAAAAGACTACATTCGCGGCTGATAACTGCAATTCTGTAGTCGTTCAATACCTCAGTTTTGAAATCTTCAAATGTTAATGTAGTATTGTTTTTTTCTTTTATCATAATCTTGTAGGGACATGTTTAGACTGCGAAATTACTTAAAAACAATCAATAATCATAATTCTTTAAAATAAATATAATTTAATTATTTGTATTTAAACTCAAAAAATAAGGTGTTTTATTTGTGTTATTTATACTTTAAAATTGATTTTTATGATAATTATGCATGTTTTTGTTTAAAATTTATTCAATTAAAACCATTTTCTGGTGAAAAGATTAACTAATGTTTTTGGAGACAATGTGATTATAAAACGTATTTTTTCATCATATTTATTTTGAGAAACCTCCCAGCCATTATTAGAATAAACCGGAAAATAAAGCTCAAAATAATCCGGAACCAAATTTAACCGGATGCCACTATCATAAACAAAATTTTCACTCAGGTGTTTGTTTTTCATAAAACCAATATCGCCATAAACCTCAATCCAGTTCCAGATCGAATAACTAGCGTTTAGCGTTGTCATCCATTGATTAGCGTAGGATGGCTCTATTTTAGATTTAAATCCTCCTTCGGCCATAATAAACTGCTGACTAAAAAAACCGGTACTTTCAGATCTTCCGTAAAAGTTATAGTCAAACACATAATCAGTTGGTCTGTCTAAGCCAAAACTAAAATAATCTGAATTTGTTGTGTTGTACAAAAAGCTTCCGGCATATAATCTTAAATTTAATTTATGATTGTTTTCAAATAGACGTCTGTATTCGACTTCTGCAGCAAGTTTTCCAAAATTTCCTGAGAATTGAACATCTGTCATAAAATTAAAATGATCAATTAATTCCGTTTTAGTGTTCATGTAACGCGCATTAAAAATCGAATAATTTGGTTTCGAATTATCGGTAATAAACTGACTTGCTTCACGGTTTACAATCACCTGACGAAACATGATTAATTGTTTTCTGTTGTCTCTGAAATTTTCTTCGCGAATTCTAAACTGTACCATCGGATTCAGTCTTAAATAAGTAGCATCCGGGGCGTAGTGAAAATAATTTTGACTAATAGAATAGCGTACATTATAAAGTGTGCTGTTGCGATAATATTCGCTCCATGAAAAAACCGATGAACCTGAAATTGTTCGGGCACTAAGTGAATAAGCAGGAGTAATGTCAAATGTAAAAGGTTTGTCCAGAATTGTTTTATTGTGAAAACGCATTCCGGGCGTAAAGCCATCGTATAAATTATATGTTAGGGTTGGAATGTATAAAATCTGATTGTAATACGGGTCTTCCAGATCTTTGGCAAAATTAAACTTTATCGGGCGATTGGTAATTACCAGACTTTTCAACGATTTCCAGTTGTTTCTTTGGTTGTATTCCGGAACCTCATTATCATAGTTTAATACTATTTTATCGGCGTTTTTTCGGTCAAATTGGTAAACAGAATCGGTTTTTTTCGGTTCAATCCATTCTTTAAAAACGACTTCATTTTTCTTAATTCCATAAACCGGAACAGGAGCATATATACCGGTTTTGTTTTTTAACGAGAACTCTACACTGTCTTTGGTTCTGGAAACATTTGTAAATTTATAATCAATAATATCTCTGGATTCTATAATCGTTTTAAAAAACCAATTGATATTTTTAGGGCTTTTTTTAATCAGGATTTTTTCAAAATCATATCGATTTGTTTGTTCGCTTTTATTCAGGTTATAAAACTCCTGTATACTTTCCGGAACAATATTGTGGTTTAAATAATCATCCAGATAACTCAAACTTAAACCTGCACGATATTTGCTGGCAATTTGCTCATTGAATTTTATTAAGGTGTTCTTTGGGTCGCCAAGAGGCTGATCGAGATTTTTTCGCGCCATCAGCATGTAATAATAGCTGTATTGCTCATTAAAAGTCAGGTTTGTAATACTGTAACTTTTTAAGAGTTTCATGTCCGAAAGTTTTCCCAGCATTTTTTGATCCAGATGATTTTCTTCCATAAAATGCATCATGGCATAAATCTGGATTCCGTCATAAACCCAGTTGTCTTTTCTTGGATCTAAGTGTAAACTGTTTTTTAGATAATTGTTCAGATATGTTTTTAAGAACGTAATTTCGAATACAAAATCATCCGAAAACGGACTAATAAACGAAGGTAGCTGATTTAACCCGTAAAACGGATTTCGATCATAATCTACCTGCGAAACGGTTATTTTCTGATGCGGGTATTTTCCAATATAACTGTTAGCAAAACTAACCACTCTGTTGATGATAATGGCTTTTTGTATTTCGCTTATTTTTTTGTTTTTAAGGTTCGTAAGCACTTCTAACGTACCATTATCATAACTTCTAAAACTGTTTTGTTTCTCGATAAACAAGTTAAAATCAGTTCTATTTTTTCCGGATAAAAACAAGGTTTTAAAAGAAGTGTTTACTGTGTCTTCTGATATTGTATTCAAATCAGAAGTAATGCTGTATTGATTTGGTACTTTTATTTCAATTTCATAATCTGTACCGGCATTTGCAATGTCATCTAAATTGAAATTGTTGTATTTCATAAATCGATGATTTTCAAAGCGGGCAGGACTCAAAAACCAGTTTTTCAGGTTCATGCCGCCATTTTGATCAAAACCATAATGAGTAAATTTATCACTCGGAATTTTAGAAATGTAGATTAAGTGCAAATCGATTTTTTCGCCCGGAGGTAATTTTCGATTCAGCTTAACCACAATATAATCCGGATTCTTAGTGGTTCTTTCCCATTCCAGAGCCGCATAATCTGAGTCAGTCAGGCTTAAAATAGTCGTATTTCCTCTTTCGGCAGCTTTTGCCAAATGAAAACCACGATAAAATTCGTCCGAAAATCGTCTTGCCAATGGCGTATTTTTATCAGAAAAAGCATTGTTCCAGTCATTCAGAACAATCGAAATCAAAGAATCGTTCGAAGTGTTATAATAGGTAATATCCTGTTTAACATTTAGTGTTTTAAGTTCAAGATTAACCGCCACTTCCATCTTAGACTGATGTTGCGCGTACTGTTTTACCGAACTGAATAAAACTAAAACAACGATAATAATTTTATAAAATGATCTCAAGGATTGGCGTAAAAATGATTAATTGATTCTTAATTTTCGAGCATAAAAGTGATTCGCTTTTATGTAAAAATAGCATAAAAAAAGCTGTTTTTAAAAACAGCTTTAATTTTTTGTAAGATTTAATGTAATCTCACCATATAAGTTATATAAGCAAATTTAAGTTTAAAGCTTTATGTATCACTATTAAATGAACTTATATAGTAAAAAAATATATTTAGAAATTTGGACTCAAATCATATTTTTTATAGAATTTATCTAATACATCAACAACTTCATCCTCAGTGTCCACAATCTTAAATAAGTTTAAATCTTCCGGACTAACGGTATGCATTTTTTCTACCAAAACCGTTTTTACCCATTCGATCAATCCGGACCAAAACTCAACACCAACCAAAATAATTGGGAATTTTCCAATTTTTTTAGTTTGAATTAATGTAATCGCTTCAAACATTTCGTCAAGAGTTCCAAAACCTCCCGGCATAACCACAAAACCTTGAGAATATTTAACGAACATTACTTTTCTCACAAAGAAATAATCGAAATTCAGGTTTTTATCATGATCAATATAAGGGTTAAAATGCTGTTCAAATGGCAATTCGATGTTTAAACCAACCGAAGTTCCGCCACCTAAATGTGCCCCTTTATTTCCGGCTTCCATGATTCCGGGACCACCTCCTGTGATCACACCGTAACCAGCCTTACTAATTTTATATGCAATTTTTTCTGCCAGTAAATAATATTTATCGTCTGGTTTTGTTCTCGCCGATCCAAAAATAGATACACACGGACCAATACGTCCCATGCTTTCATAACCGTTTACAAACTCAGCCATAATTTTAAAAATTGCCCAGCTGTCATTGGTTCTAATTTCATTCCACGTTTTTTGTTTTAAACGATCCTGAATTACTTTGTCCTCATCATTATCAAAATCTTCTAATCTCATTTTAGGTATTTTAATTATTTATATTTTTATCTCAGTTGTGTTTTTTTTAAATTATCATCTTAACTTGTAGTTCAATTAAGGAGCTTATTCCTGCTGTTCGCTATATCTTTTGTGGCGAACCCCGCCACAAAAGGATGCCACTCCCATCAGGGCTAGGGCACCAGTTTTCGATTGAAACATTGTTTTTAGCCCATAAAAAATTGCCAAAATCAAAAACTTTGACAAAAAGGGCGTACTAAATTAGTGCTTTTTTCGAGAATTGTTACCGAAATGGGGATTTATTAATTAAAATGTAACCTTTGTATATGGTTTGTTTTTGTTTTTCGCTTCATTATCAAATAATTAATGAAGTAAAAGAAATAATCGTTCCTACGAAACTTTTTTATGTAGTTAACAAAATAATTTTGAATGTAACTCTTTGTCAAAATTTTTAAACTTTGACAAAGATTTTATGATTCTAATTCTCCAGTTCCTTTTTCAAAAACTTAGCCGTATAGCTTTTTTTATTTTTCGCAACTTCTTCAGGTGTTCCTTTTGCAATCAGTTGTCCGCCGCCTTTTCCACCTTCAGGGCCAATGTCAATAATGTAATCTGCAAGTTTAATAACATCCATATTATGCTCAATAACCAGAATCGTATTTCCTTTATCAACCAGTTTGTTAATGACTTCCATCAACACACGAATGTCTTCAAAGTGTAAACCTGTTGTAGGTTCATCCAAAATATAAAAAGTATTTCCGGTATCTTTTTTAGATAATTCCCCTGCAAGTTTTATACGTTGTGCTTCACCACCCGAAAGCGTTGTGCTTTGCTGTCCAAGTGTAATGTATCCTAAACCAACATCCTGTATTGTTTTTACTTTTCGGTAAATTTTCGGAATGTTTTCAAAAAACGGAACCGCTTCATCAACGGTCATATTCAGTACATCCGAAATAGATTTTCCTTTGTATCGAATCTCTAAAGTTTCTCTGTTAAAACGTTTTCCCTGACAGGTTTCGCACTCTACATATACATCTGGTAAAAAGTTCATTTCGATAGTTCGTACTCCTGAACCTTCGCAGGTTTCGCAGCGTCCGCCTTTTACGTTAAAACTAAAACGTCCGGCTTTGTAACCGCGAATCATACTTTCAGAAGTCATTGTAAACAAGTTTCTGATTTCGGTAAAAACCTCGGTATAAGTTGCCGGATTCGAACGTGGTGTTCTTCCAATCGGACTTTGGTCAATATCAATTACCTTGTCAATATGTTCTAAACCTTCGATCTTTTTATAAGGCTGTGGTTTTTTTACGCCATTAAAATAATAAGCATTCAGGATAGGGTAGAGCGTTTCGTTAATCAAAGTCGATTTTCCGCTTCCGGAAACTCCTGTTACGCAAATTAATTGCCCTAAAGGTATTTCGATCGAAACATTTTTCAGGTTATTTCCTGTCGCTCCGGTTAGTTTTAAAAACTTGCCGTTTCCTTTTCTTCTCTCTTTCGGAATTTCTAATTTCATTGTACCATTCAGATACTGAGCTGTAATGGTATTCGATTTTAGAGTTTCTGCCGGAGTTCCAATACTAATAATTTCTCCACCATATTTTCCTGCTTTCGGGCCAATATCAATTACATAATCAGCGGTTTCAATCATGTCTTTATCGTGCTCTACAACAATAACAGAGTTCCCAATGTCACGCAATTGTTCCAGAGATTTAATCAGTTTTTCATTATCTCTTTGGTGTAAACCAATACTTGGCTCATCGAGGATATATAAAACACCCACCAATTGCGAACCAATTTGTGTTGCCAGACGAATACGTTGGGCTTCACCACCCGAAAGTGACTTTGAACTTCGGCTTAAAGCCAGGTAATTCAGGCCAACATTCATCAAAAAATTCAAACGATCTTTGATTTCTTTAACCACTTCTGATGCAATCAAAAGTTGTTTATCTGTTAGATGATTATTTAAATCCTGAAACCAGTCGGTCAGATCTGAGATATCCATATCACATAATTCAGTGATATTTTTATCGTTAACTCTAAAAAACTGAGCTTCTTTTTTAAGACGTGAGCCTTCGCAAACCGGACAGTTAATTTCGTCCATGAAATCTTTTGCCCAGCGTTTTATGGTTGTTGAGGCGCTTTCGTCATATTGATTTTTGATGAAATGAGAAATTCCTTCAAAATCTATTTTATAATCACGTGTAACGCCTAAATCTTTAGAATTTACGGTAAATTTTTCTTTTCCGCCATGTAAAATCATGTTCATGGCTTCTTCGGGAATTTTCTCGATTGGATCGGTTAACTTAAATCCGAATTTTTCTCCAATGACTTCTAATTGCTTAAAAATCCAGGATGATTTATATTCGCCAAGCGGGGCAAAACCACCACTTTTGATCGATAATTTAGGATTTGGAATAATTTTTTTTGCATTGATTTCATGCACAGTCCCTAATCCGTTACAATGCGGACAAGCTCCTTTTGGGGAGTTGAACGAAAATAAATTCGGTTCCGGGTTCTGATATGAAATTCCGGTTGTCGGACACATTAAATTTCTACTAAAATAACGTACCTCATTCGTATCCTGATCTAAAATCATCAATACATTTTCACCATGATGCATAGCGGTATTAATGCTTTCTGCCAGTCGTTTTTGATTGTCTTCGGTATGTTCAATCAGCATTCTGTCAACGACAATCTCGATATCGTGTGTTTTATAACGATCCAGTTTCATTCCTGAAATCAAATCCTGAACTTCGCCATTTACGCGAACTTTTAGAAAACCCTGTTTGGTAATTTGCTGGAATAACTCAGCATAATGTCCTTTTCTGGCTCTAATAACTGGAGCGAGGATGTTAATGCGTTTTCCGTTAAAATCCTGGATAATCAAATCTTTGATCTGTTCATCAGAATACGAAACCATTTTTTCGCCGGTGTTGTAACTGTAAGCGTCAGCACCACGAGCATATAAAAGTCTCAGGAAATCGTATATTTCAGTAATCGTTCCTACGGTCGAACGCGGACTTTTACTGGTTGTTTTTTGTTCAATCGCAATTACCGGCGAAAGTCCGTCGATTTTATCAACATCAGGACGTTCTAATCCGCCAAGAAACTGTCTGGCATAAGCCGAAAAAGTTTCAACATAACGACGCTGTCCTTCAGCATAAATAGTATCAAATGCTAATGAGGATTTTCCTGAACCTGATAAACCGGTAATAACCACCAGTTTTTCACGCGGAATTGAGATATCGATATTTTTTAGATTATGAACTCTTGCACCAAGAACTTCAATAGTATTGTCTTTTTCTAACATAAATTTGAGCAAAACGCAAAGTTACCACTTTGATTTGTTCTTTTAGTACTAGAGTATAGAAGTTTATGTTAAAAATTGTAACAAAATAACGCTGGTATTAAACTGGCGTTTTTACTTTTTGGGGCCATATATTCTTCGATAGCTTCTTTGGTGGTGTATCAGTTTTAGCCTTCTTTGTAAGGGGTAGCGTTTCGTATATCTTCTCTTATGTTAGTTCAAAATTTGTTTTATCCGATATTAAGAAATATTTTTTTTACAGGATAAAACAAATTTTGGACCTATCCGATATTAAGCTTATTCAATTGTCATGGAGCGCAGTTTTGTTCTGTAGGCTTCGAGAGCTATAGATTTGGATATAAAACCGTAATATTTTTCATTTCGAATAACAGGAAGAAATGCTGATTTTGATTGTTCGAACTTACTCATTACAATTTCCATACTGTCTAGAGAAGTAATAATAGCAGACGGCGTTTTCATTACATCTTTGATCAGGGTGTATTTTACGCGATAAGCATTAAAGATAATTTCCCGGATATCATTAAAATGAACTATTCCAACTAATTCTTTTTCGTTATTTACCACAGCAAAAACTACTTGGTTCGAATGAGAAATAAGATCTACTAATTTGCTTAAATGATCTTCCGGATGTACCGTTAAATAATCGCACTGAATAATAGTATCAATATCTAATGTGGATAAGATATTAGAATCTTTATTACTTGTAAAGGCATGTCCTTTTTTAGCCAGATTTTTTACGTCAAGCGAATATTTCTCAAAACGCTTGGAAATTGCAAAGCTTATCGAAGAAACAATCATAAGCGGAATCATAAGTCCGTAACCTCCTGTTATTTCTGCAATAAGGAATATTGCGGTAAGCGGAGCATGAAATAATCCGCTTAGAATACCGGCCATTCCAACCATTGTAAAGTTGCTTATAGGCAATTTTGATAATCCAATCAGATTTATAAATTTAGAAAAAAAGTATCCTAAGTAAGATCCCAAAAATAATGATGGCGCAAAGTTTCCTCCGTTTCCGCCACTTCCAATTGTTAATCCCGAAGCAAAAACCTTTACCATCATTGTACAGCCAACAAAGAGTAATAAAACCCATTGATTGTTCCTGAAATCTGCAAATAAGGTATTGTCTAGTAATTGTCCCGGATCAGTTTCGGATAAAGTTTTGATGCTTTCATATCCTTCACCAAAAAGAGTAGGAAATATAAAAATAAGTAAGGCCAGGCAGGAAGATCCAACTAATGCCTTTTTGTACGGGCCAATTTTTAGTTTAGCAAAATAATGTTCTACTCTTTGAAAGTTTCTTGCGTAGTAAACCGCTATAAAACCGGTCAAAAGGCCTAAAAGTATATAAAACGGAATATTGTGAAAGTTAAAAATTTCTTGTTTCTTGAAAGACAGTAAAATAGTTTCGTCTAATACAATAGCAGAAACTAATGCGCCTGTTGCGGCCGAGATCATGATAGGTGTAAAGGCAGAGATACTCACATCTACCAGTAAAACTTCGATGGCAAACAGTACTCCTGCAATTGGGGCATTAAAAGCTGCAGAAATTCCTGCCGCAACACCACAGCCAATTAATAAAGTTCTGTCTTTATAAGGCAGTTTGTAATTTTGGGCAAAATTAGATCCAAATGCGGCACCTGTAATTACAATGGGACTTTCAAGACCTGCTGATCCACCTAATCCAACTGTTAACGAACTGGTTACGATTTGAGCATACATTTGTTTTCTGGGAATAATACTTGCTTTTTTGGCAACCGCATATAAAATTTGCGAAGTACCTTTTTCGATACTTCCGTTTAGAACTCTTTTAACTACAAAAACAGTGAGTACAATACCAATGATTGGAAGAATACTGTTAATGAAACTTAATTTTAAAATTCCGTTGATATAAGTGGCAAACGAAAATACACTATGGGCAAAAGTCTTTAAAACGATTACAGCCAAAGAACATGAAATCCCGATTAAAACACTTGATAAAAAAATAAACTGCTTTGGTGTCATTAATGATTGAGCCAAAGCAATAATGCTTTCTAGTTTTCTAAAATATTTTTTTAGCATTCTGTCTATAAAAAGTTAGGGATAATGCAAATTTAGCCTATAACAATCAAATTCGTATAATATTTATTGCAAATGTTTAAATTTAATTTAAAAACCAACGGCAGTATCATCTCCGCGGTAATCAGCTCCGCCTTCAAGGCTTTTGTTTGGGAGAACTAAAATGCAGTCTAATTTGCCAATTACAGATGTAGTTTTTTCATTAATCAAATATCCTTTTGCTTTTAGTTTGTCGATTGTGGCGGTACTAAAAGCATCAGGTTCGAATGTAATCAAATCCGGAAGCCATTGATGATGAAAACGTGGTGCATTTACGGCTTCCTGCATGCTCAGATTATATTCGTAAACATTTAAAATAGCCTGTAAAACTGAGGTAATGATAGTCGATCCGCCAGGAGATCCAACAACCATAAATAAGCTTCCGTTTTTTTCTACAATTGTAGGAGTCATAGAACTCAGCATTCTTTTTTGCGGTGCAATACTATTTGCTTCATTTCCAACTAAACCAAACATATTTGGAGATCCCGGTTTAGCACTAAAATCGTCCATTTCATTGTTTAAAAAGAAACCTAATTCATCACAATAATATTTTGACCCAAAGCCATCATTTATAGTTGTGGTTGCTGCAACAGCATTTCCTTGTGCATCTACGATAGAGTAATGTGTGGTTTCGGTACTTTCATTATAGGTTACTTTTCCTTCTTTAATTTCAGATGATAAACTGGCCTTTTCCGGATTAAAAGTCGACATTCGATCTTTTAAATACGAATCAGATAAAAGTCCGTTAATTGGAATCTTAACAAAATCAGGATCACCCAAAAACTGACTTCTGTCGGCATACGCTCTTCTTTCAGCCTCTACAATAACCTGAATAGACTGCTCTGAATTGTGTCCCATTTTCGATAAATAAAAAGGAGAAATCATTTTCATAATCTGCGCCAGGCAAATTCCGCCACTGCTTGGAGGTGCCATCGATGTGATTTTTAATTCTTTATAATTAAATTGTAATGGTTTTCTCCATTTTGCTTCGTAGCCAGCGAGATCTTTAAGGGTAATAATGCCGCCTTTTTTCTGAAGATAGTCAACCAGAACTTTAGCCGTTTTGCCTTTATAAAACTCATCTTTTCCATTTTTTAAAATACGTTTTAAAGTACTTGCCAAGGCTGGATATTTAATCGTATCATTCTCTTTAAACTTTCCTGCCATTAATGTATTCGGGCCATTTACTTTTACAATAGCATCATGGTAAGCTTCCAGCTGTTTTTGTTGTTTTTGAGTTACAATCACACCTTTTTCGGCAAGGGCAATTACGGGTTTTAAAATTTCTGACATTGGAAGAGAGCCTAATTTTTTATGAACAGCAAAAACTCCGGCAACAGTACCTGGTACACCAATTGCTAAAGCAGTTTCTGTACTTTTACCTTTAATAACATTTCCTTCTTTATCCAGAAACATATTTTTTGTCGCGGCCAGTGGAGCTTTTTCACGATAATCTAAGGAGCCCACTTCGCCATTAGCTTTTCGGTACACCATAAACCCGCCGCCACCAATATTTCCTGCAAACGGATAAGCAACTGCCAGGGCTAATTCGGTACCTACCATAGCATCAAATGCATTTCCGCCTTTTTTCATGATTTCTACTCCAATTTTTGAAGCTTCTGCACGTGCCGAAACCACCATAGCTTTCGTAGCGACTAATCCCGTTGGTGTAACAGGTTGTTGTTGTGCGGTGCAGGTAATGTATATAAAGGTGAATAAAAGTGCTGTTTTTTTCATAAGTCGTAATAGTTTTTAATGTAATACTTTTTTTTAAATGCTATGAAAGGGAAAGTAATTTTTGTTTTGAATGTGTTTTAATGTCTTCAAAAAACAAAGTAAATTCCTGTTCAAATTCCGAATAGAATTCTTTAAGTTCTTCGCTGGCAAATTGCATTTTCGACTGATTTTTTGATCTTCGGTCCATTTGTGTCAGGATTTGATGAATCCCTTCGACGGTTTTATAACTCAAAAGCCAGTTTCTCTCGATCATATAAGGCATTAAACCTTGTGTTTTTTCAGTCAGGATATCATAATTTTCATGTAATGAATTGTAAAATCGGGTAATGAAATCTTCCAGTTTTTCATCTGAATATTTAGTCCAGTTTTTGGCTAAAAAATGATCATACACGATATCTACAATAACACCAGAATAATGATGGTATTTTTCATGCAGGCGTTTTGTGCTTTGCCTAAAAACATCGTGTGAGTCTGTATACGTGTCTATAGAACGATGCAAAAGAATACCTTTTTGAACGTCCTCAGGAAAATGCTGAAATTGTTTTCCGCGAATTCCATCGGCCATAAAATTGCCAATTTTGATTAAATCATTTTCGCCGGAAAGATATATGTGGGCTAGGAAATTCATTTCTTTTATGGAGTTACTAAGGTTCTGAGATGCCAGTAAACTAAGTTTGTTCTTGTAAATGTATAAAAACTTTTTAAATCATTTTTGCGAATACCTTTATAGTAATCTTCTAAAATTTACGATTTTTTTAAAATCTTAGCATCTTAGCAACTTAGTAACTCATCAACTTTTCTATATTTGTAATAAAAATAACCATTACTCACAAAAATGACTTTAATAAAATCGATTTCAGGTATACGAGGAACAATTGGTGGAAAAGTAGGAGATAACCTGACTCCTGTTGATGCTGTAAAATTTGCATCGGCATACGGTACCTTTCTGAAAAACAATACTTCAAAAGAAAAACTAACCGTTGTAATTGGCCGTGATGCAAGAATTTCGGGACCAATGATTCATAATTTGGTTGTGAATACTTTAATAGGTCTTGGTATTAATGTAATTGATCTTGGGCTTTCGACAACACCAACTGTAGAAGTTGCCGTTCCGTTAGAAAAAGCTGATGGCGGAATTATTTTGACTGCTTCTCATAATCCGAAACAATGGAATGCTTTAAAATTATTGAATGCAAAAGGAGAATTTTTAAGTGGAGACGAAGGAGCTAAGATTCTTGAGATTGCCGAAGCTGAAGCTTTTGATTTCTCTGATGTAGATAGTTTAGGCGAAATCACAGTAAATGATGCTTATATGGACATTCATATCGACGAAGTCTTAAATTTGCCTTTAGTGGATGTTGAAGCAGTAAAAGCAGCAAAATTTAAAGTTGTAGTTGATGGTGTAAATTCTTCCGGAGGAGTTATCATCCCTAAATTATTAGAATTAATGGGCGTTGAAGTTGTAAAATTATATTGCGAACCAAACGGACATTTTCCTCATAATCCGGAACCTTTAAAAGAACACTTAACGGATATTTCAGAATTAGTAGTAAAAGAAAAAGCGCATTTGGGAGTTGTAGTTGATCCGGATGTTGATCGTCTGGCTTTTATCAGCGAAGACGGAGAAATGTTTGGCGAAGAGTATACTTTGGTAGCTTGTGCGGATTATGTTTTGAGTAAAACTCCGGGAAACACGGTTTCTAATATGTCTTCTTCACGTGCTTTGCGCGACGTAACGCTTGCTCATGGCGGAAAATACGAAGCCAGTGCAGTAGGAGAAGTGAATGTGGTGGAATTAATGAAAAAAAATAACGCTATTATTGGTGGCGAAGGAAACGGTGGAATCATTTATCCTGAATCTCACTACGGAAGAGATAGTTTGGTTGGCGTTGCTTTATTCCTGACTCATCTTGCAAATAAAAAAATGTCAGTTTCGGCATTGAGAGCTTCTTATCCGGAATATTATATGAGCAAAAATAAAATCGAATTGACACCTCAAATTGATGTTGATGCGATTTTGGTTGCAATGACTGAAAAATATAAAAACGAAGATATTACGACAATCGATGGTGTAAAAATTGATTTTGCTACAGAATGGGTTCATTTAAGAAAATCAAATACGGAACCAATCATCAGAATTTATACTGAAGCAGCTTCTCAGGAAAAAGCAGATGTTTTGGCTCTTCGAATTATTGATGAAATAAAAGCAATTGCCGGAATTTAATTCCAGAATTTAAATCATAAAAAAATACGTCTTTCATTGTTTTGAAAGAGGTATTTTTTGTTTACGAAGGTTTGTTTTCAAGGCGATGTTTCCATCTTTTATGTGTCCACAAATAGTATTCCGGAGCTTTGTAAATTTGTTTTTCAACTTCTCTCAGGTACTTTTCTGTAATATCAAAGTTTTCATAATCTTTCGGGTTATCGGCAAGAGAAATAAAGGTTGCTTCATAATATCCTCTGGCTACTTTTTCTACTTTTACAAAAATAACACTTAGATCATATTTTTTGGCCAGCATTTCGGCACCTGTATGTACAGGAACTTCAACGCCCATAAATTTCATCGAATGAAAAATCCGGTCCAGTTTAGGCGACTGATCACTTGCCAATCCGTACATGCTTAATATTCCGTTACGTTGGTTTTTGGCCATAGTTGGGATTGCCAATCTGGTTTCGACCATTTCAGTATTGTATTTTGAACGTATTTTACGCACCAGTTTGTCAAAATAAGGATTAGCCACTTTTTTATAAACAGCAATTCCTTTAAAAGCAAGTTTTGGATTAATCGTCAAAAGCCATTCGTAACTTGCATAATGTGATGCTACAAGAATAACGCTTTTACCTTTTTTAGCATATTCATTCACAAGTTCAAGATTGGTAATGCGGAATCTTTTTTCCATTTCTTCAGACGAAATACTCATCGTTTTGATGGTTTCCAGAAACATATCGCACATATGGCTGTAAAACTTTTTCTCGATTTTTTTTAGTTCTTCTTTGCTTAAATGCGGCAAAGTAAGAATCAGATTGTCACGAACTACTTTTCTTCTGTATCTAATGATATAATATACAATGAAAAACACAAAATCAGATAACCAGTAAAATAATCGAAATGGAAGTATAGAGATCAGCCAGAGTAAAGGAAAGGCTAATATATAAACGAGAAATTGCATGTAATTTTTTTTACAAATATAAAATAAAAATGATTAGCCATTGATATTTTGGTTCTACGCTAACATATGTTTAAGAATGACTATATTTACAATTCAAATTAAAAGTTTTTTATGAATACCATTTTAATAGGGATTATAGTTGCTAATGTATTGATTAGTTACAAAGGTTTTAACGATCTTTCTTTTTTTAGAAAATACGAATTTCACGTTGGAAGTATTCGTTCCGGAGAGCAAATCAGAATGCTTTCATCAGGCTTTTTGCATGCCGATATGATGCACCTGCTGTTTAATATGCTTACATTATGGTTTTTTGCACCGGTAGTAATACAATGGCTGGGCAGTTTTTCTTTTGTTTTGATTTACTTTGGAAGTTTGATTTTTGGAAGTTTGCTCACAATGGTTTTTCATAAAAACGATTATAGTTACAGGGCCGTTGGTGCTTCGGGAGCTGTAACAGGAGTTTTGTATTCGGCAATATTATTACAGCCGGACATGACATTAGGCATCTTTTTTGTCATTCCGATGCCGGCATATTTATTCGGAATTTTATATTTGATGTATTCGATTTATGGTATGAAAGCCAAAAATGATAACATTGGACATACAGCACACTTTGGAGGTGCTATAGGAGGTTATTTGATAACTTTGATAAAAGAACCTTCATTATTTGTTGATCATACTTTAATGGTGGTACTGTTAGCTATTCCTATTTTTATACTTTTTGTAATGGCAAAATTAGGCAAACTATAATAATGGCATAACTTTTGAAAAGTCATTACCGAATAACTTAAATATAACAAAAATGAAGAAAGTAGTATTATTTTTAACAATCATGTTTATGACTATGTCTTACGGCCAGGAAAACAAGCAAATTCCTCAAATCAATGTAAATGGGGAAGGAAAAGTAAAAGTAGCACCTGATCAGGTTTGTATTTCAGCTACGGTTGAAACAAAAGGGAATAATGCTAAAGATATCAAAAAGCAAAATGACGAAAAGATTGATGCGATTTTAAAATTCATCAAAAAATCGAATGTTCCAACTGCTGATTACAAAACCAAGCAAGTGGCTTTGAATCCGCAATATGATTACGAAAAAAAGAAAACAAGTTATAATGCTACTCAAACGGTAGAAATCGTATTAAGAGATTTATCTAAATATGATGAGTTGATGGAAGGTTTGGTTCAACAGGGAATTAATCGTATCGACAGAGTTTCTTTTGAAACATCTAAACTAGCTCAATTGGAATCAGACGCTCGAAAATTAGCTATTAAAGATGCTAAATTAAAAGCAGAAGATTATGTTTCGGTTTTAGGACAAAAAGTTGGTAAAGCTTATACTATTTCTGATAATACTCAGGTTTATCGTCCACAACCAATGTATGCTATGAAATCTATGGCAATGGATAGCAGCGCCGGAGCAACAAATGAAACTTTGGCAATTGGAGAAATTGAAATCACAGCAAACGTTAGTGTGAGTTTTATTTTAGAATAAACGATATATCAAATTTCAAATTATAAAAACAAATCCCAATTTTAAAATTGGGATTTGTTTTTTTGTTTTATAGCGGCTTAAAAATTATTCCTTATGATAAGGACATCCTGAACCAGAAGCTGAATTTTCAAATTTATTATAGTTTGGAAATTGGTCTTCAATTAAACGTTTCTGATCAGGAGAAACATCTTCGATTTTGCGGAGTGTATTTACCTGTATATGAGGCCAGCTTGTAGTACCTCCGTCATCTCCAAAATCAAATTCGAAAAATATTATCTGTTCGTATTGCAGCTGAAGAATTTCTTTTCCGTCTTCTACAACGGTTTCAATCCACATTTTCATATTCATTTCAACCGTAGGAACAAAACGATTCACAAACGGAACATTTAATATGCCGCCCTGAGCTCCCGTTTTGTTTTTGGATGACATCTGGATAAGTACATGATTTTTTATAGTTTCTCCTTTGATAGAATCACGAAGACGCAAATCAGGTCTTACAGAATAAGGATATAAAGGATGAGCCAGTATACGCTGGGTATAGATTTTATTTTCCTGCGGATCATTTACACTATCAAGTTTTTCAAATACCCAGGTTGGTGGTGGCTGATCCAGATTTATAGGATTGGCTTTGCTTGCACCGGCTGCTCCCATAGTTTTCGAAATAGAAAGATGCTTATATTTCCAGGCTGCATCACCTTCAGGAAATTTCGGAGAACCCGGAATTAAATAATCTGAGCCACTTCGAGTCAGATCTCCTAATAAGGTTACAGTACTTCCGTGCGGAATTACGCCGCTTCGTGAAATCGAGTAATCCGGTATAAAATAAGGACCTGTTTGACCGGCTCCGGGTTTAAGTTCTTTAGATGCAATTATTTCAGAATAGGGTCTGCCATTTAAATTTTCGAGGGTTACATATTCTTTTTGCCCGTGATCATTTACGATTAAAAAAAGAGTTTCATCCTGATATCCGCTTTTGTATAAATCTTTATTGGGATCAGTTGGAGATATAGCGTGTATACCACGATCTTCTTTAATCGTTTTTTCGGTTGCTGCATAATTAAATACATCGCTAAGCCATAAATACATCCCGTTTTCTTCGTGAATTGGAGTGTATTTTAAAGTAGATTCACCGGTTGTAGTATTGACACTTTTAATACTCTGTTCATATTTAACTGCACCACAAAATTGTTCGTTTGCACCACCGCGATTACGAACTCCTCCGGGTACTAAATTAAAGGTTAGCTTTTCGATATATTCTTCACATTCGAAACTATATTTTCCAGGAATGCTTCCTGCATTTGTGCCTGGCGATGGCATGATAGTGGTATGTATGCCGCTGCCAATCAATTCTCTGTTGTTTTGCCCGTTATGATTATAGCTAACCCAGGTTCCTTCTAAGGCTCTTAAAATACCGTAATCTACATTGTTTACAATGTTCTGCAGGTTGTCTTCATTAAAAGGTCTGATTGGGCTTTCGATTAGAACTTTGGAATATCCTGACATCAAATTCTCTAATATGCCTTTGCTGTTCTGAGTAGTTTCAGGTGAAAACTCTTTGTTACTTGCATTTAAATTTACGGTTATATGAGATAAATTGATCTCATCGGGGTTGTTGCGTTTTAACATAATCTTTTTTGTAGTTAATTAATCTTTGTATTCAAAGGATGATTTTATTCTTTTTGATAGAATTTAAAATTTACCATCCTAAATAATAATCTTTAGGTAGCCAGAACGGACGATCGAGTCCAAAATATTCCTGAAGCATTTTTTCTGCTTCACAAAAAGCACCTTCAACCCATCCTTGCTGGTCAGAATAAGCTTCCCCACAAATATGAATTTGTTCCTCGTGCACTGGTTTTCTCATATAAGGCATGACATGTTTAACTGAAAATCCGGCTTTCCAGGCGTGATATCCAGCTCCAAAAGGCTCATCTGTCCAGTCTTTAAAATAAGTTACATACGGTTCTGGTATTGTTACATCCGGACCGTGTAGTTCGCGAAGCTGATTCATTAATTCTCCTACCATCATTTTGGTAGCCTGAACATCATTTAGCTCATGGAGTTCTTTGAGTGATGCCGAATTGGCCGCTTTTACTTCAAAAAGTACTTTATCATCAGACAAGGCTTTCCAGAATGTTTCTGTTTCCATATCGCCGTAACTTCCTAGTAACATTGAATTTTTAGTTTTTTCATCTGTTCCAAAGTAGTAACATTGTCTCATTGGTAAATCTGTGATAGAATGTCCTGAATCAATTCCTAATTCTTTCCACCAGGGATATATAAAACCCATTAATATTTTAAAAGCAGGCTCCATAATGACTGAACGGATATTTTCATTCAGAACTGAATTTTCATTAATGTCAAAAAAGAAATTGTTCTGATCTAAAAGCTCCAAAGATTTTCTCGGCATAGCCAAAACAATTGAATTTGCATATACATGCCATTTGCTATTAGTTTTCAGGTTTAGAAAAGTTAGCTGGTATTTATGCGTTTTTACGGAATGTTCTTTTGTAAAAGTCTCCAGTTTGTTTTCAGACCAGATGCAGGCACCTTCATTTTCGATATAAGAATTGGCAATCGCATAAGCAATACTGTCGTAGCCTTCTTCGATAGTTTTATAAATTGTTCCGGCAGAAAAATCGCCTACCATGTATGGAAATGCTTCTGCTGAATTCCAATTGATCGTATTAGAATAATAACCTCCGGCATTTGCTAAAAATGCATAACCTTCCTGCGAAACTTGATCTTTAATTAAGTTCCAGAATCCTATATCATTTACTTTGCGATTGTGGTATGGAGAATGAGGAAAATTGTATACCAGTTTAGGTTTGATATCATCCCAGTCTCTGCTGTCTAATTTAAAAGTATAATCGTAGATTGAAGGTCCTTTTTTAATTTTTTTGCTATACGTTTTAGCAACCCAGGAATCTGCCATTAAAACATCATAAATGATTTTATTAAAAAGCTGATCTGAACTAAAACCAAAATCATTTTCGTTCAGGTAATATCTGGTTGGAAGTTTTTTATCAACTTTTTGAGCTTCGTTCCAGGCATCTTGTTTAAAGCGTTCTTTTCGAAGATACATTAATAGTTTTGATGATTCTCCCATTGGAAATGGTACAGGCGTCATAACATCTTTTAAAATAGGAATACGTTTGCTTGGATCTTCAGGTGATACATAACCTTCAATTAATGTTGTTACAATTTCCTGAGAAGTCAGGTAGCGCATACCTCCTAATTCTCCCCAGAAATTCATTCCCGGCATAATAACAGATTCCAGCCTTCCGCCTAATTTATTGCTCATGTCAAAAATTTGTACCTGATCTGCGGTGTATTTTTTATCGGTTACGAGACGATAGGCAGTATACAATCCGGAAGTTCCGGCACCAATAATAGCGGTTTCGATTTTTAAATCAGGTTTCATTCCTGAATTTAATGGGGTGTTTTTGTTCATAATGTTGGGGTTTTTAAATTGCTTTAAAGTATTTGTATCCTAATTGGAAAGGAGTAATATCAAAATCAGTATGTCCGTCTAAGGCAAGATCCGACATGATTTTTCCTAAAAACGGAGTAAATTTTGCTGCCCATCCGGTTGCGTATAACACAATGTTTTTATGATTGGGTACATAGCCCGGAGCAAAATCAATTAGTAATTCTTTATTGGCAATTTTACTCAAAGCAATCAAACATGTTGAAGTATATTCTGGTTCTGTACTTAATCCTGTCATGTGGTCTTTTACCCAATCAGAAGTATATCCCAGTTCTTGTGAATTAGGAATTAAGGTTCTGTCACTTGGTTCTTCTAATGGATTTATAACAAAATCCGGTGCTACCCGAATGTACTCCGGATGATCCCAATCAACTGATGGAAAACCATAAAACTGATTGCCATTTTCGCCTATTGCATTTTGAAAAACAAACCAGGTTGGGTATTGAATATCAGGATCGGTTTTTTTGAAATAGGCCGAAGACATATTCCAATAAGTAGCTTCTATTTTAAAATTGAGCAGATTGATAACACTATTGATATACGGACCAGGAATAATAGCCAGTTTTTTAGCAATGTAAATTCCGTTTGGAGTAGTAATTTCAAAAAGTTCTCCCACCTGATTGATTGCAATTACAGGAGAATTTTCTTCTAATTGAACTGTTTCTTCTTTTTGGCATAAGCTTAAAAGCGTTTCGTTTGTTGCTTTAAAATTGATACTGGCACCATCTGCCTGAAATAATCCGGTGTAGGTTTCGGGTAGATTTTTAAAATGGTATTTTTCTTCGATTTCTTTCGCTGTGAGTGTTGTGTAAGGAACTCCTAGTTCTTTTAAGGCTTGTTCTGCTTCGGCAATATTTCCTTCGGTAGAATGTACTGCCGGATCTCCAAACCAGAGCGTACCCACTTTATCGAGTAATGAGGTGTTGGTTTCTTTTTCCAGCGCATCCCAATAAGGCTGTGCGTCTAATGCCATTTGTACCATATATTCCTGTGGATATGGAATTCTAAACTGGCGCGAAACTCCGGCAGAACTTCCTAACTGATTCACAAACGTATATTGCTCCAATACTAAGGTTTTTGCTTTTCGTTTGCCAAGATGATAGGCAGTTGCCAGACCTATTGGTCCTCCGCCAATAACGATTACATCGTAGTTTTCTGTATACATAGTTTTGTTTTTATAATAGATTTTGGACATGTATTTACAACAATACAGAAGCATTGCTATGAATCTAAATTACTGGAGATACAAAATCAATTATAAAAAAATGACACAAAGCGGAGATTATTGGTCATAAGACAAATGATATGCAGGATGAAATTATTAAAGCAAAAAAAATGCGTGAAACCCAGAAGTATCTGCACATTTTTATAGCTCTTTCCGGATTATTTCAGGATAAGAAATCAGGAAGCTTTTGATGGAAGTTTGGAAATAAGAATTTTTGAGGTCATAAAGAAGCTCAGTTGTACTTATTCAGTAAGGTAAACACGTAATAATTGGTGAATAAAAAGCATATAATATTGAAAAATAGTTAAAGGATTTGATATAATTTAGATTTTTAAGATTTGTATTGGTTTTTTTTAAAGAAAAAGAACTTCTTTTTATGATCTAAAACATCAAATTAAAGATAAGTCGTGTTAAAATGTAGAATTGTGCAAAAAAACATCAATATAGTATCATTTAGTAATAATATAACATAAAAATAATAATTGGGTTAAAGTTAGATTTGAAAAGTTGATTTAGAAATTGGAACTGAGAAAGTAATTGTAAAACTTAATTTACAAAATTCCAACTATCTGATTTCTAGTGAATACTGACAATTAACCAAAAAATTAACCAAAAACAATTATTAATGAAAAAACAATTACTATTACTAGTATTGTGCTGTCTTTGGACCTTTCAGGGAATAAAAGCACAAGACTTAATTGAGCCTTCGCATAGTTGCAGGACAAGAGAGGTCAATGAATTGCAATTAAAGAATCATCCAAACTCTTTAAAAGAGCAGAAAGAGTTTAATCTTTTTAGTAGAGAATATGCAAAGAAACTCAAATCTAAAAAGACAACTGCCAATACTACTTATGTAATACCTGTTGTTTTTCACGTGTATGGAACATCGTTTAATGGTAAAACAGTTACTCTGGAAAAAGTACAAAAGGCATTAATGCATCTTAATGAAGATTTTCAGGGTTTAAATGATGACTTCAATACTGTAGAACCTTTTTTTCAGGCAAGAAGAGGAACTTTAAATATCGAGTTTAAACTGGCACAAATAGATCCTAATGGAAATTGTACTACTGGAGTAATTTTCGAAAAGAAAAAAAACGGATATGGTAACGGAAGTGGTTACGACACTCAAATCCAGGAAGATGCATGGGACAATTACAAATACATGAACGTATACATCCAAAATGAATTATATGCTGATGGAGTAACTAATAATTCAGGAGTTTGCTGGTATCCGGATTCATGGATGTCTGATAATAATTTGGCACGATGTGTTTATAACGGAGCTTATCTGGGTGAAAATACTGATAAAGAGTTTGCCTCTGTACTTACTCATGAGTTTGGACATTTCCTGAATCTGATTCACACTTTTGATGGTGGCTGTACAGGAACAGATGAGGTAGATGATACGCCAATTGAAGACGGAAAACATTCTTTAGGCTGTACGCCAGGAACCAATTGTAGTGGTGACAAAGTAAATATAGAAAATTATATGGGGTACAATGCCGCACAAGGATGCAGTAAAATGTTTACACAAGGACAAGTACTTAGAATGCTTGCTGCTTTACAGCATCCTGCAAGAAAAACACTGTGGGCAGAGCAAAATTTAATTCATACTGGTGTTAATTCTGCAGGTAGCAGTTTAACCTCAGATGTCAGCAGTTTTAAAGAAGGTCTTGCGAACAACGGAACCATATCCGGCAGTACCATCATTACTTTAAACGGCGCTACTTTTGCTAATCCGACAGGAACATTAACGTTAGGTGTTGATTTTACGGCTAATTTGCCAGCAGGTTTAAATGCAACAATTGTAGTTAATTCAAGTACAAAGGCTACAGTTACTATAAACGGAACAGCAACAAATCATAAGGCAAGTAATAACACCATTGGCGGAATTACTTTGCTAGCCCCCGCAATAACAGGCGGAGTAAGCAGTATGCTTTGCGATGGATTGAGCTGGAATTTTAAATTTAGAGATCCTTATGGGGTTTTCTTTGTTAATCTTGCTGAGACGAAGGTTACTCCAACGTCTACCTGGAAATATTTTACGATTGAAAAAGGAGATGATGCAAAATATGGCGTATGGCGCTTTGCGGCAAATCATTTAAAAGTAGAAACTTATGGAAAAAGATTGGTTACCAATACAGGAAGAAATAATATTACGCCGCTTGGTTTTAATACTGCAATTAATGTAAACAGCAATTTTACCGCACCAGGCCTATATCCTAATCAATTAGATCTCAGAACTCCATCTTATACTGCCTGGGATGGCAAAACCGATTATTTTGGTTTTGAATATACTATTGATGAAGAAAAATGTTATGGTTGGTTCAAAGCAGTTGTTGATGCAAATGGTTCAGGATATAGTATTGTTGAATACGCTTACAATACTCAGCCAGGAGCTACAATTTATACAGGAATGACAGATAAGATTGCGTTAAGTGTTTCTCCAGTTGCTCTTTCAGAAGCGGCTGCTAATAACGGAAGTATTGCTCAGGTTTCTTCTTTTAAGTTAACGACCAACAATGGGACTTTTGTTAAAAGTTCAGGCGAATTGACTCCCGGAACAGATTATACGATTACAGGAATTCCAGCAGGACTAACTGCCAAATTAAATGTAATCAGTAATACCGAGGTGCAATTAGCTTTTGCAGGAAATGCAACAGCGCATGCTAAAGCAAATAGTACTTCGGTTATGGTTACATTTTTAGATCCGGCCATTACAGGTGGAGTAGCAGGATTATCTGGTTCAGGTGCTGTTATTAAAGTTAATTTCAGAGATCCTTATGCAATTGTGCATGTAAAAGACCTAAATTATACGGTAGATGTCACAAATACCTGGGAGTTTTTTAGAATTACAGCCGATGCAGACCAGCAGGATTATGGAGTTTTTGTGGATAAAGGCGACCTCAAACTAGAAACATATACCAAATCTATTGTTTGTGAAGGTAATTCTTTAAATATCTCTTTAATTGGAGCAAACCAACTTATTGATGGGAATAGTAATTTTATTGTAGGAGGAAGTTATCCTGATCTGCACAATTTAAGAGATACAAATTATAAATCATGGGATGGAAAAACCGGATATATTGGTTTTAAATTTACAATAGCCGATGAACCATGTTATGGCTGGTTTAAAGTAAAAGTAAATCCCAAAGGAACAGCTTATACGCTATTAGAGTACGCTTATAATACAGAACCTAATGCGGGTATAAATACTGAAGACATTCCGGTAGATCTTTCAGTTCATTTGGACAATACACCGGATGAAATCAATGAAAATGAACTCAGTAATGATGGAAGTTTTGATTCCAAAATTACTATTCAGCTGACTACAAACGGAGGGACTTTTACAAAGAGTTCAGGAAATTTAACAGAAGGAACAGATTTTAAAATAACAGGATTGCCTGCAGGTTTAGCAGCTAATATTGCTTTGATAAATAATACAACCGCAGAGTTGAGTTATATAGGTAAAGCAACAGCAAATGAGGCGGCGGATACAAGTACAGCAACAGTTACTTTCCTGAACCCTTCGATTACTGGAGGAACTGCTATTCTGGATACAGATTATTTTACGACAAAGTTTATTTTTAGAAATGCATACAAAATTATTTATGTTGATTTTCCGACTCCTTTAGCCGTTTCTACTACAGGTGCTACCTGGAGTCCGTTTAATATTACTGCTGATGCAGATCATACAAGTTACGGATTGTTTGTTTCGGGTGGTGAGTTAAAATTAGAAAACTATAGTAAGGATTTAGTTTGCGAATCCGGAATTAATAACATCTCCTATCTTGGTTATAATACTACAATTGACAGAACAAGTAATTGGGACGGAACACGAGTTCCTACTTTAAGGAGCAGTTCTTATACCGTTTGGGATGGTAAAACCGGTTATATAGGTTTTAAATACACAAAAGGAGGACATGATCATTATGGTTACTTTGAGGCAGTTGTAAGTGCAGATGGTCAAAGTTACTCGATAGCAAAATATGCTTACAATACGGCTCCTAACGCTTCTATTACAACACCTGCTCATCTAGGTTTAGTTAAAGTTGATTTACCAGCTCCGATTATAGTATCAGCGACTAATTCTTCAGGTTCATTTAGAATTACTGCAGATGCAAATGATACTGAGTTTACATTGTCTTATGATGTAAACGGTGTGAAATTTTTAAGCAACAATGGTTTAATTAGCGAGACAGGAGCAAGCACTATTAGTTATATCGGAACCAGTCAAATGATTGGGGGAACTAATAACTGGGATGCATCAGGAAGTGCCATTATGAGTAATTCCGTTTACAGTAACTGGAACGGAAAAACGGGTTTTATTGGCTTTAAGTTTGTTAAAAACGGCTTGGTATATTATGGCTATTTTGAAGCAGCAGTAAGTACAGATGGAAAAAGTTTTGCCGTAATCAGATATGCTTATAATACAGCCCCCGGAGTTTTAATTACAACGCCTAATACAATTAATCCTTTTACATTCTCGAATTTGGGCACAATCGATTTTGGAACAACAGTATCCTATACCAATTATCCAAATCCGTTTAGTGAGGCAATAAATATCCACTCAGATTCATTTTCAGGAAAAAAAGTAGCTGTTTTAATTTATAACAGTCTTGGACAAAATGTTTTTGCTAAGTCGTATGATAGTAGCAATGATACTATAACTGTTGACGGAAGTAATTTTGCAGTAGGATTGTATTTCTTAAGAATAACTGTAGATGCTAAAAATCAGGTTGTTAAAAAGATAATGAAAAAATAAATTTTAAATAGTAAATTGTTTCTTTGAGAGGCTGTTTTAAATAACAGCCTCTTTTTTGTTTATTAACAAGAGATTTTCGGGCAAGTATTGTGACGTTCCGAATCGAAGAAACATGACAGTTAAAATGAGAAATGAATATTTAGAACATCATTAAAAAAAAGTTAAGACCATAATTTAAATTTTATTCAGCAATGAAATAAAATAAAAAACATTAACTTGCTGTATATTATGTTTTTAAGCATTTTGTTCTAATTGATTTTACTACTGAAAAATGACAATGAACTTGTAATAAAAAAAAGTTAAAAAGATACTTTTTTTTAAAATGGCACAATTAATGCCTGCAAAAAAACATGAATAATCAGAATGCATATAAGTATTCTAAAAATTAAAATAATGAAAAGATTTAAAAGTATGTATGTTTTTGTGGTAGTATTATTATCAACATTTACGTATGGTCAGGAAAATTTAAAAATGTTTGTAAAAGAAAATAAAGTGCCATGTCAGGGTGTTGCGCCTATGGAATGTCTACAGGTAAAGTATGGCAATGATAAAGAGTGGCAGCTGTTTTACGATCATATCCAGGGTTTTAATTTTGAAAAAGGAAACCGATATGAGATTATGGTTGTCAGAACCAAAAGACAAGGAAATATTCCTGCAGATGCTTCTTCATACGAGTACAAACTGAAAAGTATTATTTCAAAAACAGCCGTAAAAGAGGAAAAAGGGCTTTACAATACAAAAATGGTTTTAACTCAGTTAAATGGAAAAAAGATAAGTACAGGTAAAGCATACATAACAATAAACGAAGAGGCCGGTACCATAAGCGGTAAAAACGGCTGTAATAACTTTAATGTAAAATACACAAAGCTTTCTTCAAAAAATCAAATTAAAACAGATTCTCCTTTTGGTACTTTAATGGCGTGTGACCCGGCCAGTATGAAATTAGAGCAGGATTTTAGCGATGCAATAAAAAACAAGAAATTTAAAATTGTAAAGAAAAACAATAAAGTACAATTTAAAAATTTAAAGAACAAAGTCGTTATGGAATTTGCTATACCAACTCAAGATCAACTTTGGAGTTATATAGCCAAAAATAACTGGAAATTAATTATGCTTGAAAATGTTGGACAGGATTATGGATCTGCTGCTATTAAATTTGATCCAGCAAAAAAACTAGTAAGCGGTAATACAGGCTGTAATGTTTTTTCAGGAACTTATGAGAGTAATAATGATCATATTAGATTTAATAAATTAGCAACAACAGAAAAGGCATGTATTGGAGAAGAAGTCAATAAAACAGAACAAAAAATAATATCTTATTTAAACAATAAAGAACTGCGTTTTGATGTAGCAGATCAAACCCTGAATTTTTATCTAAACGATAAACTGGTAATGATGTTTGGAATCACAAAGTAAATCTTTGGTAGAAAATAATAATAATAATAACAAAGCCTGACAGTAATTGCCAGGCTTTGTTGTATTTATGAATTTCTGATGACCTATCTCCAAACGATTAACAACAATTATTCATTCGATAATAATGGATCATTTAGATTTTTTTTTTAAGTAATCAGCTGCATTCACAATATTAATAAATCATTAAATGAGCATACCAGTAAAATAAAGGAACTTGGTTTAAGGTAATTTTGTAAGTATTCTTTTCCAATGTAAAATTACACTATGAGTACTATTTTAATTACAAGATTAAGGGATGGTGATGATTCATGTTTTAAGGATATCTACGAATTATATCATTTTAAAGTATTTTGTTTTGTAAAAAAGTATGCAGCACAACAAACAGATGCCGAAGATATAACACAAAATGTTTTTATACATCTTTGGAAATATCGTAAAAAAATTGATCCCTCGGTAGAACTGGATTCTGTTTTATTTAAAAGCTGCAAACAGGAAATTTCTAAATGGTATAAAAAGCAAAACAGGATTTTTTCGATTGAAGATTCGCAATTAATCAAAGAACTGGATAGCCCCGAAGAAACAGAAGTAAATATATCTTCGAAACTGGAGAAAATAGAACACTTACTACAACAGATTCCTGAGAGAAGAAGAAAGATTTTTACACTTCATAAATTTGATGAAATGAGTTACAAAGAAATTGCCGAAGAAATGGGAATGTCTCAGACTGCTGTGGCCAATCAAATTTCAAAAACATTGCAGTATCTCAAGAAAAATTCAGTCAAAAATCATGAACTATATTGGTTTGCACTGGTTTTTATTAATCATTATCAATCCATAAATTCTTTTCATGAATTTTAATCATTCATAAAAATGCTTTTGAGGGTTAATGTGTCTTTAATGTAAAATAAATATAACCTGATTTTGGGTGTTGTTTTGTAAAATACTGAATTATAAAGGCTTAGTGGAAATAGTGTTCTTCTTTAATATTACTAAATTATTAAGAGTGAAATTACCCGTGATTTTTTGGAGTAAGGCTGTCTAATGTAGGCAGATAGGATATTTTTAGAATTTTCTTGAAATATTAATTTTTACTCTTATAAAATGAAATTGAACAAATTAAAAGAAGAATGGGATGCGCTGCCGCAAAAAGGAATATTTCCTGAAGAAGTAAAGTTGAGAATGTGGAATACTATTTCTTCGGCTACAATTTATAAACGCAAAAATATTTACAGAAGGGTAATCGCTGCCTGTGCTGTTCTTCTTGTTTCTCTTGCCGGATACCAACTTTATTCTGAATTTAATTCTCCCAAAATACCCGAAATGATTACGCAGACATTTCCACAGGATATCCGTTTACTTCGTTTGTCTGACGGAACCCGTGTGTGGGTAAACGAAAACACCCAAATTGAATATCCCGAAAAGTTCGATTCTGAGGAACGAATTGTAAAACTAAAAGGTGAAGCTTTTTTTGAAGTAGCCAGAGACACGACACGTCCTTTTATTATTCATTCCGGAAATATAAAAACCACAGTTTTAGGAACCTCATTCGATGTTAAAGCTTATGGCAATATTGCTGAGGTAAATGTGAGAACCGGTAAAGTAAAAGTAGAGAGTAAACAAAATGCCGTTTTTTTAGAAAGAGGTTCCGCTGCGGTATTTGTACCAAGAGAGGATATAGTTATAAAACGTAAAGCACTAATTCTTGAACCGGAATGGAAAAAAGCTCTTATTGATGTTGATGGACTGACATTTGAATCGGTTATAGAAAAACTCAAAACTGATCATGCTTTTACACTGCAATATAGCCGGGAAGATTTAAAATCACTTCAGGTACAAGGCACACTGGATACCAGACAAAGTATTTCGGAAATACTGCAGACCATTGCTTTTGCTTTAGAAATTACCATTAAGCCAATTGGTAACGATTCCTATCTGGTAAGTAGATAGGCTTGGGAAAATGGGTCTGTTAAACCTGATATCCATAATAATCCAGTGAAATATAAATGTATACAACCAAAAACAAATTATTTATTATGAATGATTATTTTAGGCAATTTCCTATTGCCGTACAGATTCTGTTTTTTAGCATTTTCTTCGGAATTACCAATACATATGCCCAGTCCGGTACTGTATCTGTAGATTTTAGAAATGCATCTCCACAAGAAATTTTTGATAATTTAGAATCCAGAACCCCGTATCGCTTTATTTATCAAAAAGATATGGATTTAAGTAAACCGCTGGTTAATCTTAAAAAAGAAAATAGCACAATAGATGAGGTTTTAAAAGAACTTCAGGTAATTACAAACTTAAACTTCAGAAGAAACAACACCAATATTGCGGTCAATAAAAAAACTTCTGTGGTAAAAAAGTTGGGCAGCATTTCGGGAAAAGTTGTAGATAAAAATGGTCTTGCTCTTCCGGGAGCATCCGTAAGAGTGCTTGAAACAGCGAGCGCAGGTGTTTCAGATTTTGATGGAAATTACTCTTTTAGTCTGGAAACAGGAACATATTCTCTCGAAGTGAGTTATGTATCTTTTCAAACGCAAAAAATTACAGACATTAAACTCTCAGATGCCGCCGATGTTGCACTGAATATAGTGCTAAAAGATGATGCAGAATCTTTGAACGAAGTTGTAGTCACGCAAACCTATCAAAAAGCAACTGCTTCTACAGAAGGAATGTTGTTGCAGCAAAAAAAAGCAGCTCAGTTTTCAGATGGTATTTCAGCAGAACAAATCGCCAGAACTCCTGATAAAGATGTAGGAAGTACACTAAAACGTATTACAGGTGTAACCACTATTGACGACAAATATGTAGTAGTACGTTCTATGGGCGAGAGGTGGAATCAGGCTGTAATGGATGGTATTAATCTGCCAAGTACAGATCCTAATCAACAGCAGTTTAATTTTGATATTATTCCTACTGCAATGGTTGAAAGCGTAGTAGTAAGCAAAAATGCCACACCAGACATGAATGCAAATTTTGCCGGAGGTTATGTTGAAATAAAAACAAAAGATATTCCGAAGAAAAATTTCATGACGTTTTCGATAGGAACTTCATACAATAGCAGGTCTACTTTTAAAGACCGCCTCACAAAACAGGAAGGTTCAAACGATTATATAGGTTTTGATGATGGCACAAGAGATTACCCTTCAGGTTTAGTAAATATTGCGATACCAACTACTCAGGCAGAGTCAGGACCATTTTTAGAACAATCAAAAAGATTTACCCAGGATAATTTTACTACTTATAAAACCTATGCAGCTCCCGGAACTTCGCTGCAATTTGCTATAGGGAAGGTATATGAGTTGAAAAATAACAACAAATTTGGTTTTGTGGGATCGGCAATCTTCAAAAATAGTCAGGATCAATTACAGATCGACCACACCGAAAGAGGAAATTATATGCACAATTCTGAGTTTCTACCAGAAAAACAAGGAGGTTATTCTACTTTTAAAAAATATGGATTTAAAAATTATGGAGCTTCTTATGATTTTAATTCTACCCTGGGAGGAATGTTCAATGCAGGTATACAGTTAGGGAAACACAAGATCACGACCCGCAATACCTATATGCACATGTATGATAATCAATTAACCACGACTACAGGTTGGGATTTTTATGCAGGAGATGTTGAAGGAATTGTAAACGGAACTTTATTGCCATTTACTAAAGAAACAGATTATCCTGTTTACCAGAATTTTATTCAAAATAAAATCGAAGGAAATCACCGTTTTGAAAACTTCGAAATCAATTGGTTTGGAGCTTACAATAATACTTCAAAAGACACAAAAGATGCTACTTTCTTAACTAGTTTTAGAAGAAAAGTAGGTGATGATACACAACTCTATCAGCAAATATACAATGCCAGTCCTGATGCCTTCAAAAGATCAAATTTTACCAATAGCGAAAAAGATTATAACGCAGGAATCAATTTTAATTATGCTTTTAATTTTGGCGAATCTTTTAAAAATAATGTCAAGGCAGGATATTTTGGTACTTATAAAAAAGCAACCAATCAACAGGAAACTTCAGCTTTGGTGGTTGTAGGACAGGGTTCTGAACGAGCAATTATCGATTTTCCTATATCTCAATTACTAGACGGGAGCTATTATAAATGGGGAGGTTTTGGCTGGAACAGGATTACAACGTATGGAAATGAATATATTGGAGATGTAAAAATTCATTCTCCTTTTTTAATGCTTGATAACAAAATTACCCAATATGTACGACTAGTTTGGGGACTTCGCGCAGAAAGCTACGTATACACTCAAATAGCAAGTCAGTCTGATAATGCAGCTGATTTTGAAACTGTACAAAAAGATGATGATGTCTGGCAATATCTTCCTTCTGTAAACTTAACTGTAAGCCCGGTAAATAGCATGAATATCAGACTGGGATACAATAAATCAGTTTTGAGACCTCAGTTTGCAGAACGAATAAACATGCCTTATTATGATCCCGTTCGAAACGCAAAAGTGCTTAATTATACAGGCGGAATTGTTTCAACTATAGTAGATAGTTATGATTTTAAAACAGAATGGTTTCCGTCGCAAGGCGAAATTATTTCGTTTGGAGTTTATCATAAAGATATTAAACATCCTATTGAAGGAGTTACGCAAATTGGAAACGACGGAGGTTCCCGTACCATTTATAATATGAACTCAGATAGTGCTAAACTTTTTGGAGTCGAAATGGAATTGTATAAAAACTTATCCTTTCTTGGAGAAGGCGATATTTTAAAACAAATTTTTTTATGCGCAAATGCAGCATTCAATAAAACTAAAGTTACAGGTTATGTCAATATTGACGGTACCGGAGGGCTTTATGAAGCCAATAGGCCTTTGTATGGTCAGGCACCTTATAATTACAATTTAGGATTAGATTATATTGGAGAAAGACTTGGTTTTAGTGTTAGGCACAATGCTACCGGCGACCAGTATATTTTGGTAGGATTTGATTATCAGGCCGAAGAAATCCGTAAGCCTTATGCTGTAACAGATGCACAGGTGAGTTACAAATTTTTTAAAGAAAAAAATCTGGAAGTAAAACTAGGATTAAAAAACCTTTTTGATACTGCCATGGAAACCTACAATAATGCAAACAGCTACTCCAAAGATGTTGATTATGCATACGGTTCCAATCCAAGAGATCAAAAAGCGCTTGGAGCAGGAGCAACAAAAAAATATGATGAAGATATAGACCGTAAAATATTCAAAGCATGGAACGGCAGAAGCATTAATTTATCCCTGAATTATTCATTCTAGTACCATATTCCCGCTTTGTTTTAACAAAAGATGTTATGAAAATTAAGAAACTGTTAAGAATAAAAAACAAAGTGATTTTTCTGTCTTTTGAAATCTAATGTATATAAATAAGAGAATGTTGGATGTGCTAACTTAGCGTGGAGTTCTAGTTAAGGACAAAAACTTAACTTTAGACCATGAAAGAAAATCGTAAAAATTACGACCGCATTTTCAAAGAGAAAGCATTCCAATTAAGTTATGAA
>Ga0194135_10000050_pt1 | contig 62801 bp, 47 predicted proteins | sample LitLau_LLRF_2013_FD_134024 | JGI IMG/M metagenome (GOLD analysis project Ga0194135, IMG submission 134024) | Freshwater sediment microbial communities in response to fracking from North America - Little Laurel Run_MetaG_LLRF_2013 (version 2) | ecosystem: Environmental > Aquatic > Freshwater >...
ATTTGTTCCAGATTTGTTCCCAATCTATTCCCGATTTGTTCCCAATCTGTTCCAGATTTGTTCCCAATCTATTCCCGATTTGTTCCCAATCTGTTCCAGATTTGTTCCCAATCTATTCCCGATTTGTTCCCAATCTGTTTTAGATTTGTTCCCAATCTATTCCCGATTTGTTCCCAATCTATTCCCGATTTGTTCCCAATCTATTCCCGATTTGTACCCTATCTTTTTGCAGTAAAAGCGTTATTCATTTTTTTCACTAAGTCGGCCTCACTGAGTGCATTAATATTAATCCATTAAGAAATTACCATGGCCTAAAACATAATCATTTCATTATTGCAGAGTTTATTGAAAAACAAACACAAACCTGCATGAAAGTTAAGGTACCGATGACTGCTCCTCACAGTAGTACTGTTGCAGAAGAAATCATCAGCATAATTCGAACAGTGCAGCAACAAGATTATGCAGTTAACGAGCAGCTACTTCAAAGTATATGTTGGTGGAACGAGGCTTATAACAATTCTGTAAGCCTTTTATTATACGTTTTATGCTTTCAAACTCATACAGGCGTACATTCGTCATAGTTTATTTCAATTGTGTTTAGGTTCACAACCAACTAAGATCGGTTACTGGAAGTACTGTACCAGATATAGCGCATTACGAACTTCCAATGACTGCATGTTTGGCAACCATAGGTGGATTCGACACTCGGCTGAGATTAGGCGGCCTGGTTGCGATTACAGAGACAGAAAATGACAGTGCTCATGGTTTGCAGCAAACAGGCGTTATTTGTAAAATTAACCCATCTGGAAGAATTTACGTTCAAGATGACTTTGGAGTTATAAAAAAATGTCCTATTACCAGCTTGTCTCCTATTGAAGAGATTCAGTTCAATGTATCGACTATGTGGGAATATGATATGACTAAAACAACAGAAATGTGGATTGAACTTTTATCGTTTTCCGTTTACAAAATCAATGTCAAGAAATGGATTTTTGGGGCTTCTTCATTTTGTCATTCTGTTAATCTCAAATTACTTAAAGTTCAACAACAACTCTTGCTGATGCTGAAAGCAACCCGTCGACTTTTTTCAGACCAGAATTTGTTAAGAAATGTACTGAAGGGAACGTTTATTTCTACACAAGAAGATTTTCAAAATGATCAAATGGGAGATTCTCAAGCAAGTGATGAAGAAAATGACCCGGAAGATGATGATGAAAGTGAAGGCTTAAATGTAGATCGACTTCTAGAAAAAGTTTTAGAAAGAGCCACAGAGCCCTCTCCAGTCAAGGCTATATTTTCAAGAAAAGAGCTGGAGGAAGCTGCGGTTGCTTTGTGTCAACATCTTGCAGGTGTAGGACGAAAACGAAACTTTTCGGGAACTTCCAACAAATCTGATATTGCTGTTATGTCTGATGTAATAGCTGAAGGAAAAGTTAATTTAGTTAGTTGCCCTACAGACACACTCTTCTCTTCTCACTTGTCAAAGTGTACCAAGGGTGAAAGTGAAATCGATTCTCCTACTCACAGTCATGGGAATATGAATAAGACTGCAGGTGTTCATAACGCATCTAGTTCCACTGTTCAGCAGTTGATGGAAATGGGATTCTCCAGAAAGGTTATAGAAAACGCCATACTGTCTATAGGCACGTTCACACCAAGTGCAGAAACTCTCGTAGCCTGGCTGCTTGAAAATCAAGAATTGGTGTCAACTCCCGTGGATTACAGCACCCAAACTCAGTCCTCATCGGCAGACGTTGAGATATCCGAGTCTGATTCTATGTCTGAGGAATTTGAAGATATTGATGCATCTGGTCATGACTGTTGCATTCAGCCTGAAGTTTTCAAGAAAAAAAGCGACTTCAAAAATATAGATGAATATGCGGCTTACGTTCAAGACCATGTTTCTATTGGAATGACTGTTATGTGCATAATAGAATTTGATGATGTTTTGGAAGGTGATATCGGAAAAGTTGTTAAGATTGAACGAGACGAACTTCATGATTTAAACGTACAGGTACTTACACACAGTGTACATAATTTTAATCAATCACGATCGATTGAGATAGGTCGATCAGCATGTAACATTTTGATAATTTCAGGTTGATTGGCAGCAGAAAGGAGGAAAACTTTGGATGAGGTACTTTCACTTGGAAATTATGGGTTATCCCTTACCTTTAGCACAACCACTAAGCAGCCAAGCTGCTATTCCTGTGCAGCAAGTTACTTTTTCTTCCGCAACCTGCTCCAAATCTAACGAACAAATTCGAGTAGGTGACAGGGTTAGGTTTTTGCAGTCTGCCAGAAATGATGTTCGGTACGCAAGGTTTTTTGCAAGCTCCGCGGCTGAAGAGTGTGGGATAGTTACTAAAATCAAGGACCGAGATGCAATAGTAGATTTCAGCAGATACAAAAATTGTTATGTGTCTTTGGATAGCATAGCACTGGAACCGTCCATTCATCCAGGTGTGACGTGTGGCGGGTGCAAAGTAACACCTATTTGTGGTCCCAGATTTAAGTGCAAAGTGTGTCTTAGTTTTGACTACTGTCAACAATGCTTTTACGGAAAGCGTTCACATCCTCATACATTTCTACGAATCAATGAAGCTGGTGTTGCCTCCATTTTTGCTGGAAAACCCGGACGACACAGAGAAATGTCTGCAGGTTGTTCTTCAGGACAAGCTTGCCATTCTAACAACCCTAATGTAATCGACGAGTGGTCGAAGTGTGTTAAGCAACTTAGTGTATCATCACTTGATACTTGGGCCATGCGCTTAGTAGATGGAGATCCTTCAACTTTCTGGCAATCCTGCGGTTCACAGGGTAAACACTGGATTTTACTCGAAATGCACCCAAACGTTATGATTCAGTCGTTGAAAATGGTTGTCAGTTCTGATGATGGTAGCTATATGCCTTCAAAGCTACAAATCAACGTGGGCAATTCTACAGCAAATATGAAAGAGCTCAAATTCGTGGATGTCGATTCTAATGCAACTAATGTCACTCTTCTCTCAGACATCAAAGAATGCTTCAAATACATCGAAATCAGTATTTTGGAGTGTCGTAATGGAGGTGTAGACTGCAGAGTTCATGGACTTCATTTAGTCGGGCGTCAACGAGCGAACTATGATCCATTAGTAAGTGCATTTTGCTTTTTGGCATCTGATAGTGAAGATATGGACGATGACGACATAAGATACGGACCCAGCTTTAACACGACGAGTATGCCTGCTTCTTCACGTCGGATGAGTTCTACTGATGGTCTTAATCCACTTGAAACTGCTCATGCGAAACGGGAAAACCAAATCAAAGTCTTCCTATGGGGACTAAATGACAAGGATCAGTTAGGAGGTCACAAAGGATCTAAAGTTAAAATCCCAGTCTTTTCTGAAACGATTACAAGCCTTCGTCCAAGTCACATCGTTGGAGGACTGAAATGTCTTTTTATAGTAAGTCAAGATGGAAAAGTCTATGCTTGTGGCGAAGGAACAAATGGACGACTTGGTTTGGGACACTCTAATAATGTTTCTGTTCCTCAACAATTGACTGCTTTGTCAGCCTACGTTGTAAAGAAAGTTTCAATTCATTCTGGAGGACAACATGCTATGGCATTAACTGTTGACGGAAAGGTATTTTCATGGGGAGAAGGCGATGATGGAAAATTAGGACATGGAAACAAATCATCTTGCGATAAACCTAAGTTGGTAGAGGCTTTGAAGTCAAAACGAATCAAAGATATCGCGTGCGGAAGCTCTCACTCAGCCGCCATTACATCTGGGGGTGAACTGTACACGTGGGGACTAGGTGAGTATGGTCGCCTCGGTCATGGAGATACCGTGACTCAAATGCGCCCTAAAATGGTGATGGAATTACACGGCAAACGAGTCATACAAGTTGCTTGTGGCAGTAAAGATGCTCAAACATTAGCGTTGACTGAAGCTGGGCAAGTTTTTTCGTGGGGAGACGGCGACTATGGAAAACTCGGCCGAGGAGGAAGTGATGGGTGCAATATACCACAAAATATTGAAACATTGGATGGGTTAGGAGTGGTTCAGATAGTTTGTGGTGCTCAATTTTCAATTGCTTTAACCAAATCTGGCGAAGTTCTCACCTGGGGGAAAGGAGATTACTTCAGATTGGGACACAATAGTGACAAGCATGTTCGAAAACCGACTGTAGTTGAAGTGCTGCGAGGAAAAAAGGTCGTTCACGTCGCTTCAGGCTCGTTGCATTGCCTTGCAGTTACCGAGTCTGGACAAGTTTATGCATGGGGGGATAATGACCACGGCCAACAAGGAAACGGAACAACGGTGGTTAACAGAAAACCTACTCTTGTTCAAGGGTTAGAAGGTGTACGCGTCGCCAAAGTTGCATGTGGGTCATCTCACAGTGTCTGTTGGACTGGTCCTGATGTTCCAACGCCTAGAACCCATGAAGCAGTTTTGTTTGCAGTGGCAAGAGATCCATTAGGGATCTGCTCGCTCGGTAAGTTTTCTTGTGTGTAGTAATTTTTATGAACTATATTACACTCTTATATTTTACTCGTTTGTTGCAGGATTTAGTGAAGTTGCTGAAGAAATGTGTCCTGTTGAACAAGAATCCAGTAGTCTTGCAGATCCAATTCCATCTGCTATCATGAATCTTAGTAGCCATTCAGCAACTGTTACGCCTCCAGCACAAACAGCTAGGGAAGTCGAATCTGCTGACAGCAATAAAAAACGTACTGCGACTACGAAGGTTCCAGGGCGTCCTTCGCTCGCTAAAATTGTACTTTCGTTGGAATCTTCAGCGTCTCAGCAACACGCTTTGCAACAAATTTTAAATGCACTTCAAATAATCAATGCTCGTGAAGCACTAGTTGCTGCTTTAGCTCCTCATCATTCAGCAACAGTTGTCAAAGGTATTATACTCCTAGAAGACTGTTTTTATAATTCGTCCCGAGCTTCATTGTAATGATGCTGATTATTGTTTGAAAACTAAGATATCGACGACAATTGCTTCCGGAAGACATTTGTGGGTCTAGAAGGGACGCAGTTCGAATCGATTGTAAGTTCGCAGTCACTTGCCAGTCTGCTGAACTCATTGGATGGTTCGGTGCAGAAAGATGAATACGCCGAAGGTGGAGGAGAGGCACCTGCTGATGGAAACCTTGATTTCGTAAGTTTATGTTTATACGTGCAATATTTTATGCATCCTAGAATTTTAGTGTGCAAAACCTTCATTTTATTCATTAATTCTAATATACACATTAGAATGAAAGTATTAGTCCCGAAATTGACTGGAACGGTCTTCCACCATCTGCTAGCGCTGCTGCTACTTCAGCATCAGGTAGCTTTTCTTCACGTGAATCTAAACTGAGCGATGGAAGTGAAGTTAGCGTCATTGCGGCCGGAATGGTGTCAGAAAGTCAAGTAAGTTGTGAACAGATTTAGTTCCATGCAAAGGTGTTTCGAATTAAATCGAGAGTACATATAAAGTTATCTTTGCAGATCCTGGATAATATCGACCCTAATGATTCCCTGACTGGACCTCCTGTTGAACTGTTCACTGATATTTTTACGACTGAAGAAGCTTGTGTTTTGGTAGACTTGCTTAAACTAGGAGTGGCCAATAGAGCTGGTCTCAATGCCAAAGAAGCGATTTCTTCTATGCTTTTAGGTAGTATCGAATATTTAGTTAAGCTCATCAACTAACAGAAAAATCTTTAATAATATTGTAAACTTTTCTTCAGAAATGAGTGAGCTGAAGCCAGGTGTAGCAGAAATGCTGCTTGAACTTTGTGTAACTGAACTCGAAGACGTCGCGGCGGATCTCGATAGTGTTCGCTCGTTACCTGTGCCTGTTATACAAGAGAGTAGCCACCCGTATAGTGATAACTCGTTTCTGTTTGGCAGAGTGAAGATTGCTGGTATGCAATATTCCTGTTAAAAGTAATTGGCTGCTAATAAATAAATAATAATCATACGATTTTCGTTCGATTGTTTAGGTGCTGAGTCACTCAGAGTAGAATTTGATGCACAGTGCTCAACTGAACGACGCCACGATCCACTAACTATCATGGATGGTTCTGGACGTATAGTTGTGATTCGGTCTGGTAGAGATTTGACAGATTGGAGTTCTGATGTTCGAGTTTCTGGTGAGAATTAAGTTACAAGTTTACAGTTGCTTTTGAGTTCAGTGAGCAATACAAATTTTTTAAACTTGTTAGGGGACGAACTAATGTGGAAATTTACAAGTGATAGCTCAGTGAATGGTTGGGGGTGGCGTTTTACTGTTTATCCTGTCATGCCTACTTTCGGTCCTCATGACTTACTGTCTGACAGAACAATTTTGTCTCGCCCTTCTTTCGATGTAGCTATGTGTCTCCTAGAAGACAGTATACGATTACTAAGAAGAAGCAAACTAACGCCGAATGTAGCAATAAGGCTTGTCGCTGCACTTGCTGCTTGTGCACAAGTGTCCTCTTTGGCAGCCGACCAAAGGATGTGGGCCCTAAAGAAATTGAGATTTTTGCTACGCGAAATCCCACCGTATTGCCTGTCAGATCCCGGAATAAGTACAAACGGCTCCGAAGTTGTTCCAAGAGGTAGTGTAGCAGGCAGTCCCATTGACGTGGGATCTCCAATCGCCAGCCCGTGCGAGTTTAATGTTCATTCTACGGTAAATGGAGAACTAGAGTCATCTCAACAAAGCATTATGTCATCTGGAATTCTCGTACCTGCACCTGCAATTAATAAAGGAATTCAACGACTGCCAGATCTACTTTGGAAACAGTATGATTACGAAGAACCAATTGTACGCAGTGGAAAGCATTTGATGCATAGTCCATTTTTCAAGGTTCTTAAGATGAATTAATTTTAATATTATTTTTCAATTGTAAAACATGTGCCCGTTAGCAATAATTATATCGTCTGAGTTCTATTAACATGGGGACAGGTTCTTGTTGCACTGGCATGCGACTTAAAGCTAGATAAAGCTTCCTGGCTTCAATCCAACTACAGGTGGTCGTGGTTTAGGAAATACTGTTTAGCCGCTCGAGTTACGTGTGCCCTCCTTAACAGAAAAGAATTGCCTGTTCCGTTTAAACTCGAGGTAAACCTCTTACTTTTTTTGCGAAAAAACAATGATTAACAACTGTACCCTACGCAGGTTACTAAAAAGCTAAACGAAATGATACCTGACGAAGAATCTCTGAAAGAAGACTTTTTTGACCCACGTATCTTCAAACAAGAATTAGATGAGCAGTTGTTGCAATGGTTTCATCGACATCCTCAAGACTGGACACTCTCTTGGGGAGGAACCGGAACAATATATGGGTGGGGTCATAATCACAGGGGACAGTTAGGTGGCGTTGAAGGAGCGAAAGTGAAGGTTCCAACCGCCTGTCAGGCTTTGTCCTCCCTTCGCCCAGTACAAATTGTTGGGGGAGAGCAAACGCTTTTTCTTGTCACCACCGATGGCAAAGTATTTGCCACTGGCTACGGTGCTGGAGGTCGGTTAGGTATTGGTGGCATTGAATCAGTCTCGACACCAACCCTACTGGAATCAATTCAGCATGTATTTGTCAAGAAAGTCGCAGTCAACTCTGGAGGAAAACATTGTTTAGCACTCAGCGCTGACGGCGACGTTTACTCATGGGGCGAAGGTGATGACGGCAAACTTGGTCATGGTCACAAGAGGTACGTTTACTAAAGTGTACTTAAGAATAAGTGGCTGGTTAATTTTCTGTTTGTTTTATAGTAATTTAGATCGTCCGAGGGTAATAGAGACCCTCCGAGGCAAAGATGTCGTCGACATAGCTTGTGGTGGTGCACACAGTGCTGCTATAACTGCCCGAGGAGAACTTTACACGTGGGGAAAAGGGCGTTACGGCAGATTGGGACATGGTGATGGTGAAGATCAGTTGCGCCCGAAATTGGTTAGACTTGTAAATAAGGAGAGGAGAGTCTTGGTTGGGAGAGTATCAAAAATATTCGGGTACTCAAAAGCATTCTCTTCTTTCAGGTTGATGCGCTAAAGGGATTTAAAGTCATTGACGTAGCATGTGGAAGTGGAGATGCTCAAACTTTGTGCATTACTAATGATGATTGTGTCTGGTCGTGGGGTGATGGAGACTACGGAAAATTAGGTCGCGGTGGATCAGACGGTTGTAAAGTAAGTAAATTGAAATAGGCTAACTATACGTCCGTTGAAATTCCTGGATAATTATTTTTTTAATTTGGTAAAACAGGTCCCCATGCGAATTGACTCGTTGACAGCTCAAAATGTTATAAAAGTCGAATGTGGATCGCAATTTTCAGTAGCACTCACAAGAATGGGCTGCGTTTACACTTGGTATGCGAACCATAAGTTAACCTTTCAAGAAGGAAATGCTTGAAGGACTGTTTAAGACAAAAAAAAACATCTTCTGTTTCTAAAATTACTTACGTATGCAGGGGCAAAGGAGATTATCACCGCTTAGGTCATGGATCCGACGACCATGTTCGACGCCCTAAAAAAGTCGCCGCCTTGCAAGGAAAAAAAGTTGTATGCATTGCAACTGGTTCCTTGCACTGCGTTGCATGTACTGATCAAGGAGAGGTTTACACTTGGGGCGATAATGATGAAGGACAGCTTGGTGACGGTACAACAAACGCTATTCAAAGGCCAAGATTAGTTGGAAATTTACAAGTAAGTTCGTTGTTGATGCCTTAAATAGTAATAGAGTTTTATAGATTGTACGTTATTGTTTGAAGGGCAAGAAAATCAACAAGGTTACGTGTGGATCGGCTCATACATTGTCCTGGAGCACCAATAAGCCGTCGTCTGCTAGTCGTCTACCTCCTGAAGTTCCAATGGAATATGATTTATTAAAAGACATTCCTATAAAAACTCTCAGGAATCGACTTATCCTTCTTCATCATTTCTCTGATATATTTTGTCCCAACGTGTCTATGTTTCTCTTGGGCCATGAAGAAGCCACAGAAAAAATCGTTGGGTTCGACACTAACAAACTTCGTGGCTTGTTGGTATCAACTGTAAAAGAGGGTACTTTCAAAAAGGTAAAAGGGCCGTGTATTAATATTAAATTCGAATATAAATTGGTGTAGATTTCTAGACCGACTTATTATTTTGTAGGTTATTCATGGAACAATGGTTCGGGATAGGCAGCATGGACCCGTCCTAGAACTTAATCGAATACAAGTGAAACGATCTCGTGGGAAAGGAGGATTGGCAGGGCCCGACGGTATGAAGTCTGTGTTCGGTCAGATGGTGTCCAAAGTTCATTTACTAACACAAGAAGCTTATCTATTCCTACCACATCGAGTTTGGAAAGTGAAGTTTGTTGGCGAAAGTGTGGATGACTGTGGAGGTGGCTATAGTGAAAGTATTGCTGAAATGTGCGATGAATTGATGAACGGATCGCTTCCGCTACTTATTCCAACTCCTAATGGCAGAGACGATGCCGGTACAAGTCGAGATTGTTACATACTTAATCCTGCAGCCAACTCAACCCTGCACCTGAAAATGTTTAGATTTCTCGGTACAAATCACGTGAAATTAAAAAAGGGATCCCAACAGAAATCCTTACTATGTATTTTTTCAGGGATGCTAATGGGAATCGCAATCCGAACTGGTAGTCCTTTAAGCATAAACTTGGCAGAACCAGTGTGGAAACAATTAGCAGGGATGCCGTTGACTCCTATGGATATAACAGAGATCGATCGGGACTACTTACCTGGTATGTAATGCTATACGTCCGTGTTAAAATTATAAACTAAGAATCATTATTTTGTGGTCTTTGAAGGTCTGCTTTTCATTCGGGACTTTGATGGGGATGAAAAACAAATGTTTCTTTCTGACTACCCCTTTACAACTCAATCGGCAGCTGGCCACGAGATACAACTTTCTACACAGTACAAACGAATCACGATGGAAAATAGACAAGAATTTTTCAAATTGGCTATTAACTGCAGGTAATAAGTTCACTTTTATCTCTTTATCAAACATATTTTAAAAGCCGCTTTTGTCTTACACAACTACAGATTGCACGAATTCGATTCAGCCGTACAAGCAGTTAGAGAAGGAATGTCTCGTGTTATTCCGGTTCCTCTTCTCTCATTATTTACCGGCTATGAATTGGAGACTATGGTGTGTGGATCTCCAGACATTCCTCTAGGGCTTCTGAAATCTGTAGCTACGTACAAGGGAATCGAACCTACATCTTCTTTAATTCAATGGTTCTGGGAGGTCATGGAAGAATTTTCTAATCAGGAACGATCTCTATTTCTTCGTTTCGTTTGGGGACGAACTCGTCTTCCTAGAACGATAGCTGATTTCAGAGGACGAGATTTTGTTATACAGGTACATAATCTTGTCATATATAGTTACAAAGTCCAGCACGTGAAACCCGTTTTAAGAAGTCTATTGTATTGAAGGTAATGGATAAATATAATCCTGCGGATCACTTTTTGCCGGAAAGCTATACGTGCTTCTTCTTGCTAAAAATGCCTCGATACTCCTGCAAGGTAACAAAATTGTACCCATCGCTTTCATAGCAAAAGGGTTTCGATAACAATATTTCTTTTTTCAGTACGTACTTCGGGATAAAATTAAGTACGCCATTCATTTTTGCAAATCTATTGATACCGACGAATATGCTCGTGTTGCAATGCCTGGAAGCGCCGTAGCGGAAGCAGAAGCTTCGACATCTGATGAAACGGATGATGGATTGGAAGAAGTTGACGCAGAAGTTGAATTGGAGAGTGACGGCGACGCACCAATTATTCTGGATTATCCTTCCCCTAACGGATCCGTCGGTCAATCTTGAATCTGATGCTACAGTTAAAAAGAAAGCTTTACTAGAATTTAGTCAATCCTCAGTGTCAGTCAGTAGCCAGCTAGGTTACTTTTCTATTATATTTTTGCATGATCCTACAAACGCATGTATATATAAGTCCAACATCGCAGCCAATACCCATATATTACGTATTATGCATAATCTTACCCGAATAATTACGCAGATTTTGTAATTTTCTATTTTACGAGCTAAATCCTATCAATTTTTACTAAAGTACTTTTACACGCAACCAAACAGTAGTCTCAAAAGATGTATCAAATGTATGTGATGTGCGTATTAAGGTGGAACAATGAATGCCTATAAAACTATTCATGTAAGGTAAAGTACTCTACGTAGCTCAGTAAATACTAAAGTAGCTTCTTCAACCAAACTGTGCAATTTAAAAATACAATTAACAATTCCACTTCCAAAAACATTGCATTTAATCTGTATTACTTACTAGATTAAATGCATAAATATATAGACCCCTCGTAACATAATATTTTACCAAAAAATATATTATAAGTAGCAGCTCTAGTAAAATACCAAAAAGACTATCATAATCATGCGAACGCATGACTTAATACTGATGCATAATAATGATACGCTAAGAACAATAATTTTACATCTCAATCCACACTGATATTAAGTTTGTACAATGTACTTTAAAATGCCCAATACTCTGAAAAATACTATGTTAATAATACACAAATGATGCCCGAATCAGTCATGTTAACCTTTGTGTTGTGTTATATCTTATAAAATAATATTTACTACAGCCGTCGCAACAAAGAATGAATCTGTGTGAATTCGTTTTCAGTTTTTTGTAAATTTCCAAACTTCATTTTTTATTTTTTGTCATACTATAGTAAATGAAGTAAAATGAGTCATTGAACAAATAAAGAAACATTTGAAAAAGATACCAAGGTAGTACGAGTGGATTGTTGATTGTGAACGTTTCTTGGAAATCATGAAAGTCTTTCGAGGAAGAAACCCCACGAAATGGCTGTTGAGGAATTATTGGCGGGAAACTCTTTCTCTTTCTCACTCAAACATAAACTGAAGGAAAAGTACACACGGCTTTGGGGCCACCACCGCAATTAATACTATTCTTCACTCCGCGCTCCGTGTGGATTAACATTAATGATAATATAAATATATTGTCTTATCATTAACAAATTAGTTTTTTTTCTATTTCTGCACCCACATCAACATCCTCAGTCTAGTTTGCAACTCATCATCAGGTATTTATTAGTATTATTATTATTGGGCTGTCGTGTCGATCGGAGTCCTCGTATTTGTATTTAAACTGTTTCATAGAATTCGTTTTACATTGTTATTATTTAGTCCATGTCGGACATTTTTTCTCAGCTGTTCAAAATTCATTCTTTGATTCTAGTTAAAACACACAATGGTTCAATAGTTTAACCCAGCAACCATTGTTATACGCAGCAGCTTACTAATATTTGTTGGTGATAGATGGTTTAAAAAGTACTTGCGCATACAACAGCTGTGAAGAACTGTAATTAGGCTGAGGAACTTGAAGATCAAGAGCTCTTGGGACATAACACAAGGACATGGCTTCAAAGAATTGTCCTCATTGTAGTAAACAAGTATGGAGAGCAGATTTTCATTATTTGTTAGTTTGACTTGAAGAATTCAATTATATTACAATTATGTTGTTTGACTTGAAAAGGTCCCTGTGGCTTGCAAGAAATGTGGATGTGGGCATGTATTCTTTACTTCTCGTCGAAATGCAGCTTCCATTAGTCGTGACTTGGCTGCTGCGTCTGCTAATGACGTTGGTGGATCTGACGATCTCCATGACCAAGAAGGGTTAAATCAACCGACTCGTAGGTCGGGAAGAGTTACGAGAGAACGTCCGAACTTTTATGATGCGTTGGAGTACGAGAATCAGACACGACGGGTAAGAGTTTTATAGTTTTGATTCTTTTAATTGGTATTGGTAATACAGTAGAGAGGGTAGCTTTAATAATCCTATGTTAATAATATGTAATATTTAGCTTGTTAAAAATAACTCCAGGGCAGTATATTCATTTTTATGCTCAATGTAGTACATACATTATTATTAGTCACATCGTGACGTACGTATGTACTATGTACATCAACTGTTGGATTGTGTAGGCCAACAAAACCATCCCATCAACTTCCAAATCTGCTAACTTTCCCAGAGTTCTTGTCACTGTTGGGACCACGCGATTTGACGACTTGGTGGGGCTGGTTCTGCATCCAAGCACACTGGAAACATATCACGTTTTGGGAGTACGGTCTGTTAGCGTCCAAGTTGGAGACTCGCCTGTTGATCAACTTGGAGAGTATAAACGAGATGGCATTTACTTTAACATAGTCAAATATTGGCCAAAGTTAAGAGATGAAATGGAAAATGCTGATCTGATAATTTGTCACGGTGGGGCTGGCACGACGATGGAGGCACTAGAACTCGGGAAGCCCGTTATTGTCGTGCCGAACAGAAAACTAATGGATGATCACCAGTTAGAATTGGCTGGAAAATTGGAGGAAGGAGGACACGTAGTTCTTACATCTATTGACAATTTTGACCACGACGTTAAAAGTATAACTTCAGATTTGTTTGTACCACTTCCACCTGCTCAGCCTCAGAAGTTTGCGGATTTTTTAACAAAGTTTCTATCTAAGCACTAAAGTGTGATAATAATAATTCTAAGAGAAAGTAAATTATTTGTGAAATCTCCTAAAAGTGTTTGGGTGAAGTAATTAGGCGAAAAAAAGCATTGTAAAATTAGTTCATCGTCATACCATTCATATTTGGGATTTAATCATCAAGTCTTAACGATGCCTGAGAGTCATTTCATCAAAGATTCTAAATTGCAACATTTTCTGGGTGTTTTAGCAAAAGCAGCTACTCCGCAAGCAGTCAAAAAGTAAGACTGAAGAACCAGAGGATGCTGCCGACGGGGGAAGTGGAGAAGGTGGAAGTGGGGGTTCCGTTCAGGAGTCTAGTGCAGTTCGAGATGGACCAGTACCTTCAACATCCCGAGGGATCGTCCCTCCTCCTCCACCTGCAAAGAGACGTCGAGGACGACCTCCAGGTATCACAGGGCGAAAGCCAACAACACAAGGCTATAAAATTCATAACAACAATGTGACTAGCAGGGTAGTTAAACAGAGTCATTTAATAGATAGTATAGAGGATAATGCAGATGAGGTTTTAGGTAAACGGGAAATGGAAATTATGGGTGGAATCTCTCCTGAAAAAGCTCTCCAGTACAATGTAGTCTTACAAGATATCAATCAGAAGATTAGCAGAGTTAGTTGGAAAGCTTTATAGCTTCGACCTGCACCACCCCATCAGCTTCTTCCTATCGCTGCCACCTGAACTTTGCATTGTGCCGTGAATTCTTAAAACTAATATCATTCCTGAAGGAAATTCTAATTTCATTTTAACTTTGTCTGGTTTATATTGGACCTAGATATATTTTTAAGTAGAGCTGCTACTTTTAAATAACTGCAAAAAATTCTTTCTTCAGGAATGATGCACAAGTCTAGCTATAAAAAGTTAGTCTTTTGGTTGCCTTGTGTTATGCTTTGCAAATTTCTGTCTTCTGCCTTATTGTTTGCTTTATTTTATTCTATATGTATTTATTTCGATTTTTGATAACATCGTATTGTTAGTATCATGCTCTTCCACACATTAAACCTAAAAGTTTAATTTCGAATAAACTAAAACATATACCTCTTTTGCTTTCTGTTGTGCAGTTTGCCAAATGTGTTGAGTAAGCTATCGCGTAAAATTTATTTTTACATATTACTTGTATGAGCAGCTTGTATTGTTAGTCTTCAGGAGAGAAAACAGTCGTTATCGTAAAATTAAAGTTTCAGGTACTACAATACTAAAATATCTAAGGATGTTAACTTGAGAGCCAATTGAGGTCCCAATGCTTCCAATCCGATACGTGAATAAGATAACATTGGCCGTTTAAACAATAACTTCCATCAACTTAGGTTCATATAAATTTTTAGATTCTGATAAGTAAAGCATTGTGTGTGAAAAGATTATGACAGTCCAGGAATTTTGGCAAATTTTAAATATTTGGATTTTAATGACATTTTCATACATAGAATGTAATTAAAAGTAATAATTACAATTACATAGTGTATTTTTGTACTTTTAAGAATTGACGAAATAAAAAAATGTGGTACACGTTTAGTAAACGAGAGTTCTGTAAGACGGATTGATCTCAAATGACTCGTATCTGCATCTGCAACGAACATGGATCTGACATCCAGGCAATGACTAATGTCGTAGACTTTGGGTAGCAACACAAGAAAGTTTACAAAAGCTTAGCGCATTCTCGCAAAAACCCGAATCCCACCCGAGTATCGCAAACTCAAGAGACTTGCCATTATGATTTGCACGACTATTCGCAAACTTGGGCTGAGGATATCGGTCACCATCACCTCCAATGTTAGATGCATAGGACCCTAGATTGAGCATAAAAGTCGTGGTATGATGACCAAGCCTCTCCAGTAAGCGATGGTAGCACGTCTGTGACAGACACTACCGATCCACTTCCGAACTCCTCGTAGTTCCTAATCAAACTGTCAAATAGACACACAATTAGTGATACTTCGACTTAACTAACACTTATTCTTCGAAACTCTTAAGCCGAAACTTTCCACGGAGCAAGGAAGTTATTGTTCAACCGTCTCATATGGATCTGTCAAACTGTGAGACTTAAGACATAACACAATTCTCCATGTGCGTAAGACAATCTTCTTAATCCTTCTAGAAGAGATTCTTCATTCATATATTGTCTCAATGCCCCAATCATTCTTCGCTCTTCTCTTGCCTTCATTATTTCTTCGAATGACACTACTACTGTTAACTTACTTTCACCCTTGCAAATGTCTCGAAGGTCTGCATCGTTTCATGACCTCATTCTCTGCATTGTACCACCATTCGATCGTTAGGGATTTGCCTACAAGTCCTATAGAGACTTGTCACAACACACGATTCAACTTGTGCCATAGTTCCATGCTTAAGATGTCCCTGTTTCTGGTTCAGTTGAAACCAATTTATCCATTGCGGTTATCATACCGTCTCTGTCTCACAACTTGAAATCCCTTATACTAGTCTTCTACTCATCTCACACTTTATTGTGCGTACATGTCCAAGAAAGTTGTTAATCTTTGCCAATTAACTCGCTTGTGAAAACTAAATTCTACTGAATACATTTTACACTAGTTTACACACACACAGCGAGTCAGTTTGCATGATAGTTGTATTCTATCTCTCACCTCTTCTTAAGTGTGTTTAAACGTGTGCATTCTGTACTACTTACCTTAAGATAACACTACTTGATATTTCTTCACTGTGACTTCTATCCGAACTTATTGATACCTTAAATGCATGAGTAATATGTGCTCAGAATTATACACATGCTAAGTGTGGCAAAAAAACTCGGAACTTTCTTTTCGCGTGTATGACTCATCAGTCATTAAATGAATGCTGAATGCTCTGATATATAAAGTGAAAGCTAATTCACTACCGATGTACTCGGACAGAGAAACAAAACCATTGTCTAATCCATCCAATCATTCCAACAATAGATAAGTAAGCTGGAGAAAACAATTTTAAACCAACAATTCAACGAATCTTTGCAAGGTAAGCCCAAAGTTAGCGTATTGGGTTAAACTGAGACAGTTTTACTTCCAATTTTGCATTTATTTTTCTGTGAAAAAGAGAAAGCCAAATAATAACTCACTTTCAGTTTGCTTTGCATGTTACTGGATGTATATTTTCTGAAATACTGTTTTCTCATATCAAACAAGTTCCTTGGTTTGCCATGTTACTTAAACATTCACAGAATTTAATTCCTTTCCTGGAACTTAGAACTCTTGCTTAAAATCCAAAACACAATCTTGAGAACCGCCTATTTCCTTGATCACTCATTCAGTTCATTACTCCTGCTACAATACGCGTGTTCTTGGTTATGTAAGGTCACCAAAAAATAATCAATGGCATCTGTAATCTGTAAGCCACGCAAACCGTTGAGGTATTGATTTGAATGTAAAAACAACAGAGAAAGTAATGAAAGCTATGTAATGTCTTCAGCATGTTCTGTTTGTTTGTATACTACAGAGCTACTGATTTTTATTGATTCCCATTCACGAAATTCCCAGTGATAGAAATACTAAAAAAGACCAAACAAATTACGAAACTTCCACGCATATGAAATTTTGTGGTAATAATAATATACGTACTTCGTAGTCTTTTTCCCCTAAATAATTTACTTTACTTCATGTACTTTCATTGGTAAATGTAAATACACTTCCGCCCTCACATTATGTGGAGCATCGCTAGATGCTTTATGAGAATACCTGCCTGTCTGCAAGTTTTCACACTAATTAACAATCGGACAATGATTTGTAGCTTGAATTCGAAGATGAGAAGTGTATGTCATGTAGGCCACTCGGGTCACACAGTAGACCTCCCCTCCCCACCTTTATTCTAACAAGGAAGTTAGCGCGAGACACGGGAAAATTCTTTTCAGTCCTTACACACTTTGATATATTACGTAGGCTATATACCACCTTACCTTACCTTATGTTAGTACTAACTTTTAATTTCTCGTGTATTTAAAGCCGAGAAAACTAAAACACAAACAGCGTTCTTATTCTTTATCATGTGACTATAACGCACACACCGACACTACAAAAAGACATGGTACTGTTCTCTGTTCCAACGGAACGCTTCAAAACTTACTTCAATTCCGCACTACCGTGCTTTACTCCTGTTGTATATAATAACTGCAGTGTAAATGTAAATATTTTCACGATACTTCTGTACTAATATCCTTTGAACATACGTTGTGGCATGTCTTTTTGTAGTGCAGCTAGCTATAGACGGTCTACCTATCTACTTATATACTTGTCTCGGTGGAAAATGTGTTGCATAAGTGGAAGCATTGCTCAATAACTTTCATTACATGAAGAAGAGAAGGACTCGAAGTAGCGAGTTAGTATAGTGGCAGTAGTTCCAAGGAAATCGATAGAGAACAACGGACTATGAAGAGAAATCTTCCACAGACTTAACCCTACTGCCTTACTTTCTTTCTTATGTCCTGAGTCTGCCTATAGGGCCCTTCTGTCCTAGATTTGTCTATAAGCTAGGGCTGGCTAGTAGACAGAGAATATTCTCATCTCACAGTCCCACCTCTTCCACCTTCACATGTGACATGGTTGAAGACTCTTTCATACTTCATATTCTATCTTTGTCAATCACCTGCCCAAACAAATTACCTTTCACCCTTTACAGACACTTGCGAAGTTGAGAAACCAAAACGATTGGTGTGTGTATACATTTTGTATCCAATTATGGCAACATATTGCTCTCAACATTTTAGCACACGTGATTGAGACACTTAATATTTATATACAATGCCAGAATCTGCTTCTTTAGTGCCTTCATTTCTTATAATGAGATGAGTATGTATATCAAACAGCTTAACAAACCAGCGTTTTCTACACAAGTTCTGCATACTTTTTAAGGCAAAACGCCCATACATACATGCAGAATAACTTAATAACTTAACATTCGCCGGGAAAGAATTCGTCTGAAGTATCAAGGCATCAAATATGCATCGTGAGATTTTGCTTGACATAAAAATCATCACATTTGTCTCAACTCAATCATTCAGCGAGTCTTCTTATGCATACCATGTGCATACCAACTCGATTCGCATGCTCATTTTTCCCAAACGCACACACACACAAACAAACACACCAACTGTGAATATACTTTCCGTCTTCCCTGAAGTTTCCTTTCGAAAGGCTTGTTCAGTAAAGAATTGATCTTGAATAGCATATTATACGTAACCAGTCATTTTTCAACTAACCAAATAATTCTATATTTCTATAATTCATTCGTAGGTTGCGCACTTGCCTGCCACACATTAGAAGTCTGTCTCCAATTTATTCTTAAATCACAATCACCTCACACTAATCCATCAAGAAGAAGGTTTCAACGGAAATTCGCTCTCAGAAATCATTCTTCAGCGAATATCAACTAATTACTGAAATCGTTAAGAACGCCAAATGCCTCATAATGCTCGAGAAAAAAATCAGCTGCACTCCATCGGCGGCGGATTCATCATCCACAGCAACAATAATCAATGGAACCTCAAATGAGAGTCTCTTGGAAGCTTCTGCAGTTGGCGGTGGACGGCTAAGCAGATCTCCCGGTGTCTCCGGACAAGTCACAATAATAACGGAGGACTGCGGATCTCTCCAAGATGAAGAGAAGACCTTTCACCACCAGCGTCCTCATCTCTTCTCAAACAACTCTCATCCCAACCGGTCACACAATTCTTGTGGAATTGAGACTCATGATGAAAGAGACATCCAAGATGACGACGCTGTGTTGATTTGCCAAACATCAAAGAAATCTATCGTGAATGATCCTCAAGTTGTGTTGCATATTGAAGATGATGAAGATGATGATGAAAGCAAGTCTCGAAAGTCAATTTGCTTGGAAAATGAAGGAGAGGGAAGAAGACACGTAAGCATTGAAATAGCAAACCCCAGTGATGGACGAAGCAGTACAAGCAGCGAATGCAGCGGAAGTGAAGCATCGTCAGGAGAAAAGCGAAGTACTAAACATAATAATGAAGGGTCCTTTCTCTCTCTAAACGAACAGGGAAATAATACCCATGAAGAGCATTTCCAACCGGACTGTCAATTTGTGGAGGAAAATGATACGCAAAAAAACGGAGGGCAGAATATCGGCCTCACTTCCTCTGATGTAGACTCAGCATTTGAAGATTCTCATTATTCAGGAAGTTCAGATGACAAAGGTGGACTCAAAACTCTTCCAACTAACAAGCAAAGTGGTGGCGGTGGAAGTAAAAACAAAAGCAAACGTAAGCCAAACAGTAAACAAGCTAATCATGAGAAGTCCAAGAGACAAAGCAAAGGAAGAAATAAGTCTCACTGTGAGGACATCGCTGAAGTTGTCGGATGCGATGGGATTGTTGGGGCAATGGGAGATGAGTGCGGAGGTGACTTATTCCTGGACAAGACTTGTTGTTCTTTTGGACAGAAATTCCACTACGATGGCAAGAGACAGGCAATAAACTCGTACCAAACAGAGAACAATTGTGATGATGGACTCTTTCGCAATGATGACATGGAGAAGAATATTGTTACGTGTGAAGATGATGTTGAAGATCATCATCATCATCATGGAGAGTCGGCTATCACTGGTGGTGGTGAATTTTCAAAGTCAAGACAAGCTGGGTGTAGATCATCAAAAGAAATCTCTCTACCGGATAGCAGCAGCAGCAGACGGGTAGTCGGAGCGTTTGGTGGAACTAGTAATTACTTGGAATATCATGGGAGAAGAAAGATGAATACTTCTCCCAGCCCACCAAAGACTAAGGAACAGATGATGCTGATGAATCATCTTCATTATCCTGAACCAACTGTCTTTGACATGGAGTTGTCTCCTGCCAATCCACAGATCATTTCTTCGTCTCAGACTTCTTGCGAGGTAAGATATAATATACGTAATACTTCTCCTTCACTTTCAAAGTACTTTCTAACAAAGTAGTTTCACTCTTCAACTTAACCACGACCATGTTCACGATGCATGCAAGCTTAATTCACATTTCAGTGCATGTACAAATAATAAGCTAATATGTCGCGACTCGGCGTTTCTTGTCAGAATTTTTATTCATCAATGTACATGATTTCTATATCTACTTGCTACAAAGGACAGCCGAAATGTAATGATATCTATGAAATCTTAAGACCTTCTACGACTATTATCTCTGTCAATTATGAGAAGAAAATCAGTTAGCAGTTAAATTCTAGCTTTCTGGAAACCAGCCAATATCTGTATAATATCATATTTTTGATAAGATTCATCACATTCGAAGTATACATTTATGCGCAGGAAGAAAGTATCCATGTAGGTACGGGCATCAGTGTTTTTAAAGCTGGCAAAAAATGAACAGGCATCATGTATAATACCAAACGCATTCAATTTTTGGAACGTCGAGGTCATGTAGAAACTATTGTCAGCCTTAAATTTAATTATAATCTGTAATGAGCTTTAAAACAATATATGGCTTTCACTTTTAATTAGAACTCTACGAGCAGTTTTGAGTAAGACAATCATTCGATATTACTCGATTTATCCATGACTCATCATCATTAACAAATTAACAAAGCTTTCTGATAGTTTTTATTGCAATTTGGTATCATATGAACGAATTTTAAATTGAGAACAAGGAAGTTGTGTGTCAAAAACTAAGTACTTAATGTTGCAACATAACTCCTTTGACTAAAACGTGATAAGCCCTATGGACTCTTTTTAGGTTTCCTCTCGTTAAAGTCTGCATATGAAATAACTTCTATGTAAGCGTCATTTGCAAGACAATTATATTCGAGTCTTTCTTGTAGTTTTATGGGATCAAGTCAAAGTTCAATTATTTGCTAGGTTCCCGTTGAATAACCAATAAACACTTATCTCAAGTTACTCTCCGATTCTTTATATGCAAGTTTACAGTCATTTCACACTCCTTAAGTATTTCTATTGTGTGTCAGTAGAATTGTTTAACTTGCTCATGGGATTGAGATCCATTACACAACGTTAATGCTTTACCTCGGCAGTTTTAGTCGTGTAACACAAGGCCTTTTAAAAAGACAGAGTGCAGACACTTGATGTTGAAATCTTGATCTTGAGTCTATTCGGATTCCTGACACTTCCGAGGTAGTATAACACTTGAATACTCAGGAGCTCACTTATCTTAGGTAGCACATTACCTCAGTTTATTTCAGTCATTCATTTTAATTTCTTGCTAGGCAAAATTTGCAAACATTAACAAAATTTCACAGGATTATTCAGTAGGTTTTGCCAACTTAAAGAATTCAAAATTCATTTTTATTTGCTATCAAAATTTCTCAGTACGTTGGGCTGTAATGATCTCAGTAACATGTGCTTGACTTTTTATCAACTCATTAATTATCGTCACCCAATCATCATTAGTGTAGAAAGAAACTCTATCCCTATTCACTTCGATTATCTATAGAAGTGAACTACGATAAAGTATTAGAAAATAATGAATATTTATCACCATCACAATTACTACCTATCAGTCCTGGGTAAAATTTCTTTCCCTGTTGGAATCTTATTCCACAGATAAGATTAATTGCTCTAATGGGAATCATTTATCGTCTTTCCTAACATTCTATTAAAGCTGTGATAATACTGATCTTAACTTTCACACGTTCAGCAGTCCATCTGAACTTGCTGTCCTTTTATATCGTTGCCAAAAGGTTCATGGTCGGATGTTAAAATATATTTAAGTTCATTCAGACTTTGACTTGGCACAACGCATGGGAATGCACCGTGTGGCCTCTTCACTGAATGATTCATTCTTATTGCATCATCGAACGTTGATATATTCCTCTTTTACTTAGTATTGCTATCACTTGCTATCACTGTAAACTTCATTTTATTTTGCTGGCAAGGTTAATAATGTTTGGTACTTTTTATAAATAAAAAATCTGAAATTCATATTCTTATTCATTGTTCCTGGAAGCTCTGAAACCAACCAAGTTCAGCATTAAAAACACCGTTTTCATTTGGTGAATAAATTTAAGTCTTTTGAGGATGGAAACTTATGGAGAAACCTTTATGTTACTTTTGAAAAACTTAAAGCAATCTGTCTACAGTGGCAGTCAGCCAGCTGAATAACCAAGTCGAATAGAAGAGCATTTATGAAGTATCGTAGACATTAGACATATTATGATTTGAAATAGCTTACTGTATTGGTGTTAATCTTCAACCCAAAAAACATTGAGAAATGAGTCTGATTCTGTCGATGAGATTAGTAAGAGAATTCTCTTGAGATTCTTTATTAAAACACCAAATGAGATTTTGTGGTTTCTTACATCCATCTTTCTCCATCAGTATACAAATCCTTTTGCAATTATGATGCAAAGTTTATTCAAATTGAGTTCTGTTTTATAATCCATTTTGATTTCTGTCTTACAGACGATGCCAGTCCAAGGTAACCAGTACGAGCATCGCCATTTGAATTACCAATCTCTGTTGAACAATGAAGATTCCCTCATGAAATACCCGAGCTCATCTTACTCTCCGACACGGGTAGAATGCGAAACAAATGACTGCCCTACAGGACTTCCTGAGGGGCAAGCTGAGTATGACAAGGACAGAGATCTCTCAAATGAATTTGCGATCGACGAAGATCTCGACGCTAACGGACACCCGACGACTATTCTTCTGCCTCCTCTCGAAGTTCGGGTTTTGCCAGAAGATTTGGATCAGCTAAAAGAATCTCTCTCGGGAAAGAATAGCAAAGGATCGTCTTCCATCTCTCAGCATAGTGGGGAGAACCCAAATTTCTCTGGAAATAAACCATCTGTGGTCATATCTCCAGTAGGAACGGATGTGGCTCAGATTAACTTAGGTGAGTCTGCCTTTTAATACTTTCTCAAGACCTTTGTACCTCTTCGAACTTCGCATCGGTGTGTTTTTTTACAGTATATTGCATAATTTGTACTTGTAACATAATTCGGCAAAAATCCTCAAACTTCTGAACATCCACCCACAGGTTTGAGTTTTATTTCATTTCCCAACCTTAAATGCCTATTCTATTTGAGGAGGCAGGGTAAAATGGATATCATTTTTGCATTGCCCCATTACGATTGCCCTTAAATTGGAATAGGGATACGTGTTGTGCAATGGTTCTATTGTTCCAGTAAGCATACAGTTAATGATTTTGATGACGAAAAAGGTGTATCGATTACGCGTGTTACTAATATGTGTAACGCTTGAATAGTCAAGGATTCGCTCGCATAGAGAAAGTGTGGAGAAAGTAATTAGCCGGTGTCACTTCTCAAATATCTAGGAAGGCTCACTCCTCTTTCTCTGTATTCCTTTTTCTATCTATAACTTTACTTGCTTTGCTGCAATTGAATCTATAAACCTCCATTTGTGCTCTCACTGTTGTCTCATGTGATGGCGAAATGGCGTGTTTAAAACTCATAATGGAATGGGCTATTCACATTTTTTACATGCAAACGAGTCTTCTCTTTGCTAAACAACTTTTAGTTGCACTTATTTGCTCAAAGAGATATAAAGCAGTAAAAGTTTGAGCACAAACTTCAATTCTAAAGCTTTTGACTTAGCCTAATTTCAGTCACTGTAAATAGAAAACTAATTGTCAGTTCAAATGAAAAACTCCAATTTTTACTTCAAGTCGTACTGGAAATGCCAAAGTGCTGGAAAATTTTACTATACGCCCCTCAAAATGGAACCAAAGATATGATCACGACTAGAGAGTATATTTACAGGGATAGCGAAAGGAATTAAAGACGTCTCACACGAGCTTCCGGATGGCCCTGAGAAACCTTTATTATACAAACGAATTCGGTACGACATGTGATATTAAAAGTACACGGTATATTTTCGCAAATGCAGTTCCACTTTATCCGATAAAGTCTTATTGATGAGATATAGAGTTATAATATTGCAAGACATAAATTGGATATTGAGTTACTGTAGCACATACTCTTGGCTTGTTCAGAATATTCGTATATATAAGCGACTTGAAGTTAACAGCATCTGTATCAAACGGAGTTTCTGAAGGAAAGCTTGATTTGATCTTTTCACAATCTGAACTCGATCGCATATTCTAGTTCTTTCTAGGCTCTTATTCCAGGATTTTAACCGTGTAACATTAGCAATAGCTGTAAAGGATTTAGTTTCCATTTTTATTAAAGATTTTCATAATTTATGTTTACCAGTCAAGGCCAATGTATAAGCACCTGAATCTCGAGAGAAAGTAAACTAGAGGCTTATATACATGCGTCATACTGTGTGTGAGCAGCTCAAATGTGCAATGTAAGTAAATAGGTTGCTTTCTCTGGGGAAGTTGACACGTAACCTTCTATGTAACTGTATACTTTTGAAGCTTTTGATATCCAATCTACTTTCACTGCTTGTTATACTTTGAAGGCTGAGGTTTAATTAATGGAGGACGTATTATTCAGTTCACACAGGTACTAAAAGCTGTACTTATTGCGTTTTCTGAGAGCTGAAAATGGTCGAAAGTAGGTTTCGCTTGGTGTATTCATTGCAAAGACATGAATTGGGTTACTAAAATCCACTTTTTAGCACTTTTTAACCTTAACTTAAAGCAGTTATTTTATAAGGAATGATAAAAGTCCATAGTATACAGGTTTTGGAAGGTGGAGCAAAACTACCTCTATTCATCAAATGCATGTTTATTGGGATTATTAGTTGTTTTACACAATTTTAGCAATATTCCTCGACTTATTGCATGATTTGTCTGAAATCCAATATCGTTAAAATTAAGTGGCACAAATCTGAACTTCAAAAACTCATCTTCTTTATTATATGCATCCATCTACGACAGGGAAAGATATTGCGGAACTGCACAAAATGTAGAAGGAATACCACGACAAATCAGTGACCTTTCGAAAGTCGCAAAATAATGGAAAATAAAAGGTTTCCCTGTATCATTGTGTGTCTTACTCGCATTCACCCTGCGCTCTTTGGACAGAGAAGAATGCACATCTATGGAACATGTGTGTTCCTAATTAAATGGCGAGTACAGGAAGTATGAAGGAAATGAAGCCTGTACTAATGAAGAGGAAAAGTCTTTCATGTATCTATTTTTTATATGAGATGAGACTGGCTTAGTAGGGTGCCAAGTAATTATCAGAAAGTCATTAATTTTCTCTTATGTCTGAGTGAAAGGACATAATTTGCACATTTCGTCCGTGAAGTTCTGTAGAGGTCACAGAAGAAGAAAGAGTTGAATTGTTAACAAAATCTATTTGTTTGACTGCAGAAAACTCTGTGGAAGGAAGGATTGGCTCCATTGATGGACGAGATGCTGCAACAAGAGACGGAAGACAATGTGAAGATGAAGAAAACTCCGAGGATTGCAAAGTAGTTTATGTCGTTCCGGACGGAGGTTGGGGATGGATGGTCTTGCTTGGAAGTATCGTGGTGAACATTTTGATCCCAGGAACAGTGAAATCTTTTGGAGTTCTCTTTGTCGAATTCCTAGAAGTGTTCAATGCGTCTCCTTCTGCTGCCGCATGGATCCCAGCCCTCAGCTATTGGCTTTACAGTTCCATGGGTGAGACGACATTATTCTCAGTTCACTGCTTATTTCTAATTTATTTGACACAAACCTTATTTCGCAGGTCCATTTGCAAGCGCACTAGCCATACGGTTCTCACATCGCTCCGTCACTATTGTCGGTGGATTGCTCGCTGCACTCGGATTGATGTTGAGCTACTTTGCTACTTCCATTCCCTACTTATATGTCAGGTATGTCGTATAGATTGTTATTTGGCATAGCATCCCGTCTTTCAATTTCTTCTCCAGTTTTCCTCACGAGTACTTTCTAAGTGTGGTGTTGTAAAGCCTGTTGAGATATCGACCACATCAACATTCACCACGAAGACTTTCATTGATTTACAAACTCCAAGTGTTGAAGCACCCGGAAGCTGTGCTCTCGATGCAAATTTTATATAATTCTCCAGGGTCTTGTAGACAGATAGATATATAGATTGTTTTCTTGCCACAGACTGTGCATATCCTTCCGTTTACTCGTCTCATAGTAATAGTGTGCAATGAATGATTCATTTCCAACTCTGCGTATCCTTCTCCTTAAGCTATACACATTAGCCCGAAGTAAAACTATAAGAACTCTCGGAAAGTTTTTGTCTCAATATGAAATTGCTATCAACTGCTTTTACTCTAATTTGATATATCTTCAGAAAGAAAGCACAGTGAGCTCGTGAGCTATGGAATAGGAAATAGGATTGGAGGACTTAAACATATTGGACATAAATGCAAAATAATGTGGAGCTTTAGTAGTGGAGTGAGAAAGCGTGTAGCACAGTGTATGAGATACATAATAGCTTTTTAACACATCTCTTTCAACGTTTCTCTTGGAAAACTCCTTTCCAAGTAATCCATTTACTTCCATTGGTTGCAAAGTCTCAGAAAAGTATAGCTTACGAGGTGAGATAAGTATATAACAACATTTTTCCAAGTAGCATATTAGATGAAGTTGCGATATTAAGTTGGAAGCATACAAATGAGGTTTACAAAAAGACTGGAATATATACCGAATAAATCTTTATTACGCTTATTTTGCACAACTTTTTGCAACAAAAATATATCAGTTCAATGGCCGACTCAATAACAGCTCATTATATTTTGGTATTAATGGAGGTGGACTAACTAATTATAGAGTCGGCTACTCATGTGAGCATGTGACATGTAGCTACACAGTAAATAATATATTATGGCTTCTTTCAATGATGCTTAATGCGTAGTGCGTAGTTTTTGTGTCTGTACGAAGTTGAATTGTTTAACTGCACAACCACAAGCTAACTTTTAGTTTCATTCAGGGCACCCTTAAAAAATTTTCCTTTCATTCTTTTCTTGATTACTTCATCCTTAAATTTTGTCTATTTTTACTGGCTGAAGAACTAAAAACAGCTTTGGGACACTGTGTTAAGCTTGAAAAAGTAATTAAGTTACGTAATTATAGTATAATTAGCTTTAAACTAATTTTGATAGATTTTTGCTCTTCGTCAGGCCATTCTGCGATTTCTTTGCAATCCTTCAAAATGCACACTTTGTATATGCTAGTTAAAGCTGTGTTCCATAAGGTTTAAGTGTTTTTCTACGAAGATACGTGCAATAATGAAATTAATGCTCTGGACAGGTTCAAGATTAAAATCAATATTAGTAGCTCTCTTTAGATAAAAGTTACTGCTCAATGGTGAATTACCATGAATGTATGATATATCTACAGTCCATGTGTTTCATGCATGTAGCCGATGTAGCTAGTCTCTCGTGAGCGCATTTACATTCATATATATTAATCCACCAAGACATTATGGCGTCATTCCAAGACTTAACAATGTGCGTCCATCAATAAATGCTGAATAGAGACTTGAGACTAAAAACACAAAAGTAAATGATGAAGATAATTGATGAGCAAACAATTTTAATGTCTCTTATTTCTATTGTTCCTGGATTCAGCTAGACTGGCAAAACTGCAATTAACGTTGACTTAAATAAATGTAAAACTAGATGAATTGTCAATTGTTTTCGAAAGTAGAAACTACTTTCAGTTCAAAGGTAGGAATAAAATTTTTCCATAAACCGTTTTGTTTAAATAAACCTACTGGGTTTTTCCCTTTTCTATCCGCTTGTTTGCTGATAAAGGCAACCTTTCAGACAGGACACAAAGTTGGCATGATTATTGATAGAAAGAATAGCTGGTTAAAATGAACATAGTTAAAGTAAATGTGACAAACTATCCTACCTTGCTCACATTGAAAGAAACTACCTCTTTTTGTGCAAAATTGCTCTATTGAATTTTAGGGAAAACGTGTTTACAGGATATTTGGCGAAAGTTCACGAGAGTTCATCAAAAAATCATTTCTAGCCTCGTTAATTACTTATATAATCCTGTCGCAGGTTCTTTTAATTTCATTCGGAAAAGTGTTTTCGTGAAACCCCTTCTAAAATGTCTACAACAGAGAAAAGTGATGACTTAAAGCGCTTTAATTTATTCACAGTTATGGAATTATCGGGGGACTTGGTGCAGGACTGGCATATCCAATTGGAGTTTTCATGGTCGGCCAATATTTCGACAAGAGACGAGGATTAGCAAATGGATTGTGCACGTCTGGAAGTGCCCTTGGCTCCGTTCTTATTCCTCCTCTACTTCGAGTCCTCCTCGTGGAGTATGGATACAGGTAACAACTTGCGTCATACCCTGAAATATCTCAAATCAAAGTAAATTAGATGATGAGTTTCAATTTGTCTGTGCAGGGGAGCAATCTTGATTATGGGAGCCATTCTGCTCAACGTGTGTGTTGGTGCGATGTTTTACGACCCGGTCTCCAGGCACATGAAGAAAGTTCTTGTACCTAGAGAAAAGAACGAAAACTCAAGTGAACAAGAAACAGAAGCTGGAACAAATCTCCAGAGTGCCACACAGACTTCTAGTGACGAGCAGCCCAGACGAATAAGACAGGTATAGTTAATTTCAGAAAGGGAGCATAAGACAATTAATTGATTTCACTCATCTAATATTGTTTTTATTAATGATTCAGGTAACAAGTCCCATTGCCCGTACTACTGGACAAGCGCCAGTAAGAGAAATAGCTGCGTCAATGCCAATAGCTATTCCCTTACCACAACAGAAAGACACTAGAGAAAGGGACCGCAGAGGATCCGGAAGTGGACGACGAGCTACATTTCAGATCGGACATGTGAGTTTCATTTCGTTCTAATTTTTGGTGTACTTTGTCTCTGTCTCAAATATGGAATTGTTTGTAGGAGACGCCTCAAGGAGAAAGTTGGTCTTACAAGTCAAATGACATAGCAAGTCCATTGGCAGCTCGGCTGGTTAAAGAAGATCATAATGGAGGAGGAAGCAGTCCCAACCATTGGTCAGCAATATACAGTCAACCAGGGATTCGAGTGAGAGGCCACAATCCATACTTAAGTGCAAGTGGAGGAAACGACTCGAATCCAGAGTTGGAAACTCTCATTCAATCCAACTCTTCTGGAATGATGGTAACCCCTGGAGGAACAACTTTGAGTTTGTCAGCTATGGGAACTAGTCGAGGACACAGTCGCCTGAACCTCACAGCAATTCCAGAAGACGACGACACTGCGTCGGACTCGGGAAGTCATAAGAAAAGTGAGTGGAATATTTACTCGGCAGTTCCCCCAGGAAGACAAAGTCTTTTGAGACTATCAATGGCAGGAGGAACTCAACTTTTAGGAAGTCACGGAGGTCACAACACAAGCCGTCAGACAGTGACGAGTCAAACAGGACTTTCCAGAACTCTGAGCGTTGCGTCGAATGTTTCAAACTCCTCTTTCCACTACGTCAGCACCATCCATCATGGAAGTCTCCTCACAGCCATGCAGTTGGACAAAAACATTCCTGAGTTTGCCTCAAGCTTGACACTCAAATCAGTGAGACATTCCTGCTGTCCTAATTCCAAGACAATCGCGGAATGCTTGAGGAAACTTACATGCGGATTTTGGCCTAAACCAATAGCAAAAACGGATGAGAGGGATCAGGCATCCATCATAGCCCCAGACGCAACAGACAATCGTACCACTACTTCTACACACATAACCGATCGAGCAGAAAAACAGAAACCTGAAGAGAAATTCATAGACCTGTCACTTCTAAAGGATGGAATGTATTTGATTATGCTTCTTTCAAACTCCACCACCGCAGTCGGATACACTAACTTCATAGTATTGCTTCCTAGTTACGCGTTGTCTTTGGGATTTGATAAGTCTGAAGCTGCAGCTCTTCTCTCAGTTGTAGCAGCATTGGACTTTATTGGAAGAATTGGAGGGGCTGCTTTGAGTGACTTGCAATTTGTCTCTCGAAAGTGGTTCTACATAATAGGACTTTTATTTTCTGGAATCGCACTCAGCTTTCTCCCCATGGCACGAGCGTATTATTCTGTCGTCACAGCTTGCGCCCTTTTTGGACTCGCCTCAGGGACCTACATAGGAGTAACAGCAGTCATTCTAGCAGACCAACTCGGAGCAGAAAAACTTGGCCACTCCTATGGAATAAGCTTATTCCTCAATGGATTCTTGCAATTAGTGGGCCCACCCATTTGTGGGGTTTTGCACGAAAGAATCAACAGACTTGAACCTATTCTCACAGGATTAGGACTTATTCTTATCTTCGGGTCGTCATTGTGGGTCTTCGCTCCATTTATTGAACGTAGGAGGCTGTTAAAGCGACAACAAATGCCTCATGACCAACCACACGAGATTTTTAATCTAGACCAACACGCTACTGAACTAGTGGATGATGACCGTCTTCCGTCAAGTAATTCGGCACCAGCTATCAGCTCTTGTGTCATTGGCATCTCTCCTATGAATCCAATCTCTAACAATATTCCAGGTGGTACAAATACAAATACCGATTCTGGACCTGCTGTTCATCTCAACGGAATAAAATCGGTCACTAGCTTAGTGTAATCTTCGGGGAATCTCTTAATTGCACTCTTTACGTTTTATTAAACCCTGTTAGTCTATAACTGAAACAAAAAAGTTAAATCTCTTCATCAGGACTGTGATAATCTCTGTGATACGTGTCATCATCTCCTGCATCGGTTATATCTATAGTAAGCTATGTAGAGTCTCCAACTCTTTGTGTCCGCGACTTTCTATTGGTTTAATCGTTTTCGTGACTACTGTACAGTTCTGATTCAATACTGCAAACTCTTTTTTACTTGTCAGCTATTGGTTTCACGGGAGACTATTACTACATATACTCAAAACTGAAGTTGAACACTATAGTGAAAGTACCTTCCTCACTTTTTCGTCTTCATCTACTTGTAAATGGAATCTTGACGGATCCATTCTTCATTAATGTTCCACGTTCCCTCGAGTGCATGTGTATATACCTGTTTAAAATATGTAGTAAGTATTATTCGACTCAAAGCAAAGCAATGCCATTTTGCCATTTGTAAACTATTGTACAACTACAACATATTACTATTATTATTATTATAATTACTCTACTGCTTACTACTACTAGATTATGAGTGCATTAACGAGACCAGTTATAAGCATTGTGTGAATTTTACATATATTAATTAATAGAAAACTTATTTTTACCATGTACAGTATTGCGTTGTTGCTCTGTCAGTGGATTGCAATTGCAGAACCACGCACGTATTGTTTCATGGTTCAAACATAAATTTGGTAACTATTCTTGAGTTTGAGGAATCTTATGTGGTTTTGAACTATCTTCGACTATGATGTTCTTACTGTGAGGCCTCCATATAGCCTACATCTTTGTAGTTAAAAACCTCTTTGTTTATTTTTTTCTTCGTGGTCTTCATTTTCTTGATCGTGTATTTCACAGATTTTTAATGTATCAACAGTAAGTAAATGTAGCCATTATTTTACAAGAGATTTAAGTGGAACAACAATAAGTTTCTTTATTTCTTCAATATATGCTGAGTCTTAGATTCCATTTAGTAAGTACATAATTCCAATCAGTAATGCAAGTTAGGATATTATGCAAGGGCATAGTTCATTATTATATGCGTCAATAGCGTCAATATATTTTTAAGAAGTAGAGACACAAAGAGAGCAGACTAGTATTTGCATACTGTAGTCAACATTTAGTAATTTCTTAGAGAAATGAATATGATACAGTCAGAAACAGACATTTGACAGTGGCACGCCAATGACACTTGTTAATTGTTGCAGTAGTTTAAATGGCCATGTACAGTCACTAGCTTGTAATATGTTATGTGTATTACACGAACGAGTGGCTCGAAAGAAAGACAGCAGGTGACAGGTGTATGCTTTAGATTTAGATATAAATCAAGCTTAAATTTAAGCGTCATATAATTGTGTAAGTAAGTTAATATTAACGAAAATTTGCTGAGGAGTATATGAGAGTTAAGAACATCTACTAAATTTTAATTTAGTTGTTTCAAGTAGTTATAGTTCCAGATTCTAAATATATGTAAACTACGAGTATAGTTATTAATTAGATCGTTAGGCTGCAATGGTAGTAACTTGACATTGACAAATAAGTGAGTGACAATTGATGCAACTATTAGGCTGAAAAAACCACACAGCCCTTACTGATCATCAATATTATTGTTTCTGTAGGGTTTATAAATTATGAACAAAAGCATCCAGTACCTGATTGGATTTGAGATTCTTCTATACAGTGTCGTGAATCTTCTTTTAAGTCAGAGTATATGGATTGAAGTCAGCCTCACTAAAAGAAATATCCTTTAATTTCATATTGTCCATGTGAACTTGCTATTAATGTAAATAATGTAATTAGTCGTGTTACAATAAATTTTTTTATACCATTGGATACTTGGAACTATATATGAACTTGATAATATAACCTATAAATCTTTCATAATTTACTGTAATTCCACACTGATGATAAACACCATCTGTAAAGATAAAGCCAAACTTAAATTGACTTACAAAATCTACTAAACTTAAGTTTTCAGCATAAAGCTACCTCCGCTATCAATTGAAATTCTCTAATGGATTAAACTGTAAAATCATCTCGCATATTTCATGTGCGACCGATCATCTCATCAGCTACTGTGTGATCTAACCATATATAATAGTCGTGTCTACAGATGGATTCGTCATGATGATGTCCACAGTATACTACATTGTTAGTTTTCACAATTTCTCAGTAGTAACCCATTAGAAGTCTTGGGTAGAACTTTAAATCATGTGCACCTATGTACTTGAGCATGTTTGACTAGGTGTAAACGAAATGCTTGTATTTTGGTGAGACTCGATGCGATGATGAATATACTATTGCTGGTTAAGAAATAGAAAATAAATATTAAATGCAGTGTGAAAGTGATCATACTTAAAGTTCGAGGGTTCTTCTGAAAAACGACTGGAGTCATTCCAACTTCCAATACAAATATCAAGCAGGCAATTAATGATAGGGTGAAGAGTTTATACTGTTTTTGTACACAATATCACCATCAGGCAACATAAGATTATTATCTTATACCCTTCCTCAATTCCTATGCAATCCTCTAGTACCAGATTGTTGTTAATAATTGCTTGCACAGGAATAATTAAATAATGCAAGCACACTATACACAGTTAAGCACGGCAGTTGATTGATTGAAATGAGTGATTCATAGTTTAATTGAGTAAATAATTTGTTAATGCGTATAAACCCAATTAAATGTGTTTCCTTAATTCGTAGTGAGTTATCGAATAGGTTAAATTTAGTGAGCACAGAGTAGAATTATACATGCAACTCTTGTAGCCAGCCCTGTCCATGGCGTCCGTTATGTAAATCATTCATACATACATTACGTAATTTGCAAAGGGATAGTTAGTGTCCTTGCATTTTTCATACATTCTCTCTGTGCATCACCGCATGTAGATCTTAAACTCTGACTATTTTCTTACATAATTACACCGTTAGTGCACAAGGGACTGGGGATGATAAGGTGATCGGGTAGTGACCACAAGCATTATTATCGGTGCTAACTAAAATGCCTGTGCTTCCGTTTTTGGGAGTGAATGAAGGTTTTAAATAAGCATCGTAGCATTGTATTAATCATGTCGATGAAATAAAAACATTTTTCTCTAGAAATTGTGTACTTACTGTGTTGCTTTTCAGGCCTTTATTATGTTGACCTCGTCTAATGTTCAAGTCATTTATATACTTTCCAAGTCCCATATTTATAACCATATATCTTTCCCCATCATTCTGCATCATCATCATCATCATCATCATCTTCCAACAATCCTACAACCTTGGTATTCACTTACAATTAGACCAAAACAATCGGTATGGGTTATGCGACAGCTTATCTTGTGATATTTTAGGGATTACGATGATTTAATTAAGTTAAAATATTCAAAAGTAAATGTAAACGAACAAATAATAAACTATGAATTTTTAACTCCCACTGTATTGATATCAAACGTTCTAAAAGTTCTCTAATATTTAGAAAAGAAGCTCTTAAAACCTTCTTACGTTCTCTAAATTTTAGAACTTTTAAAGCACAAAAGAATATGAATCCGTCTCCTGCATCTATTCCCAATAATACTTATTATTCTGAACTACTTTTCCTACAGGATGAGTTGTAATTGAAGAAAGCTGTGACTTCAATGACTTCTGTGACTTCAATCCGTACGAACAAAAATCATGAAAAAGTAAAGAACGAACGCATAAACTTCGTAGACTGTTAGGTTAACGAAAGATGGAGCCCTTTTGCTCAACACAACTTAAGTGGTGACTAGGAATCGCACAATGGCTATCGTCCCTTTCTTCGAATACATTGCTACTGAAGGGAGAACAAGCATCAGTGGTTCCAGTAGAAAGAATCAAAACTGTTCACAATTTAGTACAGACAGAGTACAGACAGTACAGAGCGTAAATGTACCATGATGAAAATTCGTCCACATAAGCAATACAGAGTTTATTTTTATTACTAGGGATTCAAATTCCCGTTTGCGATTATACTGTAAAAAGTTAATTGTCTCATCAACCAGTTAAGATTTTGAAACGCGATATTTTGCTTGCACATTAAAAAAAACATTACGGAAATCCTCACTATTGAATATGGTGAATACCGGTAGGACTCTTAAGATTCCAATAGGATCCTTACCGTAAAATTATGGGAATTTGGAATTGTTCTGTTTGCAACTTTCAACTTATCAGGGACCCCTCCAGAGTGTAAATTATTATATTTCCATTTGAAAAAGTTGGTCGTCCCTTAAGAATTTAAGAAGACCCTTACTCACTAAAAGTTGCAAACATGCATGATATTTTGTTAAATTGATTTCAATGATGGATTCAAGTGAGTTTCTTTCCATAGATTATCACAGACGTAACGTTGCACTACTTACGTAATTAAAATTGATGAATAACGACGTATGCGAATGATTTTCAATCCCTCGTTATACCCGTTTGCCACGGTTTATTATTATTTTTGGGACTTTATTCTACGGAAAATCATGAAAAGAAGAAAGTAACCGAAACCAAGTCATTCGGAACTTGCATAACATTGCATAAACCAAATCGGTCGAGCCTTTGTGACAACTGAACCGAAGAGACTCTTCCCCAAAGCTGAATCTCTGAAAGGCAAGAAAGTGGAATCTTTACTAAAAGTTTTGTGTGTACCTCACATATAGTGAATGAAGGCACTCAAGATGAGAATAGTTTATTCAATACTCGCCTGTTCTCCGTGTGTTAATGTAATGAAAGGTTCCATTGTCAAGATTACGCAGCATTCCCATTTCTTTAAAAGTAATACAAAGCTCACGACGGTATTATTCGTTTTTAATAATCAGCCTTTTTTCATCTCATTATATTCAGTAAAAGTCCTCGGTTCTCCTCTTCCATGTGCCACTGACTACATAAGCCCAACAATAGCATAATAATCCATTTTTGAAAAGTGCAACTAGAGCAGACATACTTGTATTGCATACAAATCCGCACTGTACACAATATTAAAGTCTTGTTAAAAGGACATGCCATGTACAAGACCCCAACCCGAGACCAATGTCATAGTATAATTCTAACGCTTGAATCTTCGAAAAAAGACAATGTACTTATATGCAATATATTTCATAACGCAAAAATAACTTGCAAAATTTTGTAGGAAAATGGAAACATGAATATTTTCATTTTGTGTAAACTTCGCACATCAGATGAATTGAATGGATGATTGAACAGCTAAGTTTTACAGGGTAAAGGTGGACACAGTATTTGTAATGGATTATATTAAAGGGTGTGTGTTGGTAACATTCCTTCCAAAATGTGTCTACGTGAACTATAAGAGAGTTTCATCTTTTGTTCCAATTCAAGGATTACGAAGAGACTGCTTAAGATCTTTTCTGATCTTCTGAATTGAAATGGTTCGATGGGCCAACATAATGGAGTGGAACGTGTCTTTCCAATTTTTAGAAATCATCTTCTTTCACTTTTGAGATGAAAAGACCCGGTTGCCGGGATTTAAGTTGGCTGTGTGTAGTTTGCTTTTTGGGTAAGAAACTTGCAGCTTTGTGTTCACAATTTTTAACATTTCTCGCAGGTTATACACTTCTACTTTAATTCTGAGAAAAGTCCACTTCACGTGAGGTTTTCTGTCTTTGATGACCACTTCAAAACGCGATTGTGACAATAACAGCCGAAAGACTTTTTTGGACCCTCCCCTTGTTGAAAGACGGATATGTGTGAACCACAGGTGGATGTGCTTTCTTGGCTCAATTACAGATTTTCAACTGGAACTCGAAACTACTATGCTGTGGCTTACACTGATTACTACAGATTATGAAACAAACTTAGCGACCCGTGACTGTATTGGAGATACTTTGAATCTTTGAAGTTTAAGAACTCAATCGAACTCACACACATTATCATATGACTTGGCTGTTAGTAGTTCAATATCTGCCTGATTTCCTTTCATATTTCAACAGGTCTTTGCTACTGCTGCCAATGAGATATATTTTGCATAATAATGCCTGGATGTCTGTAATTGAAAATCGATAATTTGGAATGGATCGAATGTCATCTCCTTACTCTTATTTAGCCATTGGCACGCTCCAATTTTATGAAATCAAGAAAGGCACACACTCTTCTGGCTTGATGTCCATGAGCTTATAGCGTTCATCATGAAAAACGAAACAAGTGTTATCCCTAAATTACTTTGTTCTTCTGTAAGAACGACAAGATAGTTCGTGGAATCATCCCTCGCGTCTTGGATTTTTTTCACTCTCAATTGTAATTTGTCCTGTCAATGCGGTGGGCTAACTTCCTTGGCACTCTTTTCTTTATTTTTTGTTTCCGTTATGCATCATGAAATTCTCTCGCCATCTCTCAAGTCGTTTTATACAAACCTGGAGACTTATAATTTGAGAAAGATTCGTTCCACTTCCCTAAGGATCTAAGCTTACAATTTCATGCGTACTTTTCTTGATATTCACGACGATGAGACTCACAAATATGTATACGAAACAGAAATAACGCAGCTCAGTATTTATTTATCATTCTTTGCATGGAATAATTCAATCCAATTTTAGTTGTTGCAAACAACTCTTATTTTAATACAAAAGAAAACTGAGCTTCCTGTGGCACAAGTCGTCGTCGTCTGATGGGAGACAGTTGAAATTACTAAAGTCCTCTTTCCCTTTTAAATGTTATCTATCTTCTTCGCTATTGTTAACAGGAATCTTGTTAATGGTACGGAGAGCATGGGGTCCTTTTCATGTACTTTACGTCCATGTCCAATATATTCTTCATATGAAATGACATCACATCCGGTCACTTCCAGAAACTTGCTATGGTATCTGTCTTTCTTTCTCGTGTCTTCTTTCAACCGTAAATAAGCCCCTTAATTCTCTGCTGTCTTGGCACAGGTACATTCGCGTTTGCTTTTTAGCTTTTGACACAAATTCATTCTCTGGTCTCTTTCGCTGTATAGTAACTGGTGATTCCATTATTGTAGATATCTATTTGTTATATTCTATTTATTGTGAAGCTACATGAAATGAACGACTCCTGTTTATTTACACTTGGAGGACTGTCGTTGAGAATAGAGAAGGTGTCCATTTAAATTGATTTTGGTAGGCACATATATTTTTTAGGTTGCACTATTGCTTCAGTCAATACAGCACTGCTCAGTGACAGAAAACAACAATACGAAGATTCTTAAATTGTGTCCAACGAATTCATTGGGACAATGCATATTCTTTCTTCATTGCACGAGTTGGTTACTTGGTTGTCCTTTTCCTTCCAATTAAGTTTTTTGTTCGTTATCTTACTATACTCCTTATTTAATCTCTTACACTAAATCATGCTACGACTTTTCATGCAAAGACAGCACGAGTCAAGGTGAGCGCCATCCTCTATGATAATCGTAATAATAGTCAAACCCGAATGCTGAAGTCGAAATCGAGTTTTATACGCCATTTACCAAACCTACTGATACTGCGGAAGCTTCTCCTTACAATAAACCACTGGTATTTAAAAACTCAAGTTTAAAAAAATCGATTTCCTTCGAATAGCCGAATACACAGGTTACATAATCATAATACGTTTCTCATAAGCAAGGCTGAATTGTAATTTGCAGAATATCATCTTCCGTATAAATGTTGTCCTTTTAATTTTAATTAATGATACAATCGGATTAAACCACGACACCTTCGATATTGTGTAAAGAATATATAGCGAAACAAAAGTAGCTGGGTAATCCACTGTTTGGTGAGTTGACGAGGGATGCGCATGAATGTATATGATATTATGTTTGTGATCGGAACTGGAAGAGTGGACGGTCAACGGTAAAGAAGAAATAGAAAGCTTAAGATTGGACGTGATAAGACTCAATGATACATTGAAATGAAAAGCTTTCATTTTGATGGACAATCTTTCTACGGGGACATAAATGTATTCAAAGAATGTCAAGCAATAATCTCACTTTTTGAGTGAACTCATTGTGTGTGACAGGAATAAGATTGGGTCAAAGTGTACATGTTTATTGGAAGGGGACGACGAGGTGTATCATCAGAATCACAAAGCACAAAGTGTTTGATTGAAACAGTAAAGATGAAGAATATAAAAAGCTTTTGTCTCACAGGTTGAAACGGGTATGTAACTCTTTAAATGTGATGGCACGTGGAAGGTTCATTTCTTTATGTACACCACAACTTACGAGCCTACAACTTGTCATTCTCTAACGAAATCGTAAAAAGGTAGGTCATTAAAATTCACGACAGTGTGTGGTGCTTCTTCCTCTGTATATATGTGCAGACTCGACCCGAACACTATCCTTTTGTTCGACTTTGACAACCGAATACATTGAACGAAAAAGAAGCGAAAGCTAGCAAAAAGTTCCCCACACGTATAAAGAGAGATTATATATACCTGAAGCTATTTATTGTTAGTATTATAATTCAAGGGACAATACAAAAGGACCGAGAAGTAGGAAAAAGAACCCAACAAAATTAAATTGAGTCTCTTGGAAATGTGAAAGGGAGAGAGGACAGGAATATGAGGGACAAGGGACAATAAGATGTAACCTTTTTCAATTTGCTCCTCACTCACATCACAACTTCTATACAATTTCTTCTCTCAAAGCCTCAATAAAAATTAGATTTTTTGCAATAACTGCATTGTGACTGGAGGTGACTCACACATATATTGCTCCTATATAAGTAGCGTTTCAATTTGGTTTAAACAATGCGACAATTCTCGACTACCATCGTCCAATTATACGGATGGATTGAATAAGCAGTCCTCCAAGTTTTGTGAATCCTACGGATATGCCAGTTCATTACTTTTTATTCCCGAGATTGATGTTCAAAGGAAATTAAGATACCAGTTTGCAATGTATAAAATGTTTATTGCAACTTTTAATATTCCTGTAATCCAAATTCGCCTAAACCGGATTGAATTTTGTGCATGCGTCTTTGAGCACAAATAAAATTTTAAATAGAAAAATAATTTTCCTGCGTATTGGGCGGAGCCTATGAAGGTTTTTTGAAAAGCAAAAATTTGCTCTCTTAGCAGTCACAAATAAAAGAAGGCTCATTTTAGATCCCGACGGTCGCCTAAAATTTCGTATTTATTCTTTATCTGCGTCTTTTTTCTCCCAGTGTTGGACAGGCTATCCGACACCTTATTCCACCACTATCAATCAACCTTAGACAACAACTGGAAATGAGAATTTGAAATTCACTTTTACTCAAAAGAACCTAAAACATATTTCTTTCCTTTTGTGATTTTAGAGGAGAACGCTATTTTTAACCCAAAACCCTGTGAACAATGAATAGACTCCGTCCGTATATTATGTCATTTTTTCTCCGTTCGATCAAATATTGGTGTAGTCTTATCCCTTCGTTATGTGAGCTGTGTGATGCTCAACAATACACGAAGTGCCACTGCCATCAAAAGGCTCTTTGATCCGAACCCAATACGCTAAAAACCATTTTATTAAAGTTGTCTAAAATATGAGATGAACTTTTGAAGCTGAGCTGACGAATCTCTTGAAATCAGACCCAAGCCAAGATCTTTTGGTTAAAAATCGGTGCATAATAAATATAAACTCTGAGTGATTTCATCCTACATCCGAGCTTCTTTCAATCCTTTTAATATTAGCAAGCAAATATCAAAGAAACATTGCTCAACTGTGAATGAAGATGATAATTCAGAATTCAGATAGTTTCTGCAGAATGATATGTATGTAAGCCATGAGCTATAGTATTTGTCGATCGTTGATATTGGTAAAAGAAGGAGTGGTCCCTTCGGTCAGTCTTATAATGGAGGAAGATGTGCCTGATATGCACCCGCCGTATCAGCCAGAAAGAAAGGTAAGTGAGCATCTGTTGTGTAATGAAATGATAGAAGGGAGACAGCTATCGAGAGTTATAATCGGTGAAATAAATCCCGAGGCTCCTTCTGGAATTACCGATGAGAGGACAGCAGAGAGTGGGATATCCAGTACAATTAAGCGAGGAAGGAATTCCTTTGAAATGGTCACGCGAACAGTCACACGACACACTACAACTTCCATTCATCCTGATCAGTATGCACCATCACACAAGTAGTAGTAGTAGTAGTGTATTTCAAATGTACAGTAGCAGGAGGTTGCAACAATCATTTCATTCGGTATTGTTCCCCTCTTCCAAATCTCTGATTCACTCCGATATATGTCTAGAGATTCCTTTTCAAAGAGGATCTCTAAAAGCAAAGAGAAAACTATTGTACACGGAATTTCTATGCATCGACAAACCTCATTCAACTAACTTATATGACGAATTCGCTTTTTATTTCTAAAGTCAGTGAGAGACAATATCGCATCAGATATACTTTAATGATTCCAACGAGTTTTGGTCCCAAGTTGTATATTATGCTGATATGCTGCCGAAGGGTAACCCGTTGACCTTATCCACTGTAACCAAAACACCCTTCAATAAGTGAACACACTTTATGATCATACATCGTACCTACCTACACACACCACACCAGGACCAGACTTACTTTATCAAAGATCCAACCACCAGAGATCAAATAGAAACAACATCTGACATCCACACGTATACACATTTATCTTCTGAACACGACGATGATATAACTTCCAACGCATCGAGAAATCACTTTGGTCAGCACAATATAATATTACATTTTGTATCATCAGCAGAGTGTGTATATGTGTCTCTGCATGTTCTAAAGAAGAAGTCTTTAACCAAAAGATATCTGTAATTTGGACATCAACATCTCCTCATCATCAAAACTCTTGTGAACTCATCATCGATGAAACCTTTCAGCTTGAGTAATTTTGAAAATGTAGAGGAATCCCGACATCGAGACATATATATTCATCAGATTGAATCTGAAGCTTATATGTAGAAAGGAAAAGCCGTAAAAGAGTCCGCGTGTAACAAAGGTGGGCAGCAGCGAGTTGTTATCGGAGGCACTTGAACAGGAGGGTATACAGTATATAGTAAAGTAGACATGAGGGGGAGGGTGGAAGCCCTTACATATAGCCTTAGCAGATCACCAACAACAGTCCTTAATCATATAGTAGTATGCATCCATATAGTAGTCATATCCAGTGGCTTGCGACCAACAACACATACATATAGCTGGATAAAGGTTGCATTCTAATTTAAATTTTAAAAAGCCTTTAAAAGCAAAGCACGCTTATACAAATCCAGGGTAAAAAATCACGAATAAAAACCCAACCTTCTGTTTGCCCGCTTATTTATATGTCTGCTGAAGTCTACTCCAGCATTCTGAACACGCATACTACATTATACACATTATGTGGAGCTGGGTATATGTATTATGTATATTTTGTCGTTTATTCCACCTAACTGCTTCGCTGTCTCTGATTACGGTAAAAGATGAAACTGGATCAAAATGTTTTTAGTTGTTCCATTACGGGATACTTTTTAATCCGCTTCTCTCATCTGAGCATCATGCAATATAACAATAATAATAAGGAGGTTTATTTTCAAACTAGTTCATCCTTCAGAGCTTAAAAACTACTTTTTGTCCTTGTAAAACTAGATCAACACACTGCCAACATTTCCATTGATTTTGCGTACTTCCCTTATTAATTGCAGGAATGGTACATGTAGGTAAATAATCATATATGAGGCCATGTGGTCAACTTTTCCAGTACAAATATATTCTTATGTAGATATTTTACAAGTGTGTACTATTAAACTAGAAATGACTTTTTACAAGTTGATTTGTACTTTGTAATGAGCATTGACAGCTGTTCGAAAACTTAGTCTTAACTAACAACTGAATAAAAATGAGCTTTCGTCTTGACTTCATCTTGTATAATACAGTATGGCCATGCCAAACGCTCAATTGAGCAATTATTTTCAGTCAACTCCGTATTCTTTGTTCTCATTTTACACACAAGGAGGTCCTTAATTCAATCTGACCGAGTAAGTTGATTATAATCTTTCTAAATCTTCAATCTTAGTCTATGCGAGTACTAATTGAAGTAAACGCAATTCAGGTACGTAATGAACCTCATGGAAAATGTGTTGTTTGGTTGACTGACCGACTGAGGAGTAGTTGTACTACAGTATATCTTCTAATTTTCCTGCATCCCAAGTTAACTCTCCCTAATACTCATAATTAGTTTATTGAAAAGAAAACCTCGAAAATTAGTATGCCAGACGAATAACAATGATGCATATGCACAAAGAGAAAAGGGAGAAAGAATTCTGTTGGTAGAAAAGAAAGTTGTTAGGATTCCTAGGGGGTGCTTTGTTCCACTTCATTTTTACGGTGTGTACGTCTCTCTGCGTAAATTAAAAGATTGAAGTGAAGCTATACAAAGATGAGATTTGCCAGACGAGTAGACAATAATCTGGGAGACTCTTACCGTGAATATATTTATATAAAGAGTTTAAAAAGTATTCTCGGCCAGAGCTACACACACAGTTGGAATCATTCAAGTCAAAATAATAAGTCTCGTCTCCAATTGACTGCGACTGGCATATATGCTTGCTTATTAAACCGACGATAGAGAAATGCATACCGGCAGACACACCACCAGTAGTATTCACTACTTCACTAGATCATTCGTGAATGGACAGTAGTTTAGTCGAACAGTGATTCTTTTTTGGACCCACTTCAATGTACTTAAATTACGACGCTATTTCATATATCGCGACTCATATTGCGATGATTATTATTATTATTTTGATGACAATTGAAAAATATATAAAGCACATGCTTGGAATACACTTTAAACTTTAAATACACAAGCTGTGGCAGTAAGTAAAAGATCGTAGTATGAACCACAGGACTGCTAAATATTTCTAGTCCCTTAAATACATACACATTCATGTACACACACACATATAAGGATTAGTCATTCGAATTAACAGTTGCGTGCTTGCTTGCTTAGGTATCTTTCGAACCCGCTTTATTTCATCCCCTTGCTTATTGTATGTGTGTGCTTTACCCTTACTTACCCACCTTTTCATATTCCATCCAATTCCAAGTTCCCTTACAACAACCCTATGTGCAGGCATGGATGTAATTACAAAGACCCCTTAAAGTCTCAGTGCCATACTGGCTTCCTTCCTCCACTTCCGAATTTTGAGCCTCCTTCACATGTCACATGGCTCTCTTCCGGACCATGACTCTCTGTAGTAGAGACTTTACTTTTTATATGAACTCACAAAATATCTCGCTTTACCTGCTTTCACAGATACCTGACGACGATACAAACTTACACGTAAGACTCGGCTCAGTACTCATGAATTATTAAGTTCAGTATGGTTCTACAAATGAGATTCTAGTTAAAGTACTGTGTGCTCTCCTTCAAATTTTCCTGAAGTACCTATTCATGGAAATTCTTAACCGTTTATTTGCGCGGATGTTACTTAAGCTTTTATTAATACTAATGATTTGTAATCGAAGTAAGCAATTTTCTGATAAGGTTTAATATTTACTCTCGTTAGTTCGGGAATGTCTGTACAGTCTACTCGAATCTGTTGTACTTTTAGATAAGTGAGTAAATAAATGGAACAAATAAGATGTCTTAAAAGAAGCCTATAAAGGATTGCGAAGCATAATCAAGTGCAAATAGGAGATTGTTCAGATAATGATAAATAATGTGCACTACTAGTAAGCATGCTGGGCATGCATAAATATAAAGTTCATTATTGTGAGGAGGTATTAGACGAAGAAGGGGCCGAAGTGAAGGTATGTTCTATGGGGTATTTATTCATTATTTTCACCCTCTTTCACTGGATAACCCGGTGCGGGAATGATGATGATAGGGTAGGACAATATGTGTCCTTACTGCCTCAAGCACAATAGCATCACACCCGGATGGATTGTATCACGAGCGCAGCTTTCTACATATACACGCTTTTACATTGAGGTAGATGCATTAATAGATAAATGTATGTTGAAGCAAAGTTGAATTCGAAAAAAACATGAACCATATGGACATCAAATAAAAACACCGGTTTGGAGTCTCTAACGGGTAGCTACACTATGCGGGAAAGTGTTGTGTTGGAACAACTGGGTCATTTCATTTCTGTCGGAGCTACAATCTGCACACTATTTCTAATTGCTTACAGTCTATAACCCTGCTAACCTGTGTTTCGTGGAATTTGGGAATCACGCTCACACAAAATGTCGCAGAAATTTGGATCCTATCCAGGAGTTAATTCTGGACCGTTACTCCCAGCGTCAAATAACATTTTACAGCCGAAGAGATTGAATAGTAACAATATCTCTGGTGGCCTCAATTCTGTCAATTTATTATCCAATAATGACGGAGGATGTCGAAGAATTCTCGGATCTAAAGGTCAGATTTCCATGAGTCCCAACGGGTTGAGCCACCTAAGTAACCAACAACTGACAAATATATTATCTCGAAGTGGCCTTCCTCTGGGGGAAACTTGCCACCAAAATATCCTTCACCATCATTCAATTGGCTCTTCAGTTCCATCAACGCCTGTCTCATCGGCAACTGGGAATGTTGTTTCAAAATCTGCACCAAGTAGAAAGCAACCGAATACGATGGCAAAAAGGAATGCTCGCGAAAGGAATCGAGTTAAACAGGTTTGTTTTTGTTGATCTTGAGAGTTTTCTTAGCTACATCATGTTATATAGATGTGCTGCATTGAATATTGAATCAATACAAGAGTAGCCTTGCTTGTAGATGCTATACATTCCCATATTCAACTTTGAAATGGATAGAAGTTGTGAATGAGTTTTGAAGTGTCCAAGTACAAAGTAATCCCTCAGAGTATCTTTTACTTGAAGTGTCTCTTGAAACTGTACAACACATCTCCCATACAGTCATGTCGTAGAGGTAGGTCATCAGTTTCACAGAAGAAGAGCAAAAATCTCAAGTTGCTACTTTGTTCAGATGGAAATTACACAATGAGACTGATAGTTTGGGAAGTCTTTGAGGTTGGAAGGTAAAAAGACTTGGACTATGAGTACCCGTGCCCTTTCTTTTAAGTCACTCTATTATTCCATAGGGAACAATATAATATAGATATAGAAGCCCATCCATCTCAGTCTTAGCATCAGTCGAGTTCATAATTCTTTATCACAATGAATGAACTTGAACTTTTTTAAACTGACCTATTCTTACTCTTCATTGACGACCGTGTTACAAAGTTACTTTCCTTGAGTGTTTTTACAGTTGTTTCAAAAAGCTCTTTACCTTCGTCGTCCATTCATATACACACACATTTATTTTCTACCTTGAGAATTCTCAGTATATAACTAGAATGCCCCACTGTCCACAATGTTATATTATTCTCACTTGATACTTCACAATACAGCTTTGAATTCGAGAGAACTGATTCTTGTTTTTATATGGAAGTCTTTCTCTTTTAGTAGGCCACCCTGGCTATAATATCATTTCGTGTGATTAATAAAAGACCCATGTATTACTCAGCCTTTGTCTCTCTTTAAACCAAGGAATTTTGTTATCTGTCAGACTGCGGAAAAGAATGTCGTGTGTTAACATACAGGAACACCAAATACGATACTTGAGAGATATGAAGAAACAGAAATTTTGAAATTCCCTTTTCATGTGGGATACCCTTATGCGTAATATATGTAACAATATGATGTATGGAGAGATTTTGGAGTGTGTAAAATGGGATGGGAATGAATCTTTTATCCTGTTACAATAAAGTTTCTCTGTAAAGCAAAAAGTGAAGTTTGTGAAGGAAACCCTATTAGATTTCTTTTTGGAAGGTCCCGTGCTTCTTTTACCTCATCTCGTCATTTGCTCATTGCTCTCTTTTTCACCCTCTGCATTACTTACTGTGAAACTTTAGGAGATTACATTGAGAAAAAAGCATTAGAGATCTTTTGGCAGTGAAGTTATTATTGTTATTGTTACTCTTACTGTTGATTGTAGATTGTTATAAACCATTCCATTATTTCTCTCTGGCAGATCCCATTTGTTTTCCATTATGCAACAAGTAACAAACTTTTCTGTCTTTCAACTTCAAAGACGAATTCACATAAGCAAGTGTAAAGTCTCACAAGAGTGCCTATACCTTTCTTGTGTACAGTCTCTCGTTTCACTTTAAGCAGATATTTGAAAGACTTGCAATGAGTTTTAAGAAGAATATCACCTGAACCTCTCTCTCTCTAGAATAAAGTTTCATTAGCCACATTTATTCTTTCAAACATCGCTTTCTCCCTTTCACTTCTTGTAAACTTCGCCTGGCGCCGTTCATTATTCCAACAAATAAGGTGTTCATTGTTTTCGGAGGAATAAAGACTTCAGTTTTAGTTCAGATTAAAACACAAACTTTATATCTCAATGTGATTTACTCTTAAACTTCAGATACTTGTTCTTTACTTCAGAAGCAGCGTTCAAACTAATCTCACGTGCTTTGTGCCTTTTTGTTCTTGTACTCTCAATGGATCTAGTTAACCGTAATCGATTAACTTCAAACTTTGATAGACACCACTTAATAATGCTAACCGTTTTCCTGAAACTCAATTAGTTCATAGCAAAGTTACAGCTTATTCATTCTAAAATTGTTCTAGTTAGAGTTGACCTTTATGGTAAAAAAAAAGATGTTTCAGTTGCTACATTATTACATTTCTTTTCATTCCTTTTTTAACCATTAAGTATATGAGCTCAATCGCTTTCAAACAAACTAAGTATATCTGCTCTTACTCAGCTATTTACGCTTTAAAGTGAGCGTTTTTGCAGCTGAAGACTCGTGTATTAAGTTATAATCAAATGTATTTCTGACAGTTTGAGGCTATTTTTGTTCTTCACTTTCTTTTATCTATCGTAACTACACATAGATAGGAAAGAAGACACAATAAAAACACTCTTTGTTCAAATTTATCCAAAATTTCAATAAAGTTCCATCTAAAGTGAGTTGAATAGATACAGTGTCGATGATTCACAACAAAAGGAAGTCCTCTTGAGACAAAAACACTTTTAGTGGCGAACTGGCACGCATAACTGCCCCTACTTGTGATAATGTCTTTTTCATGAGGTATAAAATATTCATGTGGTTATTGTTAGGTGAACCAAGGATTCCAAACACTCCGTCAGCATATTCCAGAGAGCTATCGAATGAAAAAGATGTCAAAAGTAGATACACTGAGATGCGCGTTGGATTACATACGGAACCTGGAGCGTATTTTGCAACTGCCCACAGACACCCTGATGGACTCGTATGCTGCTGCCTCATCTTCACCTACTCATTCCTCAACAATGACAAACTTATCTTCATCTACATCGATCATGTTTTCCTCTGAAGAGGAGGATTTGTTTATCCAGAGTGAATCGCCGTCTTATCACGAGGACCATTTGAATCTCATGGACTCTTCACACAATGGACATAAATCTAATGACCCCTGTGACGAGTCAGAGGGCCTTGCTGGTCACACTTCAGCTACTTTTGAACTTGGGCAAGGAAACTGCGAGGAAGACAATGCCATAGTTGATGACACCGAGGGTTCTTCAGATCAAAATGGGATTATCATTTGTCCTCCACTAACTCAGAATGGAGTTTCGGCAGGCCAAAATGAGACGGGTGATGTCATCCCGTCTTCTGATCTTGATCGTGACATTCAAAGCAATGATAACATTTTGATTGTCACCACGAGTGTTGATGGAATTCCAGAAGTTCTGGAGATGAGAACTGTCCCTGAAACGTCTTCGGAGGAATGCTGCACCTCAAGTATTACCCAGGAGAGTCATGGCCAGTACTCTGATGGGTATTCGGATATTGAGAACTTGGATCATGACGAGGAACAAAATAAGTTTCATTTCTAAACATTCTTCACTCATAGAATAGAATTCTCGAGTGTTGTGACACAGAAACCACTTGTAACTTGTAAGGTGTAAAGATTCGTATATTTATATTTTGACAAACACGGGCACACAACAAGATTTGCAATGCACACTGTAAAATATGCTAGTCGCACTTACCATTCATAGAATACCAATCTTATCAAGTAATCCAAGAGGAGATTTTACATATATCTCTGTAGCCTTTTAGTTTTAATTTACTCTATTGTACATGTGGATAAATCTAGTCAGTGTCAATTATATATTTAATTCTTAGTATGCCCCACAAAACTGCTGGTTTTTTATTTAACCTTATTAGTTTTGTAAATTCGTGTATCAAATAACTTGGACAGTCTCAACCAAGTACTTATATATATAATTCATTGTAAGTCACACAAAAAGCGTTACTAGTACAATAAACCAAATCTATAACTGAGTACCACACTTGAATTGCGATTAATCATTTATACTAAACAATTATAAGACTAAAATACATAGGGCATCATCTGTAACATATGAAGCTCTCATATATACCGCTTACTTAAAAGATGAGGAGTCCATAAATGCGGAAATGCATTTGGTACCTTAAGAGCAGTCATATATAATCGCGTGTTCCTTTCCAATTTCATTGAGCTCATGAATTTCTAGAAAGAACAGCAATTTACAGCAGTGCTCTACCTTTTTATGTGTTAATCAGGTTATATAGTTCATGCTTACCCTTCTTCAAACTGTATAGCACACCGCGTCGTCTTGAAATACTTTTTCAGTAAGCGACACGGCACGTAAAAAAATTAGTAGCTGTGTCCTCATATATACCTCATGTTGGATATTAAGGGCTACCCTCCGTTGATGATAGTCATCAAGCCATCTAAATTTAAGTTCAAACATAGTTATCCCAAATCTTTCCAGACAAGACTTGACAACGGATGATTTGGAGGGTAAGTTTTGACCAGTTTTAAATTACATGAAGTCTCTCTAAACAAACATGTTAGAGTCAACAGCAGAAGGTAACTGGCGCAGTGCAATATAGAAATGATTGGAGACTGTGAGGACGAAAGGGAAAGCCAATTATTATTATAGGTGTACAGTGTAATTTCGTTTTACAGAGTACTCCGCCGGAATTGATTGACTGGAAAGCTTACTTACATTATGAACTAAATACTAATGCACTAATGCAAGAAAAGTCGTTGTTTGATTCCGCAGTTTCCTGACGCGATTAAAATGTCATTTATAAAGAATTGGCAATCGAAGACACTTGAGGCGTAACAAAGCAGCTTTTGTCCGGTTTTCAAGATCCGGAGGAGGACGGAAGTTGAGGAAGGACATAAGCGATTTGTGACAACCGGTCGACGACGGGCCTGATGCTGCCGACTCAGTCAATTGTCCTACAGCTAATTTGTCAGTTGTCATTCTTTTCATTACTTTATTACGATCATGTCATTAGACTAGCAGAACGAACGAGTCTACAAAGCAATCAGTGCAATGTGTTGGAACGCCACACGAGCTGACACACACACCAAATGAAAATGCTTAGGAAACACATTTTTTGTACAATTAGCTCAATAGCCATTCACGAGATCGTAATCGTCTTGTGTTTAGTAAATTATTGTGCTTACTATTAAACTACCCCAATAAATTATCTACTCGTCAAGTTGAATGGAACTTCCCTCGTGACGACGAGACTACATCTGCTCGTGCAACTTGTATCCTCTTGTTTGCAATGATGTCAAACGCTCTGCGTCTTTTGTCTTTCCCAGCAGTACGCCACACTTATTGTTATCATTGAGGACTGCAGAAAATATTGTTTCATTCATTCTTTACTTTAATTGTTCACAATGTTTTTCGACGACACACGACACGACTATATACTATATACCCATACTACTACTATGAATAAGACTGAGCTATGTGTACTATGTACTCGCACAATAATTCAGGTGTCGCCTTTCCACTCCTCACGCCTTGAGTCCTCTTTAAGTCGTGTGGACAAATTGACTTTTTGTTTGACAAAAATCCTCTCTATTTATTATTCTCTTATCTAAAGAATGGGCTAAATGGACAGGACTCTAGGTGAGAAGAACAAGATACAGGAAGTGACGGACATCTGAAGTCTGCCTGGACTGCATGCATGGTTTCAATGTCTATGAGTCTGGATCTATTGAAGAAAACAGTCTCAGACTTGAGGCATAAATCTTACAACTAAGGCCTCATCATCTTAATCATAGAATTGCTTTTGCTTGTCAGTTCGTTTGAGAGTAAATTATCTTATTTTTTAAGAAACACAGATTCAAAACTTCTTTTACTAATATAATAAAACTATTTCACAGATAATTTCTTGCTTCTAATTCGAAGCAGCATATAAGCAAAAGCCTTTATTGGCTTAGTTTTTTTCACGCCCGCATGTTACGACATGACTTACATTAGAGATGATGAACCAGATGTTGTTCACGTAGGTTTTCATGGAAAGTGGAATTTTGAAGGGAATTTGTAGATCATTGATCAAAATAATAAAGCATGAAAGGATAAGATGAGAAAATAGATTACAAGACTCATTCAACAGGCACATATATATATACAACAAGAGGAAGGAAGGCACTCACTTCCGTGCCGTATGCTTCTTAATCTCTCGTTCAGGTGAAACACTTCTGACTTGTTGATATTTATCACCGTGAGAAATGAAACAATACATACAACATAAGAACTGGTAGTTTCTACAAATGTTGGACACCGAAGTTCGAGCTACAGGAAGGAAGCACTTGCCTGAAAACCTCCTTATTACCGAACAACAAAGTTCTCCCGTCTCTGAATATAACCTGTTCCGGAGTTATTTGCATCAGCAGATGTTGTTCGAACAAGTTAGTTAACATATAGGGAAGTGCCTACACGATACACATAATAAAACTCTTTAGTTCTACTTCCCCACTTCCTTAGAGCATTTTGAGAATTTGCTGGGTAAATGGAAAGTGCATTGTAAATGAACTAAATAGTTTTCATTCTTCAAGTGATTCATTTTAATGAGCGTTACTCTATAAGTAACATTCCATGCGTGGGCTTTTTTAGACTATAAGAAATTATTATTATTAGGACCTTAGGAGATCATTCCACCGGATGTCATAAATGCCAAGATTATATAAAAGGATTGTCAACATTTGTATGCAAACTTGTTGACCATCTCATCTTCCCTGTTTAACTGTATCTGCTCTGCAGAGAAGAAGACACAAAATAATTTGTTGATCATCTTCAACCAATTATTATTGATAAGTTTTGTGTAAAAGGTATTCAGTTCTCAGTGTTTTTCTAATTATTGACAAGATGGTCTTGAAATTTACCACATGGCTGGTTTTTTTTCATCTTTTTGCGTGTTCGTTTGCATATCAAGTAAGTGTTAATTAGTTATCAGTAAACATTATTCGCACTTAATCAAAAACAAATGGGGAAATAGGTGCCGAGGAATTTCAAGTAATTAGAGTATCAAAAATTGATTATTTTTTGCAGGGAGCGATTGATGCAACCAAGCCGCAAACCTTCTACCCAGGAGCAGCACCTGCTGCTCCTCCTTCTTCTCTTCAAGGAACTCAAGGAATTGTCACTATTCCGAGAAGTGTAAGGTTTAATCAAAGCAGTATTTCTTTCATTAATGTTTAGCATAATATGCAAATATTCCGTTGGATTTGAGTCATTTGACTTAATTGTTTCTCGTTTCATTATGTAATAGGCTCCGGCTGGAATCTTGCGTTACCCTGCCAGTCCACAAGGATCAAATTACCGAGACGATCTTGAGGTAGTGTACGTTGGCTATGCTGCAGATGGGTCCCCCGTCCTGTCCATCCGACCAGCCCAACCTGCCGTCTCATCATCCCCGAAGGAGAATATTGTCACCCTTCTACCAGCCGGAAGAGCTTCTTCTTCAGGAGATGATGATTTAGTGACGTCAAAAAAGCACTCTGACGTTGCTATTCTTCGCATCTTGCTAAGACTTATCCGAGTACTTCAGCGTCAACAGGAACTGGAACAGTCTGGAAAATCCACCTCTTCATTCAACGTCTTGGGCTATCCCAGACATTCTGTGTGAATCACTGTTTATTGATTTATTTCTATTTTTCTAAACTTAATGATTTGTTTTCAATGTATTCTGTCTGTTTTGGATAACAATATAATTTAATGAATACCAAACCAATAAGCAATTATGACTTGTGGGTACCTAAGAACTAAGAAGTAAGTAGTGCAATTGTAAGTTAGCATTGCTCGGAAGTATAACGATATAATAAAGACATGGATTTTTGATTTTTAATTGGACGAAATACTGGAAGATGCATACTTTACGTATTTGCATACATGACGTTGGCAAGAATCGCGTGACTTCTTATTTGGGGCTTGTGATTTCAAAATTCAGTTTCATCATTAAGGTGTTTTTATAATGTCCCAATAAAACAGAATCCTTATTTTGAATATGAATATGTCAAGACGACATCAGATTTAATTCTGTTTTTCATCATAACAAGTTTCTAAATGGCTTATTGAGAGTGATAATCCCGTCTGCTTAAGGTAGTTCTTACGTAAGTCTCATTTCACTCCATGAATTTTTTAAGCAACCTTATCATTATCAGGCTTTGCTTCATTTCAATTAGAATTTTAAACAATATGGTTTTTGTTTTTATTTCAATACTATGCTTATGCACTACATCTTCCGCAAATTTAAAACCTACGAGTTAATTCGTTTCTAAAAACAGCAAACTTTCCGTTAGTGATAATAGTACAAACAACACATGAATTGAACTACTAAAATATACCATTTATATTTCTCCATCCTATTGATAGCAATTAAGTTCTTGATTGATTGCCTGTTCCTCGTCCTTGTAGACGGAAATTTCCTTTGGCATAAAAACATTCCAACACAGAAGATAAGGATGACGATGCAATTACTATTTCATTGAAGTAACTGGATGAGTGCGTGCGGTATTCCAATGGCACAAGTGACGATTCATTCAGCTGGAAGGCAAACCTACTTTTGTGTCGCGTAATATTCCATTTTAAAGCAAACAACTTGTTGACCATCCTACGGCATCCGCCAATACGCATTCATCGTCAACTGACATATTATTATTTATCATCTTGGCATGATTAAGTACCTCATATACACACTGCCCTCTTGAAACTTTGGAGTTGTTGTCATCAACTTCTGGATTAAATTTTAAGAACGAAAATGTATAAAAAGGAAGAGTCTCTCAGCACTGCCAACTTAATCCACCTTCGATCCCACTCTATCAATCAATCTAACTCGACTTTCAAGTCAAATTATCGCTGAATATTTATCATTTTAGAAATATATTATTCAATTTCAAAGTTCAAAGAATTTTTTTAACATGTACTCCTTGGTTGTTACCACTGCCATACTGTTGGCTGTCACGAATCCTTCACTCGGTACGAATTGCACTAACGTCTTAACTGTGGAATCTACGGGATTGTTAAACTACCTGGCAAATGTCTCTTTCTACGCTCCTCACAACATGACTGGAGACTGGGTATTGGACATGGAGACTGATGTCCCGTACACTTTTCTTGGCGTAAGTATTGTCTAAATATGAATTCAAAATATTCCATGATGTCTGTAATTTTGTACTTCAATTAATTAATGCCCTTTTCTTTACTATTCCACAGGGCTGGGGAGTTTGGATAAGAAATGATCCTGACAAAGGCAAAACTACTTTCCGCACAAAACGAGATGACCTAGTCATTAACAAGGGAGACTATGTGACCTTCCGTTTCAGGATAAGCTGGTTCACGGGAGAGCCTAAACCAGAAGTAATCAGTTTAATTTGGGATGGAGAGCAACTTTGTTCTGATAATGGAATATCCGTTCGAGACATCAAAGCTGCGAGAGCAAGAAGATATGTGAATAGGAATATTCCTGGAAGAATGAGATTTCCCATTAACTAATTGTTGAGTTTTCAAAATTTTAACTTAAACATCCTTACTGTATTTTAGTTTCTATGATTATCAACCACTAATGGGTACTGCGAATACAATAGACTGAAGATATAGTTTAGTTTTTTAGAATCAAAGTTATGTAACTTTATTATCACCATTAAATACCAAATGATGTTTTTACTCAATAAATAGATGAAATTTACGAGAATTGCTGAGGTGTCATGTCAATTCTGTCATTGCATTCATTGGATCTGCAAATCTGCATCATTAAGAGAGTGTGCGATTCACGACAGTCTCACAACTTACTGCATGCAATTCCCTGAAAAGCAGACGGTAACATATAAGTACATGATTCATTCAGCATATTGCATTGGTAAGGATAGTTCAAGGAGACTGACTAATAATAAGATTGAGGACGACATTATACGAATCTTGTCTTCTGACTCCAGTTCAGGTTGTACAGACATCACAGCCTTTGCTCGAGCTGCTGAGACATTGATCCGGCCTATGACATCATTGCTGTCTGCAGTTGAAAACTGTCAAGAGACCAGTAACAGTTTTAAAAGCGCCAATCGTTCAACTATATACCTTTTTAATGGACCATGAAACTTAAGATAGTTTATATTACGTGATATTCATGTGTTTTCTCAATCAAAGGAATCCTGTCAGCCTGAAGCCCAATAGATTGACTGGACTCACTAATGCAGACATGAGTGGGAATCGGAACTGTGTCGGTGCATGATTCCTGGTTTCCATTGAATTGTGCTGTTGTGTTAATGAGGAATGTCCCCAAATTCTCAGAGAAACTGGTAGTAATCTTGTATTCCTGCAATAGTTTACATATCGCATTCACCAAACAAAACGTTATAATGCTATGCAATGCAAAACTGCTAATAATTATTAGAAAACGGTTTGATTGTGTTAGAAAAAAATTCATACCGAGCTTGAAATCTGAACTAAACGGAACATCACTGCTCCATCAGAATCATAAATGTTTATCACATTATTATTTGCGTCACCATCGTTGTTAGCTGCGATTTCAGCTGTGAATCTTTCCGTGCTAAAATGATCGCACACAGTGTACTTTCTACCATCTGAAATACGTACAAATGAACAGCATGCAATGAGAAACAACAAAAAGTATTTTACACATTTTCTAGATTTACCTGGAAGTAACTGAACCTTCAAGAAATGAACTTGCTCAAACAGTTCATCCATGACGGAGGATTTGCTAGGCATGGAGTCTTTATATAATACGACGAGAAATAACTTTGCAAAGTTTTGCAAACGTTAACTGATGAGGTTATAAAATCTCACACACTTCTGTTATGACTGATCACTGACACTGAGTGAGTTGTCCAAACCAGAATTAAAACTCGAGAGAAATTTCACTGGAACGTAGACATTGACGAAGAATACATTAGAATAATATAAAGGACATGAGAGATTGCAAACTCCGAAGTAATTGTAGAGACTCTCTTTCAGTAAAAGAAAGATTAGTCACGCTTGTTTAAAATTAACTTGAGAAATAAACCTAGTAAAACAAACGAGCGTATATATGTCTCTTCGTTTGTCAAGCATACAGTCATATATTATATTCGACCTAACAGCAATGTATCGGGAAAGGTTTTTAATTTCAAAGTAAATGATTCGCAACATCGAACAAGAGCTTATACCCATACAAGGTTACTCCCTGTAAACAAAAGATAAGATGAAATTCCTCCCTCGAAGATACACATACACACATTTAATATACACAAGATGAGTATTGTGTGTGACCTATTCAATATTAACAAATGTTCTCCAAGCACTCACTTACAATTAAATCATATAGTAGTATACAATCGATCACCACAAGGAATTACACGAATTCTGCTAAAATATATCTGTTCTGCATTGAGCAGTGTGTGTCATTTTCCAATTTGTTGCCGAGTAATCAACTATCAACAATCGGTAATATATATATATATATATATAGATATTACATGAAGTACAGCCAAATCATACTCTATGTACACTGTACACACTCACGTTCCAGTGAAACCTAGATAAGGTGTCATATATTTAGTTCCTGTAAGCATATTGTTCATTGAAAATTATCATAGGCTGGACGGTTATTATTATCAACATATATATTGTAGTTATAACATTTAGAGGAAATAAAACATTCGACCACATTGGCCTCTTCTTGTTTTGCAGCAGTCTCAACTTTGCTCAGTCCATGAACTACTGTGCAATTTTTTCAACCAAGTCATAAATTAAAACCCAATCACTTATCTGATGTGGTCTATGAGTTCGAATTTGTGGTTTCAATTTTCCACACATGCTTATTCTTTAGATTTTTCAGACAATAACAAACAAGTTATAATTTATATTTTGGACGCCGACCGATTATGCAGAAGAGTTTATACAATGAGTAACCTAAATTCAACCAAATTTTTTGAGTCTCACAAGCATCAGTATTATTTTATATTTATTTTGCAGTTCATTTGGTAATAATAGAGAAGGAGGAATCCCCGAGGACCTAATAAATATTGGTTCAGTGTAAAGACAGGATATGAATTGACATAATTTCCCTACTCACTTGAGATGAGTTTTCAAAACACAATGCATTCTATATACGCGTACTCTCTCCAATAGAATCAAGTAGTAAGAGTCAGAAAAAAGGCTTGTTTTGTTTAGCATCCCCTCACTTTAAATAATGGTTGTGTAGTCTCCATCACAATTCCAACATTTCCAACTACTCATTATCACTAAATGAGTTTTGAGGGGATTATTAATTCTGGTCATCACAAATACCACGGCTTGTGCATACATATATCTTGTTAAAATGCACGTACACTGAATGTGATAGGAAGCAGAGGTGAAATGTATGAAATAATGAAATAACGGTGGGAAAGCGTATATCTATTATATGATGTTATGTAATTTATTTCCCCTTCATTTGTATATTCCCTTAGGAAGAATATAACGGTGTCATTTGTAGCCTGGTGAGAAGGACATGGTTTAATCACATGTAAACAAGATTCGGACAATGTAATAATACGATTGCTTCTTCTTACGAGAAGACTTGGAAGGAAAAATATGTGAGACAACAAAGAGATGCGTATCCTACTGGACATCGCAAGTAAAACATGAGAATTCTCTTGACAAAAGAAGAAGCCGATGAATTACCTTGTGGTTTGGATCATCACAGATTAAAACTGAAGATACGATTGAATAAAAAGAAATGCCTATGGATGCCAGAGAGAACTTTAAAGCACCCAGTCATTCTGTATAATCCTCGTGTCCTCCTGTCACGTATCAAGATAATCAGAGAGGAAGGGAGATCTCACAGTAGGCATCCTGTCAGTGATGACATTTAGATGAGAAAGCACTCTCCTTCAGTCTACCTTTTCTACTTTTCATCTCAATACGCCGAGGAACTGTATTGTCTTTCTTTCCACCTTGACTATCTTCTCTGAATAATAATTCATTACGTCGCTTCTCCTGTAAACTTTATTTTTATTTTGATTTTTAATAATTCCACATAGTATGTTTAATTATCACAGCTAGCTACAATATTCCAGTGTAGTACATATAATATATAGGAGAATTATTCGTAATGTTTGAAAACAAGTCCCTTACTGCTGTAATTATGCACGCTTACAACTGAGTAAATTGTATGAAGTATTGAGGAAACAAAACCCGTAAAATAGCTTTAGATTATACTTAAAAGACATTGATTTAATTAGCTATGCCTGAAGAAAATAATAATGAAAGGAGTGACCAGTATAACGAAACAGAGACACACTGCAGCTGATTTCTAAAGATGAGAGCGTCTACTTTTAATAAGTTTTAACATGGTGAAATACAGAAAGATGAGAGATGGGCTCGTTAAGCATGAAATGTTTGGATGTTCACAATAGCTCATAGCATACGAGAGAAAGTTCTGATGGTTTAGTAATAATGTTCATGTTGAGTAGCCACAATGGGAATCCCTGACCATCACGTAAAACTCAACAGAGATGCATTATGCAAGTCCCGTCTACCTTGACATTCGCTCTGGAGAGCATTGTTAAGTGATGATGAGAAGTACGCGTATATCTGTCTGCTATCTGTCTAACCTGTCCCTCCTCAATTTAATTTGAATGAACTCTTTTAGCTGTGTGAACATCGATGACCATAACTAGCCAAGTTTAAAGTCTTCGAACAATTGAACAGGATGTGAATTTTTGGAGAACCGTTAGTTTAATTTTTTAGGGTTCATTTTATCTCTCTACCTTGTTGGAAATAAAATGAAGGAGGAAGCACAATAATCATTATCTCTATATATATATTCCAGCTTCACATTGAAAAGCAATATTATATTGATCGAGTGTATGTATGAAATTATCTCGTGCTGTATGTCTATAAAGTTGCTTATCAACTCTGGAGGATTATTCATAGGGAACAACAAATCGACAGTTCTTGTCGACAACTTAATAATAACAGTCAACAACCCAGGATACCGTTTGAAGAAAATAGAAGCAGTCCAGGCTCAAAGTGAATGTGAGAAGTGAGAATGAAATTAATATTGAAATGCGTACGAGTGAAATCGTCAAACTTTTTAGATGATTGACGTGGATTATCTCTTGCCTGCTTATGTGTGATAAGGAAACCAATAAAATATGTACATTTTTATTTTAATATTGCACACACACACACACAACAAACCTGGGTTAACTCTTCATCACTGTCTTCAATCCTAAAGATTCAGGCAGCATTTGTAATAATCATAACATCATCGACATTACTAATTGTAAGAGCACGAGATATGTACGTTCGTTTAATGCGTATATAAATAAATAATCTGTTAACTTTTAACTGTAAATTTGTACGCGTGGGTCAGATTTTTTTTCATTTTTTGAGACCATTCAAATCTCAAACCTACTAGAGTACAAATTAGCACCCTAAGCTAACACGTTCCATATGACGGTAAGGAGTTTCATTACGATACATATATTCTTCGGACGCCGGGATTTGCTTACTTAACTTACTTTGTCTAGACAAGGTCAGATGATCATTGATATTTAAATTTTAAAACTGGTGATAATCGGAACAACATCATAACCTACACACTCTGTACCGAATTGCCGAGCACGAACCACGTTATAAATTATTCAAGGTAGCGCATATGTTGAATTTGATTGAATTATCACTTTCATAAAAATGAGAAGCGTCTGCATATGATAATATAGAGTCTACAGCTAGTTCGCCCGATCTCGAACAATAATACTTGGCTTAACTTCGGAACAAACAAATCTTTGTTTCCTTCAACTAAACCAGTTCATCTATTTCTATTTCTATATGATGCATGGATGAATAGAAACAAATAAGCTCAAGCGTGTCAAGAACTACATACACTATATATAGGAATATCGATATACTGCAAAATATTAGAGAGAGCAACGTATGCACAGTGATGCAATCCCTACATATATGTGTTATCGTCCGGCTGCCAAAGCTGAAAAGTATCCCAAACACACTTGTTATAATAACAACACTAAAATTAAACTTTAACTACATGAACACTTTTTGTGTTTATTTTTCTCCTAACAATAAAGGACGCAACACAAATAACGCTCAAAGAAACGGTTCTGATGTGCTAGTCGCACCATCGGTTTAAATTTATTTCCACGTGGAGTCCAAAGTTAATGGAAAAACTAATGGACAATGCATGTAATTACAAATTAGGAGCAAATGAAGTGCAAGAAAGCCTTTCGGGTAGCGTTGTTGAACGGAGGCACACTCCCTCATGTAAACTTCATGTACATGAAGAACATTAAGGAATATATATTATGCGTGTACTACTGTTTTCAACTTATTAAATGGATATCTACAGGTTAAGACAAACCTTCAGGGTCATCTGATGATCAGGTTACACCGTTTTAAGTACCTTTTGAAATCTCATTTGTAGTACGCCATTCATGTATTAGTACCAATTCTCTCGTGGGGTCTTTCTGCTCTCCAAGCCTGCAATTTTTGCATATATAGACATCCATCACAGACATTCAAATAAGTTCCTGTGGGCAGTCTCCTAAAGTCTCAACCATCCATTACACTCAAGTATTTAGTTTCACGAACAAACGGATGAAAAACAAGCAAACGAAATCTCTCCATGAAGTGTTTGTGTTTACACTTGGTAGAAATATTTCCCACCGGCAAGAATATATTTAAGTAAAGGTTAGTGTTCCTCTATCACGTCTCGCGAACCATGACCACAAAGCACGGTTTAGGTTGGACTGCCCATTAAACGATGATTACACTACAAGAGAAAGAATCAACAGAGTTTAAAGAATACTTAGGATAGTTAACCTTTGTCTTAAAATTACCACACACACAACATAATATTCTTCTTCTTTCGGGAGTCCATAAGGTTAGTCATGGTCCACGAGGAGACCTTAAGTCATATAATAAGTTGCCAGTAGAACCCTTACATAAAATATACAACTTTACATATAAGAGCGCATGGCGAGCATCATCATCAAACAACCTTTACCACACGATGAGAGAGACTCAAAAAGACCCGACAGCTGAATTTACAATTTCAATTTCGAAAAAGCAAATGCTCGGCTCTGTGATACATTTATACACAAGACACTTATTAAGTAGTAAGACTAACACGTTATCTGTATATACTCTCTGTTTGGGATCAAGAAAGTCATGATTTACTGGTACAAAGCCAACCATCAAATTATCTCCTTGCTCTCTGAAGCCGCAGGACAAAAGTAACGGGAATATCGTGTTGGATAGAATAATTTGTCATTTTCTGTTTGGTCTAATTTTTCATAATTTGTGGTTGAAGTGTGAAAATAGAAGTCTTGTTTTATTTTCCTTTGATAAAAACGACCGTTTGCCTGCTTTAGTCTTGTTTGTACTTTACTCTACCCTCTTGTCTCATAATGTGAGTCTCACTGGCATTTGTCTTGTTGAGACTCTCATTATGATTGTGTTGGACTTCAAAAGAAGACCCTTTTGTAAGACACTGGAATAAAATTATCATTTGTCTTTCTTTTAAACGATGTCCTATTCTCCTATTAGACTCTCATCGATTTTTTAAGAATGCACATCACATCCTACTATTCAACATTGTTCTGATGATGTACATATAGGGTTATACATACTTTTAGTGTGGAGATAAGAATGAGAAACGGGTAGAAACTTCACACACACAACTCATTTCAAACTATCTTCTCGGTATTCGAAAGGGCTCTCGTCTTATTGCTATACGGTTGTAGTTTAATTTTCTTTATGGCCATCATTTAGAAAATAATTTCCTTTTGAATTGCTTACTTTCAAACTTTCATCTCTGTGTGTGTATACCTTCTTCCCTTTGACACAATGAAGTCGCCCTGCATTTTTTCTTTCAGGTTTTTGGGTGAGATCAAAATACTCAAAAGTCTCGCCAAGGGAAAAAGGAAAGCTCATTTTCATAAATTGGCAGTAAGCGTTATTCACGGACTTCACAAAGTATTTGAATTATGAGTTTCCGATTTCCATCCAAGATTTTTCTTACTTTGGCCCATCTGCGATGGGAAGCTAGAAAACTAACAAGTAAGAGCTTGAGTCAGGCTTGCGTTATTTTACAGAGGTCTATTACATTTACTTAATCTTCATCTTTCCTAAATAGAAATCCATTAAGGGCCTTCCTCAAACAAGAAATAATACTCAACGCAATAAGACAACTTTGAGTGTACAAAAGCAAAAACTGTAAAGTAAGGTTTGTACTCTGTTTGTAGAAAACGGTTTCGGTATTTTTATTTTATATACATCTCATGAAGAGTGTAGGGAAGTAGCTTGATGGAAGCAAACACCGTTTAGTAGTTTACTTCTATGTTTACAGTCTGCGGGTATTCCTTATTCTTAGAAATTTTACCTCACGACTTGTTCATTTGGTTTACAAATAATGAACTTCTCAATAGATTTGCGTAACTCCTTGTAATCCTATTAGGATAATCGGTAATCTACTTACAGGCCAATTAGTACGGAGCGAGACAAAGGGGAGTTCAACCTCAGGGTGAATATGCTAATCCAGTCTCAATGCAAATGCCTTGAACTTCGTGTACTCTAGGTTATACACTAAGGAAGGTTGTCTTAA
>Ga0194135_10000051_pt1 | contig 62761 bp, 54 predicted proteins | sample LitLau_LLRF_2013_FD_134024 | JGI IMG/M metagenome (GOLD analysis project Ga0194135, IMG submission 134024) | Freshwater sediment microbial communities in response to fracking from North America - Little Laurel Run_MetaG_LLRF_2013 (version 2) | ecosystem: Environmental > Aquatic > Freshwater >...
ACTTTTCTGTGAGTCACTTTTCTGTGAGTCACTTTTCTGTGAGTCACTTTTCTGTGAGTCACTTTTCTGTGAGTCACTTTTCTGTGAGTCACTTTTCTGTGAGTCACTTTTCTGTGAGTCACTCTTCTGTGAGTCACTCTTCTGTGAGTCACTCTTCTGTGAGTCACTTTTCTCCAGTAATTTTATTTTATTCTCTAATTGTCTTATTGTAAACTCTAAATCAGAGTTATCATATTCTACATCATTTAATTTGGTTTTAAAGTACTCTAAAGTATCATTTTCTATCTTCTTCACTTCCGGTAACCATGGCTGTAAGAAACAGTAATTAATAAAAAATATAATCAGAGCGCTTTCAAACACATCTAATACCATATCTATTGATGCTGTTTCGTATCTTTTTATCTGGAAGCACACGAATAAAGAAATAATCAAAGATACAATCAAGGTGATTTTAACATTGTTCTTTGGCTTTGCAAGGTAGTCGAATTTTTCATTATCTGATTTGCAATTTTCCAATTCATTTTTATTATCTTTGTATTCCTTGTAAATAAAATATGTAAGTCCTGCTGTGCCTAAGACTGTTAGATAGTTTTTAAGTATCAATAATTTGCCCTCCATTTATTTTATATATTTATTCTACAAATAGGACATTTATTTAAGTCTTGTACACATTCACTGTGATAGTAATGTCCACAGTTTAATATTTTGAAATCTGTCTCGGAGATGTTTTCAAAACATATACAGCATTCATTGTCCTTGAGACTTTTTAACCTACTCACTACATGATTCGGAATAGGCTTTACATCGATAAATTTAAATATTACTTCTTTTGTCATACAGTCTGTTAAATTTAATATTTTTTTTATAATTGTTGAATTATTACAGCATTTATTGAAGAAATGAAAAGCCAAGAAAAAGATTAAAAAATTAAATAAATTGGCAATTACATTTTCTTCCATGAAAAAACAAATTAAATAACCCGTAAAAAGAAATTCAAAAACTAAATTTATTTTTTTGGAAATTTCTACGGTTCGAAGTAACTCTTCAATCATTCTTTGAGAGTCATAGTAATCTAAAACTGATATATAGAATATTACTATACAGGAGGAAATCAATAGTGAGCCTAACACAGGCGTGAAATTAGCTATCATAGAAAAAGTATTTGGTTGCAAGATTAGGATCAGTAACGTAATTATTTAAACTGAGCCAATAATTATAATTTTTAACTTTCAAAATTACTCCTGTATCAGCATCTTGAATTTCAAAGTCTGGACTTACTATGTAACCACATTTTGGATCTCCGGTATAGTTTAGAGGAGCAGTTTCTGAACACTGAGGATAAATATTTTGATTAACTCCAAAGACAGTAGGGATCCCAAACATATTATCTTTTATTTTTATAGTTCCGTCAGGATTGGTTGATTGTATAATAAAGATAGGGTAAAGAACGAACTCTTTATCAAGCGTATCGAATCTATTATATTTGCAATCTAAAGGCATTAAAACAGTGTGACCTTGCATTGCAGAATTGGCATATATATCATCAGCAGCAAAGCAATTATTCACACTTTTGCTACAATCATCTCCTGTATAAGTATGGATTGCTCCATCAAATCCAATATACGTAGTACATTCACAATATCCATCTAATGTTCTGGAGTCATAGTCATCTTCTTCTGTACAAACATGATCTCCGCAGTATTGTCTAAAGATACCATTGTTTTTACATTTGATATGATCTTGCCACAAACACTGATTCTTAGTATAAGGATAAGTATATTTATAAGGAATAAGTTGATCTCCAGAAGAAGTATGTAATAAATTAGCTTTTCCCTTGTAAACTGGAACTGCTTTATATGCTTGACCTATAACTTTATCAGAATCTAAATAATCAGAAGCAACCTTACCTGACATACACATTTCATTGTCTATAACAGGATAAACAGGAAGAGTATCATTTTGATTTTTGTAGTAGAATCCCAGATCAGAAGTATCTGTTTTAATATTGCCGTAGTAATTAACATTGTTTTGTATACATTCAAAAGGTAAAGCTGAAGAGTTACCTTGACAATAATTAATCCATTTATCCCCACAAGAAATACAAATAGGGTCAAAAGTGCTCCCGTCAGTTCGAATACAAGTAGATCCTCCCTTTCCATTTTCTTTTACAGGAAGAGGAGGACATCCTCCTTTACTAAGAGCTTGTTTACTACAAGTCCATTTATAATCTGTAGTAAAATCACAAGTACAAATTCCATCACAATTCTTACAGTCAGGAACTGCAGGACAAGTTTTTTGACAAGCTAATTTAGGAATTCCTTGTGAATCATCACAAACAAGTAACCCATCGCAACCAGAGCAAAGTTGACTCGTAGTAGTTCCTTGTTTTCTTGCATAGTTCTCAACATCTATACAACTATAAGCATTATCTACTTTATAATATCCTGAATCTGGAGTGCTAATACACATAGGAATTTGAATTCCGTCTCCATTACAAGTATTGGTTATAGGAGCAGTAGAAATTTCACAATTACAATATTCTCCCTCCCAACCTGGTAAACAATTGTTATTACAACCCCAATCCTTACTATTTTTACAAACTGCATTTGTACAATGCTGGTTATTAGGTACTTGAGGAGGACAATGTTCTGGATGATTACAATCGCATCTATTTTCACAATCCCAATTATCAGTGTCTGTTTCACAAGTAAGTTGAGAAATATCACAAAACTGATTGTCTGGGACTATACCAGAATATTTATTACAATCTACTTTGTTATTACAGTCCCAATAACCAGAAGAATTACAAGTTAATTGTTTCTCGGAACAGAACTGACCTTCGGGAATTATTTTAGGAAGATCAGGGTCAACATTACAGCTAGAAACATTATTACAATCCCATTTTCCGTTTATACATGTAAGTTGAGAAGGTTGACATTTTTGTCCATCAGGTACTACTTTCTCGGAAAGACAATCTCTATTACATTCCCAATTAAAATTAGTATCTTGGTTACAAGTAGGAGGGTTAGGACAATCAGGAGCAGGAGTTAAATCGCATTTATTCACGCAAGAATAATCTCCATCTTTACATACTGAAACTTGCCCCAAAGGACACACTTTAGAGCAATGATCATCACATGTATTCTTTTTTTCGTATGAAAAACTTCCGTCTGAATTACAAATTGAAGTATACCCACATTCTTTATTGTCATCGAGTTTATTACATTGACAATTTTCTCCTGTAAATCCTGCTTTACAAGATGCACATTCCCAGACATTTGTAAAACTGTCACAAAGATAATTACAATTATCCTGTGGAGGAGTACTTGAACATAATTTCTTACAAACTCCGTCTATAAATTTCTCATCTTTACCACAGGAAGAAGTGGGTGTTTTTGAAGTAAAGTAATACACAAATATCCCAAGTAGAATTATTACTCCGATAATAATTATTAAAGTTCGTTTATCCATTTAATTAATAGTCCAATGGAATAATTCTAAAGTTTTTAATATATAGTTTACTTTATACTGTAAAAAAATTCTAGAACGGTCTGGAGAATAGACAACAAAGTCTTCAGGTGAATTAAATGCTACATATGTATAATCTCTAGTCTTAGGAAGAGCAGGAACATGTTTTGCTAAAAACACTTGTTCATCTAATTTCAAAAAGAATAGTTTCTCTTCTACTGGGACACTGTGAACTATATATGTAGGTTCAAATGACTTTGCAAGAATCATAACATCTTCTACTCCTTTTAGTATCCTGTCGCTACTTTTTTTGAAGTCATCTATGTTCTTGAAATATTCTACAATAAATTTCAGATTTTTAAAATTTTTAATATCTAATCCAGATTTTATTTTTAATTTTAATGCATAAATTAATCGGTTTTTATTTTCAGAGTTAGATACAATTATTTTCCCATCTTCTAGCATACCTGGGACACTATCCTTAAATTCTCTCGGGACAAGGGGATACTCTGTAGGTCTTACTATAAAATAGTTTTCTGAAAATTCTCTTACTAAAGATTCTGTTGAGTCCCTGTCGTTAAGGAATTTGGAATATGCTCTTGTAGTGTACTCGACTAAATATCTAGCTGTCTTAGTTAATCTATTGAATCTTTCCATATTACTTTCTTCATTAAAAACAGGATAAGGAATCACTTTAGAATCTGCTTGAAGAGTATTTTCAGGAATTATGGGAATATAAAAGTTCTTAGTTTTAATACCTATTTCTTTATTTTCAAAAACAATAATTTCCTTTTCTAAAATGTTTTCTTTGATTAAAAAATTCAATGCAGCAGTTTTAGAACACTTATCAGGAGTATAATCATTTCTAATAACACTCGAAGGTAAAGGCGGCAAGGGATTTGTATAAACAGAAACTCCGTTCTCGAAAGTAAGAACTCTTATTTTACCATAAATATCTGGAGTCTGTTTCAAGATCATAGAATTAAATTGTATTTCTTTTGGAGTGGTACGAGTTAAAATACTCATACATTTGTATATATTTTTAATAAAAACGGAATCTGTGAAATATTTATTTCCTCCTTCTGAAAAAATTAATTCCATTTGAGGGAACTCTAACCTGGCAAATTCTCCTCCTATAGTCTCGAAGAGTAAAATAGTAATTCTAAATTTACTCTTCTTGTTTTTATACTGAAGATAATTTTTCATGTAAAAGGGTAGCCCGAAAGTTCCTTCCTTTTCTATTTTAGTTCTTTTGAACACAATGATGTTAGCTTGGAAACATTCTTCCAACGGAATTATCATATTTTCAAAACTCAAATCCGAATTAATAGTATTCTTTAATTCATCTTCTGAACCAAAATAATTTTGAACATAATTATTATTAGCTACTTTTGTCCTGAGAAAATTTTTAACGGAATCAATGTCTTTTTCTACAGGAACTAATTTTTTGTAAATTGTTTTATCTTCGGGTGAAAGGGTAACATAAAAACTCTCAGTTGCTTCCATCAAACAATATAAAATACTATCTTTGTTGTAGTCAAATCCTTTACGGTAAAAAACACCATCTGTTCTAAAGGGTAATGCTTCTGGATAAATATTATTTAGAATCCTTAGAATATTAATAGGAAGTTTACCAATACTGTCTTTGGGGAGATGTTTGTTAGCAGCAAGAATAATACTCTTATTTTTCTCTCTGATTATTTTTGTAGTATTGTTTTCATACACATATCTATATGAATTAGTTTTCATCATTTGATCCTCTGAGAAACAACAAGGAAAATAAGGAATAGTATTCTTTGTATCTGCTCTGTTATTCAACTTCAAACCAGGATATTGAAATCCTTCATCAGTTGAACACTTATATTTTCTAGAAAGTTCTCCTTCTAGAGGATAAACCATAGTTGGTCCTGAATAATTATCGTCTGGTTCCATTATAGTAGGATGATTACTGCAAACTCGAGCATATCCTGAGATAAATATTTCTCCTAATTGCCTTTTTAATTTATCAGTTGTATCTAAGGAAGAGTCTCTCTTGGGATTATAAATATTTATTCTAGATTCAACCTCTTCCCCAAAAAGTAGAATATAATCCTTGATTAATTCTTGGTATTTAGTCATTTATAAATTGATTTATAAATAAATTTTTAAGACAAAGTCTAAAAATGGATAATAAAGAAGATATAGAGGTCGAGATCTGGTCTGCTCCAATTGATAGTTCTGTGTGCGATCACAAGGTTACTTTTGTGGAGAACACTACTACCTTTTGTAGACTATGTGGAAAAAATCTGTTCGAAAACATCTGCAGAGATCAAGAATGGAGAAATTTCGATTCAAGTGAAGATCAGTCTAGATGTCAATATAAAAAAACTCAAGAGAGTGGTATTAAGAAAGAATTAGAAAGGATGGGATTTCCTGTTGATGTTATTAATACTGCAGATGTTCTTTATCAATCTATTAATGAGGGTAAAATTAAACGATCCAAGCCAAGAAAGACTATTATCTTTGCTTGTGTTTTTGATGCTTATAAGTTATTAGGTAACCCTCAAACTCATGAAAAGCTTTTACAAAAATTTGAAAATCTAAGTACTAAAGATGCAGCACACGGAATTAAATATTTCAAGGAGAATTGTAACAGAGATCTTTTAAAATTAAAAGATGTCTCTCCTGAGAATTTTATTAAAGATATAATGGATAAATTTAATATTAATGAAGAAAGCACAGAGAAAGTAATTAAACTTTACAATCTTATCAAAGACAAGAGTATATTTCCTACGAGTAAATTCCAGGACGTTGCAAAAGCTGCTGTACTTTATTTCTTGAAATATAAAAAGATAGAAATATCGAGTAAGAAGTACTCTAGTACAGTAGATATCTCCGAAGTAGTGTTGGTAACACTCTACAACGAAATTTGCACTTTATGTAATAAAAAAGAGTTAATAATTTAAATATTTAATTAATTAAATATAAAATGTATATCGCAGGATTCGATATTGGATTAAAGAATTTTGCAATTTGGGTTGAAGAGTTTAAAGAAATTCCCAAATGCGAAGTAAAAAATAAATATAAAAAATCAGGTGAACCCACAGACGAGTTTCAAGAATATTTAAATAACTTGGTCAAATCAGGAAGAAGAGTATATGTAAACAAAGTAGATCTTAGCACTGACAATGATATTAAAGTAGTAATGAAGGTGAAAAATAGTCAAGTAAAAATTCAAAACAGAAAGGAAGAAGCATGTTTACTTTCTGGAGAAAGCTTTGAGAAGAAAAAGGTAGAGAAAACAGTTGATAGACATGTAACTTTGGTATCTAATTCTAACTTAGTTAAGCTAACAAGGTTTTTATCGAGTATAAAAGAGCTTCTAGATAAAATAGATTGTTTTGTGATAGAAAAACAGATGAAAAGTAATCCTAAAGCAGAGCAGCTTCAATATCACTTACGATCTTTTTTATTAATTAATTACTTTGAAAATAAAGAAATAATTTTATTCCCAAGTACTCATAAAACTCAAGTATTAGGTGCTCCTAAAGGACTTGGCAACAAAGAGAGAAAAACCTGGGCATCAGAGACTGTTAAAAAAATTTTAGAATTAAGAAAAGATACCGAAGGAATAAATGAGGTATTTACAAGAAAGAAATACGGTAAGGCAGATGACGTCTCTGATTGTTTGTTGCATATTTTAGCATATATCATCATGCACAAATAAAAACTATTATTTTTATTTTTTATAATAAAAATTTAATTATTTTTTAATAAATCCTTTCCCAACGAGCTCGTTGTATACTTTTCCTCCTATTGCAATCATTCTCCCGGTAAGTGGATTTTTAATCTTTTCTCCTGTAAGTTTCTTATCAGCTTTATAAGTAATTTCGGCAAACTCTATTACTCCTTCTGATATTGGCCATACATAACCTAATTTTAAATACTTTACTTCCAAATCAGGAAATTTTTTAGAATAGAATTCCTCATTCTTTCTGACTAGACTTGCTTGATGAGATTTATGAAAATCTACATTACCTAACCACCAAGGCATCTTAATTTTCTTAGGTAAATCTTCGTAAGTCTCCATACTGTTATTGTATCCTCGTCTTATCCATTCCTCGATTACTGTGTTATAATAAACTTTCAAAGCATCGGTATACCCTATCCACATTTTTGTTGCTGGATGATTGCTGTAACCTCGTTTCCCAACGGAATTACCTTCATCTAACACTTCTAAAATTTTAATAATCTGATTTGCTTCTAATCTTTGTTTCCCCAGTCGAGCATTATCTAAAACTCTGACCGAAAGAACAAAGTCTTCATAAGGAAGAAATGTTGTAACCATTTATATTTTACATATGATTTAAAATATTTTTTCAATTAATACCACTGTGAAACCAATTCATCTATTTTTCCTGGATCTAATCCTCCTCGAATTAACGTATTTACCGTCGGAGTGTTGTAATAGTAAGAAGTATCATATCCTAATCTATTGTAATCAAATGTCCCGTCATATCCTGCAGGTCTGATTATTTGACCATTATATGTTTGTATCATATTGAGAGATCTTGCAGGGAAAAAATAAGCTTTACTTTCTGTGCTTGTAAGATACTCGCAGGAAGTTCTAGCTCCATTCTTTTTATAATCACAAACTATATTGCTTTGAAGCACAGGAGGAAGGTGTTTGTTTTGAGTAACTATATAATCCATTTGATTTAATTAAAATATAATTTAATCCATCTTTTTCATAGGTCCCTTCATCTTCTTAGCTGATGCAGCAGGTTTAGTTTCCTTTGGCTTTATATTACTTAAAATTTCATGAGTAAAGAAAGACTTTGCTGCAAACTTCCCTATAATAAATACCACGGTTTGAAGAATAATTAATCCTACTAAAAGAACAATAGGATTCCACTCTGCAATATTTACTAATGAGTATTTCTCTGCTGCCTTATACAGCACTTCATTATATATTTCTATGTTACTTGATTGATAAGAAGCATAGCCATCCATCTCTTCGATACCAGCAAACTTCTTCAAACCAACTTCAGTAGCAAGAAATAAGTATTGTAAATACTGCTTCCAATTCTTTACAGTATTCTTCAGCTTCAAAGATTTGGAAATTCGTTTGTAATCACTTTCCATAGAAGCAAGATTTGAATACTCCGTGTAATTAGGAATGTCAGCATCTTTATTAATTTCTTTTAACAAATTAAACTCCCAGAGTAATTCTTTCTTACGAATTGCTTCCATCTCTTCGGAGTTAGTTACATAGTCTATTTGTCTCAATCCTTCTGTTGTATATACAGGAGCAGATTTTCTAATTTCAGAAAGAGTAGGAGGTTCTTTCTTAGGTTCATTAAATACGATTTTAGGACCCTCAGGTGTTTTCTTAGTAGCAGATTTTTTGGGAGGACTTTTAAAAGTAGAAGTGCTTTTCAAAGGAGTATATTCTTTCTTCGGAGAAGACTTTACCTTGGGAACAAAATCTTTATCTTTCAAAGCAGGAATGACCTTCTTTTTATTTTCCAACAGTTCCAAGTATAAAGTATTGGTTCGTTCTAAGCAAGATTCTTTAATTTCATAAGGTTTGTCTAAAGGAATCTTGTTTATAATTAACACTGCTTCGCTTTTGGGTGGCATTATGATTTAAACTCTGTTTTTCAGAGCTTTTAAGTGCTTAAAAGATTAAAAATACCGTGCTACAAATGTTATTGATTTCATCAAGTCAAAGTACAGATATTCCGAGCAAAAGAGAAGATCTTGACTTTGCCAATCAGATATTTAAGCCTGTAAAAACAACCACAGAAGAGCCTCCTAAAGAAGAAAAGAAGAGTGACCTTCTTAAATTAGCAAAAAGTGCAGTTATAGCTTGCTGTATATTTTTCGTTCTTACTCTTCCTCCCTTGGTAAAAATAATTGATAGTTACTCTAAGGGCAGTGCAGTAGTAGCTAGATCAATACAAGTAGTTTTATTTTTTGTATTATTTCTTGTTATAAACAAAGCTTTTTAAAGTTAAGACTTTTTGTTTTGAAAATGGATATTCTAAAAAAAGAAGGGTTGAAGCCTCAGCAGATTTATATCTGGGAAAATAGAATACTCTTTATCAGAGTATTATATGAAAATGAATATGTATTAATTTATGTCCCTAGTAGTTACAAACTCGGACCAATTGAAGAATTTGGAATCCCAGGTGTACAAATCCAACAAGTAACTCCTTCGAAACCCGTTGACTCAGAAGTAAAAATAGAAGAATTGTTTAAGCCTATCAATATAGGATCTGAACTTGAAAGTATAATTTGGACTAACTTTGTACAGCTTGAGAAATTTAAATCTTCAGTCAGAGATATACCATATAAACTTGCAATAGTTGGTAATTCTATCACAGTGATAAACAGACACAATGAGGTTGATTCTTATATTGTTTATAACAAAGAACCAGGGCAAACATTAGATGTATTTATCGAGCTTCCTTCTTTCATAGAAAAACTTGCTACATACAAAGAAGACATAAAAAAGATTCGAAATACTTTCCGAGAGAACTTGTTCCTGATACATTTAAAACAAATTGAAAACTTCAAGGAAAGCAAGAAACAGATAGACAACAAATTCACTGCTTTGTTAAGTGACTACACTAAACATAAGAATAATTATTCCATGTTAATTAAATTCGACAAAATAATTACCGAAGCAAACAAAGAGTTCAGAAAGATAGAAAGCTTAATGAATTAGTCTTTTTAAATTTATTTTTGATTAAAATAAATAATTAATTTAATAGTCTCCGAGTGAAAATGAGATTGTGAATTTTTCCCTATTAAACAGAGATGGATAGGTATATGGACTTTAGGTTTTTTAGAGTTTTTCTCGAGTCAAAGGTAAGACTATAAAAATAGATTTTTTGGAAGTTTTTAATTTTGAATAAATTTAATATTTAATTTAATAGTCTTCGAGTAAAAGAAAGACTGTAAATTTTTCCCTATTAAAACGGGATGGATACCTACCCAGACTTTAGGTTTTTTGAAGTTTTTCCCAAGCAGAGAATAAGACTGTAAAAAATGGGTTTTTTGAAAGTTTTCATTTTTAATTTTTGAATAAATTAAATATTTAATTTAATAGGTTCCGAGTGAAAGATAGACTGAGAAACCTTAAAATAAAAGTTTTCAATTAATTTGGTTTGGTAAGATAAGTGCTGGCTTGCTTGGGAAATATATATAATTATTTTTTCTTAAAAATAATATAAAATGACACCAGAATTTGTTGTCACAAGACTTATAGTATTACTCACAGCAGCTTTCTTGGGGTACATCACAGCAACGAAATTAGTTTCTCCTGTAATTTTGAAACCAATGTGTTTGGTAGATTCTAATTCTTGTACTCGAGTAGATCTTTATGCATATAAAAATAGTTTCATAGGTACAATTTATCCTAGTGGAATAGTTTTATGGTACAATGGAGCAAAACTTTATATCTATGGACAAGCTCCAGGTATGTGTTCTAAAGGTCAAGCAGTAGATGTCCTTGATGTACAAAATAATAAATTTATAAGAAATAATTATGAGTGTATTACCGACTCTGATAGTGTTTTTAATTACTATCAAAATATTCTCAAGGTAAACAAGACCAGCATTTATTTACAAAATGTAAGTAATGCATTAGAAGTATTTCAACAAATAGTTGATGAGAAAATTATTATTGTTTAATCAATTAATTACTTCTTTCTAGGCGGACTTTTATTCTTATTCTTTTTATTTTTCTTTTCTCCTGTATTTTGTATTTTAGGAGAAGTTATAATCGGTCTTGTATTTACAGTGTTTTGTATTACATCAAAATTATTGTCTCCGTCTGGTAACATTATAGTTTTTTCTGTTACAGTTTTTGTATTAAAAGATTTTCCTTTAATTTTTAGAGAAGGTTGTTTGGGGGAAGTTGTAAATGAGGTTTGGGGATTATTCGATGAATTAAAATAATTAGGTTGTTCTAATAAAACATCTTTGTTTTCTGGTAATCCATATTGTGCCCAAGCATCATTATACTTTTCATATATAGTAGTTACAAGATCATTATATAAATCAGGATATTTGTCAAATATGTCATATACTACTTTTTCAATTGGTTCACTCACTGTCGAAATTATTATATCTTTATTGTCTTTTAATTTTTCAAAGAATTCATAAATAATTTTTGAATTTATAATATTCTTTTTTGGGATTATTTCATAAGCAGTTAGTCCATATAAAAATTCAATTTTATTATTAAATTCAGAATTAATTTTAATAGATGAATTTTTTAACATTTCAACTGCTTCAGCATAAGTTGTATTTTTATTAGCTTCACGTATAGTACTTACTAATAAAGCACATGCTGATAATAATCCGATAGATGCTGCAATTTTAAATACTTTAAATTTATTTTGACATTTTACATCGCACCTTTTTATATCTTTCTCATTTGTCTTTGTTTTACAAGTATTTTCACAATTTTCATCCTCAGAGTTTAACTCGGATTCAATTTTACCATTTAATTCATCTGCAATTTCATTAAATTCTTCTTCTAATTCTTTATCATTAAATTTTTTAATTTCTTCATAACGTTCCTCGCCTATAGCACTTTTAATAAATTGTTGATCAGGATAAGAAAGAAGTCTTTTAATACTTTCTTCAGTAAGTGGATCCTTTGATAAATTTTTTATTATTTCAGTGAGGTTATAATGCGTTCCTTCTTCCTTTTTCATTGCACTATCATACATATCATATCGGAGAGTGTAATAATTCCGTTCTTTAGCAGGCTTGGATTCGAGATTAATATTTAATTCCTTTTTGCCGAAATTTTCAATATCTTTGTAACGTTTCTCGCCTACTGTACTTTTAACTAGTTTTTGATCAGGATGAGAACGAAGTCTTTTAACTTTTTCCTCAGTAAGTGGATCTTCAGCTAATCCGTTAATTATATCCTCCATATAAAACCCAGATTCGCCATCATTTATTTGAATATCATATATACTTTCCCAAGAAGTATCGAATTCTTGTTTTGCCCCATCATTTAATTTAGGTTTAGCTTCTTCTTGGATAAAAATAGGTACCTTATTTTCTATTTCATTTTGAACCACATTGGACGCAGTTTTAATACTTCCAGCAGAAAACTTAGATTCTGCTAACAAACTTGCAAAAGGGACATTTTCTACGTTCTCTTCTTTGTTAGGAGATGCTGATAATCGTAAAGAACTAGGTTTAACTTCTTGGATAAAACTTGGTACCTTATTTTCTATTTCATTTTGAACTACATTGGATGCATTTTTAATACTTCCAGCAGAAAACTTAGATTCATTTATTAAACTTGCAAAGGGAACATTTTCTTCTCTGATATGAGATGCTGCTGATGCTACTCGTAAAGCAGAAGGAGATCTACTTTTTTCAACAAAAGGAGATTTACTAGCAGACTTGCTTTGAAAAGAAAATGATGGTTTAACATCATTTTCAACAAAAGGAGATTTACTAGCAGACTTGCTTTGAAAAGAAGGAACTGGGTTTTCAGCTTCTAACAAAAAAGGTGACTTACTTACAGCCTTAACAGGAGGGGGTGTTTTACTAAAAGTTCTTTTGTCAAATAATTTTTCAGCAAATCTGTTTTTAGATAAATTTGGAGACATCATGTTACTTGTAATTTCTATAGTCTCAGGTATAAGATCGGAAGAAGGTTCGTGGTTATAAAGTATAAATATATCCAAAGCTTCATTTTTATTTATCTTCCCAGACTCAAAATTTTCAATCGCCTGTAGTTCTGCACTGTTTGCTTCTTCTCGAGAATCAATAATTTCCAATTCACTCTTATTATTCTTTAGATATTTAAAAATTTCATCATTGAAAGTGTGTCCACATTTTAATAATGCAATACATAAGGCTAGTCTCTGCTCGATAGTATGCAAATGACCAAAGTGCTTGAGCCTATTCAGGTTTCTTTGCGATAATTCACAACCGCTAATCATTTATAAATAGCATATAATAATTTTATATTTAAAACTTTACCTATTAGTCTTATAAATGAGCACTTCTAAATATAGATTACTTGACGATGACTATGCTCTCGAGGCAAGAGATACCCGTATAATGCCTACTTCAGATAGAAGTTATCCTTCTATAAAACATATTGTTCACAACAATGAGCATTTAGATGAAATATTTGGAAAACGTCCTGCACATGCAAGACTATGTGATGAAAATGATGAAGTTTGTATTAGACAAGTAGCAAAGACAAAGAATGAAATTTATGCCGCAGCTGATAAATTCTTTGAAGGAATTTATTTCACAAAGATAAGGGAAATGCAAAATAATTCTATTTACAAAGCATCTATTCAAACTCAAACATTTGGAGAACCTAAATACTTGGTTGTCGTGACACAGAATGACAGATTTCCTATTGGAACAACTACTACAATAGATAAATTAAAATGGGTATGCATTCAAACTAGAAGAGGAATAGATAATGATATTAAAAATTTTAGGTCTTATCCATACAAGAGACCATTAAAAACTATATTTGACGATCGTATCATACAAATAACAAGAATAAATGGTATTGCAACATATGATTGCGACAGCCTTCCTTTGAAGATAGAAGTAATAAATCTCAAAGAAGAAGAGCCATTGGCAAAAACCGGAACTGTGGTTGGTGCAATGGATTTATTTCAAACAGTCATTATCATGCTGGAGTAACTTAATTTATTTTTTAATAAAATAAATATTATTTTTAATAACTTTGGAGTGGAAAGAAGACTGAAAACTTTTCCCCTATTAAAATGGAATGGATACCTACACAGACTTTGGGTTTTTCTAACTTTTTTCCGAGTGAAAAGCAAGACTGTACAAACTACATTTTTGGAAGTTTTCAATTTTTAATTTTTATTAAAAATAATATTTAATTTAATAACTTTCGAGAGAAAGATATACTGAAAACTTTTCCCTATTAAAACGGGTTGGATACCTACCCAGACTTTACATTTTTTGTACTTTTTCTCGAGTGGGGATTAAGACTGGAAAAACTACATTTTTCAAAGTTTTCGTTTTTAATTTTAGATTAAAATAAATATTTATTTTAATAGTTCCCAAGCAAAAGAGAGACTAAGAATTTTTCCCTATTAAAACGGGTTGGACCTACCCAGACTTTACATTTTTTGTACTTTTTCTCGAGTGGGAACTAAGACTGTAAAAAAAGGATTTTTGGAAGTTTTCAATTTTTAATTTTCATTAAAAATAATATTTAATTTAATAACTTTCAAGAGAAAGAGAGACTGGAAACTTTTCTCTATTTATTTTGGGTTGGATACCTACACAGACTTTACATTTTTTGTACTTTTTCTCGAGCAGAGGACAAGACTGTAAAAACTGCAATTTTCAAAGTTTTCAATTTTTAATTTTAATTAAAAATAATATTTAATTTAATAGTCTCTGAGCAAAACTAAGTCTGGGAATTTTTCCCTATTAATTTTGGCTGGATACCTACCCAGACTTTAGGGTTTTCTAACTTTTTTCCAAGTAAACCCAGAGACTGTAAATTTTAACTTTTACTTTAAAATTTTGATATTGTAACTAAACTTCCTCTGTCTAAAATCACACTGTCATGAGTTTCTACTATTACTTTTGGGAAGGAGTCTCCCTTTTTTAATTTCAACAACCCAGATGCTTTAATAGTATAATAATTTTTTCCTTCTTCAATGTTACTTATCTCTGTATTTTCTAATAAAATTCTTGTTACCGAATGTTTTTCCGAATACACTAAAATAGATAAATAAATAACAAAATGAGAATTTACATCTGCAATTATCTCATTATTTAATTCCGTCACATATTTATCGAGTGTCTCTCCCTTCAAAAGTAACGCTAATGTTATATTTGGTAGGTAAGTTTCTGTCAAAGCAACTTTTACACTGGAATTTAATATTGGAATATCCGAAATGGGAATGAAAAAACTTTTCATTTTTATGAAAAGTAATAAGCTACGTTTAATTGTTAAAATTGTTTAAATTGTTAAAATTGTTTAAATTTTTTGGAGTAAGATATGATGAATAGTACTCATTCCACCTAAGTGTCCTCCTATTAATTTTTCTTTAATTTGAGCCTTTTCCTTTGTTGGTTCTTGATACATTGACTCTACTATACTAATTAATCGTCGAGCTGAAATCTCCTTGAAAATGTTTTTAACAGTTTCCACAGTAGTCTTCTCGTGATCTTTAAAATATTTTTCTTTTAGCTTTTGCATAACCCAATATTGTGAATTATGAATTATAATATTCTTCTTGTGAATAAATCGGTAAATATAGTCCCGATGAATAATTTCCGCAGCAGAGTTTAACTCGGAATCGAAAATTTCAAATTCCTTCTTCCGTTCAGGATAAAGTGCAATAAATTCCTGTAACAGAGAAGAATTATTTTGTTTTAATACAAGATATCTCTCGAGTAGATCAAAATAATTTGCTCTTGCTCTTGCCTTCAAGGCATATTTAAAGTTAGTTAACTTTAGCATTTTTAATTTCCCTTCAAAGATATAAATAAATACTCCCTGTGTACTTTCAGGATTAGTATTAATTACAAACTCGGGAATGTCCTCGATCTTTTCGAATTTGTGTTCTGGTAACCCGGGAATATTTGATGTATTTTCATCGATAAAATTGAATGTTTTATTATCAAATTCTCCAATAAAATAAATCTCTGGATTCTTGTACTTAGAGACGATTCGGTTTTCGAACGAATTCGTTACCAAGAAAGAATATACTCGATCACGATTTAACTTGTCAGTAAAAGTATCAATATTAAAATCTTCAGTTGAGTCTGCCCAAGAAACCTTTTCCTCTAATTTTGAATGTAATGCTTGCTTGAAAAAGTCATAATGAGAAATATCGCAACCCCAAAAAGATTTAGACGCATCAATTTTTTTATATGTAGATACGTGCCACTTCGAAGCGTTCCACCATAAACGAAGAACGGTTCCTTCCTTGGCATCAACTACTCGATATTTGCTTTCCTTAATTTGTTCATGAAGGACTTTTTCTGGTTCATTTGTTTCAATTGGTTCATAAAAAGGAAAAGCAGATGGGTGTTCGATTACAGGAAGTTTCCCTCCAATAATATATTCTGGTGTATAATTTAGCCCTGAACATAAATTTTCATTTGAAATATGATCAAAAATTAATCCTCTGGTATCTTCCGAGTGGGTAATAGCGTAACGACCTTCAATCTCAGCACAAGTATTATTCATTTTTTATTTCTTAAAAGTAAATGTTTAAATTAGATTTGGAAATGATCTAAATATTTTATAGTAATTCCCTAATTCGATAATTGAATTTTGTATATTTTCATAGGCTTTTGGAGGAAATTTATCTTTTATGGTCTCATAATATTCAATTGTATTTAATAAATCATTAAGTTTTAATCCAGAGACTATATTTCCGGACTTTTCAATCGCGTCTAGATCTGATAGCAAAGGGTAATAATCTATACAAAGTAATCTAGAAAATAATGTCTTTGCTTCCACTGTCATTTCTTTCATTGACATAGCATAAAGCAAAGCTTGAGCATTATCGGATAAATATTCCATTTTTATTATTATTAAAACTTATATTTTAATAAATCAATTATTCTTTAAAATCATCATCGAGTAAATCCTTCCTGATTCTCTCATCGTTGAAATCATGAGCATCCTTTGACCCCATTTTAAAATCCTTCGGAACTCTATCCAGATCTGCCTTGAAATAAAATATTCTATCCGAAAGAATACTGCTTGTACTTGTATTATCGATAACCATTGCGCAGTGATCTGCAGTAAGAGCATCGAAAAGATCTTCAAAGTCTTTGAATGTAGGTATCAATCCACCTATGAAATTTTCATATATAACTTTTCTATCATTTGTAGCAGAATTTGCAAGTAAAAATATATAATCCAAGCAAACTCTTACAACAGGAGGTAAATCCATTGCCCTTTGATTTGCAAATACATTCATTTCATTCCAGTGTCTAGCTAACTTAAAAAGTGCAGGCATAGGAGGCTTCTTTAAAATAGTAGGATCAATAATCGCATCGTCAAAGATATTCATCAACCAGGGATTTTTTAAATTCTTCTTTGCAAGCGATTGTCTCTCCATAGATTTCTTTACTACTTCTGGGTCATACTTATTGAAAACAAAAATATCATCCATATGTTCTTTGTAGAAATGATTTTCTCTTTCAGATTCCGAGAATGCTTGTACACATGGAATAAACCATGCCTTTGCTACCATTATTGCTTCTATAATTTTTGATTTTCCCGTACCAGGTTTACCTATAATAAAAGTCTTAGTCCCCCATTTGACATCATCTGGTCCTATAGGATGCATTTTGTTCAAATCAAATTCGTGTATGTCAACACATCTATTCCCGTCATTGTTTTTTGTAATACCAACTCTAAGGTCTTTGTTTTCACTTCTGGTTATCGATGCCTTGTTTGATTTCTTTGTTGTAGGGGATGGCTTGATTATAGTTACCTCCTCATCTTCCTCAAAGGTAATGTCAAAGTCAATATCTGCCATTTTAAAAGCATGTTTGTATATCTTTTTAAGCTTATTTTTATATTTTTTTAATATAAAATTTATTTTTCAGATTTTTTAGTTTTCTTTTTCTTAATAGGAACCACCTCATCGTCCTCTATATTAATAGTTTCAATCTTCTTCTTCTTACGATTCTTTTCTTCTTCTTTTAAATTTTTAATCACCTCGTCTTTATTAACTTCTTCCGTGACAATTGCAGACTCTCGAAGATTAATTTCTTTTTCAATCTGTTTTGACTCTATCTTTGCGATCTTTGCTAGTTCTTCTTGTTTCTTCAAGAAGGTTTCTCTCATAGCACGTTCTTCCTCTTTCTTTCGTTCTTCTTCTGACATACTTACCTTTTCTGCTTCTCTCCTTTGAAATTCTTCCAGCTTCTTCTTTGCAGCAAGATTATCATTTTTTAATTCAATAGGCTTTTCATGTTGAATTTTCTCTTCTTCAAAGATTTGCATTACTTCAGTATTTGTAGATCCAAATCCTCCTGCAGCTCGTAAAGTAGAATCTAAAGCAATTGTTACTTCCGAGTTAAAATGAACTGAAGGTTTTAGCAAAAGTTGAGCTGCCTTGAAAGGAAGTTCGAGTTCGGGCAAGTCATGATCTACTCTTGTCAAAGTTACTTTCAACGTTCCTCTGTAACCTTTATCAACAATTCCTAATGAATTACTAAGTACGTAGCCGAAATTACTAATTGAACTACGAGGAACGATTTCGGTGTAATACCCAAAGGGAGGTTGAATTTTAATACCAGTGTCATATCTAACAGTGTTCTTTGAAATTACTTTATCTATTTTAATTAACGTGAGGTCGTAACCTTCTTCAGATGCTCTTCCTTTCTGAGGAACAACTGCTTTTTCGTCATCCAGAAAGAATTTACACAAAGGAATATCTTCATCTTTTGGTAATAAATATTTAAAAAAATTATTAGTCTTGATATAAATTTTCTTATTTTGAGGATAAACAAATCCTAAAAAATCAATACTGTCTGTGTTTGTCAGGGTAAGAACTTTATTGACCAAAACAGGAGAAAATTTTAAATTTTTCAAAAACAAAAATATTCCCTGGAGTAAGTTTTCGCTTGGATGCTTTAATTCCACATGTGAATTTCCATATGACCCATGTAAATCAAAAAGAGCTCGAATAAAAATCCAAGTATGTTCTACACTCAGAACTGGAAAATTAGCCATTTCCCAAATTTGTTTGGAAAAACCTGGAATTTGTTTTTGTGACGGATCCAAATTAAATAATTCTAAAATTCTATCTGTAAGAGGCCTACTTGGAATCAATGAAAGTTTAGCATCTTGGTTCTCAAATACAAATTTACCTTGTTTACGGTTTACAGGACAAATTGTATTGTAGATATCTAAAATATGAGAATCTCTGTTATCTAGTGTAGTTATAAACAAATTATCGTTATTGATATTTTTCTCGAATGAAATAATCCAGCCGAGTAAATAAGCATTAGCTTCCGAGTGGATGGTATCAAAGAAATTATGTTGAGCCATTTGATACTGAAAAATTTTATGTTTAACTTGATTTGCGATAAAAATAAATACAAAGGGCTAATAAAATCAAACAAAGTACAGCCAAAAGCATTGTCCAATTGCTACTTTTACCTCCACAAGTACAAGTAGAAGGAGCATCATCTTTTAGTTTAGAAGAACAAGCTGCACCTGAAGAGACGGGACCTGCCGGAGTCGCTTTGTCCGAAAATTGTCGAGCGATATGTTTTGCCATTATTATAAATACTATTTATAAAAATAAGTTAAAAATAAAATTATTGACAGAGTAAAATGTATACAAACTCTGAACTTTATGGTATATTCTCAGCAATAAAAGCATTTATAACAGATGCTTCTGAATGTTTCGGAGAAGAACAAAAGGGATTAGGTCTTTACAAGACTCTGATTGATAAAACATTATTTTCAAAGAAAGAAATTGTTAAAAAACATATAGAAATATTTAATTTATTTTTAAAATCAAATTTAAAAGTCCTAAAATCCCAAAATGTTGAAGAGTTTAATCCTGAGTCTCTCGAGTACTCTAAAAATGTAAGCTTCAATGTTAAAAACTTAATTAAGTCTTCTCCTGATCCTACTCCTATATGGAATCACTTGATTTTTATCTACAAATTAATTGATCCTTCTGTTGACTTGGAAGAAACTAATATTCTTTGTACTTTGTCTGAAGGAGAAGAGAAAAATGTAATTGAAGATATGTTTTCCCAAATCACAAGCAGTCTAGGAGATGTTAAAGATCCTATGACAGCAATTAACAATATTGTAGGAAGTGGAATGTTAAATAGTCTCGCAAATACTATTGGAGAGAAAGTCAGCAATGGAGACGTTGATGTAAATAAATTGATGGGAATGGTTACTGGAATGCTAAATACTGCTGGCGGAGACACCAATGAGGTACAAAATATTATTGGTACTGTTTTGGGAAATATGAAATTAGATTAATGTATTTTTTTAATTATAAAATTAAAAAATTTAAAATAAAATGTTTCCATCACTATCGAATCTGAGCTTATCACATTCGAATATCTGATTCACAGGAAGATAAGAATTATAATTCTTATCTTCCTGTGAAATGTTTATTTGGGAATATATATTTTCAAGTATAGTCTCGTAAGGAAAACAGTTTTCAAAGGCAACTTTAGGAATTTTTACCATTTGAACATAATTATTCTTCTTCTTTGGATTAATATAATCTTTCCAAGCAGAAAATGTATTAGCATCCTTTTTATCTATAGCAAGTTCGAAAAGAATATCTACGTAGTTTTTTATACCCAACAAATTAGGAGGATTGAATGAATTGGCTCCGTAAATCAAATTCAATATTACCTTCATAAAGTCTTTTGCATTTACAACTTCATTACACGAGTTTGCGTAACTACAAAGACCGTTTCTGTTTTCTACATGTTCAAATTCCTGTCTGTTATCAGTCAAAATAAGGTTATTTCCGAATCTTGTGCAGTATGCTCTATCGAAATCGTAAAGTCTTGCACAATATTTACTTGTTATTTCATATTGGTTGGGACCAACTACATATCTTGTTTTAACAGGTTCAGGTCTTTCAGTAATCCATATATTACCTAAATGAAGATCATTATGAGCACACTTTGAGAGATACAATGCATAAAGTGCATAACAAATCTGAAATAACAAAACATAGAAATCATACACAGTGCTTTTTTGCACTTCAATTGTTTGCTTATTTAATTCTTCTAAGAAATAACTAAATGTATTTGTATTAGAGATGTTAATTGCTTGGGTTAGAATAAATGAAAATTTTAATTTATTAAAATCAATATTTTCAAATAGAAATTGTCTATCTGAATAATTTCTAGTATTACTATCTGCAGCTAACCACAAGAGACGCCTATCTTCATTGGCAGAGAAAGTAGTCAACAAATTAGTATAGTTTTTAACAATATCTTCTGGTATCGAATCCTTATCACTAGTAATCGATGGGCGATTTTTACTAAATGTGAAAATGTATACTATATTTCTCTTCAAGTTCTTTTCATTAATTCCAGGAAGTAATTTTTTAAGATCTTCATATTTGTAATCATCCGAGTGATTAAAAATACGTATAAAGTGAGGGCAGATATTTTTATCAATCAGAGGCTTAACTACTTCAGTATAAATTCTGTTTTCATACTCTAGCGAAATGAGAGTTCTTAATTTAATTGGTCTTTCTCTGAAAATTGTTTTTTGGATTTTTTGCATGTCATCATAATCATTAATATTTTGACTCTCATAGTTACCTAGAAGTCTTAAATATTCAGTGTTCCAAGAATCAGGAGTAATAAAGAGTTTAATAAATCCAGAGTCAACGGCTTTATCATCATATTCAGCATTATTGAATTTTAATATATAAGTGTCAGTAGGACTGGCAGAATTACTCGCAATACCAATTACCTTGGAGACACATTTAGGCAAGGTCTTTATCGATTCCTTTAAATCACAGTTCATTTTATTTATAAAAATAAAATAAAATTCCTTCTTTAAATCAGCTTTAAAATTCTAGTTCGTTGTAGAACGAAAGTAGATCTTTATCGTCTTTAATCAGACTTAAAATTATTTCTTTGAAATCAGTATTCAAATTTTCTTTTTTAACAGTCACGGTTTTAGGAGATTCAAATTGTACTGTAGCCTTCTTTTGGAGATTTTTAAATAAGGTTCCCTTTCTGAAGGTATTAGCTTCTTCTACAGTACATTTAATACGAATAGTATATTTAGTGTTTTTGTCTTCCGGGATTATATTTTCACTTTTAATTTCATGCAAATCAAAATATAAAATTTGCTTCTTTGGAAGGTTTAAAATTACTTCTTTAATTTCTAGTGTTTCGGTGTCAAGGACTACAATATGTTTATCAGGATTCTCATTTACAGCAACTTGTAAAATACTTCCCGTGTAATAACAATTCTTATTTATCCATTGAGAAAGATGAATATGACCCGAGATCAATAAAGGATAATTATCTTCCCAGACATCAGCATCTTTGACTATAATACCATTCATATCCACTCCTTTGACTGACACATGGGAAAATATTACTTTAAAATTACAAAAGTCCTCCGGGAAGGTTTTTAATGCTTCAATAAATCTTCCGTCTTTAACATAAGGACAAAATAAAAGATTATCTAATTTTACTACTGTGTCTACGATGATTACATTATTTGTATACTTTAAAACTTCGAGCCAATGGTTATCTGAAAGAAAGATACTATTATTTACAGCATCATGATTACCTACAATTACATAAGTAAGAGCATGGTTAGCAAGTAAACGAATATACTTTGTAGCTCTAATTAAACAAGGTGTAGACAATCTAGAAAAACTATCTAAAGTGTCTCCCAAGTTAACGATAAGATCGAATTTATTTGTAGATAAAAACGTCTCTAATTCCTTCATATAAATTTCAGTCTGCTCTAAGTTACTGAGCATGAAATGGGCATCTCCTAAACACAATACTTTCATTTTTTATTTAAAACTTTTCCTTTTTAAAATTAATCAATTTAATAAATGGATAAACTACTTGTGATTACACTGATTTTAATAGTTTTATTATTTGTGTTATACAACAAAAAGGAATATAACCCGGAGCCTGTCTTGGTTAATCCTGTTACTAATTCAGAGAAACAAAAGTGCACGGAAATCCGAACTCCTTGCGATCCTCAAGATTTAAATTCTTGCAATAGTTCTTGTGATGAACAACAATTAAAATGTGTAGATCTTAATTCCTTCACAGATATACAGGGAAGACAAATCAATGGAGGGGGGTATGCATGTTTACCTTATTATCCCGATAAGACATGTAATTTAAATCATGGAGGAGTTTATGTTTGGACAGGATATGCTGGTACTGAAAATCAAGATTGGGATTGTTATTGTATGTATCCGGAGTATTATGGAGATCCAGGATGTGTTAACCTTAATAAAGGAATATGTTCGGGCGGAACTTGGCAAGACCCAATTCAAGGCGAAGTTCCAAGTAGCAAAAATTGCATTTGCCCAAAAAATACTACTCTATTGTTAAGAGGAGAAAGTAATACTCCATATTGCGCTCCAAATACCCCTCCAGCAGGAGGAATGTATGGAACAGTTGGTAATTTAAAACCAAGTCCAAATTGGGAGAATGTGTCTGTTAGGAGAAATGTAATTTTAGATAACAAGAGTGTCCCAGAGAGTAATAATGATTGGGCAACAAGAATTGTAAACGAAATTGCAGTCACAGGCACTCAAGAATTAGTAAATTTAATATCTGGTATGCTTTACTCTTTGCCTAAATTATCCAATTCTTTAGTAAAAGATATGTGTGGAGTTTTATATCCTAATGTAGCTCCGGGAGTTTGTGATAATATAAACGTAGAGACACAAAAGGCTTGGTATACATTCTTTCCTAGAGATGAAGTAGCTCCGAGATAAAAAGTTTTATTTGTTCAAAGTAAAAAAGAGACTGAAAAATATTCCCTATTAAAACGAGAAACCGCCCAGACTTTAGATTTTTTGGAGTTTTTTCCGAGTGGGGATTAAGACTGTGAATTTTAGATTTTTTGAAGTTTACAATTTTAATTTTAGATTAAAATAAATACTATTTTTAATAGGTTTCGAGTAAAAATAAGACTAGAATTATTTCCCTATTTATTTTAGGATGGATACCTATACAGACTTTACGTTTTTTAGAGTTTTTTCCGAGTAAGCCCATAGACTGTAAAAAACAGATTTTTCAACTTTTCAATTTTTAATTTTAGATTAAAAATAATATTATTTTTAGTAGGTTCCAAGCAAAAGAGATACTAAGAATTTTTCCCTATTAAAATAGGTTGGATACCTACCCAGACTTTATGTTTTTTTGTACTTTTTTCCGAGTGGAACTTAAGACTATAAAAAACAGATTTTTCGAAGTTTTCAATTTTCATTTTTGATTAAAAATAATATTTAATTTATTAGACTCTAAGCAAAAGAGATACTAAGAATTTTTCCCTATTAAAATGGGTACCTACACAGACTTTAGGTTTTTTAGACTTTTTCCCGAGTGGAACTTGAGACTGTAAAAAATAGATTTTTCAACTTTTCAATTTTTAATTTTAGATTAAAAATAATATTATTTTTAATAACTTCCGAGTGGAAATGAGACTAAGAATTTTTCCCTATTAAAATGGGTTGGATACCTACACAGACTTTAGGTTTTTTATAGTTTTTTCCGAGTGGAACTTAAGACTGTAAATTTTAGATTTTTGGAAGTTTACAATTTTAATTTTAGATTAAAATAAATATTATTTTTAATAGGCTTTAAATGAATGTTAGACTAAGAATTTTTCCCTATTAAAACGGGATGGATAGGTATAGGGACTTTAGGTTTTTTAAGTTTTTCTCGAGCAACCAACAAGACTGTAAAAACTAAAATTTTAACTTTTTTCAATTTTTAATTTTGATATCTTCCGAGCTAAACCAAGACTTTATTTTATAAGTCTTTTTGTCACGAAGTAAGTAACAACAGCAGTAATTATTACTAATACCAAAGCCCATATCCATTTAGGAATTTCATATTCCGGAGTAGCATTAACTGCGGCAAAAAATTTAGAGTAGTTTTGAGGTAGTTTTTTAATATCTATAATAGGACTTAAGTCTCCTTCTAAGAAACCATTGTGTATTTTGTCGATTGCAGTATAAGGATAAAGGTTATATAAACTTACTCCTAATGCCCTTCTGCTCGTTCTATCTGCTTCATCAATATATTCTTCAGAGGAAAACATATCTAAATTAGGTATTCCCGGTAAGTCTGGTATCAAACATAATGTATTTTTCTCCATGTCAAATCCTTCTATGAATTTTTGTATCTTGAAAAATCCATCTTCTCCCCAATTTGTTCCCCAGCAATTAGCACATTGCCAATATTTTACTCCGTCTTCTTCTCCCCAACCTATTACTCTTACTGCATGTCCTAAAGTATCATTTTTAGCAGGAACTGTCACGTCTTCTGGTTTCCCTTTGAAAATTCCTTTACCATCCCACTTGAGAAAATCTTCATTCATAATAAATCCCATTGCCAAGGGGCCCCATTTGTAGATATCAAACATGATTTGCTTCTCAGTCCCTTCTAAATCATTTTCTTGATAATTTAGTTGATAGGCTTTACTCGCTCTGTAAAATCTTGAAGCTGTAATTCCATCAATACAAGTATCAAAATCTCCTCCTTCTGTATTTTCACACATTGGTATAGAAACTGATCCCTCTGGTTCCGAAACTAATATATCTGGAACGCATCTTTCTGTAGTAGCTCCTTCGATGAAAAGATATTTCCCTGCATTGTAAAGAGAATTTCCTTTACATGCATAAAGCTCATGTGCCTTTTTCTCGGAAGCTTTGAATTCTTGTTCTTTATTATTAAAAATTTTTTCTGCAACTAGCTTAGGATCTGCAGTGAGACAAATTACCATATCTGCAGCTGAGAACTCTTCGTGAATTTGATTATGAGTAAGAATTGCATATCTGTCACTAAGACAGGAAACAGTAGATGTAGCATAACACATTCCGCAATTACCAGAACTTTTAATTGGAGAAAGGAAATCTTTCCAAACTACTCTGCCGTTGAAATTAACAGGGAGATTAATTTCATCCATTTGTCTTTGAGGAACGGCTCCTACGATAAAATTCTTACTCTCTGCTTCCACAGAAGAATAATTTCTTAATAGTGTCCCATAACTCTTTATTATCATTTATAAAGTAGTCTTTATAAAATAATTAGCTTTCAAGTGCCTCTCGTAATGCCCTATCTGCATCGCTTTCTTCCTCGGTTTTCTCTGTTTTCTCTTCCTCTTCCTCGGGATAATCTTTTGAATTCTCTATTTCATTTATTTCCTCAGAAATATCAGGAGCAGGAGCTTCGTCTGGTATCTCTTCTACATGAGCAGTAGAAGGTTTCTGAGATCTGGTTTGATTTTTCTTAATAATTACTACATCTGCTGACCTTCTTGCTTGCTGCTGTTGCTGGAGTTGAGTTTTATTAATCAATGAAACGATTTGAGAAAAATTATCAGAGTACTTTTTATCCTGCTCGATAATTACTTGCTTTAATTCGGCAACTTCTTTCTCGAGACCTTTGATTTTGTTATTTAGATATACAGTTACTGCCGAGATAACTAATACCTCAGTAGCAACGTGAACAGTTCTAAATGTGTCCATTTAGAAGGATATTTTATTATTTATTTAAGTGTAAAAAACTTCTTATACCAAAATTACATCTAAGGTCTTTCAGTTCGTCTCTAGTTTTCCAGGCAACTTCTGCTACCTCATAATCATCTTTATATTCGTAGGATTCATCTTGCTTGGGAATATAATTTTCCCAAATAAAATAAGTACATTCCTTAATTTTTATTTTTCTTTTATCGAGCAAGTCTTCTTTCGAGATTTCAATTCCAGTCTCTTCTTTAGTTTCTCTTATAGCACATTCTTCTTCAGTTTCTTCTTTAGAAAAGAATCTTCCTTTTGGAAAGCTCCAACATAAAGTAGAACGGCCACAGACAGCTAAATATCTATTTCCTCTTTTGAAGATAATGCCACAGCGTTTCCCATTCTTAATTGTTTTGGGATTATTAAAACTGCTCATCCTTTAATTCTTCTTCTAAAAAATTGTTGTATTTAAGAGTCTTTCCTTCGATCAATTTCAAAGCGTAAATAGAGCTCAATACTTCGATTCTTTCTTGCGAGTAACCTTCAAATAATTTCTTACAGCAGAAGACTACCTTTTTATTGAATATTTTAGTATTTTCAGAAGACAGTTGTCTAAGTTTTATTTCTATATTTTGATATTTTAAAATTACTTCCATTTTGTTTTATTTCTATATTTTGATATTTTATTTCAATTAAAACTTTTAATATTTAATTAAAAGTAAATGGAATCCTTTTTACTTCTAGATGAGACTCGTCCTGCTCCAAAAAAAGAAGAGATCTTGATTTATACCTGTGTTATTTTGGTAACAGGATTTGTAGTATTTAAAGTAGTCTGTAAAACTTTTTCCGTAGAAGAGAAAGAGATATCAGAAGAAGAATACAATAGAGGTTACAAGGAACTGAAAGATAACAATGTATCTGTATTCGATGTGGCATTTAATAATATTGCAAATGGAGTGATTTATAGTCCAATAGCAGAGGAATTATTTTTTAAGATATTCTTGATGAAATATGCATTAAGAAAATTTGAACCTGAAGTAAGAAATGTTACTCAGGCAGTTTGCTTCGGACTCATTCATAAGGGCAATAGTATATATTCTAATCAAACTCAACAATTTACTAATATACAAGCACTCTGCTCTTTTATAAATGGGTTTATTAGTGGATGGGTATTTATAAAATGTAATTCAGCAGTTCCATGTATACTTGCTCACATGATAAATAATGGTATAGCAGGAACTGCGGAAACAATTGGTTATTATAATTATCTTTCTTCTGAGAGATAAACTAATGTATTTCTGTTCTACAAACAAAGCACTTGAATGAAAACGGATTTGTTTTAAAGTATTCATTAATACAGTCGATGTGAAATGAATGACCACAAGGAGTTATATATTTATCCGAGCCAACTTCTTCGAGACAAATACTGCAGTCGTTTGAGTAACAAACTGGTATTTTTAGAAATATTTTTTTAGTGTAAACAACGAGAGGAGGAATACTTCTCTCGTTTTTGGAATATGGTACATTTTTATAAAAGGTAAACTCAACCACAGGATCTTTAATTAAATACTCCGTTTGAATTAAACTTGAAGGACATAAAATTGTGTCATTTACAGCAACAAAGTCAATATCATAAATAAGATTATCATTCAGCTCCAAAAGAATGTTAGCTTTATAGAAAAATCTATCAAGTATGTTATTACTCGGTTTCAAGTTCTCGTCGTATCTGCTATAAGAAATTTGAACTTCTTCTTTGCAGGTATACCATGAACCGTCAAGTATTGCCTTTTGCTTTTTTGCAGTATAATTCGACTCTGGGAATAAAAATTCAAATATTTTTAATTCTGAATTTTTATAAATCATATTGTCAAATTTATTTTGTAATATTTTAATTAAATTTCCATATTTTGGATTTGTAAAAATCCATTTATTAATTTCAATAAATTCAAAAATGGAATCTATTTCTTTGAAGTCCGAGGATTTAAGTTTCTGATAAAGAATTTCCATGTTGTTGTCAAACATAGTTTCTGTGAGAAGCTTTAGTTCAAGATCAGGTATTATATTTTTCTTCTTTGGGACAGGAAGTTCTTCTTCCTTTTCTTCTTCTTCTTCCTCTTCTGAGTCACTTAATACAATAACTGGTTTAGATTTTTTATTTACTAAAAGTCTAGCAGGAACTTTATTACTGTTAGTAACTTCGCGACTTTCAATTTCAGAGTCGGAAGAATCAGAAGAATCGGAATCAAAATCGGAGTCGGAAGAATCAGAATCTTTTTCGTCATTAATTTCCCTTTTTGGTATAAGTTCTTTCGACTCGTTTTCAGAGTCGAAATCGCTATCAAAATCACTATCTTCTTCAGATTCCTCTTCGGAGTCGAAATCACTATCTTCTTCAGATTCCTCTTCGGAGTCGAAATCACTATCTTCTTCAAATTCCTCTTCAGATTCCTCTTCAGAGTCGCTTTCATGCATAGGTTTTTTCTTCTTCTTTGGACGAATTGTTTTTTCTTCAGACTCTTCTTCAGAGTTGCTTTCAGACTCTTCTTCAGACTCTTCTTCAGAGTTGCTTTCAGACTCTTCTTCAGACTCTTCTTCAGACTCTTCTTCAGACTCTTCTTCAGAGTCATTTTCAGACTTCGACTCGCTGTTATCATCCTTTTGGTCGACTTTATTTAATGATTTAAGGTGTTCTTCTTTGAGGTATTCATAAAAAAAACATATAAGTATATTATTTTGACTACTAGCTTGCACAGGAAGTTTTTTTACAACTTTTATACATTTCCCAACTAGGCGACATTTACAACAATACATGTATTCACTACATTCTTCGTGTTTGCCCACTTTTAACTTGAGATTTTTAGCATAATTTATAAATTCTTCCCAGCGACCGCCTTCGTTTAAAATTATTTCTATATCCTCGCTGGGATTATTATTTCCTATTATAACTAATAAAGAAAAGCTCATGATGATCATTTTAAAACTTAAAACTTTAGTAAAAAAATCATTTAATTAAGTTTCGCAGCAAGGAGGTTGAAAATGATAGAATATTTTAATTTAGTAATTAAAATGGAGTTGATTGTTATTTTAACACTGGTTGTAGTCCTCGTGGTATTAATTTCTTGTGAAACCAAAGAAAGATATGCAGGGTATGTTCAGGGTCCTTATACAGCAGGAGATAAATATTTTCCCGAAATACAAGACGAAGAGGGATTAATGACAGTAGAAAACCCTCCTGCAGGTGACCTCACAGAAATAGGAGGAAAATTTATGCAGTTAGAGAACATTGAACCTGCATCTTAGGAGAAACATAGTGTTCTTCTATTAATATTTCATCAAGCTCTTTTGAAGGTTGGAATGATATACACATTCCTCCAGTAAAGAAGAAGTTATTAAAATGTTTTACAGAAAAGTATTTATAATGCTCGATTGCGAGTAATTGGGATGAAACCAAAGCACTCTCAACAGTAACAAGTTTATTGGAATTAGTATCAAAAGGTTCGATATTCCTTAAAAAGTTTCTAATTTTTTCAGCATCAAATGTCGCTCCATCCATTCCTGGAAAGACTATTGGTACACCATTTATAATAATTATTGCTTTGGTGTCGGGGGTTTTAATGACCCATTTCTTAATTAAAGATGTTCTGGGGATACCATATACTTGGTCCTTCTTTAATTTTTCAGTTCTAACAAGTATGACAGGATCTGGCTTCGGAGGCTTTGCCGGCTTTGCAGTTAACAGCTCTAAAAATTGTTTATCCATTTAAATGAAAAACAAATTAAATATTTAAATACTAATTAAAAACAATGGAAAATAAAATAAAATCTGCTGTGTTCCAACGTCTGGACAATCGTTCTGAAAATGAGAACATTAGTATGATTATTATTCTTGATCATATTGATAAGACTGTACCTGGAACTAAAGAACTAGATAGAGTTGAATTCCGTACTTTAGTAAAGAAATGTATTCAAGAGTATAAGGATACAGGGAATAAAGAAACTGTCGAGGAAGTAAAACCAAAGACAGTTTCAAGTAAATCTCAAAATGAATTATCTAGTTTGTCGAGAGATAAACTATTAGGACTCAAGGCATGTGTTACTTTGAAAGAAATTAAAACTTCATTGGAAGAATTTGGTATTGTTCGTATTGAAGGTAATTCAATTAGTAAAATTAAAAAGGATGAAATGTTTAGTTTAATTGCTAAGGCTCTTTCAGACAGCTCTTCTAAAACTTCTCCAAAGAAGAAGAAGGCAGAAGAACCTATTATTTCAAAAGAACCTATTGTTGAAGAAAAGAAGAAAAAGAAAATCGAAGAGCCTGAAGTTAAAACTGAAGAATCTGTGGTTGAAAAGGAACCTATTGTTGAAAAAGAATCTATTGTTGAACCTGTGGCTGAGGAAAAACCTAAGAAGAAAAAGAAAAAAGAAGAAACTAAAGTCGAAGAACCTGTGGTTGAAAAAGAAACTATTGTTGAGGAGAAACCTAAGAAGAAAAAGAAGAAAGAGGAATCCAAAGTCGAAGAACCTGTTATAGAAAAAGAACCCGTGGTTGAAACTGTTGTTGAAGAAAAACCTAAGAAGAAAAAGAAAAAGGATGAACCTGTAGCCGAAGAATCTGTTGTTGAGACCGAAACTGTGGTTGAGGAAAAGCCTAAGAAGAAAAAGAAGAAAGAGGAAACTAAAGTTGAGGAACCTGTTATAGAAAAAGAACCTGTGACAGAGGAAAAGCCTAAGAAGAAAAAGAAAGAAGGAATTAGTATAAGCACTGTTACCGAAGAATTAAAAGATGAATTAAAAAATTCATCTTTTATTTTGACTAAGGATAATATTATCTGTCCTGATGATACTTGTGATATTAAACCTCTTTCTGATGTATCTAAAATTAAGAAGAAAATTAAAAGCCTTCAGGGCTAAACACTGTTAATGTTTTTATAAAAACATTATATATTAAATCTTATAAATGAGTTCCAAGTTTTTGAATGGAAGATTATGTGGAGTAAAGCCTACTGATAAAAACGGGGCTTATCGAAAAGAAGAATTGGTCGAGTATGCTGTTGAGAATGGAATTTTTAAAACCAAGAAGGAAGCAAATAGTCTCTTATTGGAAAACCTTTGCGATGTATTGATCTCTCATTCTAAAAAGAAAAGTAAATCTCCTGCTAAAAAGAGCTCTGCTGTCAAATTAAAAAATTTAGAAAGAGAAAAACAAGAAGCAAATGAAGATGTAGAATACTTAGAAGGGTTGGAAAGGAAATTAAGCACCGAGGCATATGAGAAAGAGAAAATCAAATTAAAGAATATTGAAAAGGAAGAGGAGCAAATTAAAAAATCTAGTAAAAAGATTTCTTCAACTAAAAAATCAGCAAAAAAGATTTTAAAAGAAATAGAATCTCTGGATTCTGACTCCAAGGCAATTAAATCTAAAATAAAGAAACTTAGCACTGAGAAGGAAAAACTTAGTTTGAAATTGGAAAGAGAACGACAAGAAGCAGAAGACGATGCTGAGTATCTTGAAGAGTTAGAAAAGCAATTAAAAAAGACTAAATCAAAGATCATGGGATTAAGTTCTCGTAAAAAGGATCTCGAAGACGAGTTAGAACAAGAAAATAAATTAATAAAAAATTCAGAGTCCGAATACTCTAAGACAAAATCATCTCTTAGACTTAAGAAACTTGATACAAAGGAAAATATAAAGACTTTGTTAACAGATAGGCCATCATTTTTTGAGGTTGACGATAAGGAATGCGGACAAGAATGGAGCGAATCTAATCCACAAAGAATGAAAAGAGAAGAAGTAGTTAATTTTTTAATTGAAAGAAGGTTGTTGAAAAAGGAAGATGTTGACAAACACAGTTTATATAAATTGTGTAATATGGCATTTAATTCCGGTGTCTCTTTGCCTGAGAAAATTTTTATTACAGAATCTCCAAGTGAAAGACATGTAAACAGTGTTTTAACCAAATTGAGTGCTAAAAAGACTCCTGTAAATGTATTAAAAGAACTTATAAATTTGTCTCCTTATAAAGAACAGATTGACCTTGAGAAATCTGATATTGTCTTAGAAGAAGGACAATCGGAAAACGTTAAAAATGCTATCAGAACGTTAAACCAGGAAGAAAAAAAAATGTTTCCCCGTGGGCTCCAGAAAGAATTATCTCCAGATAAAATAGCTGAACATATAAAAAATATGTCCGTGTCTAAGCCAGGAGATATTAAAAATAAAAACTTATCTAGGCTAGCAAGCTGCTTAGCAATTAAAGCATAAAAAAAATTATTTTTTCAATAAAAATAATCAAATTAAAAATTTACAGATCATGTAACACACGATGTCACTCGATACTCCTATCATCCCTTTGAGTTCTCTCTCTTTTGAGACTGTCTCTAATTTGGATGCATAAAGGCGACGAATTAACTTCTTCGCGAACTTCGAGGCATACAGACCTACCTTAGTAGAGCGGAACTCTATATCTTTATCAATATGCTGTCTATTAAAGATATTAACATAAAGTAAAGGACAGTTGTTGCAATAGAGCTTTTGTAGGTTAACCATCTTGTCAATCTTTATAAGAAGAACACAACGAGCACACTTAATAATAGTCAAGCTATTCATCGTTTCGATCTTTCTAAGGCGAGGACAAAAGAAACAGTAAAGTTCTTTTAAATTATTCATCCGATTGATCTCGACAAGAGAAGGGCAATAAAAACAGTAAAGTGTCTCCAAGTTTTCCATCTTTTCGATTTCAGTAAGTTGATTACAATGTGCACAGTAAAGTCTAACTAGATTATCAAACTTTGTAATCTTTGTAATCTTATTACAACCAGTGCAACTAAGTGATGTTAAGTTTTTCAATTCATCTATCTTTGTAAGGCGAGGACAATATAAACATAAAAGGCCCACTAGGTTATCCATCTTTACAATCTCTGTAATAAGATTACAATTAGAGCAATCAAGGAATGTTAAGTTTTTCAGTTCCTCTATCTTTGTAAGATTGGAACAATGTGAACAGTTAAGTTTTATTAAATTATCTAACTTGGGAATAACTTGAACATTTTCACACCCTTCACAGCTTATTTCTGTGAACGTGTTGAGGTAAGTAAGGCCTTCAGAGGAAGTAGAATGCTTGCAAATAACGCACATTATGTATTAGGTCACTTCTTACAGAATAAACCATAAATATTTCACTTTCTTTTATTATTTTTTAATAAAAAATAAAATTTAAAGGTATTTGGGTTCTAAAAAATTGCAAATCATATGCTCTATGACATCACTCGAAACTCCAACCATCCCTTTGAGTTCTCTCTCTTTTGAAAGTTTCTCCATCTTGGATTTGTGATAGCTCGAGGTTAACTTTTTCAAGAACTTTAGTGCATAAAGACCCGCCTTAGTAGATTTTTTTATGCTGTACATATTAATTATGTGCCTTCTATTAAGGACATCGATATAAAGCAAAGGGCAGTCATGACAATAAAGATTTTTTAAACTATTCATCCTATCAATCTTTATAAGAAGCTTGCAAGCGAAACAGTCAAGTGAGACTAGGTTATCCATCTTTTCAATATGTGTAATAAGAACACAGCAAGAACAATCAAGTGTTTCTAATTTATCCATCTTTTCGATTACTTTAAGATTACTACAATAACTACATAATAGTGTTCGTAGGTTATCCATCTTTTCAATCTTTGTGATATTGGGACAGAAAATGCAATTAAGTAGTTTGAGATTGTCCATCTTTTCAATCTTTCTAAGATTCTCACATTGATTACAATAAAGTTTCCTCAGCTTATTCATCCTTTTAATATGAACAAGAAGAGGGCAAAGACTGCAACGAAGTGTTTTTAGATTATCCATCTCATGTATCATCATGAGATTTTTACATCCAGAACAATCAAGTTTCACTAGGTTATCCAACTTGGGAATAACCAGAACGTTTTTACACCCATTGCAGTTTATTTTTGTAAGAGTGTTGAGACGAGCGAAAGCTTCAGAGCCGACAGGAGAGTCACAGATAACACACATTATGTATTAGGTCACTTCTTACACAGTAAACCATAAATATTTCACTTTCTTTTATTATTTTTTATTAAAAAATAAAATTTAAGGGTATTTGAGTTCTAAAAACTTGCAAATCATATGCTCTATGACATCACTTGATACTCCTAACACACCCTTAAGTTCTCTATCCTTCGAGATTTTCTCCATCTTGGATTTGTAACAGCTCGAGGTTAACTTTTTCAAAAACTTCAAGACATAAAGACCTGTTTTAGTAGATTTCCCTATTACTGCAGGTGATACATCAGCAACTTCTTTTATATGTTGTCTATTAAAAATGTTAATATAAAGTAAAGGGCAATGATTGCAGATAAGTTTATATAGACTGTTCATTTTTTCAATCTTATAAAGATTAAGACACTTACAACAACTAAGTTCTTGTAGCATATCCATTCCTTCAATCTTTACAAGACGAAAACAAAAATCACAGTCAAGTGTAATTAGATTATCCATCCTTACAATCTTTGTAATAAGAGGGCAACATTGACAGATAAGTATTTGTAGATTATCCATCTTTTCGATCTTTCCAAGATTCTCGCAATTATAACAGTAAAGAACCCTTAGCTTATTCATCTTTTTGAGTATAAGAAGAAGAGGGCAACTGTAGCAATAAAGTATTTCTAGATTATCCATCTTACTTATTATTGTGAGATGTTTGCATCCGGAACAGTCAAGTATTTTTAGATTATCCATCTTTTCAATTATTTCAAGATTGCAACAGTCATTACAGGCAAGTATCACTAATTTATTCAACTTAGGAATAATTCTGACGTTTTCACATTCTTCACAGGTTATTTCCGTGAGAGTGTTGAGGTACTCAAGTCCTTCAGGGTAAGTGGAATACTTGCAAATAACACACATTTTTATGGTTCACTTCTTATAGGGTAAACCATAAATATTTCACTTTCTTTTATTATTTTTTAAATAAAAATAATTAAAATAAAAATACTAAAATAAAAACTTACAAATCATATGCTCTATAACATCACTTGAAACTCCTGTTAATCCTTTCGTCTCTTGCTCCAATGAGATTTTCTCCATCTTGGATTTGTGATAAAAACGAGTCATCTTTTTCAAGAACTTTAGAACATATATACCTGCTTTGGTAGATTTTCCTTTTGGAGTATATGGTAATTCTTCCTGTATATGTTGTCTATTAAAAATATTAACATACAACAAAGGGCACTGATCACAATAAATATTCTGTAACTTATCCATCCTTACGATCTTAGTAAGGAGAGGACAAGTGTAACAGCAAATTGTATTAAGATTATCCATCTTTTCGATATTTTGAAGAGAATAGCACATGCGACATCTCAGATCGTATAGATTGTTCATTCTTACAATTGTTTTAATACTGCACCCAGAACAGTCAAGTTCTTTAAGGTTAGGCATTTCAACAATTTCCGTAATGAGTTCACATCCAGAACAGTTAAGTCTTACTAGTGTATCCATTCTCTCGATAACCGAAAGATTCTTACAACAAGCGCAAAACAGATCTACTAAATTACGCATATTCACAATCTTTGTAATAAGAGGGCAACACGAACACTCAAGTTCCTGTAAACTTTCCATCTTCACAATTTCTGTGAGAAGATAGCACCCAGAACAGTTAAGTTTTATTAAGGTATCCATCTTTGCAATCGTTGTAAGACTTACACAATCAGAACAATAAAGAATAATTAAATTATTCATTTGCTTGATTTCTGTGAGACTCACACATCCAGAACAGTCAAGTTCCTCTAAACTTTCCAACTTGGGAATAACCCGAACATTTTCACATCCTTCACAGTTTATTTCTGTAAAAGTGTTGAGATATTCAAGGCCTTCAGGGTAGTCAGCAAAGTCACAAATAATGCACATATTGTATTAAGTCAACTTGGACTAGAAAAATCACAAATATTTCGCTTAAAAGAGAGTAATTTATTTTTTATAAAAATAAGTAATTAAAAAGTGTTGTTAAATTAAAAATTTACAAATCATATGTTCTATGATGTCACTCGACACACCTAACAGTCCTTTGAGTTCTCGCTCCTTTGAGAGTTTTTCCATCTTGGATTTGTGATAGCTCGAGGTTAACTTTTTCAAGAATTTCAGGACATACAGACCAGTTAAAGTCGATTTTCCTTCTGGGACATATATATTGTTATTTTTTACATGTTGTCTATTAAAAATATTAATATAAAGCAAAGGGCAATTACCGCATTCAAGTGATAGTAAATTATCCATCCTTGCAATCTTTACGAGAAGAGGGCAATTTTCGCAATAAAGTACTTTGAGATTAACCATACTTGAAAGTTTCACAAGAAGAGGGCAGTCATAACAATAAAGTTCACATAAACCATCCATATTTTCAATCTCTGTAAGAAGAGGACAATTATCACACCAAAGCATTTGTAGATTAACCATACTTACAATCTTTGTAAGGAGAAGGCAACCGGAACAGTCAAGCATCTCCAAAGTATTCATATTTTCAATTGTTGTAAGAAGAGGGCAATTGCGACATATAACTTGTTGTATTTTATCAGTACTTACGATCTTTGTAAGTACATGACAATCAGAACAGTCTAGTTTTACTAGATTATCCAACTTGGGGATAACCCGAACATTTTCACATCCTTCACAGTTTATTTCCAAGAGAGTATTAAGATATTCAAGACCTTCAGGATAGTCGGTAAAGTCACAAATAACGCACATCGTGTATTAAGGCACCTTGTACTAGAAAAATCGCAAATATTTCACTTAAAAGAGGGTAATTTATTTTTTAATTGTTTTTTAATATGTTTCTTCTCAGTCATTGCTCATTGTTATAGTAGTTAATTACTCAAGTAAGCCTAAAGTTTTTAATTTTAATTAAAAATAATATTTAATTTAATAGGTCTCAAGTAAAAGTAAGACTAGGAAAATTTCCCTATTAAAAACGGCTGGATAACCACCCAGACTTTATGTTTTTTGAAGTTTTTCTCGAGTGGTCGCGTAGACTGTAAAAAATGGATTTTTGGACTTTTTCATTTTTAATTTTAGATTAAAATAAATATTTATTTTAATATTCTCAGAGTGGATGTTAAACTGTAATTTTTTCCCTATTAAAAACGGCTGGATAACCACCCAGACTTTAAGTTTTTTCAACTTTTTCCCAAGTCAAAAGTAAGACTGTAAAAACTACATTTTTCAAAGTTTTAAAGTTTTTAATTTATATTAAAAATAATATTTATTTTAATAGTTTCCAAGTAAACCAAAGACTATAATTTTTTCCCTATTAAAACGGGATGGGTACCTACACAGACTTTAGGTTTTTTGAAGTTTTTCTCGAGTAATCACATAGACTGTAAAAACTGCATTTTTCAAAATTTTCAATTTTAATTTTAGATTAAAATAAATATTATTTTTAATAGGTTTCGAGTGGAAATGAGACTAAGAATTTTCCCTATTAAAAACGGCTGGATAACCACCCAGACTTTATGTTTTTTAAACTTTTTCCCGAGTCAAAGGTAAGACTGTAAAAACTACATTTTTCAAAGTTTTCAATTTTTAATTTTCATTTAATTTAATATTTAATTTAATAGTCTCCGAGACAAAGAAAGACTAGGATTTTTTCCCTATTAAAACGGGATGGGATAACCACCCAGACTTTAGGTTTTTTGAAGTTTTTCTCGAGTGAAAAGCAAGACTGTAAAAAATGGATTTTTTAAAGTTTTCAATTTTTAATTTTAGATTAAAATAAATATTATTTTTAATACTTTTCAAGTGGAAATGAGACTATAATTTTTTCCCTATTAAAAATGGGTGGATACCTACACAGACTTTATGTTTTTTAAACTTTTTCCCGAGTAGTCCCAGAGACTGTAAAATCTCTAATTTTTAATTTTTTTAAACTTTTAATTTTAACAAAACCAGTGTTACCCGACACTGATTATATAATTATCTTGGAATTTTCGTCAAAATTCTTAATTTCTGCATTTTTATATTCGATAATTAAGAATTTTATACCGAAATCTTTTGGAGTAACTTCTAGACTATTAAATTTACCATCGGGTCCGGCAAACTTTAAGATTCTATGTGTAATATCTTCTCCATGTTCGTTTTTTATATTCCTTACTCCGAGCATTTTTTTCCTGCGAGATTTAATTAATACTATTTTATCTCCTCCATTGTGAGTGTAAGTCAAACACTGTAACGTATTTGATATTTTCTCTGGGCCTAAAATGTCTTCTTTAAAATTGTTTTTACAAATTAAAAAATACACATAAAGAGTTTTAAAAATGTCATAAAACCAATTTCCAGATTTCAATGATGAGTATATTTTAACCAGTTTTTCGTTTTCTTTTATTTCCAAAGTGAAGCAAGTAAAGTAAAAGAAAATAAAATATAATCCCCCGAGAAAGGAACCTAGAGACTTAGGATATCGCATTTTAATTGATTTATAACCTATTTCTTTAATTTGATTTAAAATATGAAATTTAATTGGAAAATAGTTAACGCTCTGTATAAAGACTATGGTCTTGTTCAGCATCATTTGGAGTCTTATGCTCATTTGATACAAACAATTATACCTGAAATCGTTACTGATACTCCTATTTACTCTTTCGAGAATGAAAAGACTTTTTTCTTCTTCAAGTTCTTACGAGTATTTATCGAGAAACCAATTGTAGTTGAAGCTGACGGTAATGTAACGTTACTTTATCCCAATGATGCTAGACTTAGAGGAATTACTTATGGATCTCATGTTTTTGTTGATATTGCTTTAAGATTCAAAGACAAAGATACTGGAGAAATCGTAGATAGCACAGAAACTGTTTGTTTTGGAGTTCTTCCTGTAATGGTTAGATCTACTTTATGTAGACTTCATAAAGCTCCTGAAGAAGAGCTTTATAGACATCAAGAATGTATCTATGATCATGGTGGATATTTTATAGTAAAAGGTTCCGAGAAGATCTTAATGGGAATGGAAAGAAGAAATGTAAATCAAGTATTTGTTTATTCTTCGAAAGACTCTGACACTCAAGCTAAACTTACTTCTGTTGATGAAAAGGCTAAAAGATCTCCGAGTATGACTACTTTGGGAATTTTTACCAATTCATTGGGAGGAAAGAGTATTAAAATGTCGTTTTCATATTTCCCTAAGAAAAATATACCAGTAGGTATTCTATTACTTGCCCTTACAGGAAGAAAAGATCCTATCAAAGGATTTCCTATTCCAAATGATAAAATATCAGAACATGATCTAGGCTATGTTTTAGAAGGAATTTATGAAGAGATTTATAACTGTGAGACTCAAGAAGATGCATTTGATTATTTATTGGGATTGTCAGTATTGAAATTAAAAGATGAAAAAAAGGATTTATTTATTAAATCTATTCTTCAAAGAGATTTTCTTCCTCACGTGAGCACAGCAGAAAATTGCTTCCAAGAGAAAGCTGATTATATAGTTTATATGATTTTAAAATTGCTCAAAGTACATTATGGTTTAGTTGAACCTGATGACCATGATCATTGTAAAAACAAAAGAACAGACGAATCTGGTATTCTTATTGGAAATTTATTTAGACAAAGCTGGGGTAAAATCACTAGAGAATTAATTCTTACTATTAGAAAGAAGATGGAAACTTGTAATACATTTTCTATGGTTAAAGTATGCTGCGGGTTATCTTTTACTAAAGATATTCAAAAAGCTATTGCTACTGGTACCTGGGCTGTAGTAAGATCTGCTAATACTAAAAAAGGTGTTTCTCAAACACTTAGTAGATTTAATTTACAAGCAGCCTTGTCTTATTGTAGAAGAGTTATGAACCCTATGGCTAAAAACTCTGTATTAACTAAACCAAGAAATGTTCACAATTCATCATTTGGTTTTATCTGTTGTTGTGAATCTCCTGACGGAGCAACTATTGGTTTGGTAAAAAACAAAGCAATGGGGTGCATGATCAGTATTCCTTTTCCAGATATTTTAATACAGAAAATTATTTCTGATATGGATTTTGAGAAGGGAGAATATATAGTAGTATTAAATGGGAAACTTATAAAAAATACCACTATTGACTTTTACTGGAAGATGAAAGAATTAAAACGGAATGGATCTATCCCAAGAGATGTTGGAATTAGTATTCATGATAATGAAATAATTATCCAGTCAGATGGAGGAAGAACTTGTCGTCCTGTATTAACCAAATATGGAAGAGACTTGTTATTCTCGGAAGAAAACAAGAAGGGAGATTCAGAACTCAGAACTTGGAATGATTACATTCTTGATGGTATAATCGAAATCATAGATTCATCTGAACAGGAAAATCTTTTAATAGGAGAATTCTGTGATGTTGAAGACTGTAAACATAGAGTATATTCTCATTATGAAATTGATCCTAGTCTTATGGTAGGTGTTCCTGTTAGTACTATTGCATTTGCAGATTCGAATCCTTCTGCGAGATTGGCTTATCAAAGTGGTATGTGTAAACAAGCTTTATCTTTGATTGGTATGAATTATCACTATCGATTTGATACTACAGGCTATATTTTACATTATCCGCAGGTTCCTCTTTGTCAAACAAAAACTTCTGTTAATTATAATGATCTTCCTCAAGGAATCAACTCTATTCTTGCTATTGCTAGTTATGGAGGTTATAACCAAGAGGATGCTGTAATTGTTTCAAAATCATTCATTGAATTGGGAGGGTTTACTTGTTCTCATCTTAGAACTCAGAAAGAAACTACTAAAGTAGGAGAATGGTTTGGTAAACCTGAAGAGCAAGAGTTTTATAAACTCGGAGCAGATGGTATGCCTGATATTGGAGAGGAAATTAAAACTGGTGATATGATATTCGGAAAACTCCAAATGGTAAGGAAAGAAGATAAAAACATTATTGTTAAAAAGGACGGATCATTGATTCGCTGTCAAGATGATGAAGGAAGAGTTGATTCTATTATTCTTACTTCTAATCCAGATGGAACTACAACTTGTAAGATGAAAATTAGACAACATTTGGTTTTAGAAGTAGGAGATAAACTTGCTGCAGTGCCTTCACAGAAAGGAGTCTTAAGCCAGAAAATGGCCAAAGAAGATATGCCTTTTTCTGACTCTGGTATTACTCCAGATGTAATAATTAATCCTGCAGCGATTCCGTCTCGTATGACTATTGGGTTACTCAAAGAAATGATTTACGGAAAGAATGCTTCTTTACAAGGTGAATTCGCAGACGGAACTATTTTTAATGGTAAAGACCCAGAAGAGATCTATAAAGCTGTTAATAAATTAGGTTATCAGTATTACGGAACTGAAGAATTAATGAGTGGAATTACTGGAGAATACTTTAAGGCTAAAATTTATATGGGAGTAGTTAACTACCAGAGATTAAAACATATGGTTAGATATAAAATCCAAGCCAGAGGAGTGAAAGGCCCGATGAATAATTATGTTAGACAACCTCAACAAGGTAAAAGCAATGCCGGAGGTGGAAGAATTGGAGAACTCGAAAGAGACAATTATATTAGTTTAGGGGTTTCTGATATCTTACAACAAAGATTAATGTATCAATCAGATGCATTCAATTGTCCTATCTGTGAGAAATGTGGATTAATAGCCACTGCTAATACTAAAAAGAATTTATTTTGTTGCAAAGCATGTGGTAGCAGGGAAATCTGTTATGTTGTACTGCCTTATAGTACTAAATTACTTATTCAAGACATGTATGCATTACATGTAGCCTTGAGAATCAAAGTTTAAATTTTTTATAAATTATATTTATAAATGTTCACTATTAATGGTAGACCTTGTGGAGTCAAAAAGACTCCAAAGAATAATGCCTATACTAAGCCTGAATTAGAGGATATGGTATACGAGAATGGAATAATTGGAAAGAGAGCTGCTCGGGCATTAAGTTTGGTAGAAATTTGTGAATTAATTGAGCAAAATAAAAGAAAATTAAATGTAAGTGTAAGGAAGTCACCTACTCGATCTCCTGTTAGAAAGACCTCAACAAGCAGATCTCCTGCTCGTAAAACCTCAACAAGCAGATCTCCTGCTCGTAAAACCTCAACAAGCAGATCTCCTGCTCGTAAAACCTCAACAAGCAGATCTCCTGCTCGTAAAACTTCAACAAGCAGATCTCCTGCTCGTAAAACTTCTAGCAAGAAACTTACTCCTATAGAAAAGAAGTTGTTGAAAACCCAAAACAAAGAAATTCTTGATAAATTATCCGAAGATGAAAAAAATATTGAAAATGAAATTCGGTCTATCGAGATTAAGGAAGAAATTGTTAAGAAGAAACTCAGCAGAAGCAAGTCAGCAGAATCTGAAACTAAAAAACTTAAAAAACAAATTGAAGCAGAATTATTAAAGGCTGCACGTGATGAAGAGAAGGCTCAAGAATTCATGGAAAAGGCTAACACTTCAAAGCGAAAGGCGGAACTTCTTAGTAAAGAATTAGAAGATGAACCTGACTTTTCTCGAAAATTAGAATTTATCTCAGATGAACTTGAAGAAGCAAAATCCAAGAAGCAAGAACTTGAGGAAAAAATTTCCAAGTTAAAATCTGCTAAGAAATCGGTATTAACTCAAAATAAGCTTATTTCAAAAGGTATTCAGCCTTTTTATACTCTTAAAAATGGAAAGGAATGTGGATTGACCTATAACAAGGAAAATCCAATGAGAATGAAAAAGGATGAAGTTATTGATTTAGTTGTAAATGAATATAAGCTTCTCACTCTTCCTCAAGCAAAGAAGACTAGTTTAAGAGAATTATGCAGTATTGCTTACTTTAAGGATGTTGATAAGTCAACAATTATTATAGAACATATGCCTGAAGTGATTGAACAGATTGCAGAAATAAAAGAAATAGTCCCTGAAATCGTTGAAATTGTAGAAAACACAGATTTAGAAAATCAAAGAGATATAAATCGTACTCAAGAAATACTCGAACAAGTATTACGTGATTTTGTTAAAGAACAAATGGCTTCTTCTGTAAAAAAGCCTCGATCTTCTGCTATAGTTGAAGTTTTAGAAGATGAAGAATTTGTTAAACCTGAACCGTTGTATTTAGAAGCTTCAGAATCGGAATCAGAAGAAGTTCCTGTTTATAGACCTTCTTCTCCTATAGCACGTTCTCCTGTTGTAATTCCTGAGGTAAAGGAAGAACCTATTTTTCTTAATAACAATGATGAAGAAAAGAAAGATGTGGAACAAACTACATTGACTCTGACTGAAGCTGAAAAATTTTTAAAACTTAATGATCAACAATCAGATGAATTTGCAAAAGCAATGATTGATGGTAAATTAACACCAAAAATAGTTGCCGAGCTAATTGTAAAGGATGAACTTAAGACAAACGATGTTATCAAAGGATTAGCAGGACTAGTTGTCAATAATTAAAGAGAATCACAGTGTTCACACTTTAAAATAGTCCTATGTTTTTTTCCTGTTATCAAAACAAAGTTGTTCATATCATTATTGCAATTACCACATTTAAATTGATCTATAACTGGTGTATTATGAGGGACTGTGGTATAAATACAGTTACACATATCTTTCGATTTTACTCCTTTGTCATTACAATATAAACAAGTATCATCATCTTCTATTTTAAAGTAACACTTAGTACAATGCGTCACTGACATCCCTCCGAGTTGTTTGTTAACAAGGATCGAGTTACAAGTATCACAGCGTACTGCCATTTTATTTAATTTTTATAATTATTTATAAAAAATCATTTAAACTTGTTTCTGACTGACCTGGAAATTATCTTACAGAGTGACCTGAGAGGTTCTCCTGTATATTTTTCATTGAACTCTAAAAGCACAGCAGGTTTGTTAAATTGTTCTGCTGTGCTCAGGATATCTAATACATTTACTCCCTCTATGATTTGTACTTTGTATTTACCACAAAGAGCTTTTGATATGTCAATCTCAAGGTCATTGGTAAACTTTCCAGTCATCAACACAATGTCTGGGGCTACTGCTCCCTTGGGAAAAAAATTCAATCCTTTTGCTTCTTCTAAGTACTCATTGGGAAAAGAATGAACATCTAATAAATATTTATAATTATTTATTTTATTATTTAGACTTCTCCTGAAGGGGCTGTCTCGACTTTCTTTTCTATTCAAATCCATTTCTTTTCTCAGTTTGTCGCTCTCGAGTATCTCTGATCCGGGAAGAAAGGAATGTAGATAAATGGCAGCTTCGTGTGCTGTTCTATCACAATCTCTAATTTCAGATTTACATACGGAATGCGGTACTGTTAGCATTTAATAAATTGAATTTATTAAATTAAAAGTTATTAAATTAAAAAATGTCTAAGCTATCTTCTGTTGTGTCTTTGATTTTAAACGAAGATATTGAAGGAGTATACTCCGAGCTAAATGAAGCATATGAAAATGATGAAAACTACATTGATATAAGCAAGTGTTTTGTCTTACTTAAAGACCTTAGACAATATTCTTCGTATAAGTTGTCTCGAAAGGATTTTCTTGCATTTTTTAATTATCACTCAACAAAAATTAATTTCTTTTTAACATCATTTGGAAAAAGAGAAAATAAGATTTTTAAACCTGTTCTTTCTTCTTATGAACAGGTTTTAACACGATTCCCAGAGTACTACAATACTTTCGAGCACAAGATAGTCTTAAACAGACGATTTAAAGATTCTCCTAACATCTTTGAGAACATGTTTATTTCTATTTATGATATCTTAGAAAAATGGTGCAAATCCAGCTGTGAAACTATTTGTTATAACAAAAAGTTTTTTATCAAGAAGAAAGATCTTTGGGTTCAAGATACATGGTTAAATTCTACTGCAGAATATTTGAAATCTCAAATTCTGAGTCAAGATAATGTTGAAATTTTTAAGAATTTCTGTCTTGATGTGTTTGGAACTAACAGTTACATTAAAAACTTTGAGTCTAAAGTAGAGGAGTTTAAATTATGGAAAAATATGTCGGTGTTTTACGAAAACGTAAGAATAGTATCAGATGATTATCTGTTTAGATTTATACTACAAACTGCTTTAATTAAATTTAAGACTGTGGATAAGCTAGAAAATTTTAAAATTATAGAATTACCGAGTGCAGCAATTAAAGAATTAACTAATATGGAAATTATGATGAAAGAGGGCAAGGTTCCTCGTGACAATGAAAACGAATTTTTTCGCCATCATTTGTTCACAGACACTGAAAATTTTGATTCCTTTGAGTATTCAGACAGTTCTCATAGAGATAGATGGTTACTTGCAGGAAGTAGAATGGAATATGTGTATTTGAGTAAGAACTAACAATGTTAAAAGTATTTAAAATACTTTTTTATTTAATTCGAATAAATGGAAGAATCGCATAAACAAATAGCTATTGTTGTAGGAGTGATACTCTTAATCGTCGTTATAGTTTATTTATACAAAAAATCAAAGAAGAATTCTGTCTCTTCATTTCAGACAAAGAGAACTAAGGCTCGAAATGTAGTTGCCCCTAAGATGGAACTTGCAAATCCTAATTATATGCAAATAGATCGAATGTATGCTGCAAAGGAAGGATTTATTTTTCCTCCTCCACCTAGAGATCAAACTAAAGCATTTTTGACTTCAAGTACCGGAGGCACATCGACTACTACCAGTAATCCTTTTATCGGAGGACTTCCAGGTGAAAGTATTTACGGAGTTAGTGTTCCTGGAATGATGACAAATATGTTAATGAATAATGCAAATGATCCCGGAGCAAGAGCTACCTTTGCAACTGTTATCTAATTTAATTAGAAATAAAATTTTTTATATTTTATTTGTTTGTATTTAATTTTCCTTCTTCTCTTCGAGAGCTTCGGAATAAGTTTTGCGCTTTAAAATAAGCTTCTTTCCAACTCGAGTATCTGGATTCTCAGGAGTAGAATGAAAATCATATGCTTTATGGTCAGTACAACGAGTGTCTGGATTAATTATAGAAGAATGAAAGTTATAATGTAATCCTTCTTTTTTTGGGACCTCAGGAACTTTATATTCCTGCTTGTTCAAATGAGGAAAACAGAGAATTCTATGATCAGGATTCTCAGGAGTAGCATGAAAATTATATTCTGTATTAGCAGAAGGAGAGCGGAAAAACCAAGACATTTTAATTACCTATATATTAAAATTTTTTATAAGATAAAAAATAGATTACACACAACCACAAACTACATCTGTCCTTACTCTTTCCACAGGGAAAAGTTTCCGTATTTGACAAGCTATACACTTGTTTTGTATAAGTTGAAATCCTTGAAAGTAAACAGCTGGTCTGTCCTGGAATTTATCGGAGATATAAGGTTGCATTATACTCCAAACATCATTAAAGAAGCGATCCTGGAGTAAAGGAATAGCATCAAGTATACAAGTACATTCAAAATCATGTTTCTTAGGTATTTTAAAATAAGTCATACATTCGTGGTTATCACAAACCACGAAATCAAAATCTTTAATTTTATACATTTTTTTAGTGCGGCTTCCACAGCAAATACATCCTAAAGGCTGTTTGCAATACTTACAATTAAAATGATAATTCATTCTGCACTTCGGGCAAAGTAATGCTCCGGATTTTTCGTGCATATAAGGAGCAGGTTCGTGACACTTTGAACATATTAATTTTATTTTTTTAGGTATTACGTTCTCGGGAAGCTTTCTTTTTTGAGGCCCGTAGATATCATTCATTTGAAAAATATTTTAAAACAAAATATTTTAATCAATTAAATGTTCGGTACAGGATTGCCCCAAATAGAAATTCATTCATATACTGAAGGAAAATTACATACTAAAATAAGACCAAGGTTCGAAAAGGCTGAAAAGATTTTATTATTTATTAGTTTGAAAAATCTTATATTTTTACATGCAGATTCGACAATTAAAAATTCCTCTTTACAAGTTTTAGATTTAATATCAAATGATATTGCAAGTATTCCAAATTATTCCCATGCAGATGATATGTATGCAGATGATGTATTAGCAGAGGTTTGCGTTATGTTACCAAAATGCGATTTTGAAGTTTTTATTACTGCTATAAATATTCTCTCGGAACAATTTAATGATCTTGTTATTACAGGAGGATATTGTCCGGTTGGAAGATTAAGTAGAATATTTCAAATTTATAGCTATCTAAAAGAGATTTTAAAATAAAAAAAAATACAATGACGGTAATTAAAATAATCCTTTTTATTTGTTTACAAGTAATTTCTAATTTATGCACATATTCTGTCGGGCTAGCACTGATCCACAATATAGGATCATTGAGTAGTCTGTGTATTTTAAGCTTTATGATATGGTCTGCATTCTTCTTTGCAGGGCTATTTGCTTTTAATGTAAAAAATGAATTTCTGTGTTCAGTATTCGTTAACTTAGGGTCATCACTTGCAGTGTGTATAGGACACGATATTTGGTATGAAACTTATTTCTTCGTTTTGACTTTTTTTGTCGGTAATCTTATTTTTCTGCCATTTTTACTGATCTTTTACTTGTTCAAAATTGACAAATATAAAAATAAGGAAAATAATGAATTAGAATTAACGATTTTGTAATTAAAAATGTGGAAAATTACATCTTTTAAAAACGAAGTCAAAGAGACAAATAATCTCGAAAATGAAAGTATTCAGGTACTAGAGTGCTTGGACAAGAGTATAAAACAGATTCCTGAAATACAAGGGATTGAGGCTATTGATTGCAGGGATTGTATTAATTTAATTTCATTGCCGACAATCCAAAGCTTGAAAATAGTTATTTGTAAAAACTGTCCTAAACTAAAAACTATACCTGTTTTAAAAGAGTTAGAAGACCTTGACTGTAGTAATTGTGAATCTCTTGAGAGTCTTCCCGAAGATTTACCTTTATTAATAGATCTTAATTGCTCAAAGACTAAAATAAAATTCTTACCAAAGTATAAAAAATTAACATTTTTAAACTGTTCTAAGTGTTTTTATTTGAATAAAATCCCAAAAAATAATGTTTTAAACAAATTAAATTGTTCCTTTTGCCCTATTAAAAAAATTCCCGGTATTCCGAGTTTAAGGAAATTAGATATTCGAGGCTGTGCAGTAACAAAGTTGCCCAAAGAAATATTTTTCCTGGAGAAACTAAACTGTTCAAAAAGTGGCATAAAAAGTTTAAATGGTTTAAGTATTCTTGAAACAGTTTGTGTTGACTGTAAAAACTTAAAGGTCGTAACTGAAATTAAAGGAGTAAGAAAATTGCACTGTGAGAACTGCCCTGAATTAGAAAGAATTAGTTTTATAGAAGGGTATTTGGTCTACATCAAAGAAGAAGGGGAAAACGAATTGAATATTTTTGATTGTCCTAAACTTAATGGAGTAAGATACTGCAAGAATTTAAAATTTGAGTATGACAATTGCCCCGAGATTAAACAAATATCAATAGAAGACTGCAAATTAGAAGTTGTCTATTGTTAAATTTATTATTTATTAATAAATGTCTGTTGTATGCTATTATAAAAAACATGGGGATCCTGTGAAAAAAAAGATACCTTATAACAAAATTACCAGGTTAACTGATCTCGAAGAACTATATTGCACTGTGGAAGATATAGTAGAATATGTAAAAACAAATTGTGAAAACAAGTTTTATACCTTTCCTCCTGTAACTAACAGTGAAAATGTAGAAATAGAGTATTTCAAATGCTTAAAAACTATTCCCAATGATTTTAAAAACCTAAAAACACTTACATTCTATAGATGTCCTCATTTGATTAGAATCCCTTCTATAGAAGGACTAGAAAGTCTTGATATAACACGATCAGTTTATTTAGAAGAAATTCCTGGGATATCTACTCTGAAAAAATTAAAGCTGAATGGATGTGTTAGTGTAAAATCTCTCCCACAATTTATTAGCCTAGAATCATTGGTGTTAATCAACAGTAACATAGAAGAGTTACCGAGACTTTCTAAATTAATTAGTTTAAAATGTATTAATTGTCCTTACATAGATTACATTCCTACAAATCATAACTTGAAGAAATTAATTCTTCAAGATTCTCCTATACAGAAGATACCAGAACTTGAAAATTTGAATTATTTAGAATGCACAAACTGTTTTAATTTAACAGAGCTTCCCATTTACAAAAATCTAAAAACTTTATTACTTGAGAACTGCTCGATAACTATTCTTTCAGCATACGGTTTAGAAGTTTTAAAATGTATTAATTGTATGAATTTAATTTATATAAGAGGATTAACTAGAAAAATAATTTTTACTGCAATAAATTGCCCGAACTTATTTATACCAAAAGGATTCGGGTATCCTTCTAACCCGAATGGAATTTTAGCATTTATTTTAAATAAATATATAAAAGAAAATAATCTTAAAATTGCTTAAAATATCTTAAATTAAGGGCGGTAAAAATCCAAAATTCTAGTTTTTACAGTCTTAATCCCAACTCGGAAAAAAGTTGAAAAAACCTAAAGTCTGGGTGGTTATCCAGCTGTTTTTAATAGGGAAAAAATTCTAGTGTCCTTTCTGCTCGGAGACTATTAAATTAAATATTATTTTTAATGAAAATTAAAAATTGAAAACTTTGAAAAATGTAGTTTTTACAGTCTTATCTTTGACTCGGAAAAAAGTCTAAAAAATGTAAAGTCTGGGTAGGTATCCATCCCTTTTTAATAGGGAAAATTCCTAGTCTTCTTTCTACTCGGAAAATACTAAAAATGAAAAAATGATTTATTTCTTTATTCATAAGAAATAAGATAAAAAATGTGTGTTATTTGTGACTACTACAAAGGATATTTGTCTAAAAGAGAACTTATTGAAATGGAAATAATTCGGTGTGTTGACTGTACTACTATTAAAAATTACGGAGTACCTTCTTTCCTTGTTAATTTGAAAAAATTATATTGTCGAGAGTGCGGGCTAGAAAGTCTACCTTTTCTTCATAAATTAGAAATTCTTCATTGTGCGAGAAACAAATTAACTTCTCTTCCTAATTATCCTCTGTTGTCAGAACTTTCATGTTGGGAAAACAAATTAACTTTTCTTCCTACTTATCCTTTGTTGTCAGAACTTACGTGTTGGGAAAACAAATTAATTTTTCTTCCTAATTATCCTTCATTACGATATCTTTATGCTCAGTCTAATAGACTAATGTTTATTCCAGATTATCCTTTCTTAAGTTATCTTTCTTGTGATTCGAATAACATAACTGTTCTTCCTAATTGTCCTCTGTTAGTCTTTCTTTCTTGTGAATCAAATCCTATTAAGGTTATTCCTAATTATCCTATATTAAAAGTTCTTTCTTGTAATTATTGTGATGAATTAGAAACAATTTATTCTGATACATACTTACTTGATAAATTTTCTCATTTTGCATGTCCTTTATTGATTACAAACGATGAAGAAGAGGATGAAGATGAAGAAGAGGATGAAGATGAAGAAGAGGATGAAGAAGAGGATGAAGAAGAGGATGAAGAAGATGAAGTAGTAAAAAAATATTCTGAAACTATAAGATTATTTAAAAAGTATTTGGCTATTTTATCCTCATATATAAATATACTAGAAAAAAATAAAAGTAATACTGAGGTGCAAAGAAACCAAGGTTAAATTATGATAAATTTTTTATCTTTTGTTGAGTAGAGTTGGGAATTAACGAATGCTCGAAATGCAATGATTATATAATGTAAAAAATTATAGTCTAAACTCCACTCGGAAGCTATTAGATTAAATATTATTTTTAATGAAAATTAAAAATTAAAAACTTTCAAAAATCCATTTTTTACAGTCTTAACCCCCACTCGGAAAAAATTGAAAAAACATAAAGTCTGGGTGGTTATCCATCCAATTTTAATAGGGAAAAATTTCGTGTATACTTTTCACTCGGAAACTATTAAAATAAATATTTATTTTAATCAAAAATGTTAACAACAAATGATTATCAGTCTAATTAAACACTGAAATTATTAAAATAAATATTTATTTTAATCTAAAATGAAAATTGAAAAAGTTCAAAAATCTATTTTTTACAGTCTTAACCCTACTCGAGAAAAACTCCAAAAAACATAAAGTCTGGGTAGGTATCCATCCCTTTTTAATAGGGAAAAATTCTTAGTCTAAACTCTACTTGAAAGCTATTAAAAATAATATTAAATTAAATCAAAAATGTTAACAACAAATGATTATCAGTCTACTTAGACACTGAAATTATTAAATTAAATATTAAATTAAATCAAAATTAAAAATTGAAAACTTCCAAAAATCCAAAATTCACAGTCTCTGGGATTACTCGGAAAAAACTTCAAAAATCCTAAAGTCTGGGTAGGTATCCATCCCAAAATAAATAGGGAAAATTCTCAGACTACTTTCCACTTGGAGACTATTAAATTAAATATTATTTTTAATGAAAATTAAAAATTGAAAAAGTTCAAAAATGTAGTTTTTCCAGTCTCTGTGTTCACTCGGAAAAAACTCTAAAAATCCTAAAGTCTGTGTAAGGTATCCATCCCTGTTTAATAGGGAAAAATTCCTAGTCTCTCTTTCACTTGGGGACTATTAAATTAAATATTATTTTTAATCTTAAATTAAAAATCTATCATTCTTTCTACTCGGGTGATTATATAGAAAGCTTTTTCATCATATTCAACACTTCATCTATAATAGGCTTCTTCTCGGTATAAGCTAAATGCTCAAGAATTTGATCGATTGAAAGTGTTTTCCCGTGTGTTACATACTTAGGCTTTATCATATAGAGTCTGTATACATAGACTTTTTGTTGGTCTTTTGGTAAGTGTGAATGACTTCTGTGTCTAATTGCTCGAGCAATAACTTGTTCATCTTCACTTTCAGACCAGTTGTATTCTAACATAATCATATTTCTAGTACCCTTTAGATCAATACCTGTTCCTCCTGCAGTACTTAACAATAAAATAGAAATATCGTCATTGTTATACATTTCAACATATTTTCTTGCACTGTAATCGTTAACTTCTCCGGTAATAATACCAAAGGGAATTCCTTTTTCTGTTAATACTCTTGCAATAACATGGATACCATATTCCTTAAATGCTGAAAACACGACACTCTTGTATCCTTCTAGAGCATCAGTTGCAATTTTATTTAAAGTCCAAAGGATCTTAGGACTATTCATTCCGTCAAGCGAAAGAGAAGCTTTACGTAGATCTATATAAAAACGAATTGATGTAGGGTCGAATTCACCTAGTTTTTCATATTTATATTTGGTCTGAGTTTCAATGATATTGTATTTAGTATAATACTCTGGAGTCATCTCGAATATTACTTTTTCGTCTACCCTTTCAGGATACTCATCTTTTTTACCGTCTAAGTTAACAAAGATCTTATCCTTCAAATATTTTCTCAAGAGGAATTCATCTTTGGAAATAATATTGTCAAATTCTTTATCATGTATTTTATCGTCTCTTCCATTTACAATGGTTATTTGATTTACTAGATCAGAAGGTTTATTTACCATTGGAGTGGCTGTTAACAGTAAAACTTTGGAAGCAGTCTTACTAGCTTCTATGACAGATTTTGCAATTTCGCTTCCAAATGTTCTGAGTATATGTGACTCATCAAAAATAATTAATGTATTTTGAAAGTTGACACTAGAATGAGCTGGAAATTTCTTAAGAAACATTTCTTTCGAGAAGCAAGTTATTCTAGACTGCAATTCAGGATCCATCATAAACATATCTGTTACTTCTTTTAAAAAATTCAAGATAAGCTTAGCCTTAGTAATTAAAATTACTCTGTGAATACGACTTGCATTCAAAAAACAATTTGCTACTGCTGCAGCCATTAAGGTTTTTCCGCTTCCAGTACTTTGTACTACCAAAAGTCCTCTGTGAGTTCTCATATAGTCAACAACTTTCATTTGAGCACTGGTTAACTTGACATTGGGATTTTTAGGGTCTCCACAATTCCGAGGATATCTAGGTTCAAGTAAGTCACAGAGTTGATTTTTACTCATTCCAATGTTATCGCCAGACACGACACCTTTTTTCTTCAAATGCTCAAAGATTTCTTCTTGAGTATAAAGTTTAGAATTATCTTTACATATATTAAATCCAAATAGGTTATGTTCATTGTTTTCAGGCTTCTTATCATCCTTATTAGAAAGCTTTGGGGCTTTCTCTTTGCTGCTGTAAAATAATTTACAGAGCTCTGCCTTACTTAATACAGCATGATTATGAGGGAGTATGTTCCTGTTTTTCAAGGACACTACCAATTCCTCCCTGGTGTATGCATTATTCTTTGCGGTTGCTCTTACGTCGCAAGGTCTTTCCATTTTATAATTATATATTATAAAATTAATTATTACAGTCCCACCTTTTCCCCAAATTCTATTAACTCGAGGATAGATTTTAAGTAAGTGGTTATAAGTAGTCTGATATCTCCAATATTATTAATTATAAGTAATTCGATAGTTTCTGTTTTGTTTAGTCCAAAGTAATTCATTATATTTTCAAAACCGCCCGAAGATATACCTGACTTTGAAGATAAAACATCGATTTGTGTATTCTCGATAAGATTTTTAATAGTGTTTATTTGAATAAAATTATCATCATCTATTGACACAGACTTGAAGTCGTGACCTTTCTTGTTTGCTTTGTCGAATAAGACTTCTTTCATTTCAGTTAAAAATGGAGTAGTTTCAAGTTTAGGTAGTTTACCCACTTTGATAAAATCTATCAGAAGACCTTTAGATGAAAGTGTCAGTATCAAATTATAATTCACAGTAGAAAATAAATCTAATAGTTCCGTGAGACTGAATTTTGTTTTATCTATAATTACCGGAAAATTTAAATTCTCATGGAGAATAATATATTTTAGTGCTTGTAGTTTTTTATTTCCAAAATTTGAAACCACTTTGTTGAAAATATTCTCATTCAAAGTAAGCTTATTCGAGATTTCCTGTATTGACATAGTTTCTATATACTTTTCCGCTCTTTCCTTGAAGGATAAATTAGGAATTAAAGTTGGGGTGATAGACTTCAATGTGAACTCTTTTGGTGCTCCAAATAATACCTTACTCATCTCATTGAAAAATATCGTAATACTTATAGGTATAGTATACACAGGAACTCCTCCTTCGATCTTTTGTTCGATTTTATTTTTGATGAAATTATTTATAGACTCTTTTCCTTTTGAAACTATATTATATAAATCTTCGTAATCAAGTTTACTTAATGTTTCAATTAATCTATTTTTCTTGCAAAGCAAAATATTACTAAATGTGTCTTTAGTGTCTGGTATACCACATTGTGAAGTTATAACACTATCTACGTATTTACCAACATTTCCTTTAGTATTTATATGTCTTTCTCTTGGTTCTGTACCTTTATTTTTGACCCAGAAATTATCATAGTTAGGATCATTGAAAAAATTAAATCTTGAAATTATAGTCTCTATTAACTGTTCTTTATTTACATGTACTGGTTTTGCCTCAAAAGGTATTTTGTTTATTATTTCAATAACATCTTGAGATGATACTCTAGCATTGATAATATTTTTTCTAATAACATCTAAGAAAGATTGTTGTTGTTTATTCATTAAACCTGCTAACTGTATATCGGTATAAGACAAAAGATTTAATAATTTAATTAAAATAATCTTATTTTCAGAAATAAATAATTTAACAACATTTAATTTATCTGTTTGATACAAGTTTGAAAACTTTTTAAAGTCTACCAAAGAAATTCCAAATAATTCCGCAAGAGCTTCATTACTAAGAGCATTAATATATGATTCTATATTCTTTTCTGTAGGTTGCATTTTTAAATTTACTGTATTTGGAATATACTTATAATTTTTATTGAATAAAATAATATACATTTCAATGAAAAATAATGTTGGTTTATAATTTTTGGTTGAAAGTAAGTCGAAAAATGTTTTCAGGGTGTCTATATCATAATTTTTTAAATTGTCTTCTATTAAATTTAATTTACAGGTCTTCAATTCTTTATTAAAAATAATGTTGTCAGAGTTAACATCCAATCCTGGACATTGTTCTGTTAATTTTTTCGCGTTTCTTACTTCTTGGGTATTATCTATTTCTAATTTTGAAACTATATTTTTGATCAAAGCAGTTCGTCTTTGGATTAAGAACTTTTGTTGAGCAGTCAAAGTGTTTTCTAAATTAAACTTAACCTGTTTCTCGTATTTTTGTAGTTGAGTTTCAGAATTTGTTTCTACTATATTTAAAAAATCGGTTAAATCTGCTTGAGGTAATCCATTTACGATTTTAATAGTTATAAACTTCGATAAATTATTTTGTTTTAGTCCAATTAATATATTTTGTATATAATATAATTTTTTCAATCCGAGAATAAGAAATTGTTCCTTTACTATTTTTACAGTATATTCAAGAAGTAAATTATTCAAATTTCCATTATAGTTACTGTCAACATCTATAGAATATTTAATTGTTGTATAATCTACATTACTTATATCCCCAAATGTAAAACTTGTCCCTATTTTATTTATGATTTTTCTAATAACATTTATACTTTCTTCTTCATTTAGCTTTGCTAATTTATTATATTCTTTTGTGAGAGACTCAATTCTATCATAATATTTTCCATCTATTGATTTTATAATTTTTTGTTTAGGATCTTTAATGTTTGAAAAATCTGGATTAGAATTTTCATAATTTTCATTTATTAAATTTGTATATACAGCTAAATTCTTAATAACAAATGGCCTAGCCTTTTTAATAAATGTATAATTAAGTTCTGCTCTTCTTTTCCAATAAAGAATTTTTCTATTAAAATTTATAGTTACTTCTTGAGAAAGAAGTTTTTTCATTGCTAAAGATGACACTATAAAATTTTTGAATTCTAATTCAGTTTTATTATTAACTATAAATTGTCCTAAAGCATTTTTAATAAAAAATTTATCAATATCTTCTTTTCCAATATTATATTTTTCTATAAAAAATTTTTCATCATCGTTTTTATATTTATTTAAAATTTCTATCATTTCATTCTGTTCCAAAGGTTTTTGATACTCTATATCCATATCAGGTAAGTCACTTGTAAGCACACAAACATCATCTCTTGTTTTAATATCTGAATTTTTATGATATTTATCGGATATTTTATTATAATTTATTCCTATGAAATTAATTCTCTCTGTGATTGCAATATCTAAATCTTTAGTTATCGTAATTGTTGCTGACTTATCACTTTTATTTACATCCATTGTTAAAGTAGTGCTTGGAGACAAAACATTTATTCCTTTTTTCAAATTGATTTTATAAGCATCGAGTGCCTCGAATTTTGAACTGAATTTTATAGAAGGCTCTTTATAAACATTTTCCAATTTTGTTATTGGTAAAAACACACCATCCCCATAAAATAAATTCATATTCTTTTTGTCTGACTCAAATACTTCTTTTTCCAATTCAAGTTTTTTCATTTTAATTTCATTATCAATATTTAATAGACTAGAAGGTTTTTTCTTGTTTATTTCATAATTTTCTTCAGATAAATTTAAAATAAATTTCAGCTGTTTTAGAGCTTTAAAATAATCTATTATATCTTGACCATGTGGAGGCGGATTCTTAATATTTGATTCTTTAAGTTTTTTATTCTCTGGTACCGGTTCTGCTTTCTTTTCCTCTGGTTTTTGTTTCTCTTGTTCTTTTCCCTTAGATTTTTGTTTCACTGGTTTCTTTTCCTCTTCTTTCTTTTCCTCTTCTTTCTTTTCTTCGGGTTCTTTTTCTTCAGGGACTTCCTTTGTGTCTTCGTAAATAAGACCCAACTTGCCTGCTAATTCTTTTAATTTACCATTAATTTCATTTTTTATTCGATCCAGAAAATACTTCAGGTTTGTTGCTTCACATGTAAAATACCTTTTATTTATAAATTCATAATATTTGGATATATCAAGTTTAATCTCAGCTTCTGACTGTTGTTTATCTTTTTTGAATTGATCAACAAAAAGCCCAGTACTAATTTTATATGTTTGTATAACAGTAACAAGAGTGTTATAATATTCATTAATAGGGATTGGTTCCAATCCTTTTTTCTTAATTTCTTCAGCTATCTTTGCCTTTATTTTTTCTATATTTCTTTTTTCTTCTTCTTCCTTCTCTTCTTTGGCTTTTCTAAATTCTTCAATCTTTGTTTCCATATGAATATCATTGTCTAAATATTCTAAGCCTACATCCTTTGAATTTTTTAATTCAGTTTCATATACATCTAGATATTCATATATATTTTCTATGTTCCCTATTTTTGATTCTATTCTTGTTTCTCTGTTATAATCTCTTTCATTTTTATATGTAATTAGTTTGTCATTATAAAGTTTTTTAATAATTGTATCATTTTTAATTTTATTTATTTCATTATCTGGTAAATTATTTATTTTTTGATAAATTTTATTATTTATTTCATCCAAATATTCATTTGGTAAATCATTTATTATATTTCGCAAATCTCCAATATACTTATTTTCAAAATTAATACATTGCTGGGAATTAGGGTTCTTGCACTCAGTAATTTTGTATTCATCAAATTTTGTTTTTAATTTAACCAGATCAGCAAGTTTAAGTTTGATAATAGATTCTATTTTGTTATAATATTCTGTAAATGTATTTACTCCAGATGGTATATTTGGTAAATCATTTATTATATTTCGCAAATCTCCAATATACTTATTTTCAAAATTAATACATTCCTGAGAATTAGGGTTCTTACACTTGGTAATTTTGTATTCATCAAATTTTGTTTTTAATTTAACCAGATCGGCATTTTTGAGTTCAATAACAGATTCTACGGTGTTATAATATTCTGTAAATGTAATTACTCCAGGTAATATAGAGGTTAAAATATTATTTAGGATATTTTTATTAATATTTCTTTTTTGTTGAACAATATTATTTGAATTTTTTACCTTTTTTAAATTAATAATTATTTTATTTGAAAAATTTTTATAAAAATTTAATATTTCTAATTCTTTTTTAGCTTCTGTGTATGTTTTTATATATTTTATTGAAATATTATTTAAAATTAAATATCTTTTTTCTGGAAATTTTTCTTTAGTTATAAATTGTCCATTTTTAATATAATTTAATCGTAGTTCAGGATTTTTTTCTAAATTACGATTATTTATAATATCTATATAAAAAATTGGAGGATTAAATAACCACAAATTATATGAATAGAGTAATTTATAAGCAGTAACTTGTTCTTCTGTTGAAAATGTTACAAGGTCTACATTTTTAATGGTTTCCAATTTTTCCAAATTTGGCAATATCAAATCAAATTTCTTTTCCTCATGAAGTAAAGAAATATCTTTGGAGTATGTAACACTTATTGCTTTTCTATCTATAAAATTTTTATTTCTACTTATTACACTGTTAATAAAATTTCCCTCAAAGTCTGTTAGGTTACCAATTTTTATAGCATCTAAATTTCTGTCTATTATGTCCCTGCTCTGTTTATTTGTATATAAAAAATAATCAATCAGATATTTTTTATATTTATTAATCGCTTTTTCTTTTTCGTTGCTGGAAAAATCTTTTTCTACTTCTTGTAACTCTATTTTTAGTTCGTTTGTGTAACGTTGTTTAATCGAATCTAAGGAAGATTTGAAATCTTTTTCTATATATTCAATATACTCTAATTGATCATTTGTTAATAAATATTTAATTCTTTCATCAATTGTAATTAAAAATTCTGACCTAGTATCTATTAATAATTTAATAAATCTAAAAGAACTAATTTTTTCCTGTATTTGCAAAGCTTTCAAATTAAGTTCAAAAACTTTATCTCTTATAATATCCACACTTTCAATAAACTTTTCTAAGAATACTATCTGACTTTTGACTGTTTTGTAAACACACATATAAATATCTTTATCAAAAGGAATATTTTTAATTTTATTTTTAATCAATTCAAAATTAAAATTAAATACTTTTAATAAATTATATACAAGTATTTGAATATTATTTTCATTATCTATTAAATTATTATAATAATATAAAAGCAGGTTACCTTGATCTTGAATAAAATTTGTTTGTATGTTATAACACTCTGTATACCATTCTAGAGAATTATCTTCTAATCCACAATTCCAAGCCACATATTGTCTAATTGTGAAACCATTTGTTATAGGAACAGTTAATGACTTTAATAAAGAAGTGTAACGTTTTTCTGTGTCAATACTTAATTTTGCATAAAAACTATTCTTATTGATGTATTCTAGTAATTCATTTCCAGAATCAATAAATGATTTGTTAATTCCTCCGAAAAATTTTTCATATCTGATTGTGTCATTGTATTTACTTTCTTCTTTGAGTCTCAGAGGAATAATTTTTTTACCTTTGATAAGCCCTTTAATATTATTTATGATATCTCCTTTAATAAATCCTAATAATGAAACATTTTTAATTTCTCCCTTGAAAGATTCTGTGTATCCACTTATTTTAACATTTTCTTTAAAGGTATCAATAATTTTAATTTCTTTTCCTGACACTTTGCCATTTATTGTACCTTCAAAATCAGAGTTCTCGCAATTACAATATGAAATTTCTTGTATCATAGGATAGATATATTTAATATTGTCTCTTATTTCATCTTTCGTGATAATACAAGAAATAGTAGAACAATTAATAGTTCCTTTAATTACACCACTAGCTGTGGTGTTATCAAGTGGTGTTGCAAACCCATTAAATGATCCAAGTATTGTAATATCATCACTACTGCAATTTTTCATTTCTACATATTCTTCCTTGTGTTCTGTTTCGGTTCCATTTGTGTTTATTTTTCCAGTCACATAGCCATTTATACTAGCATCTTGAATTTTTACATTTTGTATTTTACCTTCCACGCTTATCTCATTAGTTGACTTGGTAATTTTAAAATTTCCATAATATGTACCAGGACCGTTAATTTCGCATTCACTAACCACACCTGCAAAAAAACCATTTGTTATTTTACACTTAAAATTACCTTCAACATTTCCATTTTTTAGTATTAATTGCTTGTCTTTTATAAGTTTTGGATTAGCTGAGTCGATAAAGCTCATTTGGTCAGTATACATTCCAGATAAAATTCTACAGTCTGCAAATTCACCTGAAATATCAACATTTTTAACGAACCCGTCAAATAACTCTTGGAATAAACTTTTATTTTCCTCTTTGATTTGTTCAATATTTTCATATACATTATCTATTTTTATCGAATAATTGTTTATAGGTTTCAAAACATCAGAACTTATAATTTGTCCTTTGTCTGTTATCTCATATACATTTTTATACTCTTTAGAATTTATAAATAAATCTAATGGGAGACTATTAAAAAATTTCAAAAATTCAAATGTTACATTAGGAGGAAGAACATCAATTAAATAATTATTTCTTAGTGTAAATTCTGTCGGCATATATAAATCCAAGGGTATATACTTGTATGAAACATCAGAATTTTCTACTCCTTCTTTGTAATCTGAAGGTAAAATTGCGTTAGCATAATTTCCAAACATACTCAAAGGTAAGTTAAGAAAATAATCTTCAAACTTTTCCTTTTCTGCCGAAGTCAAACTGTCTCTAAAAGTATTTTGTGTTTTATTTCCAAACCATACATATGCATTGTTATTCAACCCTGGTACGAAATCATATGGAAGATTTAATTCTGAGATTTTTATTTTATCATTTAATTTTTCAAGTCCTGACTGTTTTAAATCATGAAGAGTAATTAATTTATTTTCAAAACTATATTCAAAATCATTCTCATTGATTAATTTATAATAGTATTGGTTATCTTCTGGCTTGGGATATAGTATTTTAAAATCAGAAATCAAAAGATTCCCGAAATACTCTTCAAGACGTTTTTTGTCTTCTGGGTCTAATTTATTTTTATATCTTTTAGTACCATCGTTCACATCAAATGTATCATTGAACCAGATATATACTTCTGTATTAGGATCTCCAGTGAATTTGACGGCACGAATACCATTTGGTAAATCACGATTTAAAGTATACAATGGAATTTTATTTACAATCTTTAACAACCCAGAGCGTTTTAATTCTCTTGTTTTTCGTAATCCTATTACTTGATTTAATAATAATCTCTTCTCCAAGACTTCGGGTTTTACATCTTTAGGATAAACATTCAGTGCAAATTGCTTGAATTCCGTAACAAATAAATCTTGGAAAAGACTTTCATATCCCAAAATCATATTTTCACTTAAACTTTCAATAAACTTTTTAGTATTTCCTGTTACTGTTTTCAGGTTAAACCAAACATATACATGTTTATCATTTGGTCTAATAAAACCATCAGGTAATTTAATGTCGTCAATAAGTAAACTATTTGATAATTGTACTAGTCCTGTTTTTTTCAGATCAGATACTTTAAGATATTGATAAATTTTTATAGCTGGGATCTCATTAAAAATTCCACTGTAGACTCTCTTTTCATCTGGAGTTAAAGTTTTAATGAATTCCTGTGTGTATTCATTCGTATTTTTTTCCGAAAACCAAACATACAGGAAAGGCATTTTATCTACAATGTAATTAGGAATTTCTAGATCTTTACATAAAATTTTATCGCTCAGTCTGTTAGGGGAAATATTTATTTTTTCTGTTGAACCAGTCAAATATTTTATAGTATATTTATTTAAAAAATATTTTAATTTGCATTCCGAAATATTAATATTCTCAAAAGGAAGTTTAAAATTACTAATAAAATAATTTTTAATAAGGATCCTAGATGTTTCGTCTATATATTCATCTGAAATACCGAATTTCCCTAAAGGCGTGTTCAATATTTTATTTCTGATTTTATCAAATGCTTTTGTATATTTCAAATAATTTATAAAATCGTAACTATTTTTATCTGGATAAATCTCAAAAAATAATGAAACTTTATGAAATTTTAAATCAAATAATTGCGATTTAATATTTATTTTATTCAAAGGAGTAGATAAAATTTTATTTATAAAATTATTTAAATTTATTTGATCCTGACTATTATATTTTATATTAATAACATTTGCAAAATTCTCTTTCGGATTTATATCATTTGTTGTTATACCATTCTTTAATAAAATATTAAAAAT
>Ga0194135_10000052_pt1 | contig 61721 bp, 54 predicted proteins | sample LitLau_LLRF_2013_FD_134024 | JGI IMG/M metagenome (GOLD analysis project Ga0194135, IMG submission 134024) | Freshwater sediment microbial communities in response to fracking from North America - Little Laurel Run_MetaG_LLRF_2013 (version 2) | ecosystem: Environmental > Aquatic > Freshwater >...
GGATTTCCCGGGGCCGGACCATTCGTGAGTTCGTCTTCGGCGTGCTGCTGATTCCCCTGGGCTTCACCCTGGCGTGGATGTCGATCTTCGGTAACAGCGCCATCGACCAGGTGCTCAATCACGGCATGAGCGCCCTGGGCCTGTCGGCCATCGACAACCCGTCGATGACCCTCTACCTGCTGCTGGAAACCTACCCCTGGAGCCAGACCGTGATCGCGGTCACGGTGTTCATCAGCTTCGTGTTCTTCGTCACCTCGGCGGACTCCGGCACCGTGGTGCTCTCGACCCTGTCGGCCAGGGGCGGCAACGCCGACGAGGATGGGCCGAAATGGCTGCGGGTGTTCTGGGGCGCGATGACCGCGCTGGTCACCAGCGCGTTGTTGTTCGCCGGCAGCATCGACTCGCTGAAGTCGGCGGTGGTGCTGACCTCGCTGCCGTTCTCGCTGATTCTGCTGTTGATGATGTGGGGGCTACACAAGGCGTTCTACCTGGAGTCGCAGAAGCGCATCGCCCAACTGCACTCCCTGGCCCCGGTAGCGCCTTCGCGGCGCGGCAAGGGCGGCTGGCGCCAGCGTCTGAGCCAGGCGGTGCACTTCCCGTCACGGGATGAGGTGTATCGCTTCCTCGACCAGACGGTGCGTCCGGCCATCGAAGAGGTGACCGCGGTGTTCGTCGAGAAGGGCCTGAACGTGGTGACCCAGCCCGACCCGGCCAACGACAGCGTGAGCCTGGAAATCGGTCACGGCGACGAGCATCCGTTCATCTACCAGGTGCAGATGCGCGGTTACTTCACCCCGTCCTTCGCCCGTGGCGGCATGGGGCCCAAAGAACTGCGCAACCGCCGTTACTACCGGGCCGAGGTGCACCTGGCCGAGGGCAGTCAGGATTACGACCTGATGGGCTACAGCAAGGAGCAGATCATCAACGACATCCTCGACCAGTACGAACGCCACATGCAGTTCCTGCATCTGGTGCGCTGAGCCAGGCGCTCAGGCCCGGGTGAACAGCAGGTAGAGCACCAGGGCCAGCACCGGCACGGCAAACACCAGGCTGCCGACCATCAGCTCCGAACGCAGGGGCTGGTGGGCGGTGACCATCCCCACTGCGCCGTTGATGACCGTCAACGCCAGCCACAACCCGATGAATCCATAGCTCAATATCTGTCGGGCAAAGCCCAGCCGTTCGCCGATATACAGCATCAGCGCCAGCAGAATCAGGCCGAAGGTGATGATGATGGTGGTGTGCATGGAAAGCGTCTCCTCCAGGAGCGGTCGGACGGCGTTGCGCGGGTCGGCACAGAGTGCTTGCCGGCCTGTGCATGGAGCATAGGCGGCAAACTCGCCGGCTGAGATTGATCCAAGGCTGAAGACTTCTTTGCCCGCAAGCCGGCTCCGCCAAGGGGGGCGATGGGCTGTCAGTGTATTGATTAACCAAGTGTGTATAGTGTGTATCGCTGCTCGCCTGGTTGGATAAGGTGCCTGATGGTTCGGTATCCACAGGGCAGGGTTATGCGCAGTCGGGAGATGATCGGCAAGATCGAGGCGGATGGTTGGTACCTGATCGCCGTGAAGGGCAGTCACCATCAGTACAAGCATCCCTGGAAGCCAGGGCGCGTCACCATCAGGCACCCGGATGCGGATCTGCCCCGGGGCACGATCAACAGCATCTTGAAACAGGCGGGCCTGAAATGAGTCCGTTATTGCATGAGGAGTCCAACGACATGAAATTCCCGGTGGTTCTGCACAAGGATGCCGACTCCGAATACGGGGTGATCGTTCCGGATGTGCCGGGCTGTTACTCCGCCGGCCAGACCGTGTCCCAGGCGTTCGAAAACGTGAAGCAGGCGCTGTCTCTGCATTACGAAGGATTGGTGGCCGATGGCGAGCCCCTGCCGCAGGTGCACGAAATCGATGATCACCTGGATAACCCCGACTACGCCGGGGGCGTATGGGGCGTGGTGGAGTTCGACGTGACGCCGTATTTCGGCAAGTCGGTGCGCTTCAATGCCACCCTGCCCGAGCACCTGCTGGAGCGCATCGATCAGACGGTCAAGCGTGACCAGCGCTACAACTCGCGTTCCGGGTTCCTGGCCGCCGCAGCGCTGCGCGAACTGTCGGCCTGAGGCTAGGTGCTTTCGCGTTCGATCACCTGGCATTGCAGCAGGTTCAGGCGCTGCACCTCGGCGTCGGTCGGCAGCACCCCGAGGCTCTCCAGGACCCGGGTCGCGGCCAGTACGCCGATCTCCAGCGCCGGTGGCTGGATGGTGCTCAGGCTCGGTAGCAGCATCTGGGCGAAGGGGTAGTCGCCAAAGCCCAGCACCGCGCACTCCTCGGGGATCTTCAGCCCCGCTCGCTGCCCGGCCAACAGAGCGCCGGCGGCCAGGTTGTCGTTGGCGAAGATGATGGCGTCGGGGCGCGCTGCGGCGCTCATCAGCGCCTCCATGGCCTGCTTGCCCGCTTCGAAGGGGGCAAGCTCGGGATCCGGGGCAAACACCCTGGGCGGCAACCCCAGCTCTTTCAGGGTGGCGAGATAGCCATCGCGGCGCTCCAGGGCGCTGTAGTCGCCGGGGGCGCTGTTCTGCACGAAGGCGATGCGCCGGTAGCCCTTGGCGTGCAGGTAGCGAGCGGCGCTGACCCCCACTTGAACGTGGGAAAAACCGATCTGCATGGGCTGGCGCTGGGGCTGGTAATCCCAGGTTTCGATCAGCGGGATCTCGGCTTCGGCAAGCATCTTTTCCGTGCCCGGGCTGTGGAAGTGGCTGGTCAGCACCAGGGCTGCCGGCGACCAGCCGAGAAAGGCCCGTACCGCGCTCTCTTCCTGTTTCGCGTCGAAGTAGCTGGAGGCCAGCAGCAGCTGATAGCCGTGGCGGCTGAGGGTGTCGCTGAAGCCCTGGATGGTCTGGGCGAAGATCGGCCCGGAAATGTTCGGAATGACCATGGCGACGATCCTGCCCCGGGCCGAGGCCAAGCCGCCGGCCACCAGATTGGGCACGTAGCCGAGTTCGGCCACCACCGCGGCGATGCGCTCCCGGCGCTCGGGGGAGACGCTGTCGGGCTGGTTGAAGTAGCGCGACACGGTGATCGCCGAGACTCCGGCCTGGCGCGCCACGGTGTTCAGGGTCACGCGGCCGGCGCCACGGCGCTTGCGGCCCGGGGGAGTGTCAGCAGTCAAAAGCACCGTCCTTTTGCCAAACGAAAAAGCATATAAAAGTAATTTTTCAGTATTGGACGCTCTATGCAGAGCTTGTCGATACTGGCGATGTTAGCGCTAACAAGGTGTCATGTCTGCTACTCGCTCGAGCGAATGCCCAAGACAGATTTCAGGCGCTGCCGGCACAGATCGGCAGCGGTTCGGGGCATTTTTCAGCAGGTGCAGCATGCAGATATTTCTTGGGGAGCAACACCGACTCGCGCATTCGATCCGCGCCACCACGGCGTCCCGCCCGCATCTGGGCTGGTTGCTGGCGGGGCTGGCGGCCTTGCCATTGCCCGCGGCCCACGCCGCCGATAACGGCGTGGGCGCCCAGGACCAGGAGCCGACCCTGAAGTCGGTGACGGTCACCGCCACGCGCCGCGAGGAGTCGCTGCAAAAGGTGCCGGTGGCGGTGTCGGTAGTGGATGGCGAGCAGTTGGAGCGGGACAACCGCAACGGCGTGGCGAGCATCGTGCAGCAGGTGCCGTCGCTGAATTTCCGCACCGGGGCCTCGAACAAGGACACTTCGCTGTTCATCCGCGGCGTGGGCACCATTTCCACCTCGCCGGGGGTGGAACCGACGGTAGCGACGGTGATCGACGGCGTGGTCTACGGGCGTCCCGGGCAGGCCACCCTGGACCTGCTGGACCTGGAGCGGATCGAGGTGCTGCGCGGTCCCCAGGGCACCCTGTTCGGCAAGAACGCTTCGGCCGGGGTGCTGAATATCGTGACCAAGGCGCCTTCCGCCGAGACTCACGGCTACATCGATCAGGCCTATTACAGCGGCAACGAAAGCCGTACCCGTTTCGGCATTGGCGGCAGTCTGATTCCCGACACCCTCAAGGGCTCGCTCACCACTTTGTTCGGCAGTTACGACGGCAACGTGGACAACCGCCACAACGGCCAGGAGGTCAACGGCTACAACCGCAAGGGCGTGCGCGGCAAGCTGGAATTCACCCCCAGCGCCGACCTCAAGCTGACCCTGGCGGCGGACTACATGCAGGCCCATGACGACGCGCCCAATGGCGTGGTCAGCAAGGCGCTGACCCCGGCCTTCGCCAATGCCTTGAGCCCGGTCCGGGCCAGCAGCGACAACCGTGAGATCAACACCGATACCCGCACCCATGTGGAGGACATCAACAAGGGCCTGTCCGGCCAGCTGGACTGGAACCTCGGCGACTACACCCTGACGTCGATCACCGCCTGGCGTGGCTGGAACAACACCCAGTACCAGGACGGCGACCGGCTTGGCACGGTCACCGCGGCGTTTCCCGGGACCGCCGACAAGGGCGACCTGGACTACCACCAGTACTCGCAGGAGCTGCGCCTGGCCTCGCCCAAGGGCCAGTTCCTGGAGTACGTCGGCGGCCTGTTCTACCTGCACGGCAAGGACCAGGAAACCTACCAGCGCACCTTGACCACGACCACCAGCGTCAACCGCGGGGTTGCCGACTACAGCACCACCAACGACAGCTACGCGGTCTTTGGCGAAAGCACCCTGAATTTCACCGAGGACTTTCGTGGTATCGCCGGTTTGCGCTGGACTCACGATGACCTGAAATACGACCACCGCCGGGTATCGACCTCGGCCACCACGGTCAGCGGGATCCAGCCGGGCACCCAGAGTTCGGGCTCGGTGGATGAGGACGGCTGGTCCGGTCGCCTGGGGCTGCAATACGACCTCAGCGACACCGTCACCAGCTACCTGACCTATTCCCGCGGCTACAAGGGCCCGGCCTACAACGTGTTCTTCAACATGCAGCCCCGGGACACCAATGCACTCAAGCCCGAGACTTCCAACACCTGGGAGGCGGGGATCAAGGCCGGTGCCTGGAACAATCGCCTGACCACCAACCTGGCGGTGTTCCACAGCGAGTACGACAACTACCAGGCCAACTTTTTCGACACTGTGGCCGGGCAGGTGGTGACCCGCCTGATCAACGCCGGCCGCGTCAGCAGTGAAGGCGTCGAGCTGGACTACGCCCTGCAGGCCACCCAGCAATTGAAGTTCTCCGGGGCCCTGGCCTACACCCGGGCGCGCATCGACGAGTTCGCCTGCCCGGCGGGGGCCGCGGCGTCCTGCAACGTCAACGGCAAGCCGTTGCCCTTCAGCCCGGACTGGAAGAGCTATGTGCGGGCCGACTACAGCATCCCCCTGGATAACGGCCTGGATCTTGAGTTGGGCACCGACTACAGCTGGCAAAGCCAAGTGCAGTACGACATCAGCCAGAACCCCGACACCCGGCAGGGCGCCTACGGCATCTGGAACGCCAGCATCGCCCTGGCCGACTACAACGACGGCTGGCGCGTGGCGTTGCTAGGCAAGAACCTGGCCGACAAGTCCTATTCGCCGTTGCTGGCCAGTGGCGGCAACTACATCTACCGCGCGGTGCCCCGGGATGACGAACGTTTGCGCAAGGACTTCTGATGCCCTGCCGTTGTAGGAGCCGGCTTGCCGGCGAATGGGTCGGCGAGTTGGGCGCAGGTCTTGCGGGCGCATTCGCTGGCAAGCCAGCTCCTACGGTGGGTGTTTGGGTGTCCCTTTTGCAGCATGAAACAAGGAGTGATCCATGTCCCGTTCCACTCGCCAGCTCAAGCTCGGCGCCTTTCTCATGGCCACCGGTCACCATGTTGCCGCCTGGCGGCATCCGCAGGTGCCGGCCCAGGCAGCGCTGGACTTTGCGGTCTATAAAGAACTGGCGCAGATCGCCGAAGCCGCGCGCTTCGATGCGCTGTTTGTCGCCGACAGCCTTGCAGCGCCTACCGGTGCCATCGCCAGCCGCATGGCCCGTTCCGATTACTTCGAGCCGTTGACATTGCTTTGCGCCCTGGCGGCCGTGACCGAGCGGATAGGGCTTATTGCCACTAGCACTACGAGCTATAACGTACCGTACCACGTAGCACGTAAATTCGCTTCGCTGGACCATCTTTCAGGGGGCCGGGCGGGGTGGAACCTGGTGACTTCGGACAATGCCGCCGAGGCGCAGAATTTCGGTCGGGATGAACATTTCGGGCATGCCGAACGGTATCGCCGGGCCCGGGAGTTCCATCAGGTGGTGACCGGGCTCTGGGACAGTTGGGAGGACGACGCCTTTGTCCGGAACAAGGCCAGTGGCGAGTATTACGACCCGAACAAGCAGCATTTACTGGACCATCGCGGCGAATTCTTCCAGGTCAAAGGGCCCTTGAATGTGCCGCGCCCGCCGCAGGGTTACCCGGTGATCGTGCAGGCCGGCTCCTCGGAAAGTGGCCGCGACCTGGCGGCGCAGACGGCCGAGGTGGTGTTCACTGCGCAGCCTTCCCTGGCCGCTGCTCAGGCGTTTTATGCCGACTTGAAGGGCCGTCTCAAGCAGTACGATCGTAGTACGGAATCGCTGAAAATCATGCCCGGGGTGTTTGTGGTGGTGGGGGACAGCGAAAGCCAGGCCCGGGAGAAATTCGAATCGTTCCAGGCGCTGGTGGAACCCGAAGTGGGGGTGGCCCTGCTCGGGCGGATGCTGGGCAATTTCGATTTGTCCGGTTATCCGCTGGATGGACCTTTGCCGTCGTTGCCTCTGACCCAGAGCGGTCAGCAAAGCCGCCAGCAGTTGCTCACCGAACTGGCCGGCAAGGACAACCTGACCCTGGCTCAGTTGGGGCGCAAGATTGCCGGCGGGCGCGGGCACTACAGCCTGATCGGTACGCCCGGGCAGATTGCCGATGAACTGCAGGCCTGGTTCGAGGAGGGCGCGGCCGATGGTTTCAATGTGCTGGTGCCGCACCTGCCGGGCGGCCTGCGGGATTTTGCGACGGGGGTGATTCCGGAACTGCAGCGGCGCGGGCTGTTCAGAACTGAATACGAGGGCCGGACCCTGCGGGAAAACCTGGGGCTGGCGCGACCGAAGAATCAGTTTGTGTAACCACCGCCGGCTCCGGCGGGGCGCATTGATTGACGTTAGTGGTTTTGGAAAGACCTGACTCAGAGAGGATTCGATGACTTACATAGCTGCCGAAAATCGCTACGACTCCATCCCTTATCGCCGTGTCGGCCGCAGTGGCCTGGTGCTGCCGGCGCTGTCCCTGGGGCTTTGGCACAACTTCGGTGACAGCACGCCGATCGACACCCAGCGCGCCCTGTTGCGCACGGCCTTCGACCTGGGGATCAACCACTTCGACCTGGCCAACAACTACGGCCCGCCCTATGGCAGCGCCGAGATCAACTTCGGTCGTCTGCTGCGCGAGGACTTCAAGGCCTATCGCGATGAGCTGATCATTTCCAGCAAGGCCGGCTGGGACATGTGGCCCGGGCCTTACGGCCAGGGCGGCGGTTCGCGCAAGTATGTGCTGGCCAGCCTGGACCAGAGCCTGCAGCGCCTGGGCCTGGATTATGTGGATATCTTCTATTCCCACCGCTTCGACCCGGATACGCCGCTGGAGGAAACCGCCAGCGCCCTGGCCAGCGCGGTGCAGCAGGGCAAGGCGCTGTACATCGGCATTTCCTCCTATTCCGGGGCGAAAACCCGGGAAATCGCCGCGTTGCTCAAGGAGTGGAAAGTGCCGCTGCTGATTCATCAGCCGGCCTACAACATGCTCAATCGCTGGGTGGAGAAGGACCTGCTGGACACCACCGATGATCTGGGTGTGGGGGTGATCGCCTTTACTCCGCTGGCCCAGGGGTTGCTCACCGATAAATACCTCAATGGCATTCCCGAGGATGCACGGGTCAATCGTCCGGGCGGGGGCTCGCTGCAGGCGTCGCACCTGTCGGAGGCCAATCTTGCCCATGTGCGGGCCCTCAATGAGATTGCCAGGAACCGCGGCCAGAGCCTGGCGCAACTGGCCCTGGCCTGGACCCTGCGAGATCCGCGGGTGACTTCGGCCTTGATCGGTGCCAGCCGTCCGGAGCAGATCGTCGAGAACGTCGGAGCCCTGCAGAACCTGAGCTTCAGTGTGGAGGAACTGGCGCAAATCGATCATTTCGCCAAGGAGGGGCGGATCAACCTGTGGGAGAAACCGTCGCTGGCGCAATAGCCTCCTCAGGCACCGCGCTTGGCGGACAGCCCCCGGCAGAGCGGTTTGCCGGGGGCTTTTTGCTGGGACAGGGCCAGAGCAGGGCGTTTTTCATGGGGCGCTCATTGCGCCGTGGTGGGTGCGTTGCTGCTCACCTTGAGCGCGGTCTGGGTGCTGGCCACGGCGCGTGCCTGTGAGCTGTCCAGATCGACTTTTGCCGTGACCGACAGGCCCGGCCGCAGGCGTTCGAGGCCGGGTTGCTCGGCATTGAAGCGGATACGCACCGGCACCCGCTGCACGATCTTGGTGAAGTTGCCGGTGCCCGGCTCGAAGGGCAGCAGGGCGAAGGTCGAGCCCGAACCCGGTGCCAGGCTTTCCACGGTGCCGACGAGGCTCACCCCCGGCAGGGCATCGATCTTGATCCGCGTCGACTGGCCTGGGTACATGTGCTGGGTCTGGGTTTCCTTGAAATTGGCCAGTACATAGAGCTCGTGCAGCGGCACCAGGGTCAGCAGGCGCGAGCCGGGTTGCACGTAATCACCCACCTGAACCTGCCGGTTGCCCACGGTGCCGTCCATCGGTGCATAGACGGTGGCGTGGCGCAGGTCCTGCTGCGCCAGTTCGAGTCGTGCCTGGGCGGTCGCCACCTTGGCCCTGGCGCTCTGCAGCTGGGCTTGCAGGCGTTGGCGTTGCGCCGCCGTGACCGCCTGGTCGTTTTCGGCCACTTGCAGCATGGCCTGGGCATAGGCCAGCCCCTGTTCTGCCGAGATGGCCTGGGTGCTGTATTTCTCCACTTCGTTGCGCGCCACGGCGCCGGTGGTGACCAGGGTGTCGAAGCGGTTGCGCTCCGCGCCGGCGCGCCTGGACTCGGCCTGGTTGGTGCGGATGGCCGTTCGCGCGGCCAGCACGCGGGCGCTGGCCAGGCGCTGTTCGGCGTCCTGAATGGCCAGCGCGGCTTCGGCCAGGGCGACTTGCGCCTGGGCGTCCGCCAGATCGCCTTCGGCCAGGGTCACCCGGCTGTCGAATTCTTCGCTGTTGATACGCACCAGCGGCTGGCCGGCGCTGACCGTCTGGTGATCCTTGACCAATACCTGTGTCACCAGGCCGTGGACCCGCGGCGCGACGGCAGTGGCGTCGGCGGCGATATAGGCATCGTCCGTGGCCTCCGTCGACGGTGCCAGCAACACCCAGCCCGCTCCGAGCGCCACCAGCGTCAGCGCGACGGCGCCGGCGATCAGTGGGCGCCTGGAGCGTTTGCGCGGCTGATCGGTCTCCTGGGCGGCTTGCAGGATGGCGTTCTGAGTCTGGGTACTCTGCTCCATGTTGAAGCTCCACGTTGATTGTATTACGCTCATAATATTCATATGTCGGGCGTAATGCCACAGGGAAGCACCTACCGTGACGACAAGCGCAACTGGCCTTCGCGATGCAGGCATCGAGCCTGGGCAACATTCGACAAAGCGCAAATTCCTGGTCTTCACGATCATGGCCTTTGGCATGTTCATGGCGCTGATCGACATCCAGATCGTCGCGGCTTCGCTCAACGATGTGCAGGCCGGCCTCAGTGCCGGTCCCGATGAAGTGAGCTGGGTACAGACGGCGTACCTGATCGCCGAACTGATCATGATTCCCTTCTCGGCATTCCTCGCCCAGGCGCTTTCCACCCGTTGGCTGTTCGCCGCCAGTGCGGCGTTCTTCACCTTGTTCAGCGTGGGCTGCGGCATGGCCTGGAACATCGAGTCGATGATCGTGCTGCGGGCTTTGCAGGGATTTGCCGGCGGCGCCATGGTGCCCACGGTCTTCGCCGTGGGGTTCGTGTTGTTCGAAGGCAAGCAGCGGGCGATGGTCCCGGCGATCCTCGGCATGACCGCGGTATTGGCGCCGACCTTGGGCCCCACCGTGGGCGGTCTGGTGACCTTCTATCTGGACTGGCGCTGGATCTTCTTTATCAACGTGCTTCCGGGGCTGCTGATCTGCATCGGCGCGGCGCTGCTGATCGATGTCGACCGCCCGGACCTGGCCCTGCTGCGGCGTATCGACTGGCTGCATTTTGTCGCCATGGCGCTGGCCCTGGGGTGCTTCGAATACGTGCTGGAGGAGGGGCCGCGCAAGGACTGGTTCAGCGACACCGGGATCGTCATGGCGGCCTGGGTTTCCCTGGTGTCCTTTGGCTTGTTCATCGAACGCTCGTTGTATTCGCACAATCCGATCGTGTCGCTGGGGCCGTTCCGCGACCGCACCTTTTCCATTGCCTGCCTGCTGAACCTGGTGATCGGCTTTGGTCTGTATTCCTCGACGTATCTGGTGCCGGTGTTCCTCGGGCGGGTGCGCGGCTTCGACAGCCTGGAAATCGGCACCACGGTTTTTGTCGTCGGCATCGGGCAGTTGGTCAGTACGATCATCGCGGCTCGCGCTTCGGAGAAAGTCGATCGGCGCCTGATCCTCTCGGTGGGTTTCCTGGGCCTGGCGTTGAGCCTGTGGTTGACCTCCCGGGTCACTGCCAACTGGGGCTTCGATGAGTGGCTGGTGCCACAGGTGGCGCGCGGCCTGTTCCTGATGCTGTGCATCGTGCCGAGCGTGAACATGGCCTTGAGTTCGTTCCAGGGCGCTGAACTGCGCCAGGCCTCCGGGCTGTTCAACCTGATGCGCAACCTGGGCGGAGCCATTGGCATTGCCACGGTCAACACCTGGCTGCAGGACGATGCCCGGGCCCAATTGCTGCGCTTGTCCGAGTCGCTGGGGAGCCAGGCTGGCGCCGCCCAGGCACTGATGGAGCAACTGGCGCTGAAGATTGCCGCCGATACACCGGATCCCAGCCACGCTTTGCTCATGGCTCAGGGGATTTTCGGCCGGCTGGTGGGGCGTGAAGCCCTGACCCTGGCGTTTGGCGATGTGTTTCGGTTGATGGCGATGATGTTTGTGCTGGCGCTGTTGCTGGTGCCGTTGTGCAAGGTGGCCCCGGCCGTGACGGGGCCGGTGACGAAGGAAAAGTGATTGCTTCTGCCGGGCCGCTACGGGGCCGAAGCGCCGGATCTGGCGGCTGCGCTAGTTGCTTGCGGGGCCTGATCGGCTCGGCAAAAACACAAGGAGGTGAAACATGGATTATCCCGGTCGTTGGTTTCGGGAGACTTGGTACGACCACGATATCTACTTGATGATCATCAAGGAGCCGGGTTCGCCAAGTCTTCATTCATACGCTGCGCAGGAGTCGTTCAGCTACGTCGGACGGTTGGCCGGGCATGGCCAGCATCCAAGTTTTTCGCTGCATTTTGCCTGCCCGCCCTACGGCAATGATTACGCCAGCAACGAGGCGGCATTGCGCGCCGGGCGGGCGCATGGGCGGGCGTTGATCGAGCGTTGGTGCAATCGCTCACCCACGCCAGCGGCACGTCTGCCGCGCTACGCGGCCAGCCCGGCCAACTAGGCCGGCTGGCGAGTATGCCGCGCGGGTGGACGGTGCCGCACCGGGCGCCAGTGGGCGCTGTACGACCGCCAGGAACTGGAGGAAAAGTCGCCGGGCCAGGCCAGGCGGCAACAGGTGCAAGAGGCTGTTTCAAACGCAACAGAGTCAGGGTGCAGCAGCGCCCGCAGAAGCGGACAGATGATGACTCAAGCACAACCTTCGGCGCCCTAAGGCGCCGCCGCAAGCGCTTCACCAAGGTGCTCTGCAAAGGCATCTGCAACGGGGTTGTGGCCGCGCGGCAAACCCGCGGGCTTGGCCACCCGCACATTCTCAACGACAGCGCGACCCTGGGGGCCGTGGTCGATTTTGTTTATGCACAGGACGACAAGCTATGAATGAACAATACGATGTGATCGTGATCGGCGCGGGTCCCGGCGGCTATGTCGCGGCGATCCGCGCGGCGCAACTGGGCCTGAAGACGGTCTGTATCGAGCGCTACCAGGGCAAGGACGGCAAGACTGCCCTGGGTGGCACCTGCCTCAATGTGGGCTGCATTCCCTCCAAGGCGCTGCTGGACAGCTCCCATCACTATGACGAAGCGCGCAACGGTTTTGCCGTGCATGGCATCGGCATCAGCAACCCGCAGATCGACGTGCCGGCCATGCTGGCGCGCAAGGACAACGTGGTGCGCAACTTCAACGGCGGCATCGCTGCGCTGTTCAAGGCCAATGGCGTGGCCCTGCTGGAAGGTCACGGCAAGCTGCTGGCCAACAAGCAAGTGGAGGTGACAGCGGCCGACGGCAGCGTCCAGCGCATCAGCGCCACCAGCATCATCCTCGCCCCCGGCTCACGGCCCATCGATATCGCCGCAGCGCCGCTGACCGGGCAGGTGATCGTCGACTCCACCGGTGCCCTGGAATTCACCCGCGTGCCCAAGCGCCTGGGGGTGATCGGCGCCGGCGTCATCGGCCTGGAACTGGGCTCGGTCTGGGCTCGCCTGGGGGCTGAAGTGACGGTGCTGGAGGCCCTCGACAGCTTCCTGCCAGCGGTGGATGTGCAGATCGCCAGAGAAGCGCAGAAGATCCTCGGCAAACAGGGCCTGGACATCCGCCTGGGGGCCCGGGTGACGGCCTCCGAAGTGCAGGGCGACAGCATCACGGTCAGCCTCAGCGAAGGCGGCGAGGACAAGCAGCAGACTTTCGACCGGCTGATCGTCGCCGTGGGTCGCCGGCCCCTGACCACCGACCTGCTGGCCGCCGACAGCGGCGTGCAACTGGATGAACGCGGCTATATCCATGTCGACGGGCAATGCCGCACCAGCGTGCCCGGGGTGTTCGCCATTGGCGACGTGGTACGCGGCCCGATGCTGGCGCACAAGGCGTCGGAAGAAGGGGTGATGGTGGCCGAGAGCCTTGCCGGGCATCAGCATCCGCTGAATTACGAGCTGATCCCGTCAGTGATCTACACCCACCCTGAAATCGCCTGGGTCGGCCAGACCGAACAGGCCCTCAAGGCCCAGGGCATCGAACTGAACATCGGCACCTTCCCGTTCTCCGCCAGCAGCCGGGCCATGGCCGCCAACGACACCGCGGGGCTGGTCAAGGTGATTGCCGATGCAGTCACCGACCGCGTGCTTGGGGTGCATGTGATAGGACCGGGCGCGGCGGAACTGGTCCAGGAAGGCGCGATCGGCATGGAATTCGGCACCAGCGCCGAAGACCTGGGGATGATGGTGTTCTCCCACCCGACCCTGTCCGAAGCCCTGCATGAAGCCGCGTTGGCGGTGAATGGCCAGGCGATTCATATCGGTAATCGCAAGAAGAAGGCCCCCGCCAGCGTCAAATAACCAGCCACCCCGGCCTCGCGTGTTGCGCGTGGCCGGGGCGCTCGGCCCCTTTGGGTTTCAGCGAAAGAACGGCACATCCCCAAGAATGGTCGCGCGCTGCATGACCCGGCGCTGTGGGCGGTAGTCGTCCACGGCATAGTGCTGGGTCACGCGGTTGTCCCAGAAGGCCACGTCGTTTTCCTGCCAGCGCCAGCGGATGGTGAATTCCGGGCGGGTGGCGTGGGCGAACAGCAGTTTGAGGATGGCCTCGCTTTCGCTTTCGGACAGCTCATTGATCCGGGTGGTGAAGCCGTCGTTGACGAACAGCGACTGGCGCCCGCTCACCGGGTGAGTGCGGATTACCGGGTGCGACAGTGGCGGATTCTTGCGTCGGGTTTCCTCCCAGCGCGCCAGGTCTTCGGGGGTGTTGCCGAAGCGCTCCAGGGGGAAGGACTTGATGAATTCGTGGGTGGCGGTCAGGCCTTGCAGCAGCTTCTTCATCGGCTCGGACAAAGCTTCGTAGGCAGCGATGCCGCTGGCCCACAGGGTGTCGCCGCCGAATGCCGGCAACAGCTTGGCGCTGAGCACCGCGCCCAGGGCCGGGGTCGGCAGGAAGGTCACGTCGGTATGCCAGATGGCGTTGTCGCGCACGTCGGTTTCGGCGGTGTCGAGGATCAGGATCTCCGGCTGTTCCGGCACATTGGGGTAGATCGGGTGGATGTGCAGGTCGCCGAAGTAGGCGGCAAAACGCGCCTGCTGCTGTGGGGTGATCGGCTGGTTACGGAAGAACAGCACCTGATGCTTGAGCAGCGCCTGCTCGATGGCGTCACGATGTTCGATGCTCAAGGGCTGGCTGATATCGATGCCGCCGATCTGGGCGCCGAGGGCGGAGCTTAGAGGAGTGATGGTCAGGCTCATGATGGTTCTCTTGTACGGCGCCGAACGCTCGGCGTGGTCGGATTCGGTTTGTCTGCATCAATCTTAAAATCGCTGGCATGCACGGCTCTTGTAGCCGCTGCCGAGCCTTGGCGAGGCAGCGAACGGCTGCGCAGCAGACGCAAACCCGTGCAACGCGGTCTTCCTGGTCGATCGCTGCGAGCGCTGCGCGCTCGATCGCAGCCTCGCTAGGGCTCGGCAGCGGCTACAGGTGGACCGCGCGCGGGGCAAGCAGGTCAGTGGCTCTGGCCGTGCCAGGGCACCAGTTTGCGTTGCAGGGCGCGCAGGCCCATCTCCATGGCGAAGGCGATCAGGGCAATCACCAATATCCCCAGCACCACCACATCGGTGACCAGGAATTGCGCGGCGGACTGCACCATGAAACCCAGGCCGCTGGTGGCGGCAATCAGCTCCGCCGCCACCAGGGTCGACCAGCCCACGCCCAGGCCGATGCGCACGCCGGTGAGGATGTCCGGCAAGGCGCTGGGCAGGATCACGTGGCGAATCAGCTGCGCCCGGGTCGCGCCCAAAGACTGCGCCGCGCGCAGCTTCGCCGGGTCGACGGTGCGCACGCCGGTGGCGGTGGCGATGGCGATTGGGGCGAAGATGGCGAGGTAGATCAGCAGCACCTTGGACAGCTCGCCAATGCCGCACCAGATGACGATCAGCGGCAGATAGGCCAGTGGCGGAATCGGCCGGTAGAACTCGATCAAAGGGTCGAGCACGCCACGGGCGATGCGGTTGGCGCCTATGGCGATGCCCACCGGAATCGCCGTCAGCACGGCAAAGCCCAGGGCCAGGCCGATGCGTTGCAAGCTTGCCGCCAGGTGCTGCCAGAGGGTGGAATCCATGTAGCCGCTGGTGGCCAGCAACCAGCCTTTTTGCAGCACGGCGGCCGGTGGCGGCAGGAACAGTGGTTCGATCAGGCCGCTGGCGGTGACGGCCCACCACAGGGCCAGCAGGGTGATCAGAGTCAGCACACTGATCCAGCGCGTGCTCAGGCTGCGACGCACCGGCACTGGCGCTTTCGGATTGGCGTCGCGGGTTGCGGTGGCGGGAATCTCGTAGCTGCTCATGGGCGCTCCTGCTGCTGGGTGGCGCTGCGTTGGGAGAACACCCGGGACAGCACGTGTTCGCGGGTTTCGATGAACAACGGGTCGGACTTGATCGCCCGCGCCGATTCGCCGGCGGCGTAGCGCTGGCCGAAGTCCAGGTTCAGGCGCTCGACGATCTGCCCCGGGTTGGGCGCCAGGAGGATCAGGTCGGTGGCCAGGAACACCGCTTCTTCGATGTCGTGGGTAATCAGGAACACCGGCTTGGCGGTGCGCCGCCAGACTTGCAGCAACAGCTCCTGCATCTGCTCGCGGGTGAAGGCATCCAGGGCGCCGAAGGGTTCGTCCATCAGCAGCACGCGCGGGTCGGCGGCCAGGGCGCGGGCCAGGCCCACGCGCTGTTTCTGTCCACCGGAGAGTTGCCAGATGCGGCGCTTGTCGAAGCCGGCCAGGTCCACTAGGGCAAGCATCTCCCGCGCCCGGGCTTCGCGCAGGTCGCGGGCGACGCCGGCCAGTTCCAGGCCGAAGGCAACGTTGCCCAGCACGTCCTGCCAGGGCAGCAGGGCGTCGTCCTGGAACACCACGCCACGCTCGGCGCTGGGGCCCTTGACCGGCACGCCGTCGAGGCTGATGCGCCCGGCGCTGGGGTCGACGAACCCGGCAATCAGGTTCAGCAGCGAGGTCTTGCCGCTGCCGGAGGAACCCAGGGCGACCAGCAGTTGCTGTGGCCCCAGGGTCAGGGAAATATCCGCCAGCACCGGTTCGGCGGCGCCGGGGTACTGTGCGCTGATGCGCTCCAGTTGTAGCAAGGCCATGACGGCTATCTCCTGTCCGGTCGCGGGTTATTCCGGGATGAACTTGGCGCTGACGTAGGGGGCGTAGTCCGGCAGCACCGCTTCGACCTTGCCTTGCTCCTTGAGGAACACCGCGGTGTCGGTGATGGCCTTGGTGGTCGGGGCGCCGAGGCTGATCACCTGGTCGGCGGCCAGCGGGTAGACGTTGCCTTGCAGCAGCAGCGGGATATCGCTGGCCTTGGCCCCGGAGAGCTTCACCAGCTTGTCGACGTTGCCCTGGTTGGCCAGCCAGGCTTGTGGGTCCTTGCGGTACTGGGCATAGGCATCCAGGGTCACCTTGGCGAAGGCGCTGACGATTTCCGGGTGCTTCTCGGCAAAATCCTTGCGCACGATCCAGGCGTCGAAAGTCGGTGCGCCGAACTTGGCCAGTTCACCAGAGGTGATCAGCACCTTGCCGTTTTCCTTGGCCACGCCCAGGGCCGGGTCCCAGACGTAGGTGGCGTCGATATCGCCGCGCTTCCAGGCGGCGATGATTGCCGGTGGCGCCAGGTTGAGGATCTGCACTTTCGAGGGGTCGATATTCCAGTGCTTCAGTGCCGCCAACAGGCTGTAGTGGCCGGTGGAAACGAAGGGCACGGCGACTTTTTTACCGATCAGGTCCTGAGGGCTGTTGATCCCGGAACCGTCGCGGGCCACCAAGGCTTCGGCGGCGCCGATCTGGGTGGCGATGAGGAAGGTCTGCACCGGCACCTTGCGGGTGATGGCGGCGGTCAGCGGGCTGGAGCCCAGGTAGCCGATCTGCACATCGCCGGAAGCGATGGCGGCGATGACGTCGGCACCGTTGTCGAATTTGCGCCAGTTGATCTTGGCCTGGGTGGCTTTTTCGTAGCTGCCGTCGGCTTGCGCGACCTTGGCCGGGTCGACGGTGGTCTGGTAGGCGACGGTGACGTCGGCCGCCTGGGCAAAGAAACTCGCAGCGGCCAGGGACGCGGCCGCCAGGAGGCGAAGGGGGAAGTGCAGTTTCATGTGGGTGCTCCTCATAGGCGGCCGGTGATCGGCGTGGGAGGAGACTAAATGATCTAAGAATGCAGAAATAAATAACTTATTTGCATTAGCTTATGAGGGGAAATCCACGGGGATGGCGCGGAGGCTGTTGTGGCGAGGGAGCTTGCTCCCGTTGGGTGGCGCAGCCGCCCTCAAACCCGGCGACGGGATATTCCTGAATAACCGCGCCGCCTGAGCCGAGGGCTGCTTTGCAGCCCAGCGGGAGCAAGCTCCCTCGCCACTCTAGTTGCTGATGGCCAGGATGCTGGCCTGGTAGGCGCCGACGAACACGTCGAAATCACCCACTTCGTTCTGCTCAAGCTCGGTCTGCTGCTCCAGGGATTGGCGCGCCGCGTCTTCGAAGGCGGTTTGTTCTTCCTTGGCCAGGGGCTGGCTGCGGAAGTACTCGGCATGCGCCTGGCTCTGGCGCAGGGAGAACTGGCTGAAGCTCTCCTTGTGCTCGCTCATGGCCGCCAGCACCTGGGCCGACGGGGTCAGGGACGAATCCTTGACCTTGGCCAACTGGGCGTCCAGGGCCTTGCTGTGCACGTCGCTGCCGTGGCTCTGGTCGAGCAGGGCAGCCAATGGCGCGATCTGCTCCAGCAGTTCGGCGGCCCACTCTTTCATTTCCACCGGCTGGCCCCGGCGTTGCAGTTGCAGGCCCGGACGCCGGCCTTCCTTGACCACGGCGAGGAAGTTGGAGGTGGCGTTGCCGCACTCGTTGTTCTCGAACAGCGGGCTGTCGTTGAGCGCGCAATACAGCAGGAAGGCGTCGAGGAAGCGCGCTTCCTGCAGGTCGATGCCCAGGGGCAGGAACGGGTTGATGTCCAGGCAACGCACTTCGACGTACTGGATGCCCCGGGCCATCAGCGCCTGGATCGGCCGCTCGCCGGTGTAGGTCACGCGTTTGGGGCGGATGTTGGAGTAGTACTCGTTTTCGATCTGCAGGATGTTGGTGTTCAGTTGCACCCACTCGCCATCCTTGTGGGTGCCGACGGCCACGTAAGGCGCGTAGGGCGTGGCCACGGCCTTGCGCAGGCTGTCGGTGTAGCTGTTCAGATCGTTGTAGCAAGGGGTCAGGCCGGCCTGGGCCTTGCTCTGGTAGCCCAGGTCGCTCATGCGCAGGCTGGTGGCGTAGGGCAGGTACAGGGTGTCGGCGTCCAGCTGTTCCAACTGGTGCGAGCGGCCGCGCAGGAAGCCCGCGTCCAGGGCCGGCGAGGCACCGAACAGGTACATCAGCAGCCAGCTGTAACGGCGGAAATTGCGGATCAGCGCGATATAGGCCGAGGACTGGTAGTCACGGTCGCTGCCGACGAAGCCTTCGGCTTGCTTGAGCAGCGGCCACAGCTGTTCCGGCAGGGAGAAGTTGTAGTGGATCCCGGCAATGCACTGCATGGCCTTGCCGTAGCGCAGGGCCAGGCCCTTGCGGTACACGTACTTGAGCTGACCGATGTTGGAGGTGCCGTAGTAGGCGATCGGGATGTCTTCCTCGGCCGGCAACGGGCACGGCATCGATGGACTCCACAGGTACTCGTTGCCGAGCTTGCTGTAGGCGAAACGATGAATCTTGTCGAGGCTGGCCAGGGTATCGGCCGGGTCCGCGAGGGCCGGGGTGATGAACTCCAGCAGCGACTCGGAATAGTCGGTGGTGATCTGTTCGTTGGTCAGCGCGGAACCCAGTTCTTCCGGGTGCGGGGTCTGTGCCAGGCGGCCTTCGCCGGTGACACGCAGGCATTCACGTTCGATACCGTGCAGGCACTGCTCGAGCAGGGAGAGGTTAGCGCGCTCGCCGAGCAGAGCCAGGCGGCGGTTGAGAAGTTCGCTCAAGTTGGATTCCTTCACGCGTCAGTCGCCCCAATATGGGGGTGGGCAGGACGGTCTACAAGGGTGAAGTTAAAACTGGCGTTTTCGCCTGGTTTTTGAGTCAAGCCGACTCGCTTGAAAACGCCAATCCTTCATCCCTGAATCTGGCTTTAGCGCGGGCAAAAAACTCCGACGCCGCTTTCGCAGCGCCGAAATTAACCCAAATTCATGACAGGGAGCTATAGGACGGCGAAGGTGCCTTGTGCTTTTGCGACCAGTTTGTCGCCCTGGATCACGTCCGCTTCCACCACCAGGGTGCGGCGGCCGGGGTGGATCACCTTGGCCCGGCACAGCACTTCACCCTCGGCCACGGCGCGGATGTAGTTGATCTTGCATTCGATGGTGGCGCTCTGCTGGTCAAAGCCGTGGGTGCTGGAACAGGCCAGCCCCATGGCAATGTCCACCAGGCTGAAGATCGCCCCGCCATGGAGCTTTTGCCCGCGATTGCGCAGTTGTGGGGTCAACTCCAGGGCGACATCCGCCTCGCCGGTTTCCAGGCGTTGCAGACGGCAGCCGAGCAATTGGCTGAAGGCGCTTTCGGTCAGGCCGGCGGGGATTTCCATCAGCGCTTCTTCAACTGCTTGGCGTTGGCGAACAGCGAGGCCATGGCATTGTTGCTCGGTGCCGCCGTGGTAGTTTCCTTGCGTGGCGCATTGCCCTGGGACGAGCGTGGCGCCGCACCCGGACGGGAGCCGCGAGCGCCGTCGATCTTCTCGCCCGGGGTGTCGCTCATGCGCATCGACAGGCCCACGCGTTTGCGCGGAATGTCGACTTCCATGACCTTCACTTTCACCACGTCACCGGCCTTCACCGCCTCACGCGGGTCCTTGATGAACTTCTCCGACAGCGCCGAAATGTGCACCAGGCCATCCTGGTGCACGCCGATGTCGACGAAGGCACCGAAGTTGGTGACGTTGGTCACCACGCCTTCGAGGATCATCCCCAGTTGCAGGTCCTTGAGGTCTTCCACGCCATCCTGGAACTCGGCGGTCTTGAACTCCGGGCGCGGGTCGCGGCCCGGCTTGTCCAGTTCCTGAAGGATGTCGGTGACGGTGGGCAGACCGAAGGTTTCGTCGGTGAATTTCTTCGGATCCAGGCGCTTGAGGAAGCCGCTGTCGCCGATCAGCGAGCGGATGTCGCGGCCGGTGTCGGCGGCGATGCGCTGCACCAGCGGGTAGGCTTCCGGGTGCACCGCCGAAGCGTCCAGCGGGTTGTCGCCGTTCATCACGCGCAGGAAGCCGGCGGCCTGCTCGAAGGTCTTTTCACCCAGGCGGGCGACCTTTTTCAGCGCGGCGCGGGTCTTGAACGCACCGTGCTCGTCACGGTGGCTGACGATGTTCTGCGCCAGGGTCGCATTGAGGCCGGAGATCCGCGCCAGCAATGCCACGGAGGCGGTGTTGACGTCGACGCCGACGGCGTTCACGCAGTCTTCCACCACGGCGTCCAGGCCGCGGGCCAGTTTCAGCTGCGACACGTCGTGCTGGTACTGGCCGACACCGATGGATTTCGGATCGATCTTCACCAGTTCCGCCAGCGGGTCCTGCAGGCGGCGGGCGATGGATACGGCGCCACGGGTCGACACGTCCAGGTCCGGGAACTCCTTGGCCGCCAGTTCCGAGGCCGAGTACACCGATGCACCGGCTTCGGAAACCATGACCTTGGTCATCTTCATGGCCGGGTATTTCTTGATCAGCTCGGCGGCCAGCTTGTCGGTCTCGCGGCTGGCGGTGCCGTTGCCGATGGCGATCAGGTCCACCGAGTGCTTGGCGCACAGCGCGGCCAGGATGCCCAGGGTCTGGTCCCACTTGTTGTGCGGCACGTGGGGGTAGACGGTGGCGTGGTCCAGCAGCTTGCCGGTGGCATCCACCACTGCCACCTTGCAGCCGGTGCGCAGGCCCGGGTCCAGGCCCAGGGTGGCGCGCGGGCCGGCCGGAGCGGCCAGCAGCAGGTCGTGCAGGTTGTGGGCGAAGACGTTGATCGCCTCGGTTTCCGCGTTGTCGCGCAGCTCGCCCAGCAAGTCGGTTTCCAGGTGGGTGTAGAGCTTGACCTTCCAGGTCCAGCGCACCACTTCACCCAGCCATTTGTCGGCGGGACGGTTCTGGTTCTGGATGCCCACGTGCTGGCCGATCATGCCTTCGCAGGGGTGCATGGTGCCCGGCAGCTCGTCACCGACTTTCAGTGCGGAGCTGAGAATGCCTTCGTTGCGGCCGCGGAAAATCGCCAGGGCGCGGTGCGACGGCATGCTTTTCAGCGGTTCGTCGTGTTCGAAGTAGTCGCGGAACTTGGCGCCTTCTTCTTCCTTGCCCGCCACCACGCGGGCGCTGAGGGTGGCTTCCTGCTTGAGGAAGTTACGCAGCTTGTCCAGCAAACCCGCGTCTTCGGCGAGGCGCTCCATGAGGATGTACTTGGCGCCTTCCAGGGCGGCCTTGACGTCGGCCACGCCTTTGTCGGCGTTGACGAAGCGGGCGGCTTCGGCTTCCGGAGTCAGGCTTGGGTCGTTGAACAGGCCGTCCGCCAACTCGCCGAGGCCGGCTTCCAGGGCGATCTGGCCCTTGGTGCGGCGCTTCTGCTTATAAGGCAGGTACAGGTCTTCGAGGCGGGTCTTGGTGTCGGCCAGCTTGATCTCGCGAGCCAGCTCCGGGGTCAGCTTGCCCTGCTCTTCGATACTGGCCAGGATGCTGATCCGCCGTTCGTCGAGTTCTCGCAGGTAGCGCAGGCGCTCTTCCAGATGACGCAGTTGAGTGTCATCGAGGCTGCCGGTGACCTCTTTCCGGTAACGGGCGATGAAGGGCACGGTGGAGCCTTCATCCAATAGAGCGACGGCCGCTTCGACCTGTTGTGGGCGTACACCGAGTTCCTCGGCAATGCGGCTGTTGATGCTGTCCATAAAACCACCTGACAAATGTGTGAAAGCAGGCCCGCGGGCACGAAAATAAGGCCCGGCGAGTCTGGTTGAGCGGCCTGGCACGCGCCGCCACCTGGATCAAAAGGCTGGCTGTTGACCCGTGAAATCGAAAAAATACTGCCGGCCCAGGCAAATAAAAAAACCGGCCGCAGGCGTACTGATCAGATATTGCCCAACACAAAAGGCGGCGCATTATACCCAGCGTTAGTCGTTGCGGGGTGATCGCCAGCCTCAGGCCGACAGCGGGTTTGCTGGCGATAGAGGAAAAATCTGCTAACAATGCACACGGTGCGTATAACGGCAGCTACGCCATAATGCGCACCGAGATTAGAGGAGCATCCAATGAGCAGCACTGCACAAACTGCTGAAGGCGAAAAAATTCTTATTGTTGACGACGATCCGGGGCTGAGCAGCCTGCTGGAGCGTTTTTTCGTCAGCAAGGGCTACCGTGCCCGCGCGGTGCCGAACACCGAGCAAATGGACCGTCTGTTGGGTCGCGAAGTGTTCAACCTGGTGGTCCTCGACCTGATGCTGCCCGGCGAAGACGGCCTGACCGCCTGCCGCCGACTGCGCAGTGCCAACAACCAGATTCCGATCATCATGCTCACCGCCAAGGGCGACGAGCTGAGCCGCATCAAGGGCCTGGAGCTGGGCGCCGACGATTACCTGGCCAAGCCGTTCAACCCTGACGAGCTGATGGCCCGGGTCAAGGCTGTGCTGCGTCGTCAGTCGGCTCCGGTGCCGGGCGCGCCGGGCAGCGAAGACGAAAGCGTGACCTTCGGTGACTACGAACTGTCCCTGGCCACTCGCGAACTCAAGCGTGGCGATGAAGTGCACATGCTCACCACCGGTGAGTTCGCGGTACTCAAGGCGCTGGTGATGAACGCCCGCCAGCCGCTGACCCGCGACAAACTGATGAACCTGGCCCGTGGCCGCGAGTGGGATGCCCTGGAGCGTTCCATCGACGTGCAGATCTCCCGCCTGCGGCGGATGATCGAGCCTGATCCTTCCAAGCCGCGTTATATCCAGACCGTCTGGGGCGTGGGTTATGTCTTCGTGCCGGATGGCACCGCGACCAAGTGATAGGTGATTTGTAGGAGCGAACGCCCGGGCCGGTAACGACCCGGGCGTTCGCATTCCGCAACTCTGCGAGCGCGAGTCGCTCCTGCAAAGTGTGTAGTGGCTGTTATGAAAACCCCGCTGTGGTTCCCCCAGAGTTTCTTCTCTCGCACCCTGTGGCTGGTGCTGATCGTGGTGCTGTTTTCCAAGGCATTGACCCTGGTTTATCTGTTGATGAACGAGGACGTGCTGGTGGACCGGCAATACAGCCACGGCGTGGCCCTGACCCTGCGCGCCTACTGGGCCGCCGATGAATCCAACCGTGACCAGATCGCCGAGGCCGCCGGCCTGATCAAGGTGGTGGGCAGCGGCGTGCCGGCCGGCGAGCAACATTGGCCCTACAGTGAGATCTACCAGCGGCAGATGCAGGCCGAGTTGGGCGCCGACACCGAAGTGCGCCTGCGCATGCATGCACCGCCGGCGCTGTGGGTGAGGGCGCCGAGCCTGGGGGATGGCTGGCTCAAGGTGCCGCTGTATCCGCATCCGCTGCGGGGGCAGAAGATCTGGAGCGTGCTGGGCTGGTTCCTGGCCATTGGCCTCTTGTCCACTGCCTCGGCGTGGATCTTCGTCAGTCAGCTCAATCAACCGCTCAAGCGCCTTGTCTACGCCGCTCGGCAACTGGGCCAGGGGCGCAGCGTGCGCCTGCCGATCAGCGATACGCCGAGCGAGATGACCGAGGTCTATCGCGCCTTCAACCAGATGGCCGAGGATGTGGAGCAGGCCGGGCGCGAGCGCGAGCTGATGCTGGCCGGGGTGTCCCATGACCTGCGCACGCCACTGACCCGCTTGCGCCTGTCCCTGGAGTTGATGGGCGCACACACCGACCTGACCGACGACATGGTGCGGGATATCGAGGACATGGACGCGATCCTCGATCAGTTCCTGGCCTTCATCCGCGACGGCCGCGACGAGTCGGTGGAAGAGGTGGACTTGAGCGATCTGGTGCGCGAGGTGGCCGCGCCCTACAACCAGAACCAGGAGCGGGTGCACTTGCGCCTGGAGCCGATCCAGCCGTTCCCGCTGCGCCGGGTATCGATGAAGCGTCTGCTCAACAACCTGATTGGCAACGCCTTGAATCACGCGGGCACGGATGTCGAGGTGGCGGCCTATGTGTCCGGTGACACCAATGCGCCGTATGTGGTGCTGAGCGTGATGGACCGCGGCGCCGGGATCGACCCTTCGGAGCTGGAAGCGATCTTCAACCCCTTCACCCGTGGCGACCGTGCCCGTGGTGGCAAGGGCACCGGCCTGGGCCTGGCCATCGTCAAGCGGATTGCCGCCATGCACGGCGGTAACGTCGAACTGCGCAACCGCCCGGATGGCGGGCTTGAGGCGCGAGTGCGCCTGCCGCTGGGACTGCTGCTGCCACGGGATGCAGACTAAAAGCAGCGGCAAGCTTCAAGCGGCAAGCTGCAAGTGGGAGTTAGCGCTTCTACTTGCTGCTTGAAGCTGGAAACTTGCCGCTGCGTTTATCCTTTGCCTTTGGTGCGGGTCATGTTCGGCCCGCCATTCTTCTCGATGTGCTCGATGATGATTCCCGCCACGTTCTTGCCGGTGGTGGTCTCGATGCCTTCCAGGCCTGGCGAGGAATTGACCTCCATCACCAGCGGTCCGTGATTGGAGCGCAGGATATCCACCCCCGCCACGCTCAGGCCCATGACCTTGGCCGCCCGCAGTGCGGTCATGCGTTCTTCCGGGGTGATCTTGATCAGGCTGGCGCTGCCGCCACGATGCAGGTTGGAGCGGAACTCCCCCGGCTTGGCCTGGCGCTTCATCGCCGCGATCACCTTGTCCCCCACCACGAAGCAGCGAATGTCGGCGCCGCCGGCTTCCTTGATGTATTCCTGGACCATGATGTTCTGCTTCAGGCCCATGAAGGCCTCGATCACCGACTCCGCCGCGGTGGCGGTTTCGCACAGCACCACGCCGATGCCCTGGGTGCCTTCCAGTACCTTGATCACCAGGGGCGCGCCGTTGACCATTTCGATCAGGTCGGGAATGTCGTCCGGCGAGTGGGCAAAACCCGTCACTGGCAGGCCGATGCCACGCCGCGACAGCAGTTGCAGCGAGCGCAGCTTGTCCCGGGAGCGGGCGATGGCCACCGACTCGTTGAGCGGGAAAACTCCCATCATTTCGAACTGGCGCAGCACCGCGCAGCCATAGAAGGTCACCGAGGCACCGATCCGCGGGATCACCGCATCGAAGCCTTCCAGGGGCTTGCCGCGATAGTGGATCTGCGGCTTGTGGCTGGCGATGTTCATGTAGGCGCGCAGGGTGTCGACCACTACCATTTCATGGCCACGCTCGGTGCCGGTTTCGACCAGACGACGAGTGGAATACAGACGCGGGTTACGCGACAGCACAGCGATCTTCATGCAACACCTGCGGCAGAGGTAGTGGATACCGGGAACACCGGTTTGTCTTGTACGTACTTGATGCCCGGATTGACCACCAACTGGCCGTCGATCAGCGCCTTGGAACCCAGCAGCAGGCGATAGCGCATGGCCTTGCGGCAGGCGAGGGTGAACTCCACCCGCCATACGCGATCGCCCAGGGCCAGGGTGGTGCTGATCACATAGCGCACCTGGGCCTGGCCGTTGGAACTTTTAATGGTTTTCATCGCCACCAGCGGCGCTTCACAACGCCGGTGGCGCAACTGCACCACGCTGCCCAAGTGGGCATTGAAGCGCACCCACTGCTCACCGTCGCGCTCGAAGGGCTCGATCTCGGTGGCATGCAGGCTGGAGGTACTGGCTCCGGTATCGATCTTGGCGCGCAGGCCGGCCACTCCCAGATCAGGAAGCGCCACCCACTCGCGCAGACCGACAACGGTCAAATGGTCAAAAGTCTTCAAATAGGGGAAATCCGCAATTAGCTTTTCCAGGCCGCGGCCGGAACCTCGGCCAGGGCTTTGAATGCAGGTTTGGCGAACCAGTAACCCTGCATCAGGTAAATTCCACAGTCGCTGAGAAAGTCTCGCTCACCGGCGCTTTCAATGCCTTCGGCGATGACTGTAACGCCCAACTCCGCACAGATTGTGACAATCCCGCGAACGATCGCCTGGCGCACGCGATCCTGGTCGACATCGCGAATCAGCGCCATGTCGAGCTTGATCAGGTCGGGTTGGAAATTCGCCAGCAAGTTCAGCCCCGAGTACCCCGAGCCGAAGTCATCGATGGCGGTCTTGAAGCCGAATTCGCGGTATTCACGCAGAATATGGGTCAAATGGCGACTGTTATCTATGTGCTGGCTTTCCAGGGTTTCGAAAATCAGCCGGTCCAGTGGAAAGTCATGGGCGCGGGCGGCTTCCAGGGTGGTGCGGATGCACAGTTCCGGGCGGTACACGGCATTGGGCATGAAGTTGATCGACAGGTGGCTTTGCATGCCCAACTGCGCGGCCGTGGTGATGGCCAGGGTCCGGCAGCGCTGGTCGAAGCGATAGCGGTTGCTGTCGTCGACCTGGTCCAGCACGGTGTGGGCGCCCTCGCCATTGACCCCGCGCACCAGGGCTTCATGAGCAAAGACCGAGCGGTCGCGCAGATCGACTATGGGTTGATAGGCGAAGGAAAAATCGAAGCCCAGCGGCTGGCTTTGCTGGCAGCCTTCGCAGCGGTTGCCGGGCGAGGTCAGGGATGTGGGGAAATCAGTCACGGGGACTCCTCGCGTATCAGGACGCAACCTGGGTTATTTTAGTTGAGCGGCAGGGTATATGAGAGCCCGCTTGCAGGCTCTAGAGTTGCGACATTTTTCAGCAAGAGGAATTCCAGTGGCGCACAAGCAGGAAGAAGAGGACAAGGTTCGTCTGGATAAATGGCTGTGGGCGGCGCGCTTCTACAAGACCCGCGCCCTGGCCAAGGCGGCCATCGAAAGTGGCAAGGTGCACCACCGTGGCGAACGCTGCAAGCCGGGCAAGGAGCCGCGGGTCGGCGATGAGTACCAGATTCGCGCCGGCTTCGACGAGCGCACCGTGGTGGTCCAGGCCCTGTCCATCGTCCGTCGTGGCGCGCCCGAAGCGCAGACGCTCTACACGGAAACCGAAGCCAGCATCGCCAAGCGTGAAACCGCGGCGGCCCAGCGCAAGGCTGGCGCCCTGGGGGTCAGCACCGACGGCAAACCGAGCAAGAAACAGCGCCGTGATCTGTTCAAGTTCCACGGCAGCAGCCACGAATGAAAGCGTAGGAGCCGGCTTGCCGGCGAAGGCGTCCTTCGAGGGCCCATTCGCCGGCAAGTCGGCTCCTACAAGGTCTGATCAGCGCAGCAGGCTGCTGGCACGGACCACGTTCATGCGCGACAGCACCGGCATCCGGGTCATCAGCTTGAACAGCGGGTGCGTCAGGCGCAGCAGGAAGTTCGACATCCGCGCCGCATACGGCGTGTAGTAGCCCCAGCCCAGGGCCAGCACCGCCAGCAGCACGCCGCCAATGTAGTCGTCCTGGCCCCAATGCGCGCCCGCCACCAGGCGCGGCATCATGAACAGCAGGGTCAGGCCCCAGACGATCAGGAACTGGCCGACGCTGCGGCTGAAGATCCCCATGAACAGGCCCCAGATCAGCAGCACTGAGGCATGGTCGCCGGGGAAGCTCTGGCTGGAGCGGTCCTTGAGCTCCCAGGTTTTTTCCCAACCCGGGAAGTACTCGCTCATGTGCACGGCGCCTTCAAGCACCATGGACGGGCTGTTGTGTTGCCAGTTCATGACGGCCACCAACTTGGAAAACAGCGCGCGAATCACCACCATAAGAATCAGGATCGACAGGAAGCCGAAAAACGCCCGGCGCACGTCCACCGCCTTGAACACCCAGTCACCGCGAATCAGCAGGCCGAGCATGATCAGGCCCACCACGATATCGAAGGGGCGCAGGCTGGCCACGGCCCAGATGTGCAGCCAGGTGGGGTTGGTTGCCAGGGGAGTGTTGAGGTGACGGAACAGCCACTCGTCGAACATCAGGCAGTACATCTGCCCGGTCGGCCACAACCAGAATCCCAGCAGGGCCAAAGGGAGTAAATTGCACAGAACCAGCTTGCCGAGGTTCCACCTTGCTTGGAACAAACCCGGATTGTTCATAAAATATCTCCAATCACCGCAAAAACTGCACCCTTATGGTGCAAAACCGTAATTTTCGGTGCTTGTAACCTTTTTGTCATCATTCAGATACCCAGACCTATGACTGATTTGCCGGATACCGACTTCACTCAACGCTTCATCTTTGATGAGAGCGACGCCCGCGGCGAGCTGGTGGCGCTGGAGCGCAGTTACGCTGAAGTCCTCGCCAAACACGCCTATCCCGAGCCGGTGGCACAGCTGCTCGGCGAGCTGATGGCGGCGGCGTCGTTGCTGGTTGGCACCTTGAAGTTCGATGGCTTGCTGATTCTCCAGGCCCGCTCCGAAGGCCCGGTGCCGTTGCTGATGATCGAGTGCTCCAGCAACCGCGAGATCCGCGGCCTGGCCCGCTACGACGCGTCGCAGATCGCCCCTGACGCGACCCTCGCCGACATGATGCCCAACGGCGTCCTGGCCCTGACCGTGGACCCGACCCAGGGCCAGCGTTACCAGGGCATCGTCGACCTGGACGGCGCCACCCTGGCCGAATGCTTCACCAACTACTTCGTCATGTCGCAACAGACCGGCACCCGTTTCTGGCTCTACGCCGATGGCCGCAATGCCCGCGGCCTGCTCCTGCAACAACTGCCTGCCGACCGCCTGCGCGATCCGGAAGAGCGCGAAGCCAACTGGCAGCACCTCACCGCCCTGGCCAGCACCCTGACCGCCGATGAACTGCTGAGCCTGGACAACGAAACCGTGCTGCACCGCCTGTACCACGAAGAAGCCGTGCGCCTGTTCGACGTGCAACCGCTGCGCTTCCGCTGCAGCTGCTCCCGCGAGCGTTCGGGCAATGCGCTGGTCAGCCTGGGGCTCGAAGATGCTCAGGAACTGGTGGTGGAACATGGCGGCAGCATCGAGATCGATTGCCAGTTCTGCAACGAACGCTACCTGTTCGATGCCGCCGATATCACGCAATTGTTTGCCGGTGCGGGCGTCGACACGCCGTCAGATACTCGTCACTAAAACGGTTCAGCGCAGGTAAATCACCTGGCAAACGCCGGAATTACGCCGTACTGACGGGAGGACCCTACTATTTTTGGGCTTTTCTGGCATAATCCGGCGCACTTTTTTCGCGGTAGTAGTGCGCGAGTTTCTACTACAAAACGTTTGGAGCACTCGGCCACTGGCCGACGGGGAACCTCATGACGCAAGCCAATAACGCCGTGTACACCGATCTGAGTGTGGATGATCTGGTCAAAGAAGCCCTGAACCGCGGTGAGGGCGAACTGGCCGATACCGGCGCTCTGGTGGTTCGCACCGGTCATCGTACCGGCCGTTCGCCAGTGGACCGTTTCATCGTTGAAGAGCCCAGCACCCAGGACGCTATCGCCTGGGGCCCGATCAACCGCAAGTTCCCGGCGGCCAAGTTCGACGCCCTGTGGGACCGCGTTGAAGCCTACCTGGGCGAGCGCGAGCGTTTTGTTTCCCACGTGCATGTAGGTTCCGATCCGGCGCACTACCTGCCAGTGAAAATGACCACCGAGACTGCCTGGCACAACCTGTTCGGCCGTTGCCTGTTCATCAACCCCGAGCAGTACAACGCCGGTGGCAAAGACGAGTGGCAGATCCTCAACGCCCCGAACTTCGTTTGCGAGCCTGAGCGCGACGGCACCAACTCCGACGGCACCGTGATCCTCAACTTCGCGGCCAAGAAAGTGCTGATCGCCGGCATGCGCTACGCCGGTGAAATGAAGAAAGCCCTGTTCTCCGTGCAGAACTTCCTGCTGCCAGCTGCCGACGTGCTGCCAATGCACTGCGCCGCCAACATGGGCGAAGACGGCGACGTGACCCTGTTCTTCGGTCTGTCGGGCACCGGCAAGACCACTCTGTCCGCCGACGAAAGCCGTTACCTGATCGGTGACGACGAACACGGCTGGGGCGTGGGCGTGGTGTTCAACATCGAAGGCGGTTGCTATGCCAAGTGCATCGACCTGTCGGAAAAGAACGAGCCGGTGATCTGGAAAGCCATCCAGCACGGCGCCGTACTGGAAAACGTGGTGATCGACCCGGTCACCAAGAAAGCCGACTACTCCGACGCCAGCCTGACCCAGAACAGCCGCGCCGCTTACCCGCGCGAGCTGATCGAAAAACGCGCACCGAAAAACCTCGGTGGCGAGCCTAACGCGGTGATCTTCCTGACCTGCGACCTGACCGGCGTACTGCCACCGGTGTCGATCCTCAGCGAAGAACAAGCCGCCTACCACTTCCTGTCCGGCTACACCGCGCTGGTGGGCTCGACTGAAATGGGTTCGGGCTCGGGCATCAAGTCGACCTTCTCCACCTGCTTCGGCGCCCCGTTCTTCCCGCGTCCGGCCGGCGAATACGCCGAGCTGCTGATCAAGCGCATCCGCGGCTTCGGCTCCAAGGTCTACCTGGTCAACACCGGCTGGACCGGCGGTGGCTACGGCGTGGGCAAACGCTTCAACATCCCCACCACCCGTGGCGTGATTGCAGCGATCCAGAGCGGCGCGCTGATCGGTGCCGAGACCGAGCACCTGGACATCATCAACCTGGACGTGCCAAAAGCCGTACCGGGCGTCGAAACCGGCCTGCTCAACCCACGCAACACCTGGGCTGACAAAGCTGCCTACGACGAAGCTGCCAAGGCCCTGGCCGGCCTGTTCATCGAGAACTTCAAGAAGTTCGACGTGAGCGACGCGATCAAGGCTGCCGGTCCAAAGCTGTAAGCTTCGACCTGTCATGAAAAAGCCGCCCTTCGGGGCGGCTTTTTTGTACCTGCTATTTGAGAACGGAGCGGCTCAGGGCATGCGCAGGTGGGCGTGCTCCAGCAGATCACAGCCGTCCTGCACCAACAGATAAAGCGCCTTGACGACGTGGGTGGTGTCTTTGCTGTCCGCCTGATCAAAACTCAGGCAGGTGAGGGTTTCCAGCAAGTCGGAGGCCGCCCGTAGGCGTTGTCTTGCGCAGCTATGCAGGTCCAGGGCATCGGCCTGGGTATCGATGACTAGGGCCGCAGTGTTGGTGAAGTTGCTCTTGAGCGGTTGATAGCGGGTTCGATCAAGGTTCATTGCGTTCATGGGATGGGTCACTTTAGGTCTTAAACGGATGCACTCGTGAGGTGTAGTGCGTTTTGCTGTTCTCGGGTGACCAAACCCGCTCGCTGTATCTTTCAGCGATGTCCGAACTATAGGCTCGATCGCTCAGGAGGCTCCATCAGCCCAATTCGACGCATTCTGTAGGGCGTGTCTTTATATGGGCTGCGAATAGCCGTTCGCTTCACGTCTTCAGGTGCAACACCAACGCCCCGAGCAACACCAGCACCACGCCGGTCACTTGCACCGCCGTCAGCCGCTCCTTGAAGAACACATAGCCCAGCACCGCGGCGATGCCGCCGGACAGGGTGCTGATCACCGTCACCACCGACACCGAGCCGCTCATGGCGCCCCAGGAAAAGGCGAAGAAGGCGCCCAGGTTCATCAGGCTGGTGGAGGCCAGCAGGCCGCAGTTCTTCAGCGGCGGGATCTTCAGCCCGTCCACGACTTTGAGCACCATCAGCAGCATCACGCCGCTGCCCACCGCGTAGCCCAGCCAGAGCATGCTGATCGGCCCCAGTTGCGGCAGGGTGTAGCGGCCCTGCAGCCAGAAGCTGGTGCCGTACAGAACGGCCGAGAGCAGGGCGAAGAAGATCGAGCGGCCGGCGGCGGAGCTGTGGGGCAGTTTGCTGTCCGAGTGCAGGCTGGAGAGGATCACGCCGATCACGCACAACAGGATGCACATGAGTTGCAGCAGGCTGATCTGTTCGCCGCTGGCCCAGGACAGCAGGGTGGTGACCACGCCGTAGGAGGTCACCAATGGGGCGACGATGGAGGCTTTGCCCAGGGCGAAGGCCTTGCCCAGGGCCAGGGCGCCGGAGACGGTAAAGGCCGCGGCGAGCACGCCCATCAGCCAGACTTGCGCGGGCGCGGCCAGGGCCTTGTAGAGGATGGCGGGAAAGATCACCAGCAGCAGGCTCATCAGGGTGAACCCCAGGCTCTGGCTGAAGAACACCGCACGTTTCACGCCCACGGCGCGGACGTTGAGCCCCACGAGAAAATCGGTGCGGCCCCAGAGCAGGGCGGCGAGCAAGCCCATCAATACGTCCACTGACTGTCCTTGTCGATTGACGGGTTGGCGGAGCCCAACGGCCGTGCTGATTACTGCTGTGCGAGTCGAAACGCCGGGGCCATGCGTTCTTGTTCACGCCGGGACAGCCCCAGGGCCTGGGCCAGGGTGGGCCATTGGCGAACCACGCTCTGGCAGTGTTCGATGATGCCTTCTGCCTCTGCACGACCGAGGCGGAAATAGGCCGCTACTTCCCGTGCCAGTTCAAGGTCCAGTGCATTGTCGGCTTCGCTGATGTTGAGTTTCAGCCCGCTGGCGTGGGCGCAGGGGTTCATGTCGTAGGCCGGGGACAGGCGCCAGCCGCGCCCGGGTTCGAGCATGAAGCCATGGTTGCGCAGGTGGTCGTCGCTGTTGGACACCAGCAGGTTGAAGACCATGCGCGACCACAGTTCACGCAGATCGGCACGGGTTTGCGCGCCATGGGCGATCAGCACTTCGGCCAGTTCCAGGTAGCTGGCGCCGGTGGAGGCGTCGTCGCCGTCGCTGCGATCGGTGAGGGTCATGGCCGAGGCAAAGTGCAGCCGGCCGCCCGCTTCGGTGCGGTCGAAGCGCTTGACCATGAAACAGTGCTGGTCGCTGGCGAAGCGCTGCGCCATGGCCTCGGGAACCCGCAAGCCGCAGTGGCTGGCCAAGGCGTTGAGGAGCATCTCCCAGGCGCCGACGTCATGTTCGTCACGGACGCTGGGAAACTTGGCGATCCACAGGTGGCCCTTGTCGTCGGCGACGCTGGCTTTTGGGCGGGCGCCGCCCAGTGATCCCCCCGGGGCGATCAGCATGCGCAACCATTGGCCGCCTTCGGCGGCGCTGTTGTGCGGATCCTTTTCCAGGGCGCGGCTGGCCTGTTCCAGGGCCCGCAGTTCGACGAAGGGTGGCGCCGCGAGACCGTCGCGATCATCCAGGAACGGGCCTTGATCATCGAGGCGGTAACGCAGGGCACCGACGCGATACAGATCGTGCACGCCCAGCAGCAGGTCGGCGTCCTGCAGGCGGGTGCCGGCGGGCGCCAGGCCTTCGCGAATGTCCCGTTCCAGTCGGCGTTGCATCAGCAAATGGCCCCAGCGATCGGGGCTTGAGTCGGCAAACACGCCAAAGCGGTTTTGCTGCTGGCCGCTGAATTGCCGGCCGGCGAAGCGCCCGATGCGCGGGTCCAGGGCAATGCGGGTCAGCTCGGGATCGAGCAGCGCGGCGGGGTCATATTCGAACTCGAAGACGCTGGCAGCGCGGACGGTCCCGACATGCAGCCAGCCCAGGCGCCTTGGCCCGCCCAAAGACTCCCAGTCGGCATAGACGGCGATCAGGGTCATGGCTCATCCAGCCTTGGCGCGGGCTTTTTCGTGGGCTGCAGCAGGCTGCTCAGCGACTGGGTATTGATCGGAAAGTCAGCCGAGGGCGGCTCAGGGAGGATCGGCTTGGCTGCGGCTTCATGCAGGGTCAGGCCGGCAGCAGGCGCCTTGGTCGAACGCAGGCTGGGGGCGCGGCGCGCTTTGCCAGGCGCGTTGCTGTCTCCCGGCAAGAGCCGGGCATCTTGCAGCTGGCGGCCCAGCTCATCGCGGGCTGCCAGTTGCTCCAGGTCCTTTTCCAGCCCCAGCACCTGCATCACCGACAGGTAGGCACCCATGGTCACGCCGGACCCGCCCGATTCCAGGGAGCGCAGTGTGGTCAGTGACATGCCCGCGCGTTCGGCCACTTGCTTGGCGGTCAGCTTGCGCCGCAGTCGAGCCAGTTTCAGGCGTTCGCCAAAGGCATCCAGCAGCTTGCTTGTGGCGGGCAGGAGTGGGGCGGTCTTCTTAGCCATGTGCCATTATTCCTGGGTTTTTTGACTAAAACTGCCAAAATATTAGCACTTATATTCGGGTGTGTCAGTTTGTTCCCTGGCGGGTCGGGCTGCTGCCACGAATGTTGTTCGGTGGTGAATTTGACCCTGCCGGGGTCAGAGCGCTTCCAGCACCTGGGTGTCCCAGCGCTGTTGCCTGATCGCCTGGTACAGCATGCCGATGGTCAGCGGCACCTTGTCGCCCCGGCCCTTGGCCCGGCGTTTCTGAAACGGGTCGAAGCCTTCTGGCTGGAAGTAGCGATAGCTGTCGAAGTCGACAAAATCGATGCCGAACTGCTCCTCCAGGGCCTGCAGCAAATGCCGGGCGTCGGCGCCGTCGCAGCCCAGGTCGAGGTTGATGGCGGTGCTCAGGCGCAGGGTCTTGCGTTCGGGCAGGCCGATTTCTTCGTGCAGCAACTGCAGCAGTTGGCGCATGGCGAGGTCGTCGGGAAAACCGGGGGCCAGTTGCATGGTCGGGGTCACTTGCGGGGTTTGAGAGGAGGCAGTGTACGGCGATTCTCCGGCAGTGTTGTACCTCAACGGACGGCCGTGCAAACCGCTCATTGCCAGATGGCGTCAGCGTCTTTTCGCCCGCTATTTCCCGGCTTGAACCGAGCATTGCCGGGCAAAACTGTGTATGGTTCGCCGCTGGCTGGTGGGCCGGGATAGAGGCCCTGTCACCCTTATCTACAGGGATTTTGTTATGGCTTTTTTTCGCCTCGCGGCGCTGTTGTGGCTAGGGATGCTGGCGGGCTCGGTACAGGCTCAGGCGTTGTCGATCCAGGTGCTGGACGCGCTGGCCAAGGGCGCGCCGCTGGCCGATGCCCAGGTGCAGCTGCAACAGGGCACGACTCAGGTTGCAGGCAGCACCGACGCCCAGGGCCGGGTCACCCTGACGGTCCAGGTGGCCGATTCGCCGGCCAGTGAGCTGCTGATCCGTAAGGCCGGTTACGCCGACCTGCGGGTCAAGTGTCCTTGCCAGGGGCTCAACTTTGCCCTGAGCCCGGTGCTGGAGAACCCGGAAAGCCTGCGGATAGTGCTGAGCTGGAGCGCGCCGGGGGAGGACCTCGATGCCCATCTGAGTTATCCCCACAAGCTGTTGTACTTCGCCACCGGCAAGGGGCCCGGAGCTCGCCTGGAATCGGACAGCAGCGACAGCAGCCGGCCGGAAACCATCACCATCGACCAGCGTGTGCCGGGCGACGCCTACGTTTTTGCCGTGCACGACTTCACCAACAGCACCACCTACGAAGCCTTGCGCCTGGGCCGCAGCCAGGCGCGGGTCTTTGTCTATAAAGGCGCTGCGCTGATCCGCAGCTACCGCGTGCCGCAGAACCGCAAGGGCAATCTGTGGGTGGTGTTTCGCCTGACCGCCGATGGCCGTTTGCAGGACATCGATCGGCTGCTGCTCGGCAGCGAGGAGCCGGAATCGGTCATGAGCGCGCTCGACCCGCTGCTGGAAAATGCCAAGTCCATCGATGAAGTGGTGGGCAAGGACTTCGGGCCGGTGGATGCCAAGAGCCTCAACCTCAAGGGCGAGGAGTCCTACCGCAAGGGCGATTTCGGCGGGGCGCGGATCTTCTACAGCGAAGCCATCGAGCTCGACCCGGGCTTTGCCCAGGCCTACAGCAACCTGGCCCTGGCCAATCGCAAGAACAGCCGCCCCGACGAGGCCATCGCCGCGGACCGCAAGGCCATCGCCCTGGCCAGCGGCCCGGCCGCCTCGACCATTCGCGCCAGTGCCTACTACGACATGGCGCGTATCTACGAGGACGCCGGGCAGTTGGACACGGCGCTGGAGCACTACCAAAAAGCCCGGGAGCAGAAGGCCAACCCGGTCTACGACAAGGCCATAGAGCGGCTGCAAAACCGCTGATCACACAGGCAGACGTTATCTCCACAACGCGCCGGCAGTGGCGCGTTGTGCATTTATGGAGGTTGATATGCGATTTCGTGTTTTCCCCTGGTTGCTGGCGCTGTGCCTGTCCGGCGGCGTGGCCCAGGCGGCCGGGCCGCAGATGTTCGCCACCATCGACCGCAGTGGCTGGCCGAAAGCCCTGACCCGTACTGAGGATTTCGACACGGCGTCACGGGGCGAGATTCTGATGTTCGGCAAGGCCCTGCTGGACAGTGAAGCCTTGGACGAGCCGGCCCTGAAGCAGCGGCTGGGCGTCAGGCAGCTGGACCTGAAATCGGTGAATCAGGTGCGTCAGCGCTTCTGGGAACTGTTGCTGAACAACTATCGCCTGGCCAGCCAGGACTGCGAGGGCATGCCGTTCTGCCTGCCGGTGCGCAACCTGGGTGAGCTGCGGCAGTTGGTGGCCAGCCTCACCGCAGGCAGCAAGGCCAGCTATGAGCGCTGGGCCGAGGCCAGCGCGGTGTTTCACCAGCAGTACCTGAACGAGCAGTTGCGTTTGGCGGCGCTGTTTCCCACGGTCAGCAGCGAGATCCAGCGTATGGATCCGGCGGAGCAGTTGGGGGACGAGCTGGCGGACCGGCAGTTTCTGCTGACCTTCGATGACGGCCCGAGTGCGCGCGGTGGTCGTACCGACCCATTGATCGATGTGTTGCGTGCCCAGGATCTGCACAGCCTGTTCTTTGTGCTGGGGGACTCGTTCCAGGCGCGCCTGAGCCAGTCCTCGGCCTTGCAGATGCGCGAGCTGTATGACGGCCAGTGCGTGGGCATACACGGCTGGGAGCACAAGTCCCACGCCTCATGGCGCGAGTGGCAGAACTCGGTGATCCACAGCGCCAACCTGGTCAATCGCACGCTGGCGGACCAGTACCAGCCCGTGTTTCGCCCGCCCTACGGCCAGCGCCGCAGCGACAGCGCCGGGTTCTTCAAGGCTCAGGGGTTGCAACTGATGCTGTGGAACATCGACTCCCAGGACTGGAGCAAGAAGGTCAGCGCCACGGCCGCCACCCAGCGGGTGCAGACCCTGATGCTGCTCTGGCGCCGCGGCATCATTCTGTTTCATGACACCCACGCCAAGGCCGTCCAGGCGGTGCCGGCACTGCTTGAGGCCAATCGGCACAACGGCGTGCAATGGCTGGACTGTCGGAGCCTGCGTTAGGTCCTGCTGTCTCCTTCGCCGATCAGCCGGTTCCTGCGGACGGGCTTGTGAGGCAAAGCGCTACCGCCCGGTATCATCCGGTATCCGTTTTTGCGCGACCTTTTCTCGACCCGCCGACCTGTGCCGCTAGGCTTCAACACAGGTCAGCGGTCAAAGGAGTGACCCTTATGCACAGCACCCTCGAACAGGTCTTCGGTTATCCACAGTTTCGTCCGGGCCAGGAGGCCGCGGTCAGCGCGGTGCTGGCCGGGCGCTCGGCGGCGGCGATCTTTCCCACCGGCTCGGGCAAGTCCCTGTGCTACCAATTGCCGGCCTTGCTGCTGCCGCACCTGACCCTGGTGGTCTCGCCGCTGCTGGCATTGATGCAGGATCAGTTGGCCTTCCTCCAGCGTCACGGCATCGCCGCCGCCAGCATCGATTCGGCCCAGAGCCGCGATGCAGCCAACGACGTCATGGCCAGGGCCCGCTCCGGTGAGTTGAAGATCCTGATGATCTCGGTGGAGCGTTTGAAGAACGAGCGCTTCCGCAACTTTTTGCAGCAGGTGCCCATCTCCCTGCTGGTGGTGGATGAGGCTCACTGCATCTCCGAATGGGGCCACAACTTCCGTCCCGACTACCTGAAACTGCCGGACTACCAGCGCCAGTTCAACATTCCCCAGGCCCTGCTGCTCACGGCCACGGCGACGCCCAAGGTAATCGCCGACATGCAGGCCAAGTTCGCCATCGACGCCGCCGACTTGGTGACCACCGGCTTCTACCGGCCCAACCTCAACCTGCTGGTGGAACCGGTGCGCGGTGCGGACAAGCGCCGGCGCCTGGTGCAGTGGATGGGTGAACGGGCCGGGCAGCCAAGCATTGTCTACGTGACTCTGCAAAAGACCGCCGAGCAGATCGCCGAGCACTTGAGCCGCCAGGGCATCGCCGCCGAGGCCTACCACGCCGGTCTGCCCCACGAGCAGCGCGAGTCGATCCAGCGCCGGTTCATGGAGGGGCGCAGTCACTGCATCGTCGCCACCATCGCCTTCGGCATGGGCATCGACAAGAGCGACATCCGTAACGTGGTGCACTTCGACCTGCCCAAGTCCATCGAGAACTACAGCCAGGAAATCGGCCGCGCCGGGCGCGACGGCCAGCCTTCGGACTGCCTGGTGCTGGCCAACCGCGACAGCCTCAACGTGCTGGAGAATTTCGTTTATGGCGACACTCCGGAGCTGAGCTGCATCCGCTGCGTGCTGGATGAATTGCAGGCGTCGGTGCCGGAAGGGCAGTGGGAGTTCCTGCTCGGGCCCCTGGCGGACCAGAGCAACATCCGCCAGTTGCCGCTCAAGACCCTGTTGGTGCAGTTGGAACTGCGGGGCCTGATCGCCCCACGCTATGCCTACTTCGCCGAGTACCGCTTCAAGTTCCTGCTGGAGCCCGAGGCCTTGCTGGCGCGTTTCGAAGGCGAGCGCCGGGACTTTGTCCAGGCCATCATCACCACCTCCAGCCGGGCCCGGACCTGGGCCACAGTGAATTTCGACGCGCTCTACGAGCAGTACCAGGCGCCGCGCAACCGGGTGGTCAAAGCCCTGGATTATTTCCAGGAGAAGGGCTGGGTGGAGCTGGAAAGCAAACAGATAACCGAGGTCTACAGCCTGCTGCAAACCGACTTCGATGCCGCTGCCTTGAGCACAGACCTGCATGCTTATTTCACCCGGCACGAGGGCAGCGAAATAGCGCGGATTCACGCCATGCTCGACCTGTTCGCCACCGAGCAGTGCCTGGGGCATCGCCTGGCGCAGTATTTTGGTGACGATCAGGCGCCCCAGCGTTGTGGGCATTGTTCGGTCTGTCACGGCCAGGTGGCGCGATTGCCGGAGCCACCCGTGTTGCCCGCGCTTGTGGATAAAAACTTCAACGGGCTGTGTGGCGACTTTATCCACAGGCATCAGCAGCACACCGGCGATGTACCGGGAGCAGAGCGGCTGACGCGCTTTCTCTGCGGCATCAGCGTGCCGCTGTTCACCAAGCTCAAGGCTCGCAGCATTCCCGGTTTCGCGGCTCTGGAGGATTACCCTTACGCCGCGGTGCGTGAGTGGTGCGAGGTTCATCTGGCTGCCTGACAAGCCAACGGGGCAATGGAGGCAAAAGGGTTTGCCCTGGCTTGGGCGTCTGCGGTGAAATGCCGGGCGATCAGCCGATCGTCCGGTCTGCAATCCAAGGGAGAGAGCCCCGATGTCCGAGCCCATGCCGCAACGCGGCGACTATCGCCACTTCCAGCCGATCATCACCCGCTGGCACGACAACGACGTCTACGGCCATGTGAACAACGTCACCTACTACAGCTTCTTCGACACGGCGGTGAATACCTACCTGATCGAACAGGGCGGGCTGGATATTCATGGGGGCGAGGTGGTGGGATTCGTGGTCAGCTCGGCCTGCGACTACTTTGCGTCCATCGCCTTTCCCGAGCGTATCGAGATCGGCCTACGGGTCGGCAAGCTGGGCAACAGTTCGGTGCAATACGAACTGGCGGTGTTCAAGGCGGGGGAGGCCGATGCCTGTGCGGCGGGACGTTTTGTCCATGTGTTCGTGGATCGGGGATCGAACCAGCCGGTGCCGATTCCGCCCGCGTTGCGAGCGGCTCTGGAGCACCTGCTGCTGGCGTGAACTTCGATACTCGATCTCAACCCCGGCACCGGCTCTTGTAGCCGCTGCCGAAGGCTGCGATCGGCTCCGCAGGAGACGCCAAACCTGAATCCACGTGGCAACTGACCCACCGCAGCGCCTGGCTTGGCGAGGCCTGCGGCCTCGTGCGCAGCCTGCGGCAGCGGCTACAGGGCGGGGGTCAGTCGCGATAGTGACGGTGCTTGCGATGCCCGTAGGCATGGCCACGGCCACGGTGGCCGTCGCGGTAGTAGCGGCGGTCGTCGCGGCCACGGTAGTCGCGATCTTCCCGGGCGCTTTCGTTGCCCATGTAGTTGCCCAGTGCACCGCCGGCGCCACCGCCTGCCGCGGCACCGATCAGGCTGCCGGAGTTGCCGCCCATGCTGCGGCCCACCACGTTGCCGCCGGCTGCGCCCAGGGCGCCGCCAATGGCCGCCTGGCCACGGCTACGCTTGTCCGCACCCACCGCGCTACCGCCGGCGCCGCCCAGGGCCGCACCAATGGCCGAACCGGTGTTGCCGCCGATCTGCTGACCGACCACCGAGCCTAGAACCCCGCCCAATGCGCCGCCCACACCGGCTTCGACGGTGCCACCGGCAGAGGCGACGCCGCTGACCAGGCCAAGGGACAACAAGAGAATCGAGGAGAACTTCATACAGGAGCCTCAAAGGGATGACGGCGCGATCCTGAGGCTGTACCACGCCGCTTACAAACGAAATCCGACGAATAGCACGAGTTGTACACAATCTCGTAACTTACTGTTTTTATTACGGAACTTAAGTGAATTTCGCCGGTCTTTAGCTACTTCGGAATGGCCGCTTTGTTAGCAAAGCGGCCTTTTTTGTGCCTGCGGTTCAAGGCTGCGCAGCGGCTGTCGCCGGCAAGCCGGCGCCTACGATTCACCCGCTAACCGTAGGAGCTGGCTTGCCAGCGAAGAGGCCTTCAAGCCAGGAATCAGGCCGAGCGAGCCATGATCAGGCCGTTGTCGCTGGCCGCCTCCAGGCGGATGGCGATGAACTTCGAGGTCGGTGTATGGCTGCCGTCGCCGGTGCTTTCCAGCGGCACCAGCGGGTTGACTTCCGGGTAGTAGGCCGCGGCCTGGCCGGCCGGGATGTCGAAGGCCAGCAGGGTGAAGCCCTTGACCCGCCGCTCGCGGCCGTCATCCCACAAGGAAACGATGTCGGCCTTCTGTCCCGGCTTGAAGCCCAGGCGGATGATGTCCGCTTCGTTGGCGAACAGTACGTCGCGCTGGCCCTTGACCCCGCGGTAGCGGTCATCGAGGCCGTAGATGGTGGTGTTGTACTGGTCGTGGGAGCGCATCGACTGCAGGATCAGGTCCGGCAGTTGCCCGGTGGCCCGGGTGCGTTCGTGGATCAGGTCCTTGGGCAGCAGGTTAGCGCGGAAATTGGCCCGACCCGAAGGGGTGTTCCACTGGCGCGAACCGGCGCTGTTGCCCAGGTAGAAACCGCCCGGGTGCTTGAGTCGTTCATTGAAGTCCTTGAAGCCGGGAATGGTGTCGGCGATCAGGTCGCGAATGCGCCCGTAGTCCGCCGCCAGCCAGCTCCAGTCCACCGGCTGGCTGCCCAGGGTCGCGGCGGCGATACCGGCAATGATCCACGGCTCGGAACGCATCTGCGCCGACAGCGGCTGCAACTGGCCATTGGAGGCGTGGACCATGCTGAAGGAGTCTTCCACGGTCACCGCTTGCGGGCCGCCGGCCTGCTGGTCGATGTCGGTGCGGCCCAGGCACGGCAGGATCAGCGCGTCCTTGCCGTGGGCCAGGTGGCTGCGGTTGAGCTTGGTGCTGATCTGCACGGTGAGGTCGCAATTGCTCAGGGCCTGGAAGGTCCGTGGGCTGTCCGGGGTGGCCTGGGCGAAGTTGCCCCCCAGGCCGATGAATACCTTGGAGCGACCTTCGAGCATGGCGTGGATCGCCTCGACCACGTTGTGGCCGTTGTCGCGCGGCACTTTGAACTGGAAGCGCCGCTCCAGGGCATCGAGGAAGGCCACCGGCGGGCGTTCGTTGATGCCCATGGTGCGGTCGCCCTGCACGTTGCTGTGGCCGCGCACCGGGCACAGCCCGGCGCCGGGCTTGCCGACGTTGCCGCGCAGCAGCATCAGGTTGGCGATTTCCTGGATGGTCGGCACCGAGTGGCGGTGCTGGGTGATGCCCATGGCCCAGCACATGATCACGTTCTTGCCTTTGGCGTACATGCGCGCCGCCTGCTCGATCTCCACCAGGGTCAGGCCGGACTGCTCGACGATCTGCTCCCACGGGGTGTCGTCGAGGGTGCCCAGGTAATCGAGGATGTGGGCGGTGTGGGCGTTGAGGAAGTCATGGTCGAACACCGATTCTGTGCCGGCTTTCTGCGCATCGCGTTCCCACTGCAGGAGGAACTTGGCCATGCCGCGCAGCAGCGCCATGTCGCCGCCCAGGGCCGGGCGGAAGTAGGCGGTGTTGGTCGGGCGATTGCCGTTGGTGAGCATTTCGAGCGGGTTCTGCGGGTGCTGGAAACGTTCCAGGCCGCGCTCCTTCAATGGGTTGACGCAGACCACCTGGGCGCCGCGTTTCACCGCTTCACGCAGCGGTTCGAGCATCCGCGGGTGGTTGGTGCCGGGGTTCTGGCCCCAGACGAAAATCGCGTCCGCATGTTCGAAGTCGTCGAAGGTCACGGTGCCCTTGCCGACCCCGACGCTCTGCGCCAGGGCCACGCCGCTGGCCTCGTGGCACATGTTCGAGCAGTCGGGGAAGTTGTTGGTGCCGTAGGCGCGCACGAACAGTTGATACAGGTACGCCGCCTCGTTGCTGGCCCGGCCCGAGGTGTAGAACTCGGCCATGTCCGGGCTGGGCAGGTTGTTCAGGTGCTGGGCGATCAGGCTGAAGGCGTTTTCCCAACTGATGGGCCGGTAACGGTCAGTCTCGGCGTCGTAGCGCATCGGCTCGGTCAGCCGGCCCTGGTACTCCAGCCAGTAATCACTTTGTTCCAGCAGCGAGGTGACGCTGTGCTTGGCGAAGAAGGCCGCATCCACCCGGCGCTTGGTGGCCTCCCAGTTGACCGCCTTGGCGCCGTTCTCGCAGAACTTGACCATGCCGCTTTCCGGCGAGTCGCCCCAGGCGCAGCCCGGGCAGTCGAAGCCGCCGTTCTGGTTGGTCTTGAGCATCATGCGGATGTTCTTCAGGGCGTTGTCGCTGGTCAGCCAGGCCTGGGCCACGCTGATCAGGGCGCCCCAGCCACCGGCCGGGCCCTTGTAGGGCTTGTAGCGGGCAACGGGTGTCTGATCGGCTTGGTGGTGTGTACTCACTGGGAATTCTCCAACGCGGGGTTGTGGACCCGCGGCGCACGGTTCTGCGGCAGGTGGGCAGGGTTGAGGCGGTGATGACGCGGCCATCGCATGGCCTGGCTGGTGTCATCCGCTGGCGGGCGCTCAAGGTCGCAGTGGGTCTGGCTGGCGCCGAGCGCGGGTGCGGGAGTTGCCGGGGCTGGCATGGAGTGAGGGACCAGCGGTCATCGGGTCCCAAGACTAAGCGCGGCATTGTGTCGCGTCTAATTGCTACTACTGATCTATTGATAGATGGCGTCGATCAAGGGCCAGGGAAGGATTGTCGGTAGAGATCGAAGCAGGCCTGTGCCAGGGCCGAACGTGGTGCGCTGCGGCGCATGATCAGGCCCAGGCGGGCCAGGGTCTGGGCGTCGGCGATCGGTTGCAGCCGCAGGTGCTCGGTGAGGATCTCCAGGCCGCTGTCCAGGGGCATCACCGCGCAGCAAAGGCCGCCGTGCACCAGGCGCAGCAACTGATGGACCGCGTCGGTCTGCAGCAGCGGCTGAGGCTGCAGGCCGCGAATGTGGAAGTGGTGGTCGATGGACTGGCGAAAGTGCATGCCGCTGGTGAGCAGGCCCAGGGGCTGCTCGCCGAAGCTGAAGTGCCGCTGGTCGTAGAGCAGGCCCATATGGGTGGGCTCCAGAGGCAGGGCGTCGAAGAGCTCGCTGTCCAGGCGCTCCAGATACGACACGCCGAGGTCCAGGCGATTGCTCGCCAGCTGTTCGAGGATCTGCTCCGAGCTCAGGGACGAGAGTTCGAAGCGCAGGTTCGGGTGTTCGGCATGCAGGCGCTGCAGCAGCGGCAGCGGGTCGAAGCTCGACAGCGGCACCACCCCCAGGCGCAGGGTGCCCACCAGATTGCCGCGGCAGGCGGCGGCCTCGGCCAGCAGGCCGTCATAGGCGGTCATCACGCTGCGGGCCCAGGCCAGTACCCGCTCGCCGGGGGCGGTAAAGCCTTCGAAGCGCTGGCCACGGTTGACCAGGGGCAGGTCGAGCTCTGCTTCGAGGCTGCGCAGGCGCATGGACAGGGTTGGCTGGGTGATGTGGCAGCGCGCGGCGGCCTGGCCGAAGTGGCGGGTTTCGTCGAGGGCGATGAGGAATTTCAGCTGCTTGAGGTCCATCGTCGCTCCGGCGCGGCAAAAGGCCGGGATTCTACCGTGTCGGTGCGGGGCCTGGGTCACCCGTCGCCCGGGAACCTCATGGTCCTGGGCTGGTCTAGTCTTTCGCGTCTGGATCTATCAACCAAGGAGTGTGCGACATGAGCATTTTCAGCTTTGTGAAAGAAGCCGGTGAAAAACTGATCGACCTGCTGAGCCCGGGCAATGCCAATGCCAGCGAGCAGCTCAAGGCGCACATTGAAAAGGTCGGCTTGGGCAATCCCAATGTCCATGCCACGGTGGAAGGCGACAAGGTGATCGTCAGCGGTGAAGTGGCGAGCCAGGAAGAGAAAGAAAAGATCCTCCTGGCCCTGGGCAATATCGCCGGTGTCGGCAGTGTCGAGGACCAGATCGCGGTGACCGGTCCCGTGGTGGTTTCTGCGGTGTTCGTCACCGTGAAGAAGGGCGACACCCTGAGTGCCATCGCCAAGGTGCAATACGGCGACGCCAACCAGTACCACAAGATTTTCGAGGCCAACAAGCCGCTGCTGTCGCACCCGGACAAGATCTACCCGGGTCAGGTGCTGCGCATTCCTGAATGATCGAGCCTGTTTTCGCGGGCAAGCCCGCTCCTACGGGATGGTGTAGGAGCGGGCTTGCCCGCGAAGGCTTTCACAGCCCTTCGATCAACGCCCGGTAATCCTCCAGCGCCGCGAACTCCGCGGTGTCCTTTGGGCCTTTGCGACTGTCCGGCCGGCTGACCGCCAGCAACTGCGCTACGCCGAAATCCCGCGCGCTGCGCAGAATCGGCAAGGTGTCGTCGATGAACAGGCTGCGGGCCGGGTCGAACTGGATATCGGCCCGCAGCGCATCCCAGAACTGTGGATTTTCCTTGGGGAACCCGTAGTCGTGAGAGCTGATCAGGCGCTCGAAGTAAGGCGCCAGTTCGATCCGCTCCAGCTTCAGCGACAGGGAATCACGATGGGCGTTGGTGATCAGGATCACCCGCTTGCCGGCCTTCTTGATGGCGGCGAGAAAGGTGTCGGCATCCGGGCGCAGGGCAATCAGGTGGGCCGTTTCCAGCTTCAGCTGGCGCACCGGGAGCTTCAGTTCGGCGCTCCAGAAGTCCAGGCAATACCACTGCAACTGACCGGCATTGCGTTCGAACAAAGGTTGCAGCTCAAGCTCGGCCATGGCCCGGCTGACCCCGTGCAACTCGGCGTAGCGCTGGGGCAAGTGTTCCATCCAGAAGTGGTTGTCGTAGTGCAGATCCAGCAGGGTGCCGTCCATATCCAGCAGGACGGTATCGATATCGCGCCAGGGCAGCAGGGCCATTGAACACTTCTCCAGCGGTAAGAAAACAGCCTGTATAGTAACCCGCTATCGCCAAGGAGCCCGCTATGCGCCAGAAACCCACTGTACTCGCCCGCGAGATCGTCGCCACCAGTCGTCTGTTCTGTGTCGAAGAGGTGCAGTTGCGGTTTTCCAATGGCGTGGAGCGCACCTATGAGCGCCTGGTGGGCAAGGGCGCGGGCTATGGCGCGGTGATGATCGTGGCCATGCTTGATGCCGAGCACGCGGTGCTGGTGGAGGAATATTGCGGCGGCACCGACGCCTACGAGCTGTCCCTGCCCAAGGGCCTGATCGAGCCGGGAGAAGATGTGCTGGCGGCGGCCGAGCGTGAACTCAAGGAAGAAGCCGGGTTTGGCGCGCGGCAACTGGAGCACCTGACCGAGCTGTCGTTGTCCCCGGGCTACATGAGCCAGAAGATCCAGGTGGTATTGGCCACCGATTTGTATGAAGAGCGCCTGGAGGGCGATGAGCCGGAGCCGATGCGGGTCGACAAGATCAACCTGCGCGAGCTGGCCAGCCTGGCGCAGAATCCTCAGTTCAGCGAAGGCCGGGCCCTGGCCGCGCTGTACCTGGCCCGCGACCTGCTGAGCCAGCGCGGAGCCTTTCCAGCATGAGCATGACCTCGATGAATTTTCCCCATCCTTTATTGGCGCCGGTGGCCGAGCTGGCCCTGCGCGCTGGCGAGGCGATCCTGCCGTTCTGGCGCGCCGAAGTAGCGGTCAACCACAAGGCGGACGAATCGCCGGTGACCGCCGCCGATCTTGCGGCCCACCACTTGATCGTCGCCGGCCTCAAGGCCCTGGACCCGAGCATCCCGGTGCTCTCCGAAGAGGACGCCGACATTCCCCAAGCTACTCGGGCCGGTTGGCAGCGCTGGTGGCTGGTGGACCCGCTGGATGGCACCAAGGAGTTCATCTCCGGCAGCGAGGAGTTCACCGTCAATATCGCCCTGATCGAACAGGGGCGGGTGGTGTTTGGCGTGGTGTCGATGCCCACCAATGGCCGTTGCTATCTCGGCGGCGCTGGCCTTGGCGCCTGGCGCGTGGATCAGGGGCAGGCGCCGCAAGCGATCCGGGTGCGTGAGCAGCCAGCTGCTGGCGAGGCTTTTACCGTGGTGGCCAGCCGGCGTCATTCGAGCCCGGATCAGGAGCGCCTGCTGGGTGGCTTGAGCGCTGCCCTGGGTGAATTGCAATTGGCCAATATCGGCAGCTCGCTGAAATTCTGCCTGCTGGCCGAAGGCGCGGCCGATTGTTATCCGCGCCTGGCGCCGACTTCCCAATGGGACACCGCGGCGGCCCAGGGCGTGCTCGAAGGGGCGGGTGGCGAAGTGCTGGATCTTGCCGGCGCGCCGTTCTGCTATCCACCGCGAGAGTCGTTGCTCAACGGCTTCTTCCTGGCGCTACCGGCCAAGGCGGCGTGGCGCGGCAAACTGCTGGAGCTGGCCCGCGCCTGATCGCCCGCGGCGACTTGCCTCTGCCACCTCTTGTGTAGGCGCCGGCTTGCCGGCGAAGGGGCCCTTGAGCCCTGTGCAGGAGTTTCCGGCCTCTTCGCTGGCAAGCCAGCTCCTACAGATTTGAGCCGGTTCCGAAACGGGTTAGCGGTGCAGGACGTACTGACCGGCAAAGCGCACGGCGTCGTCTTCGCTGCCGATGTTCACCACCCGGGTGTGCAAGGTCAGGCGGGCGCGGCCGTAACGCTGGTACATCGAGAGGAATTTCTTCCAGACCTTGTCCTCCGGCGCGGTGCAGATCGCCACGGCATCGCCGGTGACCGGCAGCGGGTAGCTGATCTGCCCTTCCTGGATGACGATATGCCCGTCATCAATCCCCTCTTCCTTGAGCCGCAAATGCAGCCAGCCCCAACCGGCCAGTACCGCGCCGCAATACAGGCTGCCGCCGAACATGGTGCTCTTGTGGTTGACGTTGGCGTCCAGCGGCAGTTGCAGGCGCAGCTGTTGCGCTTGCCAGTCGAGTACCTTCAGGCCCATGTCCCGGGTCAGGGGAATGTCGTGGTGGAGGATGGATTCCAGGTAGCGACTGTCGCGGTTCATGCACGAGCCTCAAGGGTGGAAGGGTGGACGATGCGGTTCATTCGGACTCATCGCCGGGCTGGCTGGCACCGCTGTCGGCGAAGCTCAGGCCGTGTTTGCGCAGCTTGTCGTGCAGGGTCTTGCGCGGAATGCCCAGGGCTTCGGCAAGGCTGCGCAGGGAGCTGTGGGGCTGGGCCATTTCGGCGGCGATCAGGCTCTTTTCGAAGTGTTCCACCTGCTCGCTCAAGCCGCCGCTGATCGGGGTCGCGGCGGTGACGGCGCCAGGTTCCTGCTCGTTGTTGTCCAGGGCCAGTTCCAGGCCCAGGGCAAAGCGCTCGGCGGCGTTTTGCAGCTCGCGCACGTTGCCCGGCCAGTTGTGTCGCAACAGCAGGGCGCGATGCCCGGGTTGCAGTTCCTGGAGCGGCAGGCCGTGGCGGGTACTGGCCTCGTCGGCAAAGTGCTGGAACAGCATCAGTACGTCCTCGCCGCGTTCGCGCAGTGGCGGAATGCGCAACGGGGCGACGTTCAGGCGGTAGTAAAGGTCGGCGCGAAAGCGTCCCTGGTCCGCGGCCTGGCGCAGGTCTTCCTTGGTCGCGGCAATGATGCGGATATCCAGGGGGATCTGCTGGTTGCCGCCCAGGCGCTCGACCACCCGCTCCTGCAGCAGGCGCAGCAGCTTGACCTGGACATCCAGGCTCATGCTTTCGATTTCGTCGAGGAACAGGGTGCCGCCGTTGGCGAATTCGAACTTGCCGATGCGGCGCTTCTGCGCGCCGGTAAAGGCCCCTGGTTCATGGCCGAACAGTTCGCTTTCCACCACCGACTCGGCCAGGGCGCCGGCATTGATCGCCACGAACGGCCCGTTGCGCCGCCCCGAGAGGTCGTGCAGGGCGCGGGCCACCACTTCCTTGCCGGCGCCGGTTTCGCCGAGGATCAGCACATCGGCCCGGGTCGCCGCCAGCGCACCGATCTGCTGGCGCAGGCGCAGCATCGGCGCTGACTGGCCCACCAGCCGCGCACTGAGTTCCTGGCGGTCGCTTAGGGCCAGACGCAGGCTGCGGTTGTCCAGCACCAGGCGCCGCCAGTCCAGAGCGCGGCGCACGCTGTCCAGCAGGGCGTCGCTGGCGAAGGGTTTTTCCAGAAAGTCATAGGCGCCAGCGCGCATCGCTTGCACCGCCAGGGGCACGTCACCGTGGCCGGTGATCAGCAGCACCGGCAGTTCCGGGTCCTGGGCATGCAATTGGGTGAGCAGTTCCAGGCCATCCATGCCGGGCATGCGGATGTCGCTGACCACCACCCCCGGCCAGTCCCGCTCCAGGCGTGGGGCCAGGCCCTGGGCCTCGGCCAGGGACAGCACCTTGAGCCCGGCCAGGTCCAGGGTCTGGCTCAGGGCCTGGCGCAGGTGCGGATCGTCGTCGATCAACACCACTTGCAACTGAGGGTCGAGGCTGTCGGGACGGGTCATCGCTCACTTTCCAGGTCGTGTCGTGGCCGGCAACGCCGGGCCGGGCGTGATTGCCAGGTGATTGCCGCTGCGCTTCATACCCCGCGATCCTCGGAGGGTTGCAGGCTGACTCCGGGGGCCCCGGCGCGCAGGCGCAGGGTGATCAGGGCGCCGCCTTCGCGGTGATTGGCGAACGACAGCTCACCGCCAAAGGCGCGCATCAGGGTGTCGCAGATCGCCAGGCCCAGGCCCAGGCCCTGGGTCCGTGTCTTGGTGGTGTAGAACGGCTCGCCGGCGCGGCCCAGGGCTTCCATGCAGAAGCCCGGGCCGTTGTCGCGGATGTACAGGTTGACGCCCGTGGCGGTGGATTCGGCACTCAGCCAGAGTTTGCGCGGCGGGCCTTTTTCGGTCAGGGCATCCAGGGCGTTGGCCAGCAGGTTGCCCAGCACCTGGCGCAGGCGGGTTTCCCCGGCCTCGACCCACAGGGTGGCGGCCGGCAGGTCGCGGATCAGTTCCACTTCCATGGCCCGGCGGCGCTTGGCCAGCAGGGCCAGGGCGTCATCCAGGGCCGGCTGCAGGGCCACGCTTTCCGGGGCGTGATGATCGCGTCGGGCGAAGGCCCGCAGGTGGGCGATGATCGAAGCCATGCGCCCGGTCAGTTCGCTGATCAGCTTGAGATTGCCCCGGGCATCATCGGTGCGTTGGTGGTCCAGCAGCACCTCGGCGTTTTCCGCGTAGCTGCGGATCGCCGCCAGGGGCTGGTTGAGTTCATGGCTGATGCTCGCCGACATGGTGCCCAGGGCCGAGAGCTTGCCGGCCTGGACCAGATCGTCCTGGGCGCGCACCAGTTCCTGCTGCGCGGTTTCACGTTCCAGCACTTCCTGTTTCAGGCGCCGGTTGAGGCTTTCCAGGTCGCTGGTGCGCTCGGCCACGCGCATCTCCAGTTCACGCCGGGCCTTGGCTTCGAAGGCGATCCGTTCCAGATAATGGCGACGGCGCTGCATCATCAGCCCCAGCAGCAGCATCAGCGCCAGCAGCGCCGCGGCGCCCACCGCCACCACGGTGCGCACCGGACGGTCGATCAGGGTGCGCGGAGCGAGGATGCTGACGCTCCAATGGGTTTCCTCGATCTGCTGGGTCTGGGTCAGCCAGGCATCGGGATTGAGGTTCAGCGGGCGCGGGTCCTGGGTCGGGTAGGGCTGGATGGCGACGATCGCCTGGCGCTCTTCGTCGCTCAAGGGACGGGTCGCGCGAAAGCGCCATTCGGGGCGCGACGTGATGATCACCACGCCATTGTGGTCGGTCAGCAGCAATTGCTCCGGGGTCCGGCCCCAGAGCCTTTCGGTGTGGTCCAGGTCGACCTTGACCACCAGCACGCCGAGGATCCGCTCGCCGTCGCGCACTGCGGCGGCGAAGAAGTAGCCACGCTTGGCCGAGGTGGTGCCCAGGCCGAAGAAGCGTCCGAGGCGCCCAGCCATGGCTTCGCTGAAATAGGGGCGGAAGGCGAAATTGCGGCCGACGAAGCTGTCGCGCTTGTCCCAGTTGGAGGCCGCCAGGGTCTTGCCGCTGGCGTCCATCAGGTACATGACTTCGGCCCCGGTCTGGGCGCTGATGTTCTTCAGCAGGCGGTTGGCGTTGCCCTGGGTCACGCCATCGTCGGGAGCGCCCAGCACCGCGCGCAGGGCCGGCAGGTCGCCGAGAATCTGCGGCAGTACTTCGTAGCGGTGCAGGGTACCCAGCAGGTTGGCCACGTACAGGTCGAGGGTCTGGCGATTCTGGCTGGTCAACTCGTTGCGGTAGTAGCGTTCTGCCAGATGCTCCAGCGGCCACAGCAACGGCGCCAGGCACAGGGCCAGCAAGGCCAGGCTGCGCCAGCGGGGACGACGGGGAAGAGGTGGAGTCATGGAAAAGGCGCCTGTGGATACAGGCGCATTATGCCTAGCCCTGCTCGGCAAGACACTCGCGCAGTGCGCTGTGCCAGTCCGGCTGGGTCATGCCCCATTCCCGAGCCAGGCGGCTGCAGTCCAGGCGCGAGTTGAGCGGCCGCGGAGCCGGTGTCGGGTAGGCGCTGGAGGGGATGGCTTGCAGCACGGCGCAGGGTTTGCCGGTGGCCAGCAACTGCTCGCCGATGGCCTGGGCGAAACCGAACCAGGACGTTTCGCCCTGGGCGCTGAGGTGGTAGGTGCCCCAGGCGCCCGGTTTGCCGGCCAGCCAGCGTTCGATCAGGGCGCGAGTGCTGTTGGCGATGGTGCCGGCCCAGGTCGGTGCGCCGATCTGGTCGGCCACCACCCGCAGCTCGGGGCGCTCCTGCAGCAGGCGCTGCATGGTCAGCAGGAAGTTCTTGCCATGGCTGGCGTAGACCCAGCTGGTGCGCAGGATCAGGTGCTGGCCCTGCACCTGGCTGATGGCCCGCTCGCCGGCCAGTTTGCTCTGGCCGTAGACCCCCAGTGGATTGGGCTCGTCGTCCTCCACATAGGGCCTGTCCTTGCGCCCGTCGAACACGTAGTCGGTGGAGTAGTGGATCAGCGGCACGCCCAGGGCCTGGGCTTCCTCGGCGAAGATCCCGGGGGCTATGGCGTTGATTGCAAAGGCCAGCTCCGGCTCGCTTTCGGCCTGATCGACAGCGGTGTGGGCGGCGGCATTGATGATCAGGTGCGGACGCACGGCTCGTACTTGCTGGCGGATCTGCTCCGGGTGGCTCAGGTCCAGCTGCTCGCGCCCCAGGACCACCAGCTCGCCCAGGTCGCTGAGTCGCTGCTGCAACTCCCGGGAGACCTGGCCGTGCTGGCCGCTGATGAGGATTTTCAAGGGTTTGGTCATGGGAAGACTTCAGCTTCTGACAGCAAGGTGCCTGCCTGATCCTTGGCGGACAGTTGCGGCGGCTCGGTGAGCTCCCAGTCGATGGCGAGCGTCGGGTCGTCCCAGCGGATGCTGCGCTCGGCGGACGGGGTGTAGTAATCAGTGGTCTTGTAGAGGAACTCGGCGAAGTCGCTGAGCACCACGAAGCCATGGGCAAAGCCTTCCGGCACCCAGAGCTGGCGATGGTTCTGCGCCGACAGCCGCACTGCGACCCACTGGCCGAAGTGGGGGGAACTGCGACGGATATCGACCGCGACGTCGAGCACTTCGCCCTGGGTCACGCGCACCAGTTTTCCCTGGGTGTTCTGCAGTTGATAGTGCAGGCCGCGCAGCACGCCTTTTTGCGAGCGGGAGTGATTGTCCTGGACGAATTGCACGCGAACCCCAGTGGCCTCTTCAAAGGCTTTGGCATTGAAGCTCTCGTAGAAAAAACCGCGTTCGTCGCCAAACACCTTGGGCTCGATGATCAGTACACCGGGCAGCTCGGTGGAGATCACCTTCATTGCGCCTCCCCGGCCAGGGTAAACAGGTACTGGCCATAACCGGTCTTGCCGAAATAGGCGGCGCGCTCCAGCAGGTGCTCGCGGCTGATCCAGCGATTGTCGTAGGCGATCTCTTCCAGGCAGGCCACCTTCAGCCCCTGGCGGTGTTCGATGGTCTGCACGTACTGCGAGGCTTCCAGCAAGCTGTCGTGGGTGCCGGTGTCGAGCCAGGCGAAGCCCCGGCCGAAGCGCTCCACATGCAGGTCGCCACGCTTGAGGTAGGCGTTGTTGACGTCGGTGATCTCCAGTTCGCCACGGGGCGAAGGCTTGACCGCCTTGGCGATTTGCACCACGTCGTTGTCGTAGAAATACAGGCCGGTGACGGCGTAGCTGGATTTCGGCTTCTTGGGTTTCTCTTCAATGGACAGGGCGCGGCCTTCGCTGTCGAAATCGATGACGCCGAAACGTTCAGGATCCTTGACCCAGTAGCCGAACACCGTGGCTCCGGAGCTGCGCTTGGCGGCATTGCGCAGTTGTGTGCCGAAATATTGGCCGTGGAAGATGTTGTCGCCGAGGATCAGGCACACCGGGTCATCGCCGATGAATGCCTCGCCAATCAGGAAGGCCTGGGCCAGGCCATCCGGCGAGGGCTGCTCGGCGTAGCTGAAGCGCACCCCGAACTGGCTGCCATCGCCCAGCAGGTTGCGATACTGCGGCAGGTCCTGGGGAGTGGAGATGATCAGGATGTCCCGGATGCCGGCCAGCATCAGTACCGAGATCGGATAGTAGATCATCGGCTTGTCATAGATCGGCAATAGCTGCTTGGAAACGCCGAGGGTGATGGGGTGCAGACGGGTGCCGGAACCGCCCGCCAGAACAATGCCTTTGATCATGCAATCAGATCCTTGATGTCGGTGAAGCCCAGGCGTTCGCCCTGGTAACTGCCGTCCTGTACCCGGCGGCACCACTCGAGATTTTCCAGGTACCACTGCACGGTCTTGCGCAGCCCGCTGGTGAAGGTTTCTTCCGGCACCCAGCCCAGTTCCCGCTCGATCTTGCCGGCATCGATGGCGTAACGCAGGTCGTGGCCAGGACGATCCTGGACGAAGGTGATCAGGTCGGCGTAGTGCGCGATGCCCTGGGGTTTTTGCGGGGCCAGCTCTTCCAGCAGGCTGCAGATGCCGCGCACCACGTCGATATTTTTCTGCTCGTTATGGCCGCCGATGTTGTAGGTCTCGCCGACCACGCCCTCGGTCACCACCTTGAACAGGGCCCGGGCGTGATCCTCGACGTACAGCCAGTCGCGCACTTGCAGGCCGTTGCCATACACCGGCAGCGGCTTGCCAGCCAGGGCATTGAGGATTACCAGCGGGATCAGTTTCTCGGGGAAGTGGAACGGGCCGTAGTTGTTGGAACAGTTGGTGATCAGCACCGGCAGGCCGTAGGTGCGCTGCCAGGCGCGGACCAGATGGTCGGACGCAGCCTTGCTGGCGGAATAGGGCGAGCTGGGGGCGTAGGGCGTGGTTTCGGTGAACAGATCGTCGACGCCATGCAGGTCGCCATAGACCTCGTCGGTGGAAATATGGTGGAAGCGGAAGGCGGCTTTTTCCGCTTCGGGCAATTTATGCCAGTAGCCGCGGGTCGCTTCCAGCAGGCTGTAGGTGCCAACGATATTGGTCTGGATGAAATCCGACGGCCCGTCGATGGAGCGATCGACATGGGACTCCGCCGCCAGGTGCATGATCGCCTGGGGCTGGAAGCGCGCGAGCACGGCGCTGACCGTGGCCTGGTCGACGATGTCCGCCTTGACGAACTCATAGCGGCTGTTGCTGGCGATGCTCTGCAGCGATTCCAGGTTGCCTGCGTAGGTCAATTTGTCCAGGTTCAGTACTTCGTGCTCCGTGTTCTGAATCAGGTGGCGAACCAGGGCCGAGCCGATAAAGCCGGCACCGCCAGTGACGAGAATGCGCATGAGGGAGGCCTGTTTTCAAAAAACGGTCATTTACTGCGAGAAATGCAGCATAGCTTGTCGATACTGCTCCTGAGGTGCAACAGACTCCGTCATACGAATTGACTTCGGCTGATTTTTTTCAGGCGTGGTTTTGTGCTTCTGCGGCTATTCAAAGGGGTTGCGCAACGCCCTGCACAATGGCGATATAAGCGGCCTATAACAATTCCAGGGGTCGTTGTATGTTGCTCGCCACCTTGATCCACCGTGCCAGTCTGCCCAGTCCACAGGTTAGCGCGCAGCAAGCGCTGGAGCTGTTGGCAACCCATTACGGCCTGCAGGGGACCCTGCAGTCCCTGGGCAGCCAGCAGGACCTCAACTATCGCCTCGACTGTCCCCAGGGGCGCTTTGTCCTGAAGATCTGTCGCGGCGACTATTCGGTCCTGGAGTTGCAGGCGCAGCACGCGGCTCTCAAGCATCTGCAGCAACATCCCGAACTGCGAGTGCCGAGGGTGATTCCGGCAAAGAACGGTGCGGACCTTCTGTCCCTGGAAATTGCCGGGCAAGCGCTGCACGTGCGCCTGCTGGACTATATAGAAGGGCGCTCCCTGACTCATCTGCCGCACCTGGGCGTGGAACTGGTGGCGGGCTTGGGCCGGCTCTGCGGGCAGATGGACCTGGCCCTGGCGGACTTCCAGCACCCGGGCCTGGAGCGCACCCTGCAGTGGGATGCGCGGCATGCCCAGGCCTTGATCGGGCATCTGTTGCCCGTGATCCGCGACCCGCAGCAACGGGCCTTGATCGCCGACAGCGCGCAGCGCGCCGAGCGACGCCTGCAGCCTCTGCTCGCGCAGTTGCCGGTGCAGGCGATCCATATGGACATCACCGATGACAACGTGGTCTGGCAGCGCGATGCGTTGCGCCACTGGCAGTTGCAGGGGGTGATTGATTTCGGCGATCTGATCCGCACCTGGCGCATCACCGATCTGTCGGTGACCTGCGCCGCGCTGTTGCATCACGCCGAGGGCGATCCGCTGCGCATCCTGCCGGCGATCCAGGCCTATCACCAGGTCAATCCGTTGCAACGGGCGGAGCTGCTGGCGCTCTGGCCACTGATCGTGGCCCGTGCCGCGGTGCTGGTGCTCAGTGGCGAGCAGCAGGTCAGCATCGATCCGGGCAACGACTATTCCCGCGCAAACCTGGCCCATGAGTGGGAAATTTTCCGCGTGGCCAGTTCCGTGTCTTTCGAGTTCATGGAAGCGGCCATCCTCAGCGCCGTCGGCCAGTCGTTGCCAGCCATCGGTAGCGAGGGTTTTGCCCCGCTGTTGCCAAGCCTGGTGGGCCGCGAGTTTGCCCTGATCGACCTGGGCGTGCTCAGTCCGCACTTCGAAGCCGGCAACTGGGAACAGCCGGGAATCGATGATCGGCTGCTGGCCGAAGCCGGCGCCGCCCATGGTCTGGCCGCCGGCCGATACGGTCAGTACCGTCTGTCGCAAACCCGTCCCGACAGTGCCGAGGAGCCGCAAACCTGTCCCTTGCATGTGCAACTGCAAGTCCCGGCGGGCACCGCGGTGGAAGCGCCGTTCGCCGGGGTCCTGCACCGTGGCGAGCAGGGCCTGTTGCGCCTCGATGGCCCGACCCTGAGCGTGCACCTGTGGGGCGTCGAGCCTGCGCTGCAAGCGGGTGCGGCCCTGGTCAAGGGCCAGGTGCTGGGCGAGGTGGCGGCGGATGGCCGGCTCAAGGTCCAGCTGTGCCGGGGGGCCGAACTGGACCCACCGCTGTTTTGCAGCCCGTCCCGGGCCCCGGCCTGGCAAGCCCTGTGCCCCTCGCCGGCGGCGCTGCTGGGGCTGGCCTGCGATGCCGAACCGGAGCTGGATCCACAGACCCTGCTGGAGCGTCGCGATGCCAGCTTTGCCCGCTCGCAGAAGCACTACTACGTCGACCCGCCGCGGATCGAACGCGGTTGGCGCAATCACCTGATCGACATGCAGGGGCGTTCCTATCTGGACATGCTCAACAACGTCGCGGTGCTCGGTCATGGCCACCCACGCATGGCGGCCGTGGCGGCCCGTCAATGGTCGCTGCTCAATACCAATTCGCGTTTTCACTATGCCGCGATCGCCGAGTTTTCCGAGCGCCTGCTGGCCCTGGCGCCGGACTCCATGGACCGGGTGTTCCTGGTCAACAGCGGCACCGAGGCCAATGATCTGGCGATCCGCCTGGCCTGGGCCTACAGCGGCGGGCGCGACATGCTCAGCGTGCTGGAGGCCTATCACGGCTGGTCGGTGGCCGCCGATGCGGTGTCCACCTCCATTGCCGACAACCCCCAGGCCCTCACCAGCCGCCCGGACTGGGTGCACCCGGTCACGGCGCCCAACACCTATCGTGGCGAGTTCCGCGGAGCGCACAGCACGTCGCAGTACCTGCGCAGCGTCGACCAGCAGTTGCACAAGCTGGAGCAGCAGGATCGCCAGTTGGCCGGCTTCATCTGCGAACCGGTGTATGGCAACGCCGGCGGCATCGCCCTGCCGCCGGGCTATCTGCAGGCCGTCTACGAGCGGGTCCGGGCGCGGGGCGGGGTGTGCATCGCCGATGAGGTCCAGGTGGGTTACGGGCGCATGGGCCAGTTCTTCTGGGGCTTTGAGGAGCAGGGCGTGGTGCCGGACATCATCACCATGGCCAAGGGCATGGGCAACGGCCAGCCTCTGGGCGCGGTGATCACCCGGCGCGAAATCGCCGAGGCGCTGGAGGCCGAAGGCTATTTCTTCTCTTCATCCGGCGGCAGCCCGGTCAGTTGCCGCATTGGCCTTGCGGTGCTGGATGTGATGCAGGAGGAAGGGCTCTGGGACAACGCCCGGGTGGTGGGCGAACACTTCAAGCAGCGCCTGGAGGCGCTCAAGGAACGGCATCCGCTGGTGGGTGCGGTGCACGGTTCCGGTTTCTACCTGGGGCTGGAACTGATCCGCGATCACCAGACCCTGGAGCCGGCCACCGAGGAAACCACCCTGCTGTGCGATCGCCTGCGGGAACTGGGGATCTTCATGCAACCCACCGGCGATCACTTGAACATCCTCAAGATCAAGCCGCCGATGGTCACCACCCGGCAGAGCGTGGATTTCTTCGTCGACATGCTGGACAAGGTGCTGGGCGAGGAGCTGTAACGGCTCGTCGTTCGCTTGCGTTCCTCTCCATTCGCCGGCAAGCCGGCTCCTGCACCCCTCAGTAGGAGCCAGCTTGCCGGCGAATGTGTTTATGTTTACTCGATTGTTATCGGTATTTTGTCGGATATTTTTCGCGATCAAGATCTATACGGCTTTTTAAATCGATATTTATCGGATATAAAGTGACCGTCGTCAGGCGCGACCTTGTCGTGCCCCGTCCTTTTCCTATCCGTTGTCATCGACCGCGTCCATTGCCCGGGAGTTGTTCCATGAGCCGAATCGTTACCGTCGCCGCTACCCAGATGGCCTGTTCCTGGGACCTTGAGGCCAATCTGGAAACCGCCGAAAAACTGGTCCGTGAAGCCGCCGCCAAGGGCGCGCAGATCATCCTCATCCAGGAGCTGTTCGAGGCCCCGTACTTCTGCCAGAAGCCCAACCCGGACTATTTGCAACTGGCCACCACGGTGGACAGCAACGTGGCCATCGCGCACTTCCAGAAAGTCGCCCGGGAGTTGCAAGTGGTGCTGCCCATCAGCTTCTACGAGTTGGCCGGGCGGGCGCGTTTCAACAGCATCGCGATCATCGATGCCGACGGCAGCAACCTGGGGATTTATCGGAAAAGCCATATCCCGGATGGCCCCGGCTACCACGAGAAGTACTACTTCAACCCGGGCGATACCGGCTTCAAGGTGTGGAACACCCGCTACGCGAAGATCGGCGTGGGCATCTGCTGGGACCAGTGGTTCCCCGAGTGCGCCCGCAGCATGGCCCTGCAAGGCGCGGAGCTGCTGTTCTACCCGACCGCCATCGGCAGCGAGCCCCACGACAGCAGCATTTCCTCTCGCGATCACTGGCAGCGGGTGCAGCAGGGCCATGCCGGGGCCAACCTGATGCCGCTGATTGCCAGCAACCGCATCGGCAACGAAGAGCAGGACGGTTACGACATCACCTTCTACGGCTCGTCGTTTATCGCCAATCAGTTTGGCGAGAAGGTTCAGGAGCTCAACCAAACTGAAGAAGGTATCCTTGTGCACCGCTTCGACCTCGACGAGCTCGAACACATCCGCAGCGCCTGGGGCAGTTTCCGTGACCGTCGTCCGAACCTCTATGGCGCGTTGAAAACCCTCGACGGTTCCCTGGAGTCCTGAACACTATGAGCACTTTGCACAGCACGCCGCGCGCCGACGGTTTCTACATGCCGGCCGAATGGGCGACCCAGACCCAGACCTGGATGATCTGGCCCGAGCGCCCGGACAACTGGCGCCTGGGCGGCAAGCCGGCCCAGGCCGCCCACGCCGCGGTGGCCAAGGCCATCGCGCGCTTTGAACCGGTAACCGTGGCGGTGTCCGCGGCCCAGTATGAAAACGCCCGGGCGCGCCTGGACGTGCCCAATATCCGCCTGGTGGAAATGTCCAGTGACGATGCCTGGGTCCGCGACACTGGCCCGACTTTCGTCATCAACCACAGCGGCGAAGTGCGCGGCGTGCACTGGGGCTTCAATGCCTGGGGCGGTTTCGAGGGCGGTCTGTACGCCCCCTGGAATCGTGACGAGCAGGTGGCCAGCAAGGTGCTGGAAATCGAGCGCTGCCAGGAATACCGCACCGAGGGCTTCGTGCTCGAAGGCGGTTCGATTCACGTCGACGGCGAAGGCACGCTGATCACCACCGAGGAGTGCCTGCTCAACCACAACCGCAACCCGCACCTGTCCCGCGAGCAGATCGAGGCGGTGCTGCGCGAGCATCTGTCAGTGGAGCGCATCGTCTGGCTGCCGGACGGCCTGTACAACGATGAAACCGACGGTCATGTGGATAACTTCTGCTGCTACGTGCGTCCGGGTGAAGTGTTGCTGGCCTGGACCGACGATCCCCAGGACCCGAACTATCCACGTTGCCGGGCGGCCATGCAGGTGCTGGAAAACACCCTCGACGCCAAGGGCCGCACCTTCAAGGTGCACAAGATGCCGATTCCCGGTCCCTTGTATGCCACCGAAGAGGAATGCGCCGGTGTCGATGCCGTGCAAGGCAGCCAGGAGCGCAATCCCTCGGTGCGCCTGGCCGGTTCCTATGTGAACTTCCTGATCGTCAATGGCGGGATCATTGCGCCGAGTTTTGACGACCCGATGGATGCCCCGGCCAAGGCCATCCTCCAGGAATTGTTTCCCGAGCATGAAGTGGTGATGGTGCCCGGGCGCGAACTGTTACTGGGGGGCGGCAATATCCATTGCCTTACCCAACAACAGCCTGCGCCACAGCGAGTTTGAGTGCCGTTGTAACAGCGGCCGCACAAGGCAGGTTGCTGCATCGGTCCTGAGGCTTGTCAGCGAGCCCGCAGCCCAGAGGGGTTGCGGGCTTTTTCATGGCCGTATGTCGGTACATCCGACACATTGGCATAGCTCTTGTATCTGCCTTGGGGTGATTCTGAGACATGTGGAACATTTGTTGTTCTGTCATAAACCTTGGATAAGTTAGGCCGCTCAGATACCAGGAGAGAGCGCTGGAATGAACATGGTCAGCGAGCGGACGTCCCATCCCTTGGCAATGAGTAACGAGTCGCTGCAGGCTCTGGCGCAATGGTTGAAGTCCAATGGAACGCGTCAGATCAGGGAACCTGATCCGCGCCGGATCATCGTTGAGCGTTACCCCGCTGGATTGCTCAGCGAGGCGGAACTGCAGGCACTGTGGGATGTGGTCAAAGGATAGAAAACGACGGATTGTAAAAAGCGCTGCCGGGATGGCAGCGCTTTTTTTTGGCCGGTCGTTTAGAAGCGGTAGTTGCCGGTGACCACCAGGCTGCGCGGATCTCCCGGCTGGATCTGGAAGGCGCTGGTGGCCGAGCTGTAGTACTCGCGGTCGGCGATGTTGTTCAGCGCCGCGCGCACGTCCCAGTCCTTGTGCCGGTAGCCGGCCAGGGCATCCCAGCGACCGTAGCCCGGCAGCACCACGGTGTTGCTGCTGTCGGCGTAACGGTCGCCCACCAGGGTCAGGCCGGTTTCGGCGTACCAGCCCAGCTCCGGTTTCCAGGTGATGAACAGGCTGCCATTGCGCTTGGCCACGTTGTTCACCCGCTTGTCTTCGAAACCGTTGTTGTCCTTGACCACCACCGCGTCCTGCAGGCCGATGCCGCCACGCAGGTACCAGTTGCCGACGAGCTTGCCGCTGGCGGTCAACTCGATACCCCGGGAGCGTTGCAGGCCGGTGAGCAAGGTGATGCTGCGGTCCTGTGGGTCAGGGGTACGGCGGTTGTAGAGTTCCAGCTCGTACACCGCCAGGGTGGTGCTCAGGCGTTCGCCCAGCCAGTCGCTCTTGACCCCGACTTCCTTCTGCCGGGTCAGTTCCGGGCTCAGGTCATTGCCGTTGCCCGGGGCGTTCGGGGTGATGCCGATCAGGCCGCCCCCCACCGGTGCGAACGACTTGCTCCACGAGGCATAGAACGAGTGGTGCTCCAGCGGCGTCCAGACCACCCCCAGGCGCGGGCTGACGCTGTGGCTATCGCGACTGTCGGATACGCCGTTCTTGCGATTGGTGGTTTCTACCTCGAAGTTGTCGTAGCGCAGGCCGGCCAGCAGTTGCCACTGATCGTTCAGGCGCAGTTGGTCCTGCACATAGAGCGCCCGGCTTTGCACCTCGGTGTGGTTGTTGCTCCAGACCTGCATGCGCCCGGTATGGCTCTGGTTCGGATTGGGGTTGTACAGGTCCACGGCGGGCACTGCCTGGCTGTCGGGGCCCGAGGTGGCAGCGTTGTAGAGGATCGGGTCGCGGCGCTGGCTGCCGAATTCCAGGCCGGTGAGCAAGCGGTGCTCCAGGCCGAAGGTGTCGAAACGACCCTCCAGCTCGCTGTTGTTGTAGACGTTGCGGGTCTTCAGATCCTGCTGCCAGCGCTGACGCTTTACCTTACCGGTAGCAGCGTCGTAGTCGAACTGGTAGGTGTTGTCGAAGTCACTGTCGAGCTTAAACACCCCCAAGGTGTGGCGCAGCTGCCAGCTATCGCTCAGCTCGTAGCTCAATTTGGAGCGCAGGGATTGGGCCTTGTCATCGATGTAGTCGCGGTGGTCGCCGTAGGTGGTTTCCCGGCCGACGTTCGCCGGGCGGCCGTTGAGGCTGGTGATGCCGCGGTCCGGGTTGCGGTTGTAGCGGCTGTATTCGTATTGCAC